>OBNH01000310.1_pt1 | contig 11309 bp, 31 predicted proteins | sample 1670201 | NCBI WGS metagenome assembly OBNH01 (sample SAMEA104232308, study PRJEB22302) | sediment metagenome | isolation source: sediment | reverse complement strand
TCGTCGATCGTCACCAGCGCGGGCGGTTTATTTACTGGCCACTCAATCTCACTGACTACGTCCGCTACGTTCTTAATATCGCCGTGTGGCGTCGTCGACAAGTAGTCACGCATGTGACGAGTGATATAGTCCTTCATCGCCCTACGACCCCGTACGTGTGCGCTACGACTCGATAGGATAGCAACGGTGAATCCTGAGTCGATGTACTCGACGATTGCTTTCATAGCGCCGGGCACTGGCGGATCCACAATGGTCTGTGGATCGGTGAAGGGTGAGGTGTAGCTGTGTATCACCCCGTCGAAGTCGAGACAGATAATCGGTTTCATCGTGCGTATTTCTCCGCTACTGTTTTGAAGTACCGTGGGTCCATCTCGTAAAGAAGCGGGACTTCTAAAGGTTTAACATAAAGCACAACCGCTTCTATAGGGTCACTTCGTTGGCGTCTACTACCTATCCTCTTTTTGTAGAATCGAACCTGATTGATAAGGGAGAACTGAGATTGTACAGCCATTACTAGCGTGTCGCCCTCCCAATCTGGAAATGGGACGGTGAGGAATCCTAGCAGAGTGAGTCCTTCTTCTGTGAACACGGGCCACTCTAGTTTTGGAGTCAACGCCTTGTCGATGGCGTCCCAGTTGTTGATTACAAAGGATCCCACTTGTAGATGAAACCCCTCGTCGATAAGATGTTTCAGTCGTTTCTTGATTTCTTCAGCGGCAGTCATCTATTTCTCCTCTGGTGGTATCTGTTCCTTCGCGGGCGGGGGCGGAGGAAGTGGAGCCCAATGCGTCACCACAATGTCGCTGGCATACTCTTCTGGCGAATCGACGAAATGACTGTTCTTCGTGGACCGAAAGCACTTGTGCGTAGAGCACCAGTAGTAGTCGATCAGGCGACGGCCTGGGTCGCGCCGTATGACTTTCCGCCCAAGCCCGCCCATGTATCTTAACGGGCGGCCATCTTTCCACTTACCGAACAGATCGACGCGCGTTCCATCACGCGGCGCAGTTTCAATCGGCTGCCAATCCATTCTCTCTCCTTCTCTCTATGGCGGTCCTTTGTGGGTGGGGGTTAGCGAAACCGACAGTCTAGGTAGTGGCTATCGTCGGCCCCGCACCCGCCGCATTGCGTGCCATAGCGGCCCTGCGATCTCTCGGACAGGTAGTCGTTGTATGCCGCCTTCGTCCAAGGCATCTGCTGCACGTCCTCAACCGAGGGGACATAGCCACCGGACATAATCATCGATCGCAACAGATCGTCGCCATCAATTTTCGTTTGTTCAGCCATTCGCGTTTTCCTGATTCCAGGGGGGATTAGGAGGCGGCATCCAGTGGGTTGGCGTCCACTCCACTTCAATTAGGATCCCCAGGCCGTGTGATACGCAAACCCACTCACGGTCGCGCCACTCGCAATCTGCAAATCGGCGTCCAACCTTGACTGCTGGCGTTTTCTTGTTTTCCTGGTGCCACTGCACGGCCCAAATATCTAATGGCCCCGCATCCTTCGGCGCGCTATCAATTGGCAGCCACTCAGACATCTTTGTAGGCCTCTGGATTGAATTGCCGCACGAGAATTTCAAACGGTGTGACGGCTTCACTCATGTCGTTTCCTCTGCGAGAGCGGCGCGGGCACGGGCGCCGTAATCCAGATCGCCGTTGACGCCGTAGATGCTTTCGTCCGCGTAGTAGTGCAGCGCATCTTCCAGCCGCTTGGCGTGCGCTTCGGCGGCGTCACGTTCTCCCGCAATTTCAGTGATGCGCAAAAGGTCCGATTGGTTGCCGTCAAGCTGGCGCTCAAGGTCGTCTTTTAAGTCCTCAGCCTTTCGTTGCCACAGCGCGGTGTCTTTGGCGTTTCGGTCTGCGCGTCCTTGTTGGTGAGAACGCTCCTTCTGCGCCTCTGCCAGCGCACCCTTCAACCGCTCGACTTCATCGAGGATGAGGCGGATGGCTTTGTGATCGGCTTCCGCTCCCCGAGACGGGGCTGTCTGGAGGCGTCGCGGAATATCCCGCACCCGTTCCATCGCTTCCTCAATCGTCATAGTCGGCGTTGTCATGGCTCAACCTTCCTTTAGGGCGCGGAGAACGTCATAGAGGGCAATCGCGTAGCCGTAGTGCCAGTACGCGCGGGCCTCGGTGTCAGCGTCCAGGTGCTTCTGGTCGTGTGAGACGTAGGGCGCATTGTCGTTCAGCCATTGGCGCTGCGTTTCGGCACGGGCCGCGAAGTTCAACTCCAACCGCTGCGCCGTCGCACGCGCCGCCTCTAGTTCGGCTGTGAGGGCGTCACGATCAGTTAGAAGATCGCGCACCGCGACGACGTATTCGCGCAACGTGGTTGCATCGCAAAGCTCAACGTGCCGCGCGTTAATGCGCTCAATTTGCACAAGTCTCTCAGCGCTCATCCGCTCTGGTGTGGTGGTGTCACTTGCCATCGGGCGGCTCCTTTGCGACTGAAGATTTCGGATAACAGTAGGCGTACCCACCAGCGAACGCCTTCCTGATGTGATTGGCCGCAAGGTTACACGCGGCTTTGTCATCAAACTCGGCCGTTGACGTTCCGGTTCCGCCTGAGTAGATCAAAATGATCACGAGGATGTATTTCATTTCGGGGCCTGTGAGATGGTTTCATGAAATCGATAACGGTATGACGCATGTGACTGTGCACCCCATACTTACTCTTGAGTAGTGATTGCGCGCGGGGTTATATGGCACTGGCAATCGTTGATTGCTCACAGGCTTCTTTTCCCACCATCGCCCGCCGCATCGTCGCAGCAGCCAGCTCAGCGAGGGTCCGAATTGTCGTTGCTTTGTCTGACGTATCTCGCGAGTGAGATTGACCCCAGGAGCTTGACACCACTGGGATCCTAGCGAGTGTCGGCACTCTTTACAACTTTTGCTCACGGGTGAACCCTTTGCGCATGTCATGAATATAATGTCGTCCTTGCCCACAGTCGACGTAGTAACGACCGCTGGAGTCTTCACGCACAGTACACTGTTGCCCGAGTGTAAGGCACATGTGACCGGCATAGATGATAGCGCCGGAGTATATGTCCTTGGCTGTGGGCTGGGTCATGTGAGCTCCCTTAGTCGTTGTTCCCAATACGTTGCGACTGCCTCTTGCTCTGCTGCGAGCTGCCGCCAGTAGTCGCCGTGCTGAGCGATTATCTTATCCTTGGTCACCGCCATTTCTCTGAGAGCGAGTACGTTTTCCCGGGCTGCGAGCAGAGCTTGTCTGATGGTAGTGCCGACGATAATGTTGAACGCTGTAGTCACTGTTTGCTCCCATGGTACTGGCTGCGGAATGATTGTTTACAGCCATCGCTTAAATGTCCTCATGTTGTTTGCACCGCAGACCTTGCAGCGTTCGTGAAACGACGAATACTTACCAATCACGCTCTTGTCAGTACGGCGAACGATATTATCTTGCAACTCAGCGAGGGTCTCCCACTCGTGAGCGCAGAACTTCTTAGTTAGCCATGACCACAATGTCACTGCTTGCCTCCATGATATTGTGAGCGAGGAGCGTCGAGCCGGCGTGCGAGTATGTCCGCTGCCTCGAGCAGTGCGGTGACCATGTCTGCGCGGTTGGCGTTGCTGACGTAGCCAGTGTACCCTGACTCGCCCACAGTGAATGTCAGCAGGGCGAAGCATACACCCTGTGGCAGCGTGTGCTCTATGTGCTGCGCTAGACCTTGTAGCTTCTCTTCAACCTGCTGGTGGAGTTCGAGTGGGGTCATTGCTGTTTCTCTCCAAGATAAGCAAGGTATAGTACGAAGGGTAGTGAGAAGTAAACAGCGGTGATCTTGCTAGTTACGAGTGGCGAGTATGTAGACGCTAGGTACGCCTAAAATGAGCGTTATAACCAACAGTTTATATCACAGGGAATTATATTTGCTAGCTTGTTCCTGTTTTAGAGGTGGCGAGTATGGTGAGATCTCTATGTCCCTACAATTTTATTAGCCTCATTGTCGCCGGATTTTCGCTCTACTCTCTCACATTTGGCGAGAATGATGAAAAACCTCAGTATTCTCAGAATTCAATCATACTCGCCACCGTGGCGACAATGAGTTCTCTATACTCGCCACTAATTCACATACTCGCCATCAGCTCATCTTAATGGCGAGTACCGGTATTCTCAGTATTCTTATTAACATATATACATACTCGCCATAGAGAGAGTATATATGCAAAAAAGTTATAAAAAAGGACGAGGGACACAGTGAGAAATGGCGTCTATTATAGATGAGATAGCCTGACGACGGCGCCGCGCATCGTCGGCTAGGGTGAAAAAGTGGCAGAAATTTCGCGAGGCGGTGCAAAAAGCCTCAACATTGTGCACAAATGCGAATTCCAGGGGGTTTTTGCCGTAACTTTCGCAGTACCACGGCACCAGTCTGTGGTTGTCTGAGGCCGCATTTGAGGCCAATTCCTTTGACACATTTGACACTATTGGTAAAAGTGTAAACAAGCTTGGCGCCTTTTTGCCTCCGTGGTCACCCAAAACAGCACGCGCCAGTACTTTGCACTTCGCCGTGTACCCCTCGTCGCCGTACCGTTTCAGTGGCGGTTGCACCACGATGTACTCCGCGTCCTCGCACAATTGCCTCAGTACTTCCTGTGGTTGCCACTCTAGTACGGTGAGTAGGCGGCGCTGCCGTTGCACGTAGCGCCACTCACGGCGTGTGTACCGGACTGTCACCATGCCGTGCCGAGGTACCAGTCCAACTCGCGTTCCAGCGTGTCCTTCTTGTCGTAATACCAGTTGGTGCGATCACGGGCGTAGTCTCCCACGTACCATACGTAAATACTGTAGCGTACTTCATAGTAGAGGGCGATGGCGAGGGATAGCATGTGATGATCTCCTGTGCAGTTGTTCGAGTACATAGAGAATATAGATATGAGGGCGCCATATCTCAATGGGTCGATGAAGATAATCCACCAAGTCGTTTATAACCACAAGTGATAGAGACATCACTGATTTCTGTTGGCCGCTAAGGCACTCAGGTACCGCCCCCCTGTCGCCACGATGCCTTCGGGCGCTTGTCCACAGGTCGCCACCTGAAGCTTTTATTGTGTCCCTCAGATATTGTCTCATGGTAGAGGGTTGAGATCCCGAGGGACCTTGATTATATATAACTGACAACGGAGGACTCGCCATGAACGACCACCACTCGCACTCGAACACAGTCCGCAACCTCAAGCTCGCGCACATCAAGGCGCCCGCCGGCGAGGACTCGATCCGCTCGACGACGACGCACACGCTCAAGAGTCCGCACCCGGGCTACCTCGTCGCCGTCACCTTCTCGGAGATGCAGAACCAGCCCAACCTCATGCGCATCCGCTCGACCAACTGGAGCGCAGAGCACGAGCCCTACGGCATCGTCACCAAGGCCAACGCTCGCGCCATATACCGTCGCCTCCTCCGCGCGGGATTTATTCCCGCCTAAGCATTGAGATCAACACACAGGAAACACGACCATGCACGCATATCCGAACGACGACCAAGGCTACGACTTCGAGTCCCGCGGCATGACCGCCTACCTACGCCTCACCGATCACGGCTGGCGCCTCACCGTCTACCGCGCCAGGGGATATGACGACGCACCCGTCCTCTGTGAGCACCGCACCTTCCGCAACCGTACCCAAGCTCTGCGCTGGTTCTTCGCCTGGAACGAGCGCGGAGAAATCCACTGACCATCCATTGAGAACCGCCTACTCTTGATTATATATAACTAGTACACACGAACACAGGAGCCACGCTCATGACCCTTACCACCCTGCTGCCTAAGCATATGATCGACGCTCTCGCCGACGGCGACCACGATCGCAACAAGATCGAGGTGCTGGCTGTGATCCGGATGCTGAACGGAGGAACGCTTGTGCACTACACTCGCACCTGGAGCGCTGACTGGATACAAGCCGGACATCCGCAACAAGAGGAACGCGCGGCGATGTTCAACGCCGAAGGACGCTTCCGCTCGGGACTGCTCGCCGAGTCGAAATAAGATTTCTCTCGGCTGATCCATTGAGTTTCTCGAGTCTCTTGATTATATATAACACATGACACGCGCACAGGAGATTTGACCATGACGCACGCTGACCCAATCTACGACGCCATCCTCTCGACCCGCCGCAAACTCAACCCGCGTGAAGGCGCAGTCCCCACGCTCAACATTAAGGAGCCTGCCATGAACTCCACCACAGAGACGCCCAAGGAACAACGCCCCGCAGTTGCGAAGGGTGCATACAAGTCCAAGGCCCACGCCAGCAAGTCGATCCCCGACAAGGACTTGCCCCCGCGCCAACGCCTGCACCAGTCCCCCAGCGAGACGATGAAGTCGCCTATCGCCAAAGACGGCACGCCCAAGATCAAAGCCTCTGTGGCCCTGGCGCACAAGGCGAAGGCCGAGCACGCCGACAAGGTTGCCACCGCCAAAGCCGAGCGCAAGCCCGAGCACGGACGCCAGGCACGCGCTGACTACGAGGAAGCCAAGGCCGTCTCGCCGGGCGACATCGCCAAGCACATGAAGCTCACGCCCAAGGCGGTCCGCACTGTGCTCCGCCGCTGCGAAGCGAAGATCCCCGCTGCCCTCCGCGTGAAGGGCCCGCGCTGGGGCTTCACCAACATTGACAGCATCACCGCCTTCCTCCGCGAACACATTGAGGGGTAGGTATTTAGTACCAACAAGGAGACCCCGCCATGATCGACTTCGACACAACCTATCCCGACGAGACGACAGGCGAGCCAAGGTATGAGTGGATGGACGCCTTCATCGAGAATGTCGCCTTCGCCATCCACCTTGAGGCTCGCTACACCCGCCAGCACCCATTCTACGGGCGCCGGATGTGGTACAAGAAGTTCGGCGAGACTGTCCACGATCTATATTTCGCCCCCGCTGGGAAGGTGACACCATGAAGACCGCACTCAAGCAACTCGCCCCGCATATCGTCCCGTGCCTGTGGTTTCTGCGTTGCGATCGCCGCTCGGCGACTTACCGCTGGCACCCCGTCATGGGGGAAGTCCCCCTGTGCCATCGCTGCGCGGACAAATACGCCCGCAGCATTGGCGGGCAGTACCCGCACTACCACCATCTCGCCTGCGCCATAGAGCTCACTGTGGGCTATGAGCGGCACAGGCGCTGCGGTGGCAAAGCCGACTCGCCAGAGATGCGCGAGCGCTGGCGGAGGGTAGCGCTATGATGAAGGTCTATCAGTTCTCCGACGGCAAAGAGACGCGGTGGATTGCTGCGCTCAACCAGGTCACCGCCAAGCGGGTAGCGAACTGCCTCGGTTGGCGGTCGACTTCAAAGTTGCCTATTTTCGAGGGTCACCGTGTGGCGGAGCTAATCGCCAACCACGCGGTCGACATTACGATCTACAAGGAGGAGCTATGACCCAACGCGAGTTCTACGCCTGGTGCCTGTTCATAGTCGTCGGCGCTGGCGCGTGGCTCGCGGCGGGGGTACCCGGCTTTCTGTGCTACTGCGTTGGGGTGCTCGCAGGAAATATAGATGTCGGGTGGATTGAGGCATTGAGTTCGGACGACAACTGATTATATATAACAGGTAACATCGAGGACCCGCCATGACGACCGAACATGCCGACATCCAATCGAAACTGGAGAAGCTCCTGCGTCTCGCCGCACGGGCAGGGACACCTGAGGAGGCAGCAGCCGCAGCAGGGAAAGCCGCCGAGCTGGCGCTCAAGCACGGGATCGACCTGAACCGGGTCAACACCTCGGAGGTCAAGTTCAACCAAGAGCAGACGGACATCAACGCCAGCCACCTCTGGGTCCAGTGGATTGCCTCCTCTGTGGCCACTCTCAACGCCTGCCGCGGCCGCCTCAACAACGCAACTTCCACTGTTTCCTTCGTGGGCCGCATGCACAATGCGATGTCGGCGAAGGTGCAGTTCGAGTACATCATCGAGTCCATTGGCCGCTTCAACCGTGAGGCAGTCGCCAAGCAGAACTTCGGCAACGACAGCCGCCGGCGCAAAATCTTCCGCGACAGCTTCCGCACTGGAGCAGCGCAGGCAATGGCCAACATTCTCCGCCGCGAGTACGAACGCCTGCGCTCGGAGGGTATTAAGGACCAGCCGCAGGCTAACGCCTTGGTGGTCGCCAACTACTTCGACCAAGAGCAAGCGCTGATCGACCAGCACCTTGGTACGACCCGCCGGGCGAAGGCGAAGTCAGCCACCATCAGGAACAACGAGGCCTACATGCAAGGCGCTGCTGCAGCGACAAAGATCTCATTGAACAAGCAGGTCGACATGACGCCTAAGAGGCAGTTGACCTAGTGTTAAGATTTCATTAAGGTGATCGACATGGAAAAATATTACAAGCTCGAAGGAACTAAGGTAGTGCCAGTGGACTCTCTGCTATGGGCTCAGTGGTTTGAGACTGCCCACAGGGTAATTGGTAACGATACTATTGGCGATGCTCGAGTGAGCACCGTCTTCCTCGGGATCAACCACAACTGGGGCGACGGGCCGCCGCTGCTGTTCGAGACAATGATCTTCGGCGGGGTACACGACGGCTGGCAGGAGCGCTGCTCCACTTACGAGGAGGCGTTGGCGATGCACGCCAAGGCGAAAAAATTACTGGAAGGAGACGAAGCATGACAGGCAATGTATTTGACATGTTGAAGACGCTCCGCGATGCAGAGACGCTGATTGAGGGTCAGCTCTCCGGCGACCCGGAGCCAAGCGCTTATGAGACCTTGCGCAAGTTGCGCATGTACTCCACGGAGGCACATGTCGCCGCGTTCAGCGAGGTTGCTATTGCGGTTGGACTTAGTGCACTTTATGGCCGCGCACTTTACGGCTTCTTCAGGAGCGGGGGCAAGCTATGAGCAAATGGGTTCTTATACTCATCCTCACTTACCCGGCGCCGGAGCGAGGCGATGGTCGGGCGGTGATTGCCCGCGGTCCGCTCTCCTCGCTGGAGGAGTGCTTGCGGCTCAAGCCAATCGAGGAACACAAGGTCTGGCCGGGTGGAAAAATCGAGTCCTGGTGCGTACCTCTGGGAGGAGTCAATGGCCAATAATCGAATGTACTTGCGCAACATCCGCACTGGGATCGAGGTCTTTATCGCCAAGTATTACCCATCCACGGGCTGGTATACGAATGGGGGCAATCTAGACGAGCATTTGGATAAGGCATTTCACCAGTCGGATTTCGGGCATTTGACACCCGACCAGCAACTCGCCAATCAGCAGCATCGCGGCTTCGATCTTCTCTTCCCCGCGGCGAGTAGTGCGTGCGAAGGGGCGGAGTGGGAGCTCGTGTTCGAGTACAATGGTGACGGTCTTAAGTCAATGACCGCCCACATCAGCCTAACCAACTACAACGGCGACGAGGAGTATGCGAAACAGCATCCTGAAGACTCACTTGACCACCTGAGTACCGACGGCTGCGCTATTCAGTCGATTACCTATAGAGGTATCAAGGATGACTGCATCTTGTGGGAAGTGAAGTACCAACCGAAGGAGGAAGACCATGGCGATGTTTAAGCTCGTGCACGGACAGAAGATACCGTGCGACAAAGACGATGCCGCCGAGTTCTGCCTGTGCGAGGATGTCGAGTTCGCCATAATGTCGTATGATCCTGAGACCCAGAAGGGCTACATGATTATGGAGTCGAAGTCGCTCAACAAGGTGTGGCTGATCCGGAAAGATGGCTAAGACCCTCAAGACCATGACGAAGGCGCAGTGGGAGGTGTTCGACTCGCTCCCCTCCTCTGTGCGTGCTCTGTGTAACGAATACAGTGGGGTGACTCAAGTCGCCATCGACTTTCGCCGTATGCCGGAGGACAAACTTTTGAAGCTACTTAACGATATGATCGAGACATCAGGTCGCAAAAAGGGTCCAGTCGCTAAAAGAAAATCTAGCCGCGTTCAAAAGTGAACATTGAGATGTGCGAGTTTTGAATTATATATAACAGGTCAGACAATGATCTGACTCACCAAGTAAAGGGTACACCCGATGAAAAAAGCAACTGCTCGCAAAGCCTCAAAGACCTCAGCCTCGGCGACTCGCCAGTCTTGGACCCCGGCGCTGCTCGCTACCAAGAAGGGCGTAAGCCCGAAAGCCGTCCGCGCCTTTCTCCGCCGGCACTACGACTCGCCGCGCGGCTCGAATGGCTGGACGATCACCAAGTCTATGGCCGACGCCGTTCTGTCGGCTTAACCTCTAACACCCTCAGGGGGTAGGAACTCAAAGATGGCAGATGCATCACTAACAATTCGTCGCATCGACCAGAACCATTATGAGGTAAACCTGATAACCGCCGACTACTACATCGATCGTATTCGGCGGTCACTCTGGTCCTTCAAGGTTCAGGACAACAACGACGATGTTGTCCACAAGCAGAACATCGATGGCGACCTCGAGAAAGTCCTCGAGGTTGTCGATCAATACTACAGAGGCACACTCACATGAAGACCATTCACGGCATGAAAATCGTGGATGCGAAGAAGCCGCTCGAAGTTGTCATTAAGCCAGGGGATGTACGCCGCGCTGGTGTACAGGACCCAGCGAAATGCGCAGCCGCTCAAGCGCTTTGTCGCGATCCGAATATCACTGAAGCACGAGTGCACATTTCTCGCGCCTACGTGCGACGCAAGGGAACTCAGGTTTGGGAGCGGTATCAGACGCCCCTTCAGCTTCGTACGGGGATTGTGGCATTCGACAAGGGGGCAACGAAGGCCTTCGATGTCGACAACTCCTTCATTCTAATGCCTGCTCGACCCGCGACTGGCAAGCAGCAGGGTACCAAGAAGGGCCAGAATGTGAAACGAGGCCCGAAGGAGAAACGGACTTATATTCTAACTCACATCCGGCCGAACGCCAACTGTGAGTTCGACTTGCCAAAAGGGAAGTAATGCAGATCTTCGTTACCAGCGGCGACCCCCGCGAATGCGCGATAGCGCTCGACAATCGGCGATTGTTTAAGTCGATCATTGAGAGCGCGCAGATCCTGTCCACGGTTCAATGGATGTATGGCGCAGGGAACGAGCATCTGTATCGTCCCACTCACCAGCGGCACCCCTGCGTGCAGTGGGCAGCTCGCAATCGACGGAACTACCTGTGGTTAGTTCGACACTTGAAGTTTGCAATTGCGGAGTGGCACTACCGCGGTTACAGGCATTCTCGGGTTGAACTAAAAGTGTCTTGGCTAGAAAGCTGCCCACCGAGTATGCCCCAACGTAGTGACGGCTGCAGTAGGTTCGTGAATTGCACACCCTACCGAAAACTGCCCTTGTTCGAGGCCTATCAAAAGCACCTCAATCGGAAGAGATCGGAAGAGC
>OBNH01000281.1_pt1 | contig 12282 bp, 22 predicted proteins | sample 1670201 | NCBI WGS metagenome assembly OBNH01 (sample SAMEA104232308, study PRJEB22302) | sediment metagenome | isolation source: sediment | reverse complement strand
AAAATAAAGATGAACGAGCCAGAAATACGCGAACGACATCTTGAAGGACTTGAAATGTCTCGAGCAGCAAATCATAACGAGACACTACATGGCCTAAATTTTACAGGGAGTAAAGGTGGACCACTAACTGACACGATGTTAGCATTTGCAAAAGTGCTATGCCCAGCAGGATATTTAATGGAAAGTATACATATTTCACGGGGAAAAGGAAGTGGTAGAGGTGGACATTATACTCTTGATTTTGGGCATCCAGAAGCTATGGTTGATATTGAAATAGATGGATCTAGTCATCGTGGAAGTCGCCTTGAAGTTGATAAACAGCGTGATGAATATCTACGAGGTCTTGGATGGAAAGTAATACGAATCAAAGTCTAGATTTTTCTAGATGTAATCTTCCACCTTTTGAACATCAAATTGTTGGAATAACCAAACTTGTAAAAGAACCTATTGTAGGTCTCTGGGACGTCATGGGCTTGGGAAAAAGCAAACAGATAATCGATGCAGCACAGATACTCTATACACAAGGATTAGTCAATCGTGTTCTTATTGTTGCACCAGCGTCTGTCAGATTTGTGTGGATGGATCAGGAACTTGGTGAGCTCCGTAAGCATCTGTGGGATAATCTGCCTGCTAAAGTTATCTTATTTCATGGCAAGATTCGCACATGGTCCTCGTCCATATCGAAAGAATCTACAGAACGACCTCTCCAATTTCTCGTGACGAATTATGAGTTCATCCGGAATAAGGACCGACGAGAGCAACTCTTTCATTTTTGCGGCCCGAAGACTTGGCTTGTCCTAGACGAATCGAGCCTCGTAAAGAGCTATGGTGCAGCACAAACAAAATCATGTATGGTTTTGCGAAAGCGATGTGGACGAATTACTCTCTTAAATGGCACTCCGATCGCAAATAGCCCCAAAGATCTCTTCAGCCAAGGACAGTTACTCGATAAGAAAATTCTTGATTGTAAGACATATTACAATTTTCGTGGTCGTTATGGTGTGATGGGAGGATGGCAAGGACGACAAGTAGTGCAATGGGTGAATATCGAGGATCTACAAAGACGATTTGCACCATATGTACTTTGTCGTCGAAAAGAAGATTGTCTGGATCTTCCTGAAAAAATACCATCGGTCATTATGCCTGCCATCTTGACCGAAAAAACGTGGGCGATCTATAAAGAGATGCGGGAAGAAATGATCGTATGGCTTAATGAAGCCACGATTAGTATGGCAATGCAAGCTGCGGTGAAAGGAATTCGTCTCGCGCAGGTGACATCCGGATTTCTTGGTGGGGTACACGAATCTGGATTGGAAGAACAACCAGATCCAGTTATAGATCGGCCAGATTTCATTCCTTTCATAAAGAAGATGATTTCTGAACCCATAATCCAGTCAAACGAAATTCGGATGGCCCCAAATAATCTGCCTGAACCAATTCAAGACATTAGCAGTGAGAAATTAGACGTATTTCTTGAGTGGTTTGACCAGAAACTTGTAGAAGATCCTGCATTTAAGGTACTCGTTTGGTGCCGATTTCGTCCAGAATTACACCGATTGTTTGAATCTCTTACTCAGAGGCCAGGAGTTTCTCTTGGAAAGATTTGGGGTGGTCAGAAGAAGCAAGAGCGAGAAGATGCTCTCCGATTACTCGATCCACGAACTATGCCGAAAGGCCCAGTAGTGGTAATGGGGACACCGTCATCTGGTAGTATGGGTTTGAATTTAACAGGAGCACACACTGTTGTCTATATGTCGAATGACTACAGTTTGAAGACACGTCTACAGTCAGAAGATCGTGTTCATCGGCCAGGCCAGATACACGCAGTTAGTTATTTCGATATGGTGGCAGTTGGGCCAAAGGGACAGAAAACTATAGACCACGCTATTATCAAAGCGTTGCGCACAAAAAACGACATAGCTACATGGACCGTATCCGCTTGGCTCGATGCACTGAAAGATGAGTAATGGACGATATAGAAATTGCGATGATCAATCGCAACCCAAAACCACTACAGAAAGAGATTATCTCACTGAAAAAGGAATTAGACGACATTGAACAGGTTCGTGGAAATATGCCATTTGCTCGTGGCGAATCTGAAGATAAAGAAGCAAATAACATTTTAGACCAAATGAAACGACAAGTTGAAGAAAGAATTTCGCTACTTGAACGTGGTTTGAAAGCTATTTCCACATTAGAAGAAAACAAGAAATTTTCACCATAAGATTTACTTTACAAGATCGCTACTTAGCGGTATACTGTATTGTTCGGTTCGAGACGCGACGACGAAAGCGCGGCACGAACTGTGGTCTATCATGACCAAGAAATATTCACCCTTCCTATTACACATTTCAACACTAAAGAGGTCGCAATGGGAAAGTATGATCACATCTTGGCTGATCTGCCACGTCTTCTGAATGCTGAACCAGATTATCAGTCAAAAGTCGATGCAGTCAAAAGAAAGATCGTAGATGATGAGCCTCGTCATGCTGCACATTTCGCTCTACAATATGCAGCTATCCGTCGTGAAATTGATGAAATCAAAAGACAGAATTCCGAAGCAAATCTACGACTCGAAGCGTACAGCCAACTCCTGATAGATCAATATGAAGTGGAAGGTACAACAAGTCTCACACTTGATAATGGCGACGTCATACGCACTCAAGCAGAGCCTTATTTGATTGTTGAAGATAAGGAAACATTTCGTCAGTGGTGTTTAAAGGAGGGACTCGAACGGGAATTGCACATGCTTTGGCAAACAGCAAATAGTCTTGCTAAAGCCAGATTGTTGGAAGGCGATCCTGAACCTGACGGGACTAAAGCATATGTGCGCACCAAAATCGTATTTACTAAAGGTTAGGAGATTTCATGGCTGAAGAACTCACAACAACATCTACCGGACTTTCTGAGCGCCCAGCATTCATTCCAGTTGGTGACAGAACTGGAACAGAACACATCACACGACAAGATGTCAAAATGCCACGTCTGCTTTTGGCGCAGGCATTATCGCCAGAAGTTCAAGAAACTGAGTCAGCATTCATCCCCGAACTTCGAGTGGGAATGTTGTTCAATGATCTGACCAAATCCGTCTATGGCAAGGGTCCAATCGAATTTATCATTCTGCGAGCAGACCCTCCTCGATGGGTGGAATTTGTGCCTCGTGAAGAAGGTGGGGGAATCAAAGATCCAAATGTCCTGCCAGGTGATCCACGAACTATTCCTGGACCAGATGGCAAAACTGTGGCTACGCAGTTCTACGACTTCGTGCTGCGAATGTTGCCAAGCAATGAAGATATTGCGTTATCACTCAAAGGCAAATCTGGAGTGCGTGCTGCCAAAGCATTGAATGGCCTCATCATGCTGCGAAATGCCCCCTGTTTCGCTGGCAACTACATTATGACTGCGTCTATGGTCAAGAACCCCAAAGGTACATTTGCTGTCTATTTGACAAAGAATAATGGTTGGGCTAAATCTCCCGAAGAGTTTGATTTTCGAAAGAAATTGCACGAAGCGCTGAAGGACAAGGAACTGGTTATTGAGCGTGAAGATCGAGCCGATGATGTAGATGAGGATGCTACATCCTTTGATCCGAGCAAGATGTAAAGACGAACGTTTTCTCTTTACATTTCGCTGGTTGTATAGTAAAATGAATGTGATAGTGAACTCCAGCCAGTACGAACAGCAGGACGTATTGGCGTCCCCCGTCCTGGTCCCGAGCGGTGGAGAAATCGGGACCACTAAATGAGTGAAACAATACATCAAGAATTACAACGTCTTCGCGCAAAGGTTGCTGATCATGAGCGACGCATTGTTGCGTTAGAACGTCAGCTGCGAACGTACATGACCCCAGGAATCGAGCCAGACAAGGCAAAAGAACTGCCATTAACACCAGTTGATCAGCTTCAAGTCAAGCGAGGATTTGGTGGCGGGCTCTAATCAGTTTTTCATAAGACGTCGGCCAGAACTACTGGCTCTCGAAGGTTGGTACGATGTCGTTGGTCTTGGTGGTCCTACACACGGACAGATTATCTACAGATTTAAATTCTCCTGTCGATACAAGGACATTCTCCGATGTAGTACATTTCTTGATAAACCAAGACATTTCATGTCGTGTTTCGGAAAGGGAGGTGGTCACGATGAACAACCTTATCTCAGATGCTTGAACCCAAATTGGGCTATCGTCTACACACCAGACATTCACGGCAATTTCATGGGCCGTGCATTTGTGCATTTGGAGGAAAACAATGAGAGGAAGCGGCTAATTGTTGACAAGATCTATGGGAATAGATTGGATTATGATGACTTAAGAAGGATACTAATTATGAAAAACATAATTGATGATTGTCTGTTTAGTGGAACAGACACATATCTCTCTAGGGAACTGGGGTAACTGCCCTCCACCGTAAGGGTGGGATAACCCACGAAACTTTGAGATGTGAATGATTTCGGCCACCGATTTCCATATCGCGGTGACGCCTTGAGAAAGCGTTGCCGCGATTTCGTTTCAAATAGGAGGATTTCATGGTGACAGTTGAACGTGTTGAAGCGACAGAGTTGGAACAGAAAGTGCAAGATGCTAAGGACGCAGGACGGAGGATTTTGGCAGTGAGTCCAGCAAGTCTACACAAACTGAAACGAGTTGGCATGGATTTCGAAGTGGTGAGCTACGTTCTCGTGACACAATAAATTCAGATAGAAATGTTGATATTGGCCTCATTTTGTGATATACAATTAGGCGACAATACGCTATACTAGTTGTACCGTGGAGTTACCTCTTCTCAAGAAATTGTACCAAGAAATGTCGGACCTGACCGCACCCGAATGTGCGACCAATTGTCGTGTCCCACACTCCTGTTGCGATGAGATGTACTGCGAGATGGCCGACGAGCGTGCCAAGGAATTGGGCATAGTGCTCGAGAGGACTGGCCATACAAGTCTCCCATTTATGGGACCAACCGGTTGCACAGTCGAGCCGTATCTTCGGCCAAATTGCACATTTCACACTTGTGCGATAAACGGCTTTGGGTTCAAACCTGGTGATCTAGGATGGACTCAACAGTATTTCAACTTGCGGGCGAAAATCGAGGAAGAGGAGAATGCGGATTATCTCCGGAGGGCAGATAGGCGCTGACCGAACCGCTCTTGAAGTCGCTAGAGAACACCATGTTGAGACTGGCGGCGTTGCTCCTCTTGGTTATCTGACACTCGATGGACCGGACCCGTCGCTGAAGGATTTCGGCCTCGTTGAACATCCCTCATCGCAATACCCACCACGAACCAAAGCAAACGTAATTATGGCAGACGCCACTGTGTGGTTTGGTAAAGTTGGGACTTCTGGCTTCCATTGCACAAACAATGCCGCGACTGCTGTTCGCAAGCCTTTTCTGAAGAACCCAACGGCTGCTGAACTCGTTTCGTGGATCGTCAAAAACAAATTTAGAACAATCAACATAGCGGGCAACGATTCAAGAAAAAATCGCGATATCAACGAGCATGTTCGGGGTGTCCTGGGCGTTGCTCTAGAACTACTGGTGGACTACCATTGAATATTGGCCCACCGAATTGGTATCCTGTTTATCTCAACCCAACTTTCGAGGAAATCTTGAAGCTGGCTGAGTCGGGCTGGGACACGGTTCGTGTTTGTGTTGTCCCAACGAATTGGGTGACCTACTCAACTGTCCGGATTATCACTGTGAGGGCAAATGCACGAAGCTCTAGGAATGGCGCGACTTGTGTGCGATATGCTAAACAGATATGGTGCGCAAGATAGTGGAGCCAGATATCAGATTGTTGTTACTGACACAGCTGGTAATTATGCTGAAGTAAGATTTCAGAAATCACATAATCGCTGGATTATGGACGATGACGTTGATAGGCAAGAATTAAATATGCGTTTGCGGCAGGAGATGAAACCGTGAAAAATCCGTGTGTCAGCGTCCATCTCATTTCGGAACACGATATCAAACTTGCAAAACAAATGTGTTATGCAGGATATGCACGTCGTGTTGGTGATAATTACGAATTTTATTGCCCATATCCGTCAACAGAATCAATTTCATCACGATTCAAGTGGGCAACAGAGATGGCAACAGAAATGGAGAAAGCTGGCTATCCGGCTCGTGTGGTAGAAGCCGCAGGACGAATGTGACTAAAGCTGAACTCGTCGAGAAAGGAAAATCACATATCCTTTATTGGTGTGAGATTAATTCAGTCACACCACCTGAAATCTATATTCGTTGGTGCGATCCTCTTCCAGATTCATGCGCCTTCTATCATAATAAGAAGATTTTCATTTGGCCTAACTCCTGCTCTTCTGTAAGTTCTCATCCTAGACAATGGTCTCATCCTGGTTATGTTGTTGACAGAACTCCATATGGCGTTCTTGCTCACGAACTTGGTCATCATGTAGATGTCTATGCAGCTGCGTGGCGTATAAAAACAGGAGAAGCAAAGATAACCAACTATTGTCCGAACGATGATGAATGGTTTGCGGAGATATTTCGTCTGTTTGTGACTAATCCTCATCTTCTGCACTTGCTTCGCCCCAAAGTATTTCAACTCATGGTTACTCGATGGCCTAAATTGGCCGAAACGAGACCATGGGAAATCGTTCTTGCCGGTGCCGACCGCTGGATTTCAGCCGCTCAAAACAAAATAGCAAAGATAAGATCATGACACCAAAACAACATCTCATTCTGTGGGCGGTTGCAGAACTCAAAGCGATTGATGCTGAACGTGGAGATGATGACGAAGCACTTGTTGAGTACGAATTGCTGCAAGAACAGCCAACTGCCCAAGAATTACGAGCAATCGCGAACGAACTCAAGACATATTTGATTCCCGAGATGGGTCACGACTAACGAAAAGAAAATCTACTTGACGATCGCTTTCTCTTTACATTTCGGTCTAAAACCGCTATAATAGGTGTATGGGTTCTAATATTGTAAGTGAAGACCAAGTCCGGCGTGCTGCGATAGCTATTTCAGACGTCGCTCGCCAATTTCTACGCAACGAAATTGAGCCAAACCAATTGCTGGTGTTCGCACACGGCAAACTTCGGGATTTGGGAGTCGTTGATAGACTTCCACCAGAACTGCTCGACGTTCTGAACGACGCGGCTGATTTCATCTACAATTACGAAGATGTTGTCGATGGGGACGACGGTCAGCCTCGCGCCAACCGCGCCATGAGTTTGAACCAAAGAATTGAGCAGGTGATTTCGGATGTCCAACGACAAAATTCTCGATAAGCTCGGCAAGATCAAGCGGATGGCCGATGGTGCCGCCGCTATCGGCAGCGAGAAGGAAGCGCAGGCATTCGCTGAAATGCTGCAAAAACTTCTCCTTGATCACAAACTTGAGATGACGGATCTCGAGTTTGAAACGATGGAGAAAGAATCGCCGATTGAACGACATTTCATCGACTACTCTAGGTATCCAGACATCAAGATTCGTAAGACGCGGGTCCTCTGGATCGAGCAATTGGCCCGCATTGTCGCCGAATCGCACTTCTGTCGAATTCTGATTCATCCCAGATCCTCCCGCATTACGTTGGTAGGTCGGCACGAAGACGTCACTGTCGCGGAATACATGTTCGTGACGTTACAACGTTCACTCGATCACATTTCAGAGAAAGCCGCATACTACCACAAACTTGAATGCCACCGCAATCGTGTCGCCGTTGGATACGGATTTCGAGAGTCGTTTACCGATTCGTTCCTTCAGCGTCTCCGCGACAGATTCCTCGCAATGAGGAAAACAGTTGAGCCGATGGGTCTCATGCGGATGAGGAAATCCGATAAGGCTGTTGAGGATTTCATCGAGGAAAATTTCAAAAAGACAGCCTCTGCGCTCTCAACGAACACGAAATTCCATCCAGAAGGAATCCGACGTGGTCGCGCTGCCGCCGATAAGATTAATCTCAAAGGTCAGGCGATTGAAACGCAAGGAGCAGGAAAGAAGGAATTATCATGACTACGTGCACTCTCATTATCACGGGAATAATCTGCACCATAGATCCGACGACCAAACCGACGCCGGCGGAAGCCGCCAAGATCTTGGCTCCAAATCAGTTTGTTTCGTATCCCGAAACGCCGTATGGTATTCAATCGTTTTCTACTGGTTCGATAGGTCCAACACCTGGGCCTTGGACATTTCCATCTCCCCGCCAACGCCTCGATGGATCGCTCATGAATGAACCACAATGGTTCTCGCAAGTCTACATTGGTCATGGATATCGTGGCGTATATCGTGGCAGTAATCATGGCGGTGGATCGCGTCGTGGAAATCGTGGTGGTGGCCGTAGGAGATAGATGAAAGAGTTAGCACCTGGCGGCGTTTTCTGCGATTTTTGTAGCGCACCACCTATCACTGTGCTCCCAATTCCAGATTTTCTTATGGGATTAGGTTTGCGCAGTGTGGAAGGGTGGGCTGTTTGTGCTACGTGCAAAAGACTCGTTGAAGAAAATAAGCGAGAAGATCTTTTGTCACGAGCGTTGGCAGCAATGAGTCATGCTCCAGAAACATTTCCAGATATCACGTTATTACACGCAAAGTTTTGGAGTATCTACACCAAAGAGGGACCTCAACAGTCAGCCCACCAGGTTATCATAGACCGATTTCTTCAACTCAAATCGAGTATGAAGCATAAATCTCCTCCGTGGATTAATGCTTACGAAGAACGTTTCAAGGCTCTGAAGAATCTTGAAACATATCAGTATATGGCAGATCCTACCATAACGTGGAAAAACGATATGGCAGCTCTCCGAGTTGCTGAAACGTATTCGTTTAGTGGCGACGCTTTTGAGGCCATCAAGCAACTCGCTACCAAAGTTCCTCTTGATAGTCCATTGTGGCCTGACCAAGTGCCTGGGATCGGTCAAGGGTGGTGGTGGTTCGAACCAGAATTTGAAGTCAAGACCAGCAATTGGTCCAATATGGTTTCCGCTCTTCTTTGGGGGTATGTCTCTTCTGAAGCAAATCGCTACAATGATTTGCAGAGAAAATATCTAAAACAAGAAGGTGGAAAAACTGCGTGGATCTTTCCTTCAGGCTCACCTGAGGTTGATGTCGAGGATATCCTTAGTCAGAAAGTGCAGGAAAGAACATTTCTGATGTTTTCAGCCTATACACCTATTGTGGTTGAAGGCAAAATTAGTGTTTTGCCCGCTTCCCTATGGCGTTGGCATCTAGGGGAAACGATCCAAGAGTGTGTTGCTCGAACAGGCACTGAATACGATAAACTCTATGGTCCCGGTGGAAAATTTGAGAGAAACTCAAATGTCGTAGGGAGAGATCACACGCTTCACGCAGTTACGGCATTATGTTCGTTCTATTTGGCTGCATGTATCTGGATTGAACAAGAATACCTCGAATTTGAACCAAAGAAAATTGAGCGACACCGCCGAAAAGCATTTATTCGTGAGCATAAGCTCACACGACCGATTTCAGATGTTCAAGTAATCGCTTTGCGCCGACGCCATAAAGACGATCCTGCTGACCCAAATCAAGTTCATGGTGAAGGTCATCGGTTGACTTGCCGATTTTTGGTTGAAGGACATATCCGAAATCAGCCATATGGCCCAGGTCGAGCATACAGGAAGTCGATCTACATAGCTCCGTATCCTAAGGGTCCAGAAGGCGCGCCATTTCGTCAAGCAAAAAAGAAAATATTTGCTGTTATTCGATGACCATTTGGTTGATTACTGCGTTAGCCATCATAATTGCGATTCTTGTTGGCATTATTGTCTTTATGTGGTCTGTTATCGTTGAGATAGCAAATGCCTTCACCGAGATCGTCAAAAAACATAGAGGATAAGATTCCACCGATTTGGCGTTATCGAGCGCGCTGTGAGTGGCTGCGTGTGCGATGGCAACATCTCGCACGAGAGTGGATCTTGGTGGAGAATATAGACCGAGCGCAACTGTGTCAGGCATTGGCTGATTGGTGGGCCCAACCGATTTGGTGGCAAATTGTCAGAGCACTAGAGATTTCAAAACTTGATCGGCAACTGCGAACTCCTCCAACAAGGAATGGGGAACCATGAGTGTAGAGAACCATCCTAATCTCCACGCAGCAGGATTGGTCGCAGATATCTACTTAGCTGTAGACAATAGGATTCGTGGTGCCGCATTACAGCATAAAGAACGAATTCTTACTGATTCACGACTTAGCAAGATGACTATGGATTTCGTCAACAAACTTGACGAAGAACTAGACAGATTAGTGGAGTTGCTCCAAGACTGAAGAGCGTCATGGTGATTCAATCACTCGAAGCGATCGCGTGGATTATCTTCGCAGCTGCCAAACTCTCACGCCCATACATAACACCAGAGGAATCAGCAAAATCAGCCGATCAGCTGTTGATTTGTTTCAAAGACAGATTTCAGTTAATTCAACCTGGGACATGGATACGAAAGTGATGTGGCGTAAACGACAGCTCTACATAGATCTCGACGGCGTTCTTGCTGATATGGACACATATTACGAACAGCAATTTGGCGAGAAAATTGGCCGAGCGGCCAACATAAAAGATCCAGACGGAATGTGGGACAAGATCAGACAACACGGACATTTTTATGCTGATTTACCATTGATGTCTGACGCACTGGAATTGTGGGAAGGTGCGAAAAGATTTCATCCAAATCCCATTATTCTGACAGGAATTCCGCACAGTATTCCAGAGTGTGAAAAACAGAAACGTGGGTGGGTTTCACGCCATCTGGGAAAATTCATTCCAGTCATTTGTTGCAGATCTGCTGATAAATGGAAATACTGCGTGCCGGGTGATATTCTGATAGACGACTGGGTGAAGTATAGAGAACTGTGGGAAGAACGCGGCGGGATATTTATTGTGCACAGATCGGCAGAGGAGAGCTTGAAAGAATTAGAGAAGTATTTTAATGGGACTATATAGTTATATACGATATCGTGATCAAGGTATTTGTGTTTATTGTGAGGATGAAATCGGTCAGGAAATAGACCACGTTTTGCCCAGAAGTCGTGGAGGAAAGACTATTTCTGCAAATTTAGTGCTAGCTTGCGGTGCTTGCAATCGTGCAAAATACAGTCATCTTGACGAAGAGATGATAAGAAAAGCATTTGTACATCTATCGAAGCACGGAGAATCTTTAGATTGGGTTTATGAGATTTCTGTTAATTCGGACACTGAATCTTTTAGATCGGTACTAGCTGCAATAAAAGAAGAAGATCACAAAGATGAAGAGCGAGATAGGCAAGATGAACTAGATTGGATACAACGTAATCAGGAAGATGAAGCCAGACATCATAGATCTTTAGATCTGCAAAAGAAATTTCAGACTAGAGAAAAATCTGTAGAAGAGCTACAAAAGATGCTAGATAGAGAACACAAGAAAATTGTCAGATTACAAGAAGAATTGGCTAAAAATATATCGAATACAAAGAAACTGAAATAAATAGCCCGGTTTAGGGGCATAAGTACGATAATGGCGGGTTTTAGGATTAAAAACGGCTTGGTTATACGAGATATATAGGTCGCGGCCAATTGGCTAATTTAAGTCCGTCTGAAAGCCGGGCCTATGCCCGTTATAGCCATAAAACCTAGCCGCCAACAGCCCCGTTGAAAGCGGAGAAGAGCGATGAAATGTAAGTGTGCAGTAACCTTCGAATTTATGGTAAATCAACCGATCACATGGCGTGGTGAAGTCACCGCTGTAGCTGCTTCCACCATCGTTTCTCGTGCTGTAAAAACTGCCAAAAAAGAATTGAGACCAACAAATTGGTCATCTCTTGTTGTCGTGATTTTAGAGCGTGATAGTACTAAAGATGACGATGTAGAAGACTAGATGGCTCGCAAATATGGCTGGCGCAATAAGATCAAATACCCGTGGCAACGACGTCGTTGCCCACACTGTAGAGAACATTTTGAAACAAAAAATCCGGAAAAGAAATTCTGCAAAGAAAAATGCAGAGTAGCGCACTGGATGGCTCAACACAGATGAAATTATGGACAAAGCACCAAAACCCTGTCTCCAATTCCAAGCACGATTAGCCGGTGGCTTTGGAACGGAACTCGATGTGTGCGAAGAATGTTGTTGGCCGGAAGCTTCACACCCACCACAATTCTCCGCGGGTTCTGATGATCCTGATTTCGATAAATGGTGGAATCAATTCGGTCGAGCATTAGAACCAAAAGTGAACATCGAACAAATGGCTTTTGTCGCTTGGAGTTCAGCTCGACGTCGTGAAATGCACTCTGAGTTGCTTAGCAAAGCAATAGAAGATCGAAACGCGCGACCATGG
>OBNH01000268.1_pt1 | contig 13386 bp, 22 predicted proteins | sample 1670201 | NCBI WGS metagenome assembly OBNH01 (sample SAMEA104232308, study PRJEB22302) | sediment metagenome | isolation source: sediment | reverse complement strand
TTGATCGCCCGGTTTACCTGGGATGCCTGGTGCAAGAAGGAAAGGAACAAGTGATGGCGCGGATCATCAAGAAAGGTGGGTTGCCGGAAGACAAACTGGTCCAGGTCAAGTGCTGGAAGTGCCGGTCGGTGATCGAATTCCAAGTCAAGGAAGGCGAGCTGAGACGGGACCATCGGGATGGGGACTATTACGACTTCAAGTGCCCGGTCTGCCAGAACGTGATCGGGGTATCGGTCAAGGTGATCGAGAAAGGAAGGTGAGGGATGAGTGCGGTCGAATTCTATTTCCGTTGCCTGGTCCTGGATACTGAGGACGGGGTCTGTGAGCTGGAGACGTTCATCTACAACTTCCTGCCGATGGACCGGAGGACCTATCCTAGCGATTGGGTCATCGAGCACGTCGGGTCCTGCTGGGACGAGAGCTGGCTGCGGGACAACTGCCAACTTCCCGAGGAAGGCAGCTTCCAGGTGGTCGGAAAAGCCCGTCTGAGCAGCCACCAGAATTCGTACGATGGAGAATGGGATGAGAAAACCGAGGTGCTGGAGTGCCGTTTCAGGCCCATCCCCGAGGGCTGGTGGGAATGGCAATGTGACCAGGACCGTTTGAACCGATCGGCCGGGCAAGAACCAGAAGGAATCGAGTAATGGGACGAATAACCGGGCCGCTCTGCGCCCTGACCCAACTCAACGGGAGGATTGCCGAGGCGATAACTCGCCTGGCCCAGCAAACCGACGACAACCAGTGGCCCCTGGCGGGGATTGAGCTGGGGAAGATCGCGGCCTACGCTGAGGCGATCCAGGCGATCGTACCGATGGCCAAGGATGGACTGTGGTATGACAGTGAGGAGTTCCGGGTGAGAGAGCTCAACTTGATAACGCTGGCGGCCCAGGACCCCAGCCGTAAGCGGGAGAAGAGGGAGACCTGATGCACCAGCGATGGCAACCGTGGTTACCGGGAATCTGGGTGCCGATGAGGTATGTCCCCGAGGGGTGCATCCGGGGTTATCCGATCCGGCACCTGCGGGGACTCCTGGCGGACGGCAGGGTCGTCGAGATGCACTACGCCTGCGGAGACGGGGACGGCCTGATGCCGCCGTTTGAGGGCTGGTTCGAGCAAGTGGGCGAGGGTCCGAGAAGGTGGTTCAGGGAAGTGGAGCCACGAGCGTGGATGGAGATGGTCAATGACCTGGAGGAGCCGAATGCAGCGAGGGGCTGAAGTCCTTCTGGTCCAGTTCCGCGTCAATCGGGAAACTCCGACCTACAGCGGTCTGAAGCGATGGGTCATCCACGAGAAGATGACGTACCGCCTGGAAGACGGGACAGAAAACTGGGTCTATATTCGTCCGCGGTTTCCTGTTGTCACACAATGGGCCTGGAAAAAACTTCAGAGGATGGAGAAGCGCTTGGGGAGGAAATTGACGAACCGTCCATTGGAAGACCAGGAAGTCGTCCTGGATAAATTGGCCGACCACCGAGGTTGGTATAAACTAGACAGATGTCAAGGGTCGGCCCTCAACTGTTAGGTTGCTAGGTTATGGGACTTCAGAGGACGCTGGATGACATCGAAGTAGCCAAGAGGCAGACGAGGGTCGAGGAGTACTTGCTGACAGGGCTCCAGGACGATCGGGCGATCGCACTTGCCCTGGGAGTCGTCCCGGCAGTGATTGCCCAAGACCGGAAGGCCATCATGGAACGATGGCTCGGCGAGAGGCCCAAGAGGAACAAGGAGAGGCGGGAACTGATCATCCGGACCCTGAGGAATATCCTCAGGCAAGCCCAGGTCGAGTATGAGCGATCACGCCTCCCAACGTACCAGACGACGAAGGAGTACCTGCCCCGACCCTGCCCCAAGTGCGACGGCACGGGGATGGCCAAGAATCGCAAGCGGTGCACGAACTGCAAGGGGACAGGCGAGGTGCTCAAGGAGAAGAAGACCCGGAAGAAGATCCAACAGAATGGCGACCCTCGCTACCAGATGGTGGCCGTGACCTGTGCCCGGGAGATAGCCCGCCTGGAGGGGATGGCAACGGACAAGCTGAGGAAGAAGGGCGAGGTTGCCGCCAGCCAGCACCTGCACCTCCACGTCCAGGGCCAGATCGAGAAGTGGAAGAATGCCCCGCCTGACCTGCTGCTGGAGGCCAAGGTGCTGGCGGATAAGATGGACGCCGTCCTTGAGCCGATCCAGCAACCGACGAGGGCCAAGGATGACGTCAAGGAAGCTGAGTGAGCCGCTTGTTGCGGTCGGGGCTGGCCAGATTGGGTAACTGGGCTCGGGGCGTTCCCGAGCATCGCCATCCGCAGGTGGGTCTGGCGGTCCAGCCTCGACGCTTTTTCTAACCAATGAGGTGCCCTATGCAGTTCGGAGTGAGGAAGTACTTTCTGAAGGAAGACCTGGTGGCTTGTGCCCCGGCCCAGGCCCGAGTCGAGTGGGCGGATGATCAATCCCAGGGGACGGTCCAGTTCGACTTCGTCCCTGGGCTGGGCAGGAAGGACTGGAGCTACGGCTTCGCCATGCTGCTCGACGGAATCTGGACCCATATCTCGGGAACGTTCGAGACGATCGTCCAGGCCGTGGCCAGGGAGGACATCCGGCCCCAATACGTCGGCAAGGTGGAAGTCCTGGGGGTCCGAACTGAGAATCCGTCGGACGCCCTTGAGCCGACGGGAATCATCCTGCCCGCTCAGAGCCGGAAGGAGCGGTCGGTGGCGAACGGGGAGGAAGTCTCGGTCCAGTGGAACGCCTCGGAATGGCGCTGGACGATCCTGAAATAGGCGAGGCCGATTCTCGCTACACCACGGGAAATAAGCAAGAAGGCAAGATGATCCATACTAGGACGCCTTGCCTTCTTTTCTTTCTTTACCTTCTTTACCTTCTTCAAAGAAGGTAAAGAAGGCAAGAAGGTAAAGAAGGTAAAGGAAGCAAGGAGGCAGTCTGGGTCAGCCTGTCTTGATTGGCCAGGTCCAGCACCAGATTCCGGTCAGGCCGTTCTTCCGTGAGACGACGCCCAATTCCTTCTTGGCGAACCTGAGAGTCTTGAAGCAGATGCCGTCCTTCTGGGCTTTCCTGGGGACATCCTCGGATGGGAACGGGCCGTGCTTGAGCAGGTCCTTCAACCAAGCCTTCGCCTCGTCCCGCCTGGTCAGGCTCTCGTTGCCGTCCTGAGGGGCCTGGGCATCGTCAGCGCTGAGGCTGATGGGCTCGTCCTCCCATTCCAGTCCTTGGTCCGTGATCCGGAAGGCCAGGCCATTCGCCTTAGCCAGGTTCATCTTGACTGGGAGGAACAAGCGGCGATCCTCGTCGTCGGGGTCCAGGCTGACCTGCCAGACCGAGCGGGCGATGGCCGTGAAGGCGATACTGTCGAGGCCGCGATAGATGGCCCGGGTCTGGCTCTTGGTGAGATGGTTGATCCCGATGACGGCGATCTGGTGCTTCTCGGCTAGGGTGGCCAGCGGCCCCAGGACGTTCCGAACCTCGGCGTTATGGCGGGTGTCGATCCTGCCGACGAAACTGGCCAGCGGGTCCAGGACCATCACCCGAACCTTCGAGTGCTTGGTCAGCCAGGTATCCAGCTCCTGGGCGTGCTTGTCCAGACTGAACGCCTCGACCGGGTCCTCCCCGTTCTGAACGTTGTCCAGAATGAAGGTATCCTTGGTGCCCCCGCCGAGCATATCCATTCGGGGCCGGACGGTATCGGCAATCCCATCTTCGGCGGTAACGTACAGCGCCTGGCCCTTGCGGAACGAGGGTCCGTCGCAGAAGGCCCGACCCGTCGTTATCCGGCTGAGGATGTAGAGGGCCGTCCAGGACTTCCCGGCGCCTGGGTCGCCCTGGAGAACGTTGAGCTTCCCCAGGGCAATCCGGCCCGGCCATAACCACTGTATTCGTTCTGGCTGGACCGTACTGAGAGCCCGGGTCTGTAGGCCGGACCCATTCTGGGACGGCCGAGGTATTCGGGGCATGGCTGATCCGGAAGGGGGTAGAATGAAAGTCGATTCCCATACTATAACTATTGGAAAGAAACCCAAGTAATGGTTACCTGGAAGACCCAACGGATCGTCAAGTGGTGGACCGTCCTGACGTTCATCGGGATCGTCCTCATCGACATCGTCCTGTGGCAAGTCTGGGGCGAGGAGACAACGATCTCCTGGCAGGTCCGCCGATGGGGCAGCCAGTGGCCGATGCTACAGCCCCTCCTGGCCTTCGGGGCCGGCGTCCTCTGGGGCCATTTCTTCTGGCAGATGTCCCCCGATCCGGAGATAAAATAGTGAGCAGCCGACAACCCCACTCAATGGTCCTGGGTTCGGGCAGGTCCGTTCATTTCGAACACTGCTGGGACGGTAGCGGCCTGACGATGGCCGAGGTATTGGCCCAGACTGGTATCACCCTGAAAGGAAACCGAGCGATGATGAATCTGAATGTCAAGCTGGTAGTCGTTACCCTCGACGGTTACGGCGTCCAGATGGACCCGGACGAATTGGCTGAGCTGGTCGAAGCCCAGATCGGTGATATGGCGCCGTTCAAGACGAAGGTCGAGGGGCGGGATGAGCCCGCGGACGTCAAGCTGGTCAACGTCGAAGTTCGTCCCCTGGAGGGCTCCTGAATGGAAGACCCAACGATCCGTCGTATCTGTTGGCTCATCCGGGGCCAGCATTACTACGTCCGCTTCCGTCTGCAGGAGTACTCGGCCGTTCGGGAGGTCCTGAAGGCCTGGGTGCTCGACCTGGACCTGGACTTCAGTGCCAAGGATCGAGACACCTGCTGGCGGATGCTCAAGAACTCCGTCTTCGCCGAACAGTATGGCGGTTCGCCGCCGTTCTATTTTGAGGAGGTAGCCTGATGACCCCAGCTGACCAATCCAGTTTTGACCAGGCGGCCTCGACCCTGGCGGACAGCCTGCCCCCGTTCTGGCACCGGATGTACCGGAACCTCCAGGAGGCCGGGTTCAACGAGGCCGACGCCCTCAAGGTGCTGCAGTCGTATATCCTGTCCCAGTGCCCGTTCGGCGTCAACGGGACCCGAACCTGACCCGAGGAGAACTGATGTGCCGTACCCGCGAAAGCCCGTAACCCGAGAGGGTGCCCAACCCATCTTCATCCAGCTCCTGGATGCCGAGGGCAAGCCCGAGGCAACCGGAACCCGTTACAACGCTGACCGCCAGCTGCTGCCCCCGGATACCTGGAGCGTCCGCTGGCAGGACGGCAAGACCAAGACGATGACCGTCGACGAGATGCCCGAACGTTGGCGGGAACAGATCAGGCGCTGGACCCGGTTCGGCAAGACCCTCTCGGACTAACCACCCCCAAGCAAGGAGAACGGACGTGCTATGTTTCTACCACCGAGCGGATTTCGACGGAAAGGCGAGTGCCGCTATCGTCGCCCAGAAGCATCCCGAGGTTGAACTGATCGGGATTGACTACGGCGACCCGTTTCCCTGGGACAGGGTCCAGCTCAACGACATCGTCTTCATGGTCGACTTCTCGCTGTCTCGCAAGGAGATGGACGAGCTGGACGACCGCTGCCACCTCGTCTGGATTGACCACCATAAGACGGCCCTGGAGTGGATTGCCAAGTCTGAGCACCAGTTCAAGGGCAAGCGGGAAGTGGGCAAGGCCGGCTGCGAGCTGACCTGGCAATACTGTTTCCCCGAGCTGCCGATGCCGGATGCCGTGAAGTACCTCGGCAGGTATGACGTCTGGCAGACTAACGTTTTCATTGAACAGTTGGTCGACATCCCCGGTTATGAAGGGCTGTACTCTATTTCGAACACTGGTCGAGTCTTTCGCCATAATGACCCGGGATGGCAGGTGCCGTCAGAGAGTTCAAGTGGCTACTTGCAGGTGCAGCTTTCCAAGAACGGAGACAAGCGGGTTCATTCGATCCATCGGCTCGTTGCCGAGGCTTTTATCCCAAGGCAAAATGACCTGCAGGACGAGGTAAACCACAAGGACGGCAACAAGCATAACGACCGTTCGGACAACTTGGAATGGGTCACTCGTCATGGTAACATGGCCCACGCAAAACGAGAAGGAAACCTGGAAGGTACGTCCAGTTTCCTGGGCGTCGGTTACCACTCGGGGCGTAACCGATGGCGAGCCAGAGTCAGTTACAATGGTCGGCGGTGGCACGTCGGCTGGTTCACTACAGAAATCGAAGCCGCTCGGGCCTACGACCGGTTCGTATCTGAAAACGAGATGGCCGGCGTTCCTCTTAACTTTCCTCAGAACAAGCCTATCGAAATTCAAGCGCCGTCTGACCATTGGAACACGATCATTCTTCCCTTCCAGTACGGAATGCGGTTCAACAACCCGGACGTCAACGACCGGGACTTCTGGCGGCAGCTGTTCGCCGGCCAGTGGCTTGAGCAAATCTTTGGCGAGGGCCGCATCTGCAAGCAGTATTCCGAGCAGGCCCACGCCGGCATCTGTAGCTACGCTGCCTACGAGATGACCTGGGAAGGCCTCCGGTGGATTTGCATCAACGGTCCGTACCGTTCCAGCCAGGTCTTCGATTCGGTCTTCGACCCGGCCAAGCACGACGGGATGATGGCCTATTCCTGGAATGGCCAGGACTGGCGGTTCGGCCTCTACACGAACAAGAAGGAGCTGGACCTGTCCCCGATCGCCAAGAAGTACGGCGGCGGTGGCCACGCTGGGGCCTGCGGCTTCCAGGTCAAGCGGCTGCCGTTCAACCTCGGCCTGGGGATGGAACCGCCCTCGACCCACGAAGCGGCCCTCGCCACGCTGGACCGCTACGTCCACTGCCCGCCGGGGCAGTTGGTCAGTCCCGACGAGGCGAGGGAGGCACTGGACGCGCTGAAGGAGCCAACCGATGACGACTGACATCACCCAACGGCTAGCCGATGCTTGCCGGGCGGCAATCGTGTTTCTGCAAACCTACGAGTATCCGATCCTCGTTCCGCAGTTACGCGACGCCCTAGCCGCCTACGACGCGGCCCGCGAAGAGGACGAGCGGGCGACTGACCTGGACCTTACCCGCCTGGCGGAAATCGTCGGCAAGCGCAATCGCACTGTGCTCTCGTTTGCCGAACTCGATTATTGCTACGAAGTAATGCCCGCCCTGCTTGCCGCCGCCCGCCGCGAGGCGAAGATGAGGGAGGCATTGGAGAGACTGGAGCGAACTACTGAGCGGCTGTTGACACGGGTAGGCGGCAGCCTACGTACCGAGGGTCATCGGTCGCTGGCGATTGATGCGGAGTCGGCCGTGCGACTGGCCCGCGAAGCCCTGGACGAGAAAGGAACCGAGCGATGAGCGACAAGTGCCCGAAGTGCGGTAGCCCGCTTGCGACGATGGTGGACATCGAAGGCAAGCCGATGCCGTGGAGCATCTATGAGTGCGGGATGGTGATGGACTATCCCACACAGGTACAGACCGACGCCTGCCGTATCCGCGAACTACAGCAGCAAGTCGCCCGGCTGACCGCCGAGCGGGACGACTGGAAGGGCGAGCATGACCGCGTGTGCGACCAGCGGGACGAACTCAAGGCCGAGCGGGACCGCCTGCGGGCGGAAGTCACGCGGCTACGGGCAATCATTGACCACGGAGCGTAAGCCATGACCCCCGACCTCCCGACCCTCGCCCGGCTCTCTGTTCTCATCCTATGCCTACTGGCCGGGTGCAGCAGCAAGCCGAAAGAGGACTGCGTTTACATCAAGGTTGGCGACGGACCAGGATACGACGGGCTTGCCCCCGGCCAAGCAATGGACATCAACGGCGTCCACGTCCTGCGGTGTCAGCGGGCTGGCCCCGATTCTTCGCCGGCAATTGTGATTACGCCGCAAGGCAAGGACTGGAAACCGATGTCGGAGGCGGAAAAAAGAGCCGTCTGGAAGAGATTAGAGGAGTTGGACGACCGCGAACGCCGGTTAGTGGAATGGTGGAAACAGAACCACTGCCCGGAACCCGAGCAACTACAAATCCTGCCCGTCAACACAGTGAGGCACCATCCATGACCCAGCGACTAGCGGTTATCTGTGACTACTGCGGCGACGAGTGCCGGACCGGGAACATCCTGTTCGAGGATGGCTGCCGCATCCGCTGCTACCACGACTATATCCAGATCATCGTCGGCGACGGTCAATACCAGCACATCCACACCAGCTGTCTGGAACGGAATCTCTCGAACCTCCTGACCCGGACCCCCGACCCGATCGCCAGGGAATGGTTGGTCAAAGTCCTGATGGGCAAGGCCAAGCGGCTCCTGATCGAACCCGGGACCGGCCTTTTCCTGGAGACCCTCGACAAGATGATGGGAGTCGACCCGGGAGCCAAGGAAAGCCAGAGTAGGTAGGGTATCAAGGATGCCTAGTCAAGCAATAGCATTCAATGAATTTGATCCAGCTGCGATCCAGCAGGCGTATCGAGAACGATGCCCTGACGACTTTATGCTGTTCGTCAAGGGCATCCGTATCCCGGTAGGCGGCGGGGCCAAGACCTTCGCCTCGGTTATGGCCCCTCATCAGTTAGAGACGTTCGAGACGATTGCCCCGAGCCTCCACCAGCTGAGGGACGGTCAGATGCCCGACCAGCAGCGCTGGTGGATCGAACGAACGAAGAAGGCGGCCAAGGACGCCGACCTGGCCCTGATTCTCATCTGGCTGGTAGCATTTGCCAGGCGGCCGTTCTACGCCCAGGTGGCAGCAGCCGACAAGGATCAGGCAGCCATCGTTCGCCGTCGTATGGAAACGGTCCTCCACTACAACCCCTGGCTCAAGACTCTGATTGATCTGAGGGCGTACAAGGCCATCCAGCTCGGCCTGGGGCTGGGGGTCCTGGACATCCTGGCGGCCGATATCGCCGGCTCCCACGGGGAAGCCCCTGACCTGCTGGTCTGTAATGAGTTGACCCACGTCCAGAAATGGGAGTTCATGGAGAACCTGTTCGATAACGCCGACGGTGTCGCCCACGGGATGGTCATCATCGCTACCAACGCCGGATTCAAAGGGACCAAGCAGGAGACGATGAGAAATGCTGCCCTGGAGTCCGAGAAGAAGGGCCGATTGACTGGCGAGGATCGCCCCTGGGCTGTCAAGCTTTTCAGTCGGCCAGCGCCCTGGCACAGCAAGGCATTCATCGAAGACGCCAAGGTTCGGAACACCGTCAGTCGGTTCAACCGCCTCTGGATGGGCAGGTGGGTATCGGGCAAGGGCGATGCTATGTCCGAGGACGATATTGACCGCTGCCTGGCAGCCCATAAGGGTCCATTGACCAAGCCTGAGAAGGGCTGGGAATATATCGCCGGCCTCGACCTGGGCATCAGTCACGACCATGCCGCGATGGTCATCCTGGGGGTCAACTGCGTCCAGCAGCGCCTGAGGCTGGCCTGGATGAAGGCGTTCGTTCCCCATAGCCATACCAAGCAGGTGGACCTGATTGATGTCTCGGATACCCTGCTCAAGCAATTCCGATTCTGGAAGCTCAAGTACGTCGGCTACGACCCATACGAATGCCGCCTGATGGCCCAACAGCTCAAGCGCCAGGGCGTCCCGATGCAGGAAATGACCTTCTCATCCCCAAAGAATTTGACCGTAATGGCGGCCAGCCTGGTCCAGGCCGTCTCGGGCAAGATGCTCTCGGTTGAGGAGCGGGAGGGTAAGAAGTCCAAGCGGCCCGAGGACCATCTGGAGATACCCGAGATAACGACGACCCTGGAAGCCTATGAGGATGAGGAAGGCCGGCTGAGGCGGGACTTCGGCAAGCTGTCTGTTGTCGAGAAGCCCTACGGCTACAAGCTGGAGGCCGTCTCGGATGAATACGGCCATGCTGATATAGGAGTGGCCTTGGCTGTTGTCCTGCCCAGGGCAATCGATATGCTGGCGGGCCGCCTTGGCCTCCAGGAAGACGACGAGTTGGATGCCGGCGACGAGCCGACTGAAGAGGAATTCGCCGAGATGCCGGACGAGCTGAAGGACCTCTATGACGAATTCACGACGGACCGTCGGAAGGTCTAACCCACGCTGCTCAGGCGAAATAGCTATTGACACCTTTCCGAAACCTGGTAAGATGGTGCCTGGGAGAACTGTACCTGAAAGTCGGCTCCATCCACCGACTGGCGGCGAGCCCGGCGTCTTTACCGAGCGGTTCATCCAGGGCCTTCGGGAATTGATGGACAGCGGATTTGCCGACGGGTGGTTGCGAGAATTCATTCAGGACGCAGTTCAGTTATCAAGGGCCATGACCCGGCGATCATTCTTCGAGCGGCTGGATTCCATCTTGGGGACGATTCGTCAGGACCGGAAGATTCAGGCTGCCCAGAAGAGGCTCGCCAGGAAACGAGCCCGACGGAAGCACTAACCACTTTCAACCCCTGAGGAGAACCAAGATGATTCCTTTCCCCACCGAATTCCCGTTGGACGCAATCACGGGCATTCTCGCTCTGGCCAAGTCGGGCGGTCTGAAGACCAAGCCCAGGACGGCCTTCCAGTGCATCGGCACGATCGTGTTCTATGCCGGCCAGTTCATTCCCGAGGCCCAGGTGGTCACCGGCGAGTGCCCCTGCCCGGGACCGTGCCCCTGCCCGCCCGTTCCCAAGGCCCAGCTGGAGGAAGTCCTGGCGGCCCTGGAGGAACTGCAGCGTGAGCCGTCCCTTGGAACCGGGCCGGTCGGCAACGACATCGTCGACGCCTGGCAGTGGCTCGTTACCATCGCCCTGCCGTACGTGATCAAGCTGGTCAAGCAGTGGTTGGCTAGCCTCTGACGGTCCACCCCCATCTCGGGAGGACCCGATGAGACGCAAGATTGATCTGAATCTGAACCTTTCTCTTGGCTGGCTCGGCTCAGGCCGGGTCTGGGGGCAAGTTACCGTATACGGCCCGCCCTCGATGCCAGGGCCGTTAACCATCATTCCGTGTTCTGAGGAGAACAACATGATCCTGTTCGATGTGATTCTTCCCCCGCCGGGGGCAGCCGATGTGGTCAGCCGCGAATTGACCATCACCCGGGACGGGGCCGACCCCGTTCTGACGACCGTGGGCAAGGAGGAGACCAAGGTGGCCGGCAAGGCTCCCCAGGATTCCGTCTTGACCCTGACCCTGGTTGATGTCGACGACGCCGGCAACCGCAGCGAGCCGCGGGTCCAGACGGCGACCGTCTCGGATACCTTCGCCCCGGCCCAGCCGGGCGAGCTGGGCATCGTCGTCACGGGCGAAGACGACAGCTGACCTGTTGCCCGAAAGGGTCCAAGGAGAACGACCGATGCGATGCCTCACCTCATTCCTGGTCGTGTGCCTGATGGCGACGGTAGTCCAGGCCGCGGCCGTAGCGAAGATCACGGGTCCCACGTCCGCTTATCCTGGGGACCTGGTCGTGCTTACGTCCGACGGGACGGTGGGCACCGCTTACCAGTGGGCGATCATCCCGACGGATGCTGGCTCACGCTGCTTTCAGTACAACGAGCGGGATAACACGGGCAAGTTGTCCCGCTCGATCGCAGTGTTCGCTACTCGTACTGAGGGTGTTTATACGTTCGTTCTGGCCTCGGCGGAATCCGATACTGTTGCCCTTGCCCTGCATACGGTGACGATAAGCAGCAGTGGTCCTCCGCCGGGGCCTGGACCCGGGCCTGGGCCCAATCCACCACCGCCTCCCCCGGGCGACATCGCGACGACGGCCTACAACGCCGCCCTCAAGGTGAACGCCCCGGCTGAGGCGTTGGTGATGGCAAGAGTCTACCGGAAGGTAGCGAATAACTCGGCAGCCGACAAGGTTGCCAAGATGATCCTCTCAACGAATACCGAACGGGTCCTGGCCCTGGGGTTCGATCGGTCCGCTGCTTGGGACGAGTGGGCCAGAACGGTTGCCGCAGCGATCGCTAGTCGGACGGCAACCATTGATGAGTGGCGTCAGGTCTGGCTACAGATCGCGATCGGTCTGGAGAAGGCCGGGGGCGGAGTAAGCCGAGGGGCAACGACCATCTCAGTCCCAGCTGCCCCGGTCAGTCGCCCGTCCTATTCTGTCCCTTCGTATTCAGTCCCGTCCTATCAACCCTCGTACGGCCAACCCTGGAGCCCATCTGATATGGGAGGCTGGGGCGGCTGGGATGGGATGCCTGGTATGGGCGGTGGTGGTTGCGCTGGTGGCCAATGTGGTCCTGGAGGATGCCGATGAACCCGAACTTTACACCTACCTTTGGCTGGGTCAAAGACGAGCCCGGCTTCCGTGCCTACGCTGCGACCCTTCAGACAGCAGACCCCTGGTGGGACCAACTGAAGGCCAACGATGACGGCGGCGACCGATTCTTCTATCGGGCCTTGGTCCGATGCCTGCAGCGGGCCGGCCTGAGCCGCTGGATCAAGAAGCGGGGCAGCACGCCTGTCCTGGACACCTACAACCAGCTCCAGGTGGGGTCCTGCGTCGGCAATACCGAGGGCAAGATCAAGAGCCATATCGCGGCCAACGACAGTACAGTTCGACTGGACCCCGAGGCGTTCAAGAACATGTTCTCCCCGGAGTTCTCCTACTGGGCCTCCAGGATGGAATCGGGAATGAGGCCCGGCAGTGGGGACGGCAGTACAGGATTCGGCGCCGCCAAGGCCGCGGTCAAGTACGGTTCCCTCATCAAAGGAGTCTACGGCGGCGAGGACATCACGGAATACACCGAAACCCGTTGCCGGAACTGGGGCGACGGTCGGGGCATTCCCGCCGAGGCCAAGACGGAAGCGGCCCAGCACTGCTTCGCTGACTATCTCAAAGTCAGTACCGCCGAGCAAGTCTGGCTCCTGGCCGGGGCAGCCTACCCGTTCAACGTTTGTTCCAACGTCGGGTTCGAGAACACCCGGGACGTGGACGGGGCAATCAAGCCGAGGGGCAAGTGGCCCCACAGTATGACAGCAGCAACCGCCAGGTATACGACCAAGGCCGGTCGGAAGCTGGTCCTGATCGAGAACTCCTGGGACGAGTCATGGAACGAGGGGCCGTACTACGGTGATCAGCCGGTCGGCTCATTCTACGTGGACCTGGACGTGCTTGCTGACATGGTTAGCGAGGGCGATTCGTTCGTGGACCGCGGTTACATCGGGCACAGCAGCTCGGACACGGCCCCCGACTTCACTCAGATGTAGGAGAACGGCAATGGTTAGATCGGCAATCGGTGTTCTGTTCCTGTTCCTGGTTTGCGGCACGGCCGCCGGCCAAGTATTCGATCCGTACCGAGACACCGTCCGGGGTCCGGCCTACGGGTACAGCTATCAGAGTTACAGCCGGGTCAGTCCGTACATCGTGACGACCCCCCAATGGGTGGCCCAGGCCATGCCTGCCACCTATAATGCCGACGGCAGTCGTGAGTATCCCGTCAAGATCGCCTCGATGCGTACCGCCCAAGAACTGGACTACCCTGAGCGGGTCTTCAAAGACAACAAGGGCAACCTGTTC
>OBNH01000243.1_pt1 | contig 15162 bp, 18 predicted proteins | sample 1670201 | NCBI WGS metagenome assembly OBNH01 (sample SAMEA104232308, study PRJEB22302) | sediment metagenome | isolation source: sediment | reverse complement strand
CGGCGGCGGCCTGCACGGCGGCGGGCGCACCACCGGCAGGGCCGGCCAGGCCGCGCTGGCGGGGTGTCGGATCGCCCCCGTACAGCAACCAGGACAGGCGCCGACCCACGACGGGGTCAGCTGACGTCGGACGTCTTGACGTCCTTCAGTCCGGCGGTCGCCGGGTGCCGGTCGCGGGAACGGGCTTCGGCGGTCGTCGCCGCGGCGGCTTCCTCGGCGATCCGGGCGTTCAGATCGGACAGATCCTCGGTCGTCGGGTCGTCGGACGGGGTGCTACGGGCGGCCATAGGGGCCATTGGGGGACGCGATTACGCGGTTCTGTCGAGCGCGGGCCCCGAAACGATTACCGGACTCGTGGCTGTGTGCCCCGGAGAGCGGCGATCGGGGGTCGGGTGGGGTGTCGGGTGCGGCCGATCGGGTCCGGATCGTCTGACGGGGCCACAACGGCCGCTTTTCCGGCCGGTCGACGGGTCGCCGCGGCCCACGCGGCCAACGTCACCGCGACCAGCGGCGAAATGTCGACCGCGGAATGACGGCGCGACCACAACCAGGCGTCGCCGAGCGGCCGGCGGGCGGCCCCGGCGATCGCGTCATCGAGCACGGCCTGCGCGCGGTGGGTCAGGGTGCCGGCGGTCAGGCGGTCCACGAACACCCCGCAGCCGCGGGCGTGATCGCCGGCGCCGATCGGGTCGACGGTGACCCGGGCCCGGCGCAGCTCGGCGACGACGGACGCGGCCACCAGGCTGTCGGCGACGACCGGGACCCGCGGGTAGGTCTGGCGGGCCCGGCGCACGGCGGCGGCCAGCTCGTGGACCTTGCACACGTCGATCACCTCCACCGCGATCGCGGTCGGGTTTCCGGCATGGGGCCCGGCGACGGCCAACGACGCGCTCGAGCGGTCAGCGGCGACGTCGAGCGCCAACGCCTGCACGGTGGGGGCGACGGCGGGGCGGGCCGCGGCGGACCACACGGCCAGGTCGAGCCCGGCGGCAACCAGCGCTTCGGACGGGCGGGGCCACACGTTCAGATAGGCACGTTCGAACGCGGCGTCGTCGGTGCGCGTCGCCCACAGGTGCTCGAGCACGGCGAGCGGGAACGCCACCCCGGCCGTCGGATGCGCGGCGGCCCACACCGTCGGATCGGCCGGGTCGTAGCCCGGGTCGGTCGGGTCGGCCCCGTAGTCGAACAGGGCCACCCCCGGCGTGCCGGCGGCGCCGGCGGTCAACCAACGGTCCCACCACGTCGACTCCAACGTCCCACCGGCGGACACGATCCACGTCTGGCGCCACGGCCGGGTCAGCTGCGCCGGGGTGATCCCCGACTCGATCCCTTCCCCGTCCTCGATCGACGCGGCAAACGCCTCGTCCACCGTCGCGGTGTCCACGTTCGTGGAGTGCAGGGCGGTCGGCGTCGGCGCGAACAGCTGCAGGCGCGAGCTCCCGCGGCGTTTGTGGATCCCCTCCGAGCCCTGCGACTTGCGGACCCGGTACAGGCGGGACAACGGGGCGACCATCGGTTGCCACTCGTCGCGGAACAGCTTCGCCGCAACCTCACGGCCGTTGGCGCACGTGTACCAGCAGCGCGCCGCCGGTTGCAGATCGCAGGCGGCCAGGTTGGCGGCGAGCACCAGCGTCGATTTGCCGGCCCGACGCGGCACGCTGAGCACGATCGTGGAGTAGCGCCAGCCGGTGCCGTCGTCGTTCAGCTCCCCGGCGACGTCGGCGACGTCCCACTGCCACGGATAGGCGGGGGCGCCGCGCAGGCGGGCCAGGTGGGCGACGGTGTCAATCCCCAGCGTCGGACGGGCGGGATCGCGCGGCGTCGCGTAACGCGGCTTTGAGCTGTTCCAGTTCGTCGTCCCAGCCGACGTCAGAGCCAGAGTCACGACGCTCGCCGCGCAGCTCGAGCAGCACCGGCACCAGCCGCCCGGCGACGGTGGCCACCGTGTACGACGACGGGTCGTCGCCGGCCCATTCCTCGTCCATCGCGTCGGCCAGGGTGCGGGCCACCGCGATCAGTCCCTCGTCCACCGGTTCGATGTGCCCCAGCGCCCGTTGGGCGGTGATCTGGCGGTCGACGGCGCGACGGACCCGCCGCGCCCGGCCGGTGCCGTTGTCCCCGACACCGGGCAGACGCGGCTGGCCGCCGGCGGCCGTCATCAGCGCGCATCGGGCCCGAGCCCGATTACACGGGGACCATCGGGCCCGGCCGGGGGAGAGAGAACAACCACGGCGGCGGGGTCCAACACGACCCGCGCCCCAAAAACGGAACCGGATCCGGGCGCGAGCCGCGACCGCGACCGCGCGCGGCGACGACGGTTCCCCGTCGCCGCGCCGCGCGCCAGGTTGCAGCGGGCGCAGGCGGCGACCAGATGGCAGCACTCCCCGACGCGGGTGTGGTCGTGGTCAGCCAGCGGCGGGACATGGTCGGGGGACTGGGCCCGTGCCCCGCAGTACACACACGGGGTCTCACCCAACCGCAGCACCGCCAGCGCAGCCCGGTAGGCACGCTCCCCGTACGGCCTGGCGGCCACCGCTACCGGCGTCCGGTGCGGGCCCGATAGTCGGCGATGTACAGCCGCCACCGGGCCGCGTGCACCGGGTCGGCATGACGCTTCACAGTCTCTGGCCACCACCGCCCGCGGCCCGTCGGGGTCGGCACCCCGCGCCGGTTCAGTGACCGGGCAACCTCGGACGCGCCGAGCCCCGACGCGCGCAGACGGACGATCTCTGCTCGAGCGTCGACCCGCATCGGCGACGACGGGGCCGCCGCCAGATCCCCGACCAGCTCGGCCGGCAATCGCAGCTGTTCCACAGCAAACAACGTTAGCCATCGTCGTCGCGGCCCCAGTAGGCACACACCAGCACGATCGCCACCGACGCCACCGCCGCCACCCACACGTCAATCACGCGCACGACCCCCGGCCCGGGTACTGCCGGGCGGTCACCGCGCACGTCGGCGGCCGCGGGTCCGGTGTATTGCGGGGTCGGGGGTCGTGCGGGCGCAACGTTAGCGGGATGGACTGCGGTTCGTTTCCGTGGTCAGGCACAACGGGCCATCCGTTCCGGCACGACTAGCACGCCGTCCTGCACCCCGGAACGGCCGAGCCGACGCACCGCGGCGGCGGCCTCGTCTCCGAGCCCCACCATCGCCAGGGGCATGGCGGATCGTTTGCCGGCGTGCGTCGGATGGGTGAAGGCGAAATCCCGACAATGCCAGACCACGTCAGCGACGCGGACCAGATCGCACCACCACCGGCCGTTTGCCACCGGGCCTAGGAACACCCCGCGCCCGTGCTGGCGGAACCGGTCGGCCCACGCGGTCGACTGACTGAACGGTGGGTTGAGCCAGACCAGCCCCGACCACGGTTGTGCGAGCCCATTCTCGAGCCGGGTGAGCTTGACCGCGGCGGGCACGCAATCGCCACCGGCAACCGGTGACGCGGGGTCGGTGTCGAACGTCAGGCCGAGCCCCTCGAACACCCACCGCGGGGTGTATCGCTCGTCGCTCTCGCGTTCCTGTTCCGGCCACGGGATGAGCTGGCCATTGAACTGCGGTTCGTCAGCCATCCTTGGGTTCCGTTCCCAGCGTCCAGTCCGGTCGACCCCGGTCACGGGTCCAGTCGTGGCACGCGCCGCAGTACCCCTCGGCCGCGTCGGTCGGGTGATGCGAGACCGCGCCGCACCGCGGGCAGATGAACTGCGGTTCCATTCGGTCACTCGACATGGGCCACGTCCATTCTGTCGAAGTCGAGCACGCCCTGGGCGAGCCGAGTGGCAGCGACCTCGCACCATCGTTCGTTCAGCTCGATCCCGATGGCGCGCCGGCCGGTGTACTTGGCAGCGGCGACGAACGACCCGGAGCCCATGAACGGGTCGACGATCCACTCGTCGTCATCGGGTGTGGCGCGCCGTACGAGCCACTCGGAGATCGACCGCGGTTTCGGTGCGGGGTGACCGCTGGCGATCCGCTCGAGCGATGCGTGGACGAACCCGGCCATGTTGTGGACGAGTAGGTCGGGCCGGCGTCCGAGCCCACGCGCCAGGAACGGGTCGCGCCCGTAGCACAGGATCGGTTGCCAGCCGTTGAACCCCCACGAGCACGACGAGCCGTTGCCGCCGGGTGCGTGGACCCACGCCATCGTGTGATCCGGGCGCGGGTACGAGTACATGTTGCGGATGCCCGGTGTGATCATCACCGCCGGGGCGCGGCGCATGACTGGGACGAGGTGGGTGGCGATCTTGTGGACGAGTAGTTCGTCGTCGTTGATGCCCGCGCCGTAGTCCTTGCCGACCCCGTACGGGGGGTCGGTGACGACGGCGGCGACGAGGGGTACGACCTCGGCGGTCAGCTCGAACGCGTCGGCGTGGTAGATCCGGGTCCGGTCGTCGGCGTAGTACGGGGTCGGCAGGCAATCGAACTGCCCACCATCACCGGACATCCCACGACCCGCCGTTCATTCCGACCGGCGCGTAGTAGTCGTCCCACGTGGCGCCGTCGGGCACCGGATCCACCGTGATGGTCATAGGAAATTCTGCGCCGTCGTGCGCGGCACCGCGCGGGACCGCGTCAGTAGATGTATTCACAGTGGGTCTTCTATGGGTCTTGTCCCCGCACGGGGGTGCGGGGTTCTTGGTCGTCACGTGCGGGGTTGTGGATATCTCCGGGGCCGTGAACCCCGCACGACGGTGCGGGGTTGTGGATTCCGGCAGGGCCAGCCGATACCGGGCCCGGACCCCGGCACCGTCGGCCCGTCGGCCACCGGTCTGGCCCGACACCGGGAGCAGTAGGCGGAGCTTCACCAGCTCGGCGCGGGCCTGTTCCACGAACCGGCGACTGCGGCCCATCCGCGTCATGAGGGTGTCGACGGTGGGCCACACGGTTCCCTGTTCGTTGGCGTAGTGGGCCAGCGCGTCGACCAGGTGGCGGGCGCCGGGGGACAGCTCGAGCTCGAGCTCCACGAGCACGATGCGCGCCCATTTCGACGCGTGCAGCTCGGCGCTCATTTCTGGGCCTCGTACTCCGCCACCGCGACGCGGTAGGCCTCGGCGGCGAAGATCTCGGCCCGCTCGCATTCGTGGAGCTGGCGGTAGATGTCCTCGCGGGCGGTCTTGGCGTCGTGCCAGCGGCGGCGGCACCGCTCGATCTCGTCGGCCAGCTGCTGGCGTAGGTGGGCCCGTTCTACCTCGACGGGGTCAGGCTCCACGTCCCACGGCCGTTTCACGATGCACCCGGTCCGGTGTGAGACCGGTTGTGTAGGGTGGGCTTCATCGGCAGTCCTCTCGTACAGGGTTGTCGGTACACCGGCCGGGGGTTGGCGCCCTGGGCCGAAGACCGCAGGTTACGGCCCTGGTGGCGGCCCGTTGGGGATCCGCCACCAGGGCCGGCCTCGTTGGATCGCCGGGTTGACGTAACCATTGTTATAGGCGACCTGGTAGATCGGCATGCTTGCGCGCGCAGGCGTTTACGCGAACGAACATAACGAGAGCGGTGTGACGTCCCTGCGTGGCGCGACTCTCCCTAGCTAGACGCTCGCGGGGTCTCGGCGGGCGGCGGTCGGTGGGGCGACGTCGACCGGCCCCGACGACACGGTGATCTCGGCTGACACCCCTCGGCCCCGTGTTGACGGGGGCGGTGTCAGACACCCCTTACGAGGGGACATCGTTGCACGGTCACAACCGGGTGTCACGAACAACACCGACGTAATTCACGAATGCGGAAACGGTTCCCGCAGTTTCGTTAGTCCTGGTCAGGGTCGATGCGGCGGCGCCAGTGGTCGGCGACGAGGCGGGTCAGGCGCACCGTCAGCACGGCCCCGGCGACCAGGCCCACGACGAACGCCCCGGCCAGCGTCGTCGCTTCGGCCGTGGGCACGACGGCGCCTAGAACACGACGACGAGCAGCAGGATCACGGCGGCGATGAGGGCGCCGAGCAGCACGTACCACAACGGGGTCACGGCCAGCCGTCCGACCCTTGCGCGGCCAGGCTCGAGATGACGTCGTAGTTGCGGGCGTCCAACCAGACGGCGGGCCCGTAGGCGTTTTCGAACACGGCGGCTTCCTCGTCGGTGCGGGCCAGCTTGCGCCAGCCGGCGCCGAGCAGCACGGCGGGCCGGTCAGGGTCGCCGGGACAGGTGAACAGGCGCACGGTGTCAACCTCCAGATCGAACGGTGGGAGTGGGGGAGCGGTGGCCCGGGCGCGGCACTCGGCGCGCAACGCGGCGAGATCCCACGTCCCCGAGCTGGTCACGGCCGGCGGCGACCACGACCCCTGCACGGCGGCCGCGGTGGCCGGGTCGATCTTGCGGGACGGGGCCCACACCTGGTGGGTGACCACGTTGTCCGGGGTGAACCCGTACGCGGCGGCGCAGGCCGTCGACACCGTGAACGCGGCGTCGATCATCGCCGTCGGGAACGTCTGGCCGGTGCCGTTGTTCGACAGCTCGACCCCGATCACCCGGGCGTTGGCCCCGTCGAGCGGGATCGTGCGGCCGTCGGGCAGCTCGTGGGGGCCGCCTTTGCCGTTGGTGTTCGTCGCCCCTGCCGCGCAGACGTAGACGACGGCGTCACGGCCAATCACCAGGTTGCACACCGGCGCATCCGGTGAGCCCCACGTGCAGTAGTGCGCGTCGGCGGCGCCGTCACCGCCCGACGCGGTGTGATGCCAAACCACGGCCCACGGGTCCCCGTCGTAGCCGCCCGAACCGCGGGCCCGCGTCGACCAGCCGTCGAGCTCGACCACCGCGCAGCCGGCCCGGCGCAGCACGTCGGCCAGATCGGTCAGGTAGCGGCTACCCACCGCGGACCCATCCCTCGCGCTGGCCGCGGGCCAACAGGCGGCCCATGATGGCCACCAGCAGGGCGCGCCGTTCCTCCACCTGGTCGTCCCAGTCGTCGGGCTCGAGCCCGCGGTCGCGGCGGATCGCGTGTAGCAGGCGGGCCACCTGCTCCGGGTCCGGTGGCGCCGTGTCGTAGGCGTCATCGGCGGTCGAGGCGCCGAACGTCACGACGGCGGATCCTGCGGCCAGTGGGCTTGCACTGACGACAGGATCGCGGCGTCGGTGATCACCGCCGGGTCCCCGCCCGGGTTCGGATTCTCGGCGATGACGGCGGATTCGTAGGCGGCTTCGGTGTCGACGGCCACCGGATACGCGAACCGGGTCCAGATGTCGGCGCCCCCGTCGAGCACGTCCTGGCCGAACGTCGTGTCCCCGTAGGTCGGGTTGTTCAGGGCTTCTTTGTGGACGGCGCCGAGCACCCGGTCATGCAACGCGGGGTCCTGGGCGGCCTGGGTGATCGTCGTGTACGACATGGGGGACTCCTTACGGGGCGGGGAACGCGGTGATGTCGAGATAGTTGAGCGACGCGTCGCCGAGCGCGGCGACGGCGGCGGTCCCGGAGATCGCGGTCAGCTTCACGGCGTAGTTGGATCCCGACGCCCCGGCGGCTTGGAACGCGCCGGTGCTGAACGCCACCGACACCCCGTTGGGATGGCCGGCGGTGTCACGGACCCGGGCCCGGCGCATCAGCACCGCGCCGGGCCCGTACAGGTTGACGTCGACGTCGGCACCGGCGGACAGCAGCATCGTCACGGCGATGCTGAGCACCTGCACATGGTCTTTCGTCGGGACGGTGACGTTGCCGACGGCGAACGCGCCGACGGTGTCGATGGTCTGCGACGCGAACGTCAGCGGGGTGGTCTGCCGGTTGACGGCCCGCAGCTTCTGGACGACCCCGTCGGTGACCACCACGTACGACGAGATCTGTTGCGGCCAGTCGGAACGGATCGGCGACCCGGGGGCGGGGACGTTGAGGAACGGCCCGATGGTGATCGGCGGTGAAGCCACGATGTCTCCTTAGGCGCGCCACACGGCGAGCAGGTTGGGGTCGTCCCACGTCCACGCGGTCTTGTCCCACAGCTCGACGGTGGCGAACGCCACCGCCGGGGTGGTGCCGAGCTGCACTGTCCACGTGTCCCGGGTCCAGTGGTGACGGATCGTGGTCACCACCAGGGTGACGTCGTACAGCTCGAAGTCGTCGCCGGGGGCGATCCAACGGTCCTCGTGCAGGAACCGGACCCAGTCGCCGATGCGCCGGTCGAGCACCTGGTGCCAGTAGTCGAACCGGGTGTCGTGCAGATGCACGTCGACGTTGCCGATGGCCAGGCGGGCGTCGGCGCGGGCCGCGGCGACCTGGGCGACGAGGGCGTCCCCTTCGGCCTGGGTGGTCCACAGATCGACGTCGGGCCGGGTGTACACGATCGACGGGTCGACATCCGGGTTCGACTTGCCGGCGGCCAGGCCGGCCTGGTTCGTCAACAGCACCCGGCCGGCCAGGTAGACGTCGAGATCGGCGGCGACCATGTCCCAGCCGACGACGTCCGCGTCGCACACGTTGTCGGAGATCGTCGGCACCGTCGTCTGGTCGGGGCGACCCCCACGCCAGCGCCGGTCCCGCACGACCAGGGTGTCATCGACGTCGGCGTGGACGATGCCCCCGTCGGACCAGGCGGCCCGGCGCAGCTCGTCCAACGGGCCGACATCGGACGCGGCGGGGACGGTGAGGCGGTTGTCGCCCAGGTCGGAACGGACCGGGTCGGTGTAGGACGGGTTGGCGGCCAGGATCTTGGTGACCCGTTGCCAGAGCAGATCGCCGGCGGTGCCGGCGGTCCAGTCCCGGCCCAACGGGGCCGCCAGGTTGCCGATCGACGCGTACGCTTCGACGGTGACGTCAGGGGTCAGGAACGCGTCACGCCACGACGCGATCCGCCCGCTGAACAGCCACCAGTCGGCGCCGGCCTCGTCGTGCCACCAGATGCACACCCGGCGCCCCGGCCCCCAATAGATCAGGCGGCCATCCGCGGTGCGGGCCCGGTAGCGGCCGTCGCCGGGGTCGCGCAACACCAGCCGGGCGTACGGGGTCCGGTAGAAGTCGTGGCCATCGGGTTCGCCGGTGACCAGTTCCATCGACACCAGGTCACAGAACGCGTCGGTGAACCCGGCCGCGATGAACGGGGCGTCCCACACCCGTTCCGGGGTGCTGTCGTCCCAGGTCACATCGGGGTTGGCGTCGTCCCACACGTACGCCGCGGTCGGTAGCCGCTCGAGGGCGACGACGAGCTGCCCATGCCCGGCCCACCAGCCGGGGCGGCCGGGGTGGTCCTCGAGCGTCACCGCCGGGACCGGTCGATCGGTGACGCGCCCCATTCAGGGGCCCCCGTAGGCGCCGGAACGGATCTGGTTCAGCGCGGCGGTCAGGTAGATCGTGCCGATCCCCCGTTGGATCTCGCGGTTCATCGCCGCGTACTCCGACGCGGTCGGCGGGTGCAGATCAACTTGGGCCCGCGCCGCGTTCGTCTCCAGGCGGTGGTTGACCTCTTGCACGACGGCGTCGACGTCGCCGTTGTCGATCCGCTCGAGCAGGCTGCGGACTTCGATCGGGGTGTACCCGGCGTACTCGGCGACGTCGGCGATGGCGGTGCGGATGTCGCGGATGTGCTGGTCGGTCAGGTCGGCCCCGTTGCGCACCCAGAACAGGGCGTCTTCCATGACGACCCGGAAATCGGCGGCGGCCTGATCCATGTCCAGGGACCGGTTGATCTTGTCGAACGCGTCGGCGGTCAGTTTCGCTTTGTTCTGGATCCGGTCCTGGGCGGTCCAGTTGTCGTCCAGTTCCTCGGTGTTGTCCTCCACCGCGTCGGTGACCTTCTCGGTAGCCCGGCCCCAGTCGGGCATGGCTTTGGACACGGCGGTCACCGCGGTCTCGGTCTTGCCGATCTCGATCTGGGCGTCCCCGTACGCTTCGCGGGCCTTGACGATGGTGTCGGTCGTCGCGGCGGTCTTGGCGGCGGCGTCCTCTTCGGACAGGCCGGCGTCGCGGAACGCCGCATTGACCCCGATCAGGGCCTGCTCGAGGCGGGGGATCTCGTCGGCCTGCCCGGTGATGTACAGGGCGGTGTCACGCAACGACAGGCCCAACGCTTCGGCGGCGGTCTTGGCTTTGGGAAACGACTCGATGAACTGCTCCGCCCAGGCGCGGGCGTCCTGGTCGTCAAGCGCGTCGTTCAGCTTCTTGACCGATGTGATCGTCGCCTCGGCGGCTTCTTTGGCTTTCTTCTGGCGGTCCGTCCAGATCGCCCAGCCAGCCGCGGCGCCGGCCACGACGATGCCGAGCGCCCCCATCGCCCCGGCGACCTGGCCGGCGGTCTGTTGGGACGCGCCGAGCTTCGACGCGACATCGGACGCGATATCGCCGAGCCCGTCGAACACCCCAGCGAAATCGGACGCCGCGGACGATGCTTCGCCGAGCGGGCCGGTCAGATCGGCGATCGCGTTGCCGCGGGTCTGCAACCCGCCGCCGCCGTCACCGCCGACCCGGTCGAGCTGCCGGGCGGTCGTCTCGGCTTTCTCGCCGGTCTGGTCGAGATCGTCACGCAACGCCTTGAGCGCGCCTTTGGCGTCATCGATGCGGGCCCGTAGCACGATCTCGGTGTCCTGGCGGGACAACGTCTCGGCGGCGGCGGTGACGTCGGCGATCCCCGCTTTCGCGGTGTCGGTGTCGGCGGCGACGACGATCTCGGGGGTCAGGTCCTCGAGCTGCTCGGCTTCGTCGGCGACGTCCTCGAGGACCTTCGAGGCGTCGTCGTCGGCGGTGATGTCAATCCGGATCTGTTCGTCAGCCATCGCTCACCGTCCGATCGCGGTGTGGACGTCGTCGCGGAAGATCTCCGGCACCACCTGGGCGGCCCGTTTCTGCACGGCCCGCCAGGCGCCCCGGCCGCGGGTGCCGGGGTGGCGTACCGTGAGGCGGGATTTGGGGCCGCGCTTGCGGCGGCGGATCGCGTGGGCTTTCGTGCCGGTGTTGACCCACACCCAGCCGGCCACGTTGACACCCTGCACCCGGCAGGTGGCCCCGGTGCCGGTCGAGCGGATGTCGTCGGTGGCGCGCAACGTCATCCCCCGCCGCTTGTGCCCCTTGAGCGGGCTACCGGCCCGCGTCCCTTCGGTGCTGGCCACCTTCTTGGCGGCTTTGGCGGCGGCGATCATCGATGACATCGGCAACCGCTCGAGACGCACGGCGAGGGCGTGCAGGTTGGCGGACGCGGTACCGGGCACGATCAGGGCAGGGCGACGGGGGCGACGATGTCAGGCTTGGACACGGCCGGCCACGACGCGCTGGTGGCGGACGCGGATCCGTCACCGAACGTCGCCCCGAACCCGCCCGACGCGGCGTAGAACTGGCCGGTCATCGTCACCGTCGGATCGTCCTTGTTCGGCAGCACCTCGGCCCACACCGGCAGGCCGTCGTTGGCCCACGCGAACTGCGACAGGGACTCGTCGGCGGGTTTCGTCCAGTCCTGCAGCCAGTCGAGCTCGAGGTTGTAGCCGGTCAGGCCGGGGGACTGGGTGGCGCCCGCGCAGCCGGTCGCCGGGATGGTCGAGTAGGTCGGCTGCGGCACCAGTTCGGCCCGGGTCAGCTGACACTCCACGGCCGTGCCGGCGGTCAACCCGGCTTCGGTGGTTGCCAGCTTGACGGTCGGCTGGTTCCAGATCATCGCGGTACGGGGCATGACGGGGCGCTCCTTAGCAGTCGGGGTTGGGGATCGACACGGGCAGGGTGACGGTGTAGGCGGGACAGGCCACCGGGTCACCGTCGGCGGTGCGCGCCCCCAGCTCGTACGGTTCGGCGGTGAACGGGACGGACCAGCCGACGACGCGCAGCACCGCCTCGAGGACGTCCTCGAGGGCGGCCAGGGCGTGGGTGTCGCCGGGCGGTGGCACCACGACCCGCACCGGCAGTTCACAACGCACCGCGCCGACCCCCTCGGGGGCCAGGTGCCGGGTGACCATGTCGACCAGCACGAACGGCGGCACGTTGGCCGGGTCCAACGTCACCGCCGGGATCCCTGCCGCGGTCAGCTTCCCGGCGACGTCGACCCGGGCGTCGTGAAACGCGCTCATCGGCGTAGCGGATTGATCGTCGGGGGGAACAGGATCTCGCGGCGCCGCGCGGCGGCCTGCGCATACGTCAGCGGGGTGTCGACCCGGCCGCGGCCGATCCCCAACAGCTGCCGGATCCGCGGTGACGTCCCCGACACCGGCAGGGCGCCGAGATCGGCGAACGACGCGAACGAGTCCGTCGACTGACGTTCACGCCACAACGCCACCGCGTACAGGGTGGTCCCGAACCCGACGTCACCTGACGGGGCCGGCGCCCCGTCGGCGGAGTCGTCGCTGTAGCCGGCCTCGAGGCGGCGCCGGAACGCCCACTCGTTCGCCGCGTCGCACACCGTGTCGGCGAGCGGGTCGCCGACGAACGGCACCGTCGGGCCGAGCGCGGCCTGCACCGCGGCCGGGTCGGTCCACCCGACGGTCACGACGCTGGCTGGGTGGTCTTGACCAGGGCGCCGGGGTACTGCACGCCGAGCGCCCCGTAGCCGTACACGGCCACGTCGAGCCCGAGCTGGCCCACATTGATCGCTCGCAGGCTGAACGGGGTGCCGGGGATGTCGTACCACGTCGCCGCGTTCCTGAGCCCGAGCAGATACGTCCGGGCCGGCAGACCCGGCGAGTAGAACACCGACAGGCCACCCATCTCGGCCGTCGGGAGCATGTCGCCGAACGACACCGACCCGGACCAGAACGCGGGCCCGTTGTTCTGGGTGACCCCGATCAGGCCGGCCCACACGTCCCACGACACGGCCAGGAACAGGCCACCGGCCGGCACCAGCGCCGGGTTGAGCGCCGACACCAGCTTGCCGACGACCCCGACGAACGTGTCGCCGACCACCGTCGGCACGTTCGTCGCCGCGGCGAGCAGCGCCGTCGCGGCGTAGGTGTTGATCGTGTCGGCGTAGTCGACCCCGGCGGCCCGGATGTAGTCCTCCACGAACGACGGCGATCCGAAATCCAGCAGCTGCTGGCTGAGATCGTTGCCGGTCGCCCACGTCTGCACCGGCACCCCGGTCTGTCCGATCTCGAGGGCGGTGGAGTTGATCGGGACCTTCTCGGCGGCCTGCAGGGCGACCTGCGGGGTCGAGATCCACCGGTTGAAGTACTTGATCGGGTAGTCGCCCCGCTCGAGATCACCCTGGCGGATCGCGTCGACCAGCGGCGACCCGTGCGAGACGATGTCGACCAGTTCCTTCTGATAGGCGGGCCGGTAGCCGGCGCCGACGTTGGTGGTCCCGGTGGCCAGGGTGACGTCGGTCAGCGCGGCATTGATCGACGGGGCGACCCGGGCGCCCGGTGACGTCACGATCTGGTTGATCAGGCGGGCGGTGCCCATGTCGCCGGATGCCTGCGCGGCGCAGATCAGGCCGGCCAGGTCACGCATCCCGACCCCGGCGTAGGGGTGCGGCTGACGGACCCGGGCGACGCCGCGGCCGGCGGAGATCGGCACCAGTTCCGGCTGGACGTAGGTCTCGACCGGCCGCTCGTCGGGTTCGATGTCCGGGTTCGGTTCCGCGTCGGGGTCGACCGGCGGGGCGTCCGGGTCTTCCGGAGAAACGAGCGCGGGCAGGGTGTCGGGTGGCATGGCAGGGTCCTCCGGGTTGGTGGCGGTGACGGTGGCGACGCGGGCCGCGTCATAGGCACCGATGGTCAGCAGGCTCAGCTCGCGCCACACGGCGGCCAGCACGTGCAACACACCGGCGTCGTCGTAGTGGTAGTCGGTCGGTTCGGCCCCGACGCTGAACATCGGCAGCGCGCCGTCGGCGGCCAGCAGCAGCGCCTCGTCGGCGGCCTGCACGCCAACCGTCAGCCGACCGGTGGCCTCGAGGGCGGCGCCGGTGTCGCGGGCGTCGGCGACGGTGCCGATCGGCCGGCTGCGGTCGTGGTCACGCAACAGCACCGGCCGCGCCGACGCGTCGAGCGACCCGGGATGGAACACGACGGTGTCGCCGGTCGACACGACACCGGGCACGTTCCACGGCACCGCCACCCCGGCCACCGTGCGCGACCCCTCGACGGTGCCGACGGCGGCGGCGGTGATCGCCGCGGCGTCGAACGTGCAGCGGATCACTCGTCCACCCCCGGCGCCGGCTGGGTGTTCGTCGGGTCGGCGACCTGCATGTCGTTCGGCGATGCCTCGGCGGTGTCGCCGGTGGTGAACGGGTTACGCAGCCAGGCGTTCAGATCCAACCGGATGCTGACGTCACGGGGGGTGACGTTCGGCCCCGACAAGGTCTGCTCGATACAGCCGATGTAGGCGGACGCGCCGAAATCGACCAGGTCCTGGCGGGCCTGTTGCCCGTTCAGGTAGGTCATGCCGGTACCGGCCGGCGCCCCGACCAGGTACGGGGGGACGTTGGCGATCCGGGCACACTCGAGGGCCTGATACTGGCGGGCTTCGACCAGCTGCAGCTGCGATGCGTCGACCACGTTGGGGTGGTACTCGAGCCACTTGTTCAACGCGGCGGTGGTCTGGGTGTGGCGGGCCATGCTGAACGCCAGGGCCAGGTCGGCCAGCTCGTCGCCGGACAGGTCCTCGGACCCTTCCTTCTCCTGCAACCAGCCGTTGGGGATCTCGTTCGACGCGAACCGGTCGGCGGCCTGGTCGAGCTGCAACGCGATCGAGATCGTCCGCCAGCCGATCGACAGCAGCCCGTCGAGCGGCGACAGGAACTCGACGATGTCGCGGGCGTCGACCGGGCGCCGCTCCCCGGTCAGCGGGTCGGTGACCTCGAGCCCGTCGGCGGTCTCGGACAGGTCGCCGGGTGGGATCCGCCGGAACGTCGACGGATAGCCGCCGGAGCTGTCGGCGTACCGGGTCGTGATCTCCCAATGGGCGGCGCCGTGAAAGATCAGATCATCGGTCGTCCAGCCGAGCAGGTACTGACGGGTCCGGTTCGGATCCGGCCGGCGGGCCCAGCCGACGTCGGGGATCCGCCGCTCGACGGCGGGGACGTCGGACGCGTCGTAGGTCCACGTCGTGATCGGCAGCTGGGCGACGGCGGTCACGATCAGGGACTGGGCGCGGGAGATCGCCGGCACCGACATCGCCGCGGACCGGTCCCACCACGGGGCGCCCTGGTCGAACGGATACGGCGGGACGAACCCCTCGAGCGGCGGCCCGTAGCCGAACGGGGTTGTCGGCGCCGCGCTCGCCGACGGGGTGCGAGCCAACGCGACCCGGCCGGCGGCGGCCTGCACGGCGGCGGGC
>OBNH01000235.1_pt1 | contig 15681 bp, 17 predicted proteins | sample 1670201 | NCBI WGS metagenome assembly OBNH01 (sample SAMEA104232308, study PRJEB22302) | sediment metagenome | isolation source: sediment | reverse complement strand
TCACCACCGCATAGCCGGGCTGCTTGTGCGCCGAGACGTTCTGGTCGAGCCAGACCGCGAAATCGGGGTCGTTGCGATCGAGCTCCTCCGCGGCGCCCGCATCGAAGGCCGGCGGAGCGAAATGGGCGGCGATGCGGTCGAACTCGGCCTGGGGCGGATCGATGCCGAGCGCCTTCACGGCCTTGAACTCCTCCTCCACCTCGGCGGCATATCGCTCCGCGCCGAGCTCGTGGATCAGGATCTTGATCCGCGCCTTGTACATGTTGTCGCGCCGGCCATGGCGATTGTAGACGCGCAGGCACGCCTCGAGATAGCTGACGAAATCGTCGAAGGGCACGAAGTCCTTGATCAGCGGCGCGATCATCGGGGTGCGGCCCATGCCGCCGCCGACATAGATGGCGGCACCCAGCTGGCCGTCCCGCTCGACGATCCGGATGCCGATATCGTGCAGGCGCATCGCCGCGCGGTCCTGCTCGGCGGCGATCACGCAGATCTTGAACTTGCGCGGCAAATAGCTGAACTCGGGGTGGAAGGTGCTCCACTGGCGCAGCAGCTCCGCCCAGGGGCGCGGATCGGTCAGCTCGTCCGCGGCAGCGCCGGCGAACTGGTCCGACGAGATGTTGCGGATGCAATTGCCGCTGGTCTGGATCGCGTGCATCTCGACCGTGGCGAGATCGGCAAGGATATCCGGCGCATCCTCGAGCTTGATCCAGTTGTACTGCAGGTTCTGGCGCGTGGTGAAATGGCCATAGCCGCGATCATATTTGCGGGCGATGTGCGCCAGCATGTGCATCTGCCGGCTGTCGAGCGTGCCATAGGGCACCGCGACGCGCAGCATATAGGCATGAAGCTGGAGATAGAGGCCGTTCATCAGCCGCAGCGGCTTGAACTGGTCCTCGGTGATCTGGCCGGCGAGGCGGCGCTGCACCTGGTCGCGGAACTCCTCGACGCGGGATGCGACGATGGAATGGTCATATTCGTCGTATTTGTACATCAGCGGGTCGCTTCGATTTTGTTCGCGTGGGGGCGCGTGGATGCGAGGGTAGAGAGGAATTGGTTCGCGCAGAGGCGCAGAGCGGGCGGAGGTGCCTCGCTTGGTTGCGCCAGCAGCCTTTCAATCTCTGACAAAGGCGAAAAGCGCGCTAACGCGCCCGCCCTTCTCTCTGCGCCTCTGCGCGCAAAGAATCTCCGCGCCTTCGCGCCTTCGCGTGCGAACGTCATATCACCCAGCTCCCCGCATTCGGGTCTGCCGGCTTCAGCGTCAGGTCCGGGCGGACAGTGGGGCCGAGCGCCCGGATGCGGTCCTTGATGTGTGCGGGGCGCGGGCCCTCGGGCGTGGCGGCGGCGTCGATCACATAGGGGCCGTTGACCCGGCGTGCGCCTTCCTCGGCATGGGCGATCGCCTCACCCTGGTCGCCGACATCGGCGGCATCCTCGACATGGCGCGACCAGCCCGAGCCGGTCCACCAAGTGACGTCGCCGGTGGCGAGATCGTTGCCGGTCAGGATCTTCACGCCCCAAGTCCTTCCAGATTCTCCGCCGTCTTCGCCCAGGCGGCGAGCTTGTCCTGCGCGTCGGCGAGCATCACCACTTCGCCGACCACGATGATCGCCGGGCTCCGCACCTGCTCGCGCGCCACCATCGGGCCGAGATCGGCGAGGATGGTGCGCAGCGCGCGGCTGCCCGCCAGCGTGCCGCGCTCGAGCACGGCGACGGGCATGTCGGGCGCGACGCCGTCGTTCATCAGCTTCTCGGAAATGTCCGGGCAAGTGGCGACGCCCATGTAGATCACCAGCGTGCGGCCCTTGCCGGCAAGGCCCGACCAGTCCTGCTCGGACAGGCCCTTGCACTGGCCCGCGACGAAGCTGACCGCGCTTGACCAGTCGCGATGGGTAAGGGGCAGATTGACCTCGGCGGCGGCGCCCAGCGCCGCGGAGATGCCGGGGATCACTTCCACCGGCAGGCCGGCGGCGCGCACCGCCTCCACTTCCTCGCCGCCGCGGCCGAAGATGAACGGGTCACCCCCTTTCAGGCGGACGACGATCGCGCCGGTCTTCACATGCGCGACGATGAGGGCGTTGATCGCGTCCTGCGGCAGCGTGTGCTTCGAGCGCGACTTGGCGACCGAGATGCGGTGCGCCTGGGGGGCGAGATCGAGCACCCGGGGATCGACCAGCCCGTCATGGACGAGCACATCGGCCTGCTTCAGCGCTTCGACGGCGCGCACGGTGAGCAGGCCCGGATCGCCCGGGCCCGCGCCGACGAGAATCACGCGCCCGCGCGCGGTGGGATCGAGGAGCGTTGCCATTGGCGGCAAATGGGCCCCGGCGGCGCAAGGGGCAACGGACGGTTGCTTGGGGTGGGGCTAGGGAAACTATCGGGTGCCGCCCGCCGGCTCAGGCACGGGGCGCGGCGACCCAATCGTCGAAGAAGCGCCGTTGCATGTCGACGCCGGCGGGTATGACGTCCGGCCCCTGGCCGAAGATGAAGACGAGATCCTCCCTTCGGGCATGTTTGCCCTCGGTGATCCGGTAGGCCTTCAGGCCGCGGCCCATGTCGCGCGCCATTGCAGACGGATAGACGTTGAGGCTGGCGCCGTAGCAGAAGGGGATCAGGCCTTCGGTTTCGAGCACGCGCCGGATGCCGCAGAACGCCTCGAAATAATCGGCCGCTTCGGCTTCGGTTTCGCGATCGCGCCAGCGGAAGGTGAGGCGGCAGGTACCGCTTCGATCCTCGTGCAGAATAAGGGTGCCCTGCTCGTCATCCTCGCCGCCGATCAGGAAGATGCCGAACGTCACCATATCTTCTCAGCTCCCCGCCAAGGCCCTGGCATGCGCCTGGATCACCGCCCGTGTCGAGGCGTCGCCGTCGAACACGCCGTACCAGCCCTGCGGTTCGTGCGGCGGATCGCCGAGCCAGGCGGTATCGCCGGGGCGGAAGCGGTGGTCGCCGTGCACCGGCCGGCCCTCGCCGTTCCACGCCCAGAAATTGGAGCCGGCGACGATGCCTGGATTGGCCTCCACCTCGGCATAGATCAGCTTGTAGTAGCGATCCCTGAAGCCGGTCGCCGACTCGGGATCATAGCCGCCGCCGTCGCGGGGATAGCCGAATTCCTCGATCACCAGCGGCTTGCCCAGCTCGGTGGCGAGAGCGATGTGGCGGGCGATATAGTCGCGCACCTTGGCGAAGCTCGCCTCGTTGGTGCCGGCGATGTCCTTCGCATCGACCCAGCCCCAGTTGAGCGGCCAGACATGCGCCGTCAGATAGTCGATCTCCGGAAAGCCATGGGCGGCCTTGTAGACGTCGGCGCGCTCGATCGAGCCCATCAGGCCCTCGCTGCCCGTGGAGACGAGATGCCGGGGCGAAAGCGACTTGATCAGCCTGGCGGTGCCCTGGATCCAGCCATGATAGGCCGGAAGCAGCGGCTCGGCCGCCTTGGCGCTGCCGCCGGGACGCGGCTCGTTGGCGAGCTGCCAGGCCATGACCACCGGGTCGCCGGCGTGGCGCTTCACCGTGGCGCGGACATAGTCATGATACAGGCCCACCGCCTCGGCATTGGCGTAGAATTGCGCGGCCATGTCCGGAAATGCGGGCCAGGGGTGCGCGGGATCGTTTGCGTCGAGATACTTCCCGCCGTTCGTCCAGCTGAGATAGGTCATCATCCCGCCTGACCATTCCCAGAAATTGGTGAGGTAGAGCACGGCCTTCATGTCGCGCCGGCCGAGCTCGGAGAGCGCGAAGGCCAGGCCGTCGACCAGGGCCGGGTTCCAGGCGCTGCCGCGGGTGCGGAAGGCGGGCTTCACCGAGTTCCGGAGCGGCGAATCCTCGGCCGAGGCGGCGATGCGCAGGTTGCCGACTCCCATCGCGGCGAGGGCATCCAGTTCGCGGCGCAGGCGATCGCGATTGCCCCAGGCGGCATCCGCGCCGAGCCAGGCGGCGTACCACAGGTTCGCGCCGGCGAAGCGATAGGGCCTGCTGCCGAGGAGCAGGCCCGGGCCGTTGCGAGTGACGAAATCGCCGGGCGCGGCGGGGTTGGCGGCGGCGGGAAGGGACAGCGCGGCACCGGCCAGCGCGGCGGCGCCCGATCCGAGCACGGACCTGCGGGTGAACATGGTCTTCCTCCCCTGTTAGCGGTCACATCATAGCCGCAACGGCGCGGGGAGGAAGTGGTTGGACGGGGCGCGACCCTCGCAGGTGAGAGAGGGGGAAGGGCCGCGCCGCCGTCTGCCCGCGTGTAATGCGCCTGCACGCGGGCGGGAACGGATCAGTCGAACAGGTCCTCGAGGAACGACTTGCGGCGTTTCTGCGGATAATGCCCGCCATGGCCCTGGCCATAGCCTTGGCCGCGCTCCTCGTAGCGGGGCCGTTCGTCGCGATACTGGGGCGCTGGCGTCGGTGCCGCGGCCGGGGCGGCGCTGCGCTCGATGATCTTGTCGAGCTCGCCGCGATCCAGCCACACGCCGCGGCAGCTGGGGCAATGGTCGATCTCGATCCCCGAGCGCTCGACCGGCACCAGCACGGTGCCGTCGACGGGGCAGGTGAAGCTGGCCATGATTACTCCTCTCGCTGGCCCATCAGGCCGAGCAGCAGCTGGAACATGTTGATCAGGTTCAGATAGAGCGACAGCGCGCCCATGATCGCGAGCTTGTCGGCGGCCTCGCTGCGGCCGTAATGGGCATATTCGCTCTTCAGGCGCTGCGTGTCCCAGGCGGTGAGGCCGGCGAACACGACGACGCCGACGACCGAGAGCAGCATCTGCAGCAGCGACGAGCCGAGGAAGATGTTGACGATGCTCGCCAGCACCACCGCGATCAGGCCGACGAACAGGAAGGTGCCCATGCCGGTCAGGTCGCGCTTGGTCGAATAGCCGAACAGGCTGAGCGCCAGGAACATCGCGGCGGCGGCGAAGAAGGCCATGGCGATGCTCTGGCCGGTGAAGACCAGGAAGATGCTCGCCATCGACACGCCCATCACGCCGGCAAAGGCGAAGAAGGCGGTGCGCGCGCCCGCGACGCTCATCCGCTCGATGCGGAACTGGAAGAAGAAGATGAAGGCGAGCGGCGCGAACATGGCGACCCATTTGAGCGGCGTGCCGAAGATCAGCGCGACCAGCGCCGGCGTGTTCGCCACGGCGAGCGCGACGAGGCCGGTGATCGCCAGACCGATCCCCATGTTGCGGTAGATGCCCAGCATGTGCTGGCGCAGCCCCTCGTCGAAGCGCGCGGCGGCGGCGCCGGTGCGGGGGATCTGGTAGAGAGGGTTCACGTGCGAAAACTCCAATCGAAAGCAAGGCATTCGATCGAGCGACGCCCGGTCCGGTCTCGGTGGGGAGGGGGACTGGCCGTCCGAAACCTGCACCGAGCGCGCTCGATGCGGCCGACATCACGAGGGCTTGGAAAAGCCCTCGCCAGAGGGGCCCGGTCCGCAAGAAATAATCTAGGCGGCGGTCATGTCCGCTTCAATGCCGCTGCTGTAACAAAGTGTTGCTCAGGCGTCGCGCAGGCCCACGCCCATCGAGGCGCGCGCGGAATCGCTTTCCGACGAGACCACCGGATAGGCGCAATAGTCGGCGGCGTAATAGGCGCTGGGGCGATGGTTGCCCGACCAGCCGACCCCGCCGAACGGTGCGGACGAGGACGCGCCGTTGGTCGGCCGGTTCCAGTTGACGATGCCGGCGCGGATATTGGCCCAGAACTGATCGTAGAGCTTGGGGTTCTGCGCGACCAGGCTGGCCGAGAGGCCGTAGCGGGTGTCGTTCGCCTCGGCGATGGCTTCCTCGAAGCTGCCTACCCGGAAGACCTGCAGGATCGGGCCGAACAGCTCGACGTCCACCTTCTCGTTCGCGCCGGTCATGTCGATCACGCCGGGGGTAAGGAACGGGCGGCCCTCGATCGGGCGCTCCATGTGGCGGATCGGGCGGCCGCCCATGGTGAGCAACGCCAGGAAGCTCTCGGTGAGCATGTCGGCCGCGTCATTGTCGATCACCGGGCCCATGAAGGGGGCGGGATCGGCATGCGGCTCGCCGATGATCAGCCGGCCGATCAGCTTGTTGACCTCGGTCATGAGCGGGTCGAACAGCTTCTGGTCGACGATCAGCCGGCGCGCGGCGGTGCAGCGCTGGCCGGCGGTGGTAAAGGCCGACTGCACGACCAGGACGGCGGCCGAATAGAGGTCGGGCGTGTCCCACACGACGATCGGGTTGTTGCCGCCCATCTCCAGCGCCAGGATCTTCTCGGGCCGGGTGGCGAACTGGCGGTTCAGAGCGATGCCGGTATTGGCCGAGCCGGTGAACAGCAGCCCGTCTATGTCCGGATGGCCGGCGAGCGCCTTGCCTTCTTCGGGGCCGCCGATCAGCAGGCGGATGCAGCCCTCGGGAATGCCGGCGGCACGGTAGCAGTCGACCAGGAAAGCGCCCGAGGCGGGAGTCTTCTCGGATGGCTTGAACACCACCGCATTGCCGGCGAGCAGTGCGGGGACGATATGGCCGTTGGGCAGGTGGACCGGGAAATTATACGGGCCCAGCACCGCCAGCACGCCGTGCGGCTTGTGGCGCAGCGCCAGGCGCGTGTTCATCGGCGCCTCGATGCGGCGCTGGCCGGTACGCTCGGAAAAGGCGGTGATCGAGATGTCGACCTTGGCGATCACTGTCTCGACTTCGGTGCGCGCTTCCCAGAGCGGCTTGCCGGTCTCGCGGGCGAGCAGGTCGGTAAAGGCATCGGCCTTTTGCCGGACGACATTGGCGAAGCGGCGCAGCGCCTCGATGCGATAGGCGAGCGGATGGGCCGCCCAGGCAGCCCAGCTCTGGCGTGCAAGCGCGACTTCCCTGTCGGCGTCTCCGCGCGCCTGGCGCCAGAGAACGGCGCCGGTGGCGGGTTCGGTCGAGATGATTTCCGTGCCGGGCATTCGATGTCGGGGGAGGGCTCTCAGGAAAGGTCCCCCGCTCTTGCACGAATTTTGGCGGCTAGGCCAGTGCCTGGGCCATGCGCCGGATGGCGGCGATCTTGGCGTGCAGCGGCTCCCAATCGTCCGCTTCGGCGATGGACGCCCAGATCGCCTCCACCTCCTCGATCAGCATGGCGCAGGGAGCGCCGGACCAATAGCCATGGTCGCGCGCCTTCCGCGGGCGGTAATGCTCGAGCTGGCCGCGCAGATCGTCGAACGCTTCGCCATAATGGGTAGGAAGCGCGCCGCCGAACGCGTCGAAGAAGAATTCGTCCAGCGGGGTCAGCGTCTCGGCCAGCGCCTTTTCGAGGGAGCCGGTCAGCACCCGGTCCGCCTCGGTGCCGCGCGGGACGACGCCGAGGCGCCAGAGCAGCGCGTCGGTCACTTCGCGCCGATAGGCTTCGGGGAAGATTTCCATCGCCTCGATCAGCGGCTCCTCCTCGGCGATCGGGCGCAGCGAGACGGCGAGCTGCATCGCGTCCCAGTAGATCGCCTCGGGCTGGCGACCGAAGGCGTAGAGGCCGGCATGGTCGAAATAGGCGGCGGTGAAGCCCGGATCCCAGAACGGCGCGAACCGCCACGGGCCATAGTCGAAGCTCTCGCCGGTGACGTTGATGTTGTCGCTGTTGAGCACGCCATGGACGAAGCCGGCGGCCATGTAGCGCGCCGCCATCCGCGCGGTCCGCCGGGCGACATGGGCGAGCAGGCGGGCGGGGCCGTCCGCCCCATATTCCTCGCCATGATAGTGGCGCAGCACATAGGCGGTGAGCTGGCGGAGCGCGTCCCGGTCCTGGAGATGGGCGAGGCGCTGGAAGGTGCCGATGCGGATATGGCCGTGGCTCAGGCGGACGAGCACCGACGAGCGGGTGGGCGACGGCTCGTCGCCGCGCTGGAGGGCCTCGCCGGTCTCGATGAGGGAGAAGGTGCGGGAGGTCTCGACGCCCAGCGCCTCCAGCATCTCGGTCGCGAGGATCTCGCGCACGCCGCCCTTCAGCGTGAGGCGCCCGTCGCCGAAGCGGCTATGGGGCGTCTGCCCCGATCCCTTGGTGCCGAGGTCCATCAGCCGGCCGCCCCGGTCGCGCATCTGCGCGAACAGGAAGCCGCGGCCGTCGCCGATCTCGGGATTGTACACGCGGAACTGGTGGCCGTGATAGCGTAGCGCCAGCGGCGCGGCGAGTGATCCCTTCAGCGGCTCGAACCGGCCGAAATGCGCGATCCATTCCGCGTCCGACAGGCCGTCCAGCCCCACCTCCGCCGCTGCCCGGTCGTTGCGGAAGCGCAGGATCGCCTGCGGGAACGGCGCCGCCGCGACCGGATCGTAGAAGGCGTCGCCCAGTTCGAGGATCGCCTGTTGCGGAGTGAAGTCCATGCGGCGATATGGGGAAGGATGGGCGATCGGCGCAACTATTCCGACGGTTTCTGGTGGTCGCGGGACGGCATCCGTCTCCACTATCGCGAATATGCAGGGCCGGCGGACCGGCCGCCCGTGCTCTGCTTCCCCGGCCTGACGCGCAACGCGCGCGACTATGAGGGGCTGGCCGAGCGGCTGGCGGGCCAGTGGCGCGTGCTCTGCATCGAGTTTCGCGGGCGCGGCGAGAGCGGCTATGCCAAGGATCCGATGAGCTATGTCCCGCTCACCTATTTCCAGGACGTCGAGGCGCTGCTCGAGGAGCGGGAGATCGGGAAGTTCGTCGCGGTCGGCACTTCGCTGGGCGGGCTGGTGACGATGCTGCTCGCCGCGACCGAGCGCGACAAGCTGGCCGGCGTGGTGCTCAACGATGTGGGGCCGGAGATCAACCCCGCCGGCCTGGCGCGCATCCGCACCTATGTCGGCAAGGCGGTCTGGTATCCGACCTGGATGCACGCGGCGCGCGCGCTGGCGAGCAGCAATGCCGATGTCTATCCGGGTTACGAGATCGAGGACTGGCTGCGCATGGCCAAGCGGCTCTACCGGGTGAACAGCTCGGGCCGCATCGTGCTCGATTACGACATGAAGATCGCCGAGCCGTTCCGCGTGCCCGGCAACGAGGCGGGACCGGACATGTGGCCGACGATCGACGCCATTGCCGGCCGGCCGCTGCTGATCGTGCGCGGCGAACGCTCAGACATATTGAGCGAGGAGACGGCGGCCCGGATGGCAGCGCGCGTGCCGGGCGCCGAACTGGTGACGGTGCCCGGCGTCGGCCACGCGCCGACGCTGGAGGAGCCGGAAGCGATGGCGGGGATCGAGCGGCTGCTGGCGAAGGTGGCGGCCTAGCGGTCGGCGACGGGCTTGAGCTGCCCGGCGACATAGGATTGGGACCAGCCCCTTGCCGAGACGAGCACGCCGCCGCGGAACGTGAATTCCACATCGGCCAGCGTCGAGGCGCGGCTATCGATGAACGCGACTTTCACGCTCCATTCGTCACAGGGATCGACCACCATCGGAATCGAACTCCAGGGGAGATAGCGGAAGGAATCCGCCTTCATTTTGGCGGCCAGCGCATGTGCGCCCGCGGGGCCCTTCCCCAGGGGCCCGCCGACATCGCCTGAGCCGAGATCGAATTCCGCGTTGGGCCGCACCAGCGCGCGGAGCCCGGAATCGCGCTGCCATCCGTCGGCGGCGGCGTGTTCGACGATCGCGATGGCGCGCTGGCTGAACGTGGCGTAGACATCGCCGATGTTCCGTGTCGCCGGCATGGTGCAGCCCGCCGGTGCGGCCGCCTGGGCCTGGGCGGGCGCAATTGCGGAGAGAAGCGCCGGCATGGCCGCGCATATCACTGTCTTCACCTACTTGATCCCCTTGGTGGCGTCAGCGGAATGTCCAACGGACGTGACGTCCGCGCAATCCCTCGCTAAGCACCCCAACCAACGATGCCGATCCACATCCTCCACCTCCACTCGACCTTCAACCTCGGCGGCAAGGAAGCGCGCGCCGTGCGGCTGATGAACGCGTTCGGCGATAAGGCGCGGCACACCATCGTCTCGGCCATGCCCGATCAGCTCGAGGCGCGGGCGATGATCGCCAAGGGGATCAAGTACGAGATCGCGCAGGATCCGCCGCCGCTCTCGGGTCGGCCCTCGGTGAAGCGCTACGAGGCGATCGCGCGCTACATGCGCCGCTTCGACCTGGTGCTCACCTATAATTGGGGCGCGATCGACGGCGTGATGGCGGCGCGCGTGTTCGGCAAGGGCCTGCCGCCGGTGATCCACCACGAGGACGGATTCAACCAGGACGAGGCCGAGAAGCTCAATCCGGTCCGCAACATGTATCGCCGCATCGCGCTGCCCGCGGCCAATGCGCTGGTCGTGCCTTCCGAAGTGCTCGAGCGGATCGCGCTCAACCAGTGGCGCCAGCCGCGCGCGCGCCTGTTCCGCATCGCCAACGGCATTCCGACCAAGCTCTATGCCGGCAAGCCCGATATCGAGCTGATTCCAGAGCTCAAGCAGAAGAAGCCCGGGACGCTGGTGGTGGGCTGTGTCGCCGGCCTCAGGCCGGTGAAGGACCTGCCGCTGCTGGTCCGCGCGGTGGCCGGGCTCAACACCCGCTTCAAGCTGGTGATCGTCGGCGAGGGGCCGGAGCGGCAGAACATCCTCGACGCCGCCGAGGCGATGGCGATCGAGGATGCGGTGATCCTGCCCGGATTCCTGCGCGAGCCGCATCGCTATATGGGATTGTTCGACGTGTTCGCGCTCTCGTCGAGGAGCGAGCAGGCGCCGATCTCGGTGCTCGAGGCGATGGCGGCCGGCTTGCCGGTGGTGGCGCCGCCGGTGGGCGACATCCCCAAGATGGTCGGCGAGCGCAACCAGCATTTCCTGCCGCCCGAGCGCACCGAGGTGGTGCTGCGCGATCGGATCGACATGTTCGCCCGGCATCCCGAGGAGCGCGAGATGGTGGGGAAGGAGAACCGCGCGCGCGCCCGTGCGTTGTTCGACGAAGGGGAAATGATCGCCGCCTATGCGCGCCTCTATGGCGCCGCGATGGGACGGCCTGACGCACTGCGGTGACGATTGTTGCTCGCTTGTTGCGTTCGATGCGTCTAGCGTCGCGCGAATTTTAGTCTGGAGGTTCTGTGTTCAAGGGTCTGTCGCCCATCCTGTACAACGGCCGCGAGGTCTGGCCGATCGTCGAGGGGGGTAAGGGTGTGGCTGCCACCAACCATGCCAGCGCGGGCGCCTGGGCCGCGGCGGGGGGCATCGGCACGGTCTCCGCGGTCAATGCCGACAGCTATGATGCCGATGGGAAGATCATTCCGCAGATCTATCGCGCGCTCACGCGCCGCGAGCGGCACGAGGAACTGATCCAGTACGCGATCGAGGGCGCGGTCCAGCAGGTCAAGAAGGCCTTTGAGATCGGCGACGGCAAGGGCGCGATCAACATCAACGTGCTGTGGGAGATGGGCGGCGCGCAGCGCGTGCTGCATGGCGTGCTGGAGCGCACCCGCGGCATGGTCGCCGGCGTCACCTGCGGCGCGGGCATGCCGTACAAGCTCAGCGAGATCGCGGCGTCGTACAACGTCAACTATCTCCCGATCGTCAGCTCCGGCCGCGCCTTCCGCGCGCTGTGGAAGCGCGCCTATTCCAAGGCGAGCGAGTGGCTGGCGGCCGTGGTCTATGAGGATCCCTGGCTGGCCGGCGGCCATAACGGCCTGTCCAATGCCGAGGATCCGCTGAAGCCGCAGGATCCCTATCCCCGCGTCAAGGAACTGCGCGACGTGATGCGCGAGGGCGGCATCCCGGACGAGGTGCCGATCGTCATGGCCGGCGGTGTCTGGTACCTGCGCGACTGGAACGACTGGATCGACAATCCCGAGCTCGGCCGCATCGCCTTCCAGTTCGGCACCCGCCCGCTGCTCACCCAGGAAAGCCCGATCCCCGATGGCTGGAAGGCCAAGCTGATGGAGATCGAGGAAGGCGAGGTGCTCCTCCACCGCTTCTCGCCGACCGGCTTCTATTCGTCGGCGGTGCGCAACCCGTTCCTGCGCAACCTCGAGGCGCGCTCGGAGCGCCAGATCCCCTATTCGACCGAGGAGGCGGGCGATCACACCTTCCAGCTCGATGTCGGCGTGAAGGGCAAGAATTTCTGGGTGACCCGCAACGACCTGCTGCGGGCCCGCCAATGGTTCGGCAACGGCTTCACCTCGGCGCTGAAGACGCCGGACAACACGCTGGTGTTCGTCAATGAGGAGGAGAAGGGCATCATCCGCAAGGACCAGGCGGATTGCATGGGCTGCCTGAGCCAGTGCGCCTTCTCGTCCTGGGCCGATACCGAGACCAACTCGACCGGCCGGCTGGCGGATCCGCGCAGCTTCTGCATCCAGAAGACGCTGCAGGACATCGCCCATGGCGGGCCGACCGACGAGAATCTGATGTTCGCGGGGCATGCTGCCTACAACTTCAAGCGCGACCCGTTCTATTCGAACGGCTTCGTGCCGACGGTGAAGCAGCTGGTGGACCGGATTCTGACGGGCGACTAAGGGGTTTCCGGCGCGGCTCGGGCCGCGTCTCGGGGGCATCGGGAAGCGTTGGTCAGGGGTGCCAGAGCGTGATCGCGGCGGTGCCGGCACAGGCGATCGCGGCGCCGGCGAGCAGCCAGCCGCGAAGGGGATGGAGTGTTCTCCTGGCGGGTCGGGCAGTCGCGGCGGGGTCGCTCCGGCTGCGGCCCTTCCGGGGCGCGCCGCCCTGGCCGGCGGCCCAGTTTTCGTTGGCGGCGCGGAGCAGCGCGTTGAAGTTCAGCCGCTCCAGCAGCTGGATGCCGAGCGTCTTCCCCTTCACCCACACGACCCGGCCCGCCAGCGCCAGCGAGGCCTTGCGGACCTCGACATAGGTTCCCGGCCTGGGCGGGAACGGTGCCAGCAGCATCATGCCGTGCGGCGAGATGTTGCGGATGGTCACGTCACACCATCCCCCCTTGCTGCGCATCTGGGCGGGGATGACGACTTCCCGCCGCGATTCTCTCGATTGCATCTGGTGATCCCCCGGCGCGGCTGCCCCGATGGCGGGGATCGCGCGGGAGGAGTTACGCAGTATCGCGCTTACCGCTGCCTTGCCGGCCATGGTTAACCGCAAAGAAGATGCTCCGGATCGGAGGCATCGCGCCAGAATCCGCAAAGTATCGGCAAGATGATCCCGGGTTCGCAGCTTGAACAATCGTCCGATTTTTCACCGTCGTTCCGGCGCCGAGCCGGGATCTCGCTTCTGCTTCCGCTGGCGGGCCCCGGCTCAAGGCCAGGTTGACGAAGGGAAAATATGAGTCCCCAGCCTATAGCCAGCCATCGAGAACCTGGTCGGGCGGCCGATGCCCATCGGACCAGACCCGAATGTTGGCGATCACCTTGACGCCCATATCCTCGCGTCCTTCGAAGGTGGCGGAGCCGAGATGGGGAAGCAGCACGACATTGTCGAGCGCGACGAGGCGCGGATCGACCGCCGGCTCGTTGGCATAGACGTCGAGCCCCGCACCGGCGATGCGCGCCCCGGCGAGCGCGGCGATCATCGCCTCATTGTCCACGATCTCGCCGCGGGCCGTGTTGATCAGCCAGCCCCGGGGGCCGAGCAGGTCAAGCCGGCGCGCGTCGATCAGGCCGCCCGTGGTGTCGGTATGGGGGGTGTGGATCGTGAGGATGTCCGCTGCCGCAAGCATCGTATCGAGCTCGGGGTGCCAGGTGGCGCCGAGCTGCGCCTCGAGCACCTGCGGCAGGCGGTGGCGGTTGTGATAATGGATCTGGAGGCCGAAGGCGCGGGCCCGCATCGCCACTGCCTGGCCGATCCGGCCCATGCCCAGGATGCCGAGCTTCTTGCCGCCGATCCGGTGCCCGCGCATCGAAGTGGGAGCCCAGCCGGTCCAGCCGCCCGCGCGGACCAGCTCGTCGCCCTCGACCAGGCGGCGCGGCACGGCGAGGATCAGCGCCATCGCCATGTCGGCGGTATCCTCGGTGAGCACGCCGGGAGTGTTGGTGACGGTGATGCCGCGCGCACGGGCCGCCTTGAGGTCGATATGGCCGACGCCGGCGCCGTAATTGGCGATCAGGCGCAGCCGGCCGGGCGCGGCCGCGAGCAGGTCGGCGTCGATCCGATCGGTGACGGTGGGCACCAGCACGTCGCAATCCGCCATCGCCGCGCCGAGCGCCTCGGGCGACATCGGGGTGTCGCCGGAATTGGTGACGACATCGAACAACTCGGCCATGCGCGCCTCGATGCCGTCGGGCAGCGCGCGGGTGACGATCACCCGGGGACGGGAAGGGCGCGGGCCATGTGCCATAAAGGGCGGCTTGGCCGGTGGCGCGGCGCCAGTCAACGGTTGATGGCGAGGCGCTGCTCGGCGTAGATAGCGGGACACTAGTTCATGAGGGTCGCATGCATTTTGGGAAATGGGCCGTGCTCGGCGTCGTTGCGCTGGGATTGGCCGTTCCCGCATCGGCCCAGCGCAAGACGCCCTATTTCGTCTCGATCAAGGCCGAGAAGGCCCGGATGCGCACCGGCCCGGGGCGCAACTATCCCTCGAACTGGCTCTATCAGCGCCGCGGCCTGCCGCTGAAGGTGATCGACATCTATGGCGAATGGCGCAAGGTCGAGGATCCGGACGGCACCCAGGGCTGGATGCTCGCCAACCTGCTCGACGATGTGCGCACGGCGATGGTGATCGGCACCGTGAGCGAGATGCGCGATGCCCCCCGCTTCAACGCGCGGGTGAGCTGGCGCGCGGCGCCCGGCGTGGTCGGCCGGGTGAGCCGCTGCGCGAGCAACTGGTGCTGGTTCGACGTCGCCGGGCGCGGCGGCTATATCGAGCAGAGCCATATCTGGGGCACCGATCCGGGCGAGGCAGTGAACTGATTTTACCCGGATTGGGCACGAAAGGTCGCAAAGGCCCTAACGTCAATAGAGATGTCAGAGCCTATCTCTGGCGTATCGGGATTACCCTGGTGGGGTGAATCGTCCACCCGGCGAACGCCGGAATCCGCACGATGTTTCTTCGCGATGAGAAAGAGCCTGTTTGGCATGACAGGCGCAATCCTACATTGGAAGCCGCGAACCGGGGCGGTGCGCCGGCGTTTCGCGGCGGGAGAGAAGAGCATGACCTTTCGATTTGCCGTGGCCGCGCTCGCCGGATCGCTGATCGCGTCCGGCGCATCGGCGCAGACTGCCGGCGCTTTCATGCAGAACCCGGCCTTCAAGGATCCCGCGCCGGCCAAATGCGAGACGAGCTTCGACATGCAGCATTGCGCGGCGCACGAACTGCGCGTCGCCGATGCGCGGATGAGCGCGCGCTATGCGGCCTTGCGGGCGCGATCCGGGCCGGCCGCCCGGCAGCGGCTGCTGGCGGAGCAGCGCAAATGGCTGGCCGAGCGCGACCGCGGCTGCATCGCCAGGGGCAATGCCTATCGCGGCGGGACGATCGCGCCGGTCCTGGTGGCGCAGTGCTGGGTCGAGGTGACCAAGGCCCGCGAGAAGGCGCTGGCGCGGCGCTAGGTTGGGAACCCAGACAAGTATCTGATTTCCCGCCGTCATCCCGGCACAAGGCCGGGATGACGATGGAGGAATACGAGTCCCAAAACCTAGGTTGAGAACTCATATTCTTCCTTCGTCACCCCGGCCTTGAGCCGGGGTCCCGCTATCTCGCCAGCACAGGAAGAAGCGGGATCCCGGCTCAAGGCCGGGATGACGGTGAAAGATCAGATATTTGTTTGGGTTCTCAACCTAGGTTGAGAACCTATATATCTGTTTGAGTTATTGTCGTAATATGTGTGGTAGATGAGTTTG
>OBNH01000224.1_pt1 | contig 16581 bp, 12 predicted proteins | sample 1670201 | NCBI WGS metagenome assembly OBNH01 (sample SAMEA104232308, study PRJEB22302) | sediment metagenome | isolation source: sediment | reverse complement strand
AAGGAAGGTCAGCCGAAAGCCAAGGGCTGTCGGCAACCTTAGAATCGGTGTGTACAGCCTTCGGGGTGTAAGTTACAATACAGCTGGACATTTTGGGTTCGTCCAGGTGCCCGTCTGAGAACGGAGACCGCGGCGGAAACGAAAAGGACAGTCGGTCGATGCCGACGTCTATTTTGTTTTGGTCGCGGTTTTTTCATGTAGGAGGATACTCAATGTATTCCGGTCAGTACGTACGGGTCACCTTCCAGCTCGGCCCCGTGGCCGCTGGTGAGGGCAGTCTCAATTCTCGCCACCTGACGATCAAGGCGTTGAAGGGGATGAACTACGCCGACAACGTCACCGAACCCCCAGCTGCCCAGTACAACACGCAGTTGGCGGGGACGGTCACCGAAGTCACGGTCAACCTGCCGGTCAACCAGATGTGGCAGGCCACCCTGAAGGACTACGGTTACCAGGGTGCCCAGAGTGCGACGGACGTGCTCAATTTCAGCACGGGGATGATGGTCTTCCCCGGACCGAAGAGCCAAGACCGCCTGTCGATCAGCAAGATCGACGCGGCCTCCAGCTCGTCCAGCAGCTCGTCCAGCACCTGATGCCGGACCCGGAAAACAAATTCGTCAAGCTGTGGCAAGCCCACGCTAACCAACCCGAATCCGGCGCCCCTGATTCGGTGGAGCTCGACGACGAAGAGTTCTTGATCCCGGGGCTGCGAGGCCCAACCGCTTCACAGCCCCGGGCTCCACTACCCGAATCGATTCCATCCGAGGAAGACCAATGAATAGTCTCGGCTTTCAGCAGGTGGCAGTGGCCGACGCTGTCTTGACGATCAGTTCATTCACGGTCCCTGCCAATACGGTCTTCGTCGAGATTCAGGCCGATAGTGCGGGGCCACTTCGTTACACCCTCGATGGATCCGCTCCGACGACCGCGGCAGCGATGATACTGCCCAAGGACACCTGGCCCCTTCTTGTTCTCGAAATCGCTGCCTTCCGGAAGCTCAAGCTGATCCGCGACGGCTCGACTGGCACCAAGATCAACGTCCAGTATCTGGGGACAGCTCCCTCATATCCGGCAGACCCGGGTGACTTGGACGGTGCGGTCGGCAACCTCGATTGACCAACAACCAACCGAACTCTGAGGCATCTATGGACCTCCTCGAACAGATTCAGCAACGCCGGGCCGACGGCCTTCACGTCGAGTCTTTCCGTTACGGCATCCGCCTGGCCAGCGACTACGTTCAGCCGGTCCTGGACCGAATGGGGGTCGACAAGTGCTATCGGCATTTCGCCAAGGGCAACCGTAGCTGGGACGACGTTGTCAAGGAGGCCAAGCGAACCCTCGTCTACGCCAACCCTGAGATGGAAGGCATCGAGGATTGCTCAGCTGGAGCCTATCGGTTCAAGCAGCTGATGCAGGATGCCCCGGACAGCATCGAGCTTCCCAAGAACGCTCTGATGGTCTTCCGGTTCACCCTGACCAGCAGCCGGAAGGACCGGGACGGCGATGTTCTCCATGCCGACGGCGTTACTGTCGATCCCAAGATGCTGCTCCTCTGGCAGCACGTCCATACGGCCCCTCTCGGGAAGTACCTCTACACCTTCAGCCAGAACCCGTCGCGGGTCAAGTGCGTCTCGTGTATCATCGACATGAACGAGCTCTGCCACGACTGCGCGGTGATGGTCGACAACAAGATGGCCCGGTTCAGCCACGGATTCCGGGCCACCAATTTCAACAAGATCAAGGAAGGCCCGAGGGGCGATCAGGGCGGTTTCGAGGTGAAGTCCTGCGAAATCATGGAACATTCGATGGTTACCGTCCCGGCCAACCCGGACGCCGAACAAGAGGAAATCATCCTCAGCCTGGTCGATGGGTCCAAGCTGAAATCGGCCGTGATGAAGTCGATGGCTGAGGGCATTCGCGAGAAACGCGCCCTGGTGGTCCCGGTTTCCGGCCTGGTCCTGATCGAGAAGGCCGGGGACGTCGAGCGCACTGTCTCGGGTCTGACCTTCGAGCAGCTGAAACAGCTTGAGGGGTCCAAGGGTGATACCGAGGGCCACCCGTTCCGAGGCAACCAGTACACCTCGGGTGGTGGCGATGGTGACGAGGCCATGCCGGAACGGGCGCCGAAGGGTAGTGCTGATCCTGAGGCCGGTGTGGTAAGCGGCAAGGCCGCACTCAGGGCGATGCCTGGGAAGAACGCCAGTTATTACAAACGTGGCGGCTATGTCGGCGACAAGGTGATTGCCCGGACTGTTGAGAAGTTGAGGAAACAGGGATTCGTCGACATCGGCCACGAACCGACCAACTCGCCGGATGGTAGCTACATGGGTCATCAGGCTGCTCTGATGCATCCTGACGGTCACATACTCACCTACAGCTCCAACTACGGACCTGAGAAGTCGAGCAACTCGTTCCACATGGAACTGAAGCTTGGGAACGGTCCTGAATCGGTTGCCAAGATCAAGGACAAGGCCAGTACGACAGCGGCCAAGGTGTCTGAGGCAGCTGAGGCTTCCAGTGCTGAAGCCGGTGATAGTCCCCACGGGCACTATCGACCGTATCAGGAACACGCCCGGGCTCAAGCTACCCACGAGGATGCTGCCAAGGTGGCCAAGGTTGCTGGTGACAGGAAGGCTGCCCGGGAACATTCCGCCAAGGCGAAAGAACATGAGGCCAAGTCAAAGGCGCACTACGACAAGTGGCAAGTCGTTGTACGCAAGTCTGTTACCCCAGGAGAGAACGGTCATGCGAACAAGTCAGCAGCTGGAACAGGAACGGGAACGAACGGAACGGGAAAAGGCCAAGGCACCCGCTCACGACTCCAAGAAAATGGTCAAGCCGCAGGAGGAATCAGCGGACAGGCCCAAGAGCACCAAGGGCTGAAGTTCGTCGAGGGTGATGAACAGCAAGGTTATTGCCCCGAGTGCGACGACTGGTTCATGCCTGAAGGCGGTTGTTGCCCCGACTGCGGGTACGAATTGGTCACCGATGAGAAGGCCCTCTGTGCGGATGGGGCCAGCGGTGGCGAGGCGGCTGAACCAATCCTGTTCAATGGCAAGAAGCCCAGGGGCAGAAAGTCGTTCCCGAAGACCTACTGCCCTCGCTGCAAGAAGAACACCCCCATCGACAGCACCGGGTATTGCACCAGATGCGGCGTCCGTCTCTACGATGAAGATGGGGCCTTGGTTAGTGGGAAAAAGTTCGAGGCCGAGCTGATCGAGAAGCGCTGGACCGATGCCGCCAGAGAGGCTGCAGCTGCTGCTCGGGCAGCGATGGGGGCAGCTAACCTTGCCGGTGGCGACGATGTAGCGATGGACTGCAGTCGGGTTGCTATGGACCGGACTGGTCGGGCGATCGATGCTACTCGTGAAGACCCGCAGGTCGACGCCTACCATACTGAGAATCAAGTCTTCGGGGCACACCACGGAACATCGGCTGCTCGTCATAACGAGGCTGCCGAGGCCCACGGCCAGGCTGCTGATGCCCATGAGCAAGCCGGCCATACCGAGGCTGCTGCCAAGCATCGGGTAGCTTCTGAAGCCCATAGCCGAGCAGCCCGGCACCATACGAACGTCGCGGCGGTTCTGGGCAGTAAGTCTCAGATTCTCGATTACTACAAGGCCCGTGCTGATGAGTGGCTGGAGTCTGACCCGGTCATCTCCGTTGAGTTGATGGAGAAGTTCTGCCCAGACTGTGCCCAGAAGATGCGGACCAAGAATCTGAGCGCCCTGAAGGTCAAGGCGATGCCGGCCCATTTGCTGGAAGGCCTCTGTGGAAAGATCCAGGACGAGCATCCGTTCCGGACGTGTATGGCCGAAGACTTCGGCGACTTCGAAGACAAGATGGAAGGGAACAAGGAAGGATTCTGCGCCTGGCTCGTCAAGCAGTGTACCGGTCACTGGCCTGGTGAAGGCTACGGCGGGATGACCGAGGACAAGAAGGACCTGGAACTGACCGGGACCAAAGGCTGGGGCGCCGCGGCTCGTGAGGCTGCTGTTGCTGCCAGACGGGCCAAGATGGCGGCTGCTAACGCCGGCAAGCCTCTTGACCCGGAAAGCAAGCGAGGGAAGCTCCACGACGTAGCGATGCATAAGACCCGGGAGGCGATTGAGGCTTCAACTGCGGCCAAATACTCGTCCAGTGATGTAACAGGTGATCCTGTTGGAAGCGAAGACCGGGCGATGAACCACGACATGGCGTCCGAGGATCATACCGAGGCTTCCCTGGCTCACGAGGATGCTGCCCGTGCCTGGGAGGACTTTGGAGACGAGGGCGTAGCTTCGGCCCACTGGGACGCGGTCGACGCTCACGATGATGCCGTCGAGGAACATGATAAGTGGGTCAAGACGGCAACCCTGTTGAGAACAAAGGGGGCTGCTACCCATCAGCTCAGCTGCAAGACCTTCGGCGGGTTCGGCAAGAAGGCCGAGGCCATCTGTAACACCCTCAAGGGCTGTAAGGCGCCGATGTGCCTCGGGATCAAGTCGGCCTCGGGGACGAAGGTCTTCGACCTGACCGAGGACAACGAAGGGATGGGCATCTGTGGGGTCGGCTACGAAGCCCTCAGTGAAAAGGACGTCACCGACTGGGACGGGGTCGTCAATATCCAGACTGTCGGTCGGATGGGCGACGAGCTGAAATCGGCGATGGAACATCTGGTGAAGGAAGCCCCGAAGGGGCAGTCGGCGAAGGTCTGGCTCTTCACCCCCGGCCAGGGCCAGGACAAGCCGGGCACGCCTGGTGGCGGGGACGATCTGGAGGACAAAGGTTTCCCGAAGGGCTCCAAGATTTGGGGTGTCGGCGATGACGAGGGTCTGTGCTCGGTCGAAATCAGTACGATCGGCGGGGGCCTGACCGAGAAAGCTTGGTCTGATGCTGCCCGGGAAGCTGCCAGTGCAGCCCGAAAGGCCGGAGCTAACAAGATCACCGCTGACGTTGTCGCTGACTACGTTCAATCCAGTAATGGTGATCTGAACGATGCTGCGAACCAAGCTAAACGTACCGCTCGTACTATGGGGCCGCTGAACGCCCATACCTGGCACCATGAACGAGCAGCCAACTACCTTCAAAACCTAGCAAGCAAGAAGTCCATGGAACTGAACGAAAAGGCGTGGTCCGACACCGCTCGTGAGGCTGCCCGGTTGGCTCGGATGGCCCATGATAAGTGGAACGAATCCGATACCTCGGAAGAAGGCCGGCAGGCTAGCAACCGGGCCAGCGAGGAATCAGACCGTGCTGAAACCCACGACCGACACGGGTCTGGAGACGACCACGATTCGGCAGCTCGGGCTCACGACAATGCAGCCCAGGCCCATTGGGATGCTGCTGATACCCACGGACAGAACGGCCATCGAGATGTTGCTGACGCCCATACCCGAGCTGCTGAGGCCCATGAGCACGCGGCTGACGCCCATCATTCAATCGGACGTTGGCGAAAGGAGCTGCAACACAAGTCGGGCCGGGTCCTCTCGAACAAGAACATGGAAAAGGTCAAGGCAGCGATGGAATGCCTGGGCCAGTGCAAGGAGAAACACGACCTGCTGATGGCCGGCCCGATCAAGGGTCTGGTCTGCAAGGCCCACGGCCATCTGAACGACGTCATGACTTCGGCCACCGGCAACGTTTCTGACCAGGACAGCGGCCTGGCCGAGACGAACCTGCGGCAGTACAGCGTCGCCCAGCTGACCCAGGTGCTGATGACCAAGGAATGGTCCGATGCGGCTCGGGAGGCCGCAGCGGCGGCCAGGGCGGCTACCCGGTCGGCTAGGACCGAGCACAGCAATGCTGGCGACAGCTATATGCACGTCGGCGAGAATCAGCTGGCAGCCCAGAAGGTCAACTCGAAAGTACGAGAGGCCGAATCGTCTGCCAGGCAGCGTAGTGACGCCGCTGAGCGAGCCCATGCGGCCGGCGACCATGAGGCCGCAGCTGGCCACCACTACCGAGCAGCCGACGCCCACTACGAGGCCGCCGAGCACCTGGAACGAGCTGCTGGTGCCGGGGTTTTCTCCCTGCAGTCCAGGAACGCCCTTGTCAAAGCCGCCGAAGCCCATCGTAGCGCTGCTGAAGCCCATGAGAATGTGGTCTACACTAGCAAGACCAAGAAGTCGTACGACCTGAGCCCGATCACCTCGATCGTCCTGGCCAAGGCCAGCAGCGAGGAACGCCAGAACCTGATCAAGAGCCTCCAGGCAATCGAGGAAGTCGAAACGATCGACCAGTCTCTCAAGGCAATGGAATCGGTCCTGGAGATTCAGTCGCTTGGACTGACTGGCCAGAAGGCCTGGTCGGATGCCGCTCGTGAGGCGGCTGCTGCAGCTCGTCGGGCTCGGGCCCAGGCGAACGAGACGAATAGGAATCAGCAGGGCGAACACCACGCTGACAGCCCGGGGATTCCGGAGGGGTACGAGGCCGCGGCCAAGCCATTCAACTGGAAGCCGACTGGAGGCCGAGGTGGGTTCACTGCTCGATTCCGATTCAATGACGAGGGCCGAGGGGAACGGTTCTTCGATTCCGAATTCGCCGTCCGAGGTGAGGCCGGCAAGTTGCAGATCGACGCTCCGGTTGATTATCGGGGGTACATCAGCAGGGATAACTCAGGTGCCCATAATCTCGGCGAGGCTTTGATCCCCGGGACGGTCCTGACGATCACCCCGAGCATGCATAAGCAGACCGGCCGGCCTCGGGTCCAGGCTCCGATCACGGTCCGGATCGACAAGGTTGAGAAGAACCCAGACCGGAACGTCGGGCCAACAGTCCACTACACCCAGATTCAACCCAAGGCCCGTAAGAAGGAGCTGTCCGACTTCGAAGCCTGGGAAGCCTCTTGCTGAATAAACGAAACAACTAGCCAGCTCGGCCGATGTAGGACGGGCGGTTCAAGACGGACGTCAACAATAGGAGAACCGATAATTGGGTATCGTTTATTGTGCATCTAACCTGGTGAACGGTAAGATGTACATCGGCAAAACGATGAAGAGTCTATCTAGAAGGAAGCGGCAACACAAAAGCGCTTCATTTGGAAAGGCACCGACTACGGTTTTTCACAGGGCACTTAGGAAATACGGGCTATCGGCATTCAGTTGGGAAGTGATTTTCAATTCAGACGACCAATTTGAACTGATTGCTGCTGAGATTCGATTTATTGAATCGATGAAGACGTACATTCCGGCTGGTTATAACATGACAACTGGCGGAGACGGCATTCCGTTACCCGCGGAAGCTCGACAGAAAATTGGCAAGGCTAATAAGGGTCACAGGCATTCTGAGGAAACAAAACGGCACCTCAGATTGATCAACCTGGGAAAGAAAATGGCTCCAGAATCAATAGCCAAAACAGCTGCAGCACTGACCGGACGAAAACGTTCGGAGGAAGCACGACTAAACATCAGCCAGGCTCGACGTCAAGGTATTCGTGAAGGACGGATTAAACCAACGTTCGGCTTTGCTGGTAAGCACCGTACGCAGGAAACACGCCAGGCAATATCACTTGCTCAAAAGGGTAAGAAAAGAAAACCGTTGACCGATGCCCATAAGCAAGCGATTAGTCGGGCGCGTCGGTTACGGGAATCGATAAGACAACAGCACTCGGTCCCAATGGTTGAGGCCGGTGTCTAATTAGGCGATTGATCGATAGGAGAAAAACATGAGAATGACAATCGCATTGAAGTCGTGGCTGATTCAGAACAGCTACGCAACGACCGAGTCGAACGACGACGAACTCCTCATGGCCTGTGGCAAGGCGATGGGCGAGAAGAAGCTCAGCCCCGATACCTACAAGGAGTTGACCCTCGACCCGCAGGCGGCTCGCGCCCACGCGTTCCAGTCCCGGCTTGACCGGCTGGCCGACGGCCTCGAGAAGGCGATCAACACCATGACTGGTGTCAAGAGCGCCGAGCAGATCACGGCCGAGAAGGAAGCCGCCGACAAGGCCGCTGCCGACAAGGCTGCTGCTGATCAGGCTGCTGCGGCGGCCGCCGAGGCCGAGAAGTCCGCTGTCCCCGGTGGGACCAAGGACTTCAAGCCTGGGCAGTCGAAGTTCCTGCAGATGCTCGGTCGGATCGGCGGGATGGAAGACGGCGACATCAGCGTCCGGGTCAAGAGTGTGAAGGAAGCCTATTCCCACACCAAGTCGACCCTCTGCTTCCCGACGAAGACCGCTGGCGGCAAGGGCCACCCGTTGGCCGGGATGCCCGTCCGCGACTTCAGTGCCGGGGACGGCAGCATCAGCCGGACCCTCGACCACTGCAGCGACTTCGAGAAGGCAGTGGCCGGTGCCTGGGCCCAGTATCAGATCGCGACTCTGAACCGGGCCTCCAACAACCAGTCGATGCACTGCAAGGGTTCGAAGTCCCTGGCCTGGCAGGCGCTGCCCCAGCACCAGAAGGACCTGCTGCTCCACGCCATGAACGACATGTCCTGGTGCGGTTACAGCGGGGCCGACAAGGGGATGGCTTCCAGCGGCCGGTGGGGTGTCAGCGATCGCGATAGCGAGTATGCCGACATCGTCAACCGCGGGCTGATGGAAGGCGAGAAGGCGGCCTTGATCGACGACGCAGTCAGCGGTGGTACCGAGGCTGTGCCGATCGTCTTCGACGATATGATCGTCTCGACGCCTATCCTCCACGGCGAGCTGTTCCCGTTGGTCAACCTCGTCCCGCTGGATCGCGGTCGGCGTATCCAGGGCGCCCGAGCCGGCATCGTCACCTCGTCCTGGGGTGGTGTTGACGACAGCCAGGTGCTGCTCTTCGATACGGCGGCCTACGTCAGCGCGTTCGACACGACCATCTATCGCTGGCAGGGCGCCATCACCGTTGGCTTGGACTTCCTGTCCGACACGCCCATCGACTTCGCCCAGTTCTTGACGAACCAGTACGGCGAGGTGATGCTGCGGGACCTGGACACGGTCTGCGCCATCGGCGACGGTACGACCCAGCCGGAAGGCGTGATGAACAAGAGCGGGACCACCTCGGTGGCGTTCGGCGGAGTCACCTCCAGCTTGGGTAACTGGGAATCGCTGCGGTTCTCGGTCCACAAGCGGGAACACCTGCCGAACCTGATGCCGACGGCGGTCTTCTGCTCGACGGAAGTCACGTACTACCGGACGATGGCGACCCCGGTTGGAACGAACGACGCGCGGCGTCTGTTCACGACCTACGAGCTGCCGAACTACGACGGGTACACCTGGATGGGTCGCCCGTTCAAGATCAGCGGCGCCTCGGGTCAGGCCAGCCCGTCCATGACCAACGCCCAGGCGTTCTACGCCATCATGGGCCGCTACCGGATGTATCGCCGGCGCGGTCTGACGATGCGCAACTCGGTCGAGGGTGACACGCTCATCCGCCGGAACGAGATGCTGCTGGTGGCGATGGCCCGGTTCGGCGGCCAGATGGAGCGGGGTGCCTGCGCTGCGGTCACCACGACGGCCGAGGCGTAAGCAACAGCTCGCTAGTCGTTACGCCAGTTGTTGAACGAAGCCGGGGAGAAGGACCTCCCCGGCATCCCTTCTAACCCAACCAGAAACGAACCATGAATCCCGAACAGCTGCAAGTCGCCGGCGTCCTCCTCCAGACGGTCAAGACCCTGTCTGATCTTTCCCAAGAAGACCTAGTGGGGGAGAAGACGTGGTCGGATGCTGCTCGGGAAGCTGCAGCAGCAGCCAGGAAGGCACAGGCGGCAAATGACAGAGTTGCTGATGTTACCCCGATAAGTTCTTGGAAAAACAACGATCGCCGAGCGATGGATCGGTCGTCCGAAAGCCAGCGATATACCGAGAATGCGATTGAGGCAACCAAGAAGGCCGGTGAGTCTGGATCAGCTGCCGATCATGAACGGGCGGCCAAGGCCCATGAACGTGCTGTTGAGGCCCACGATAAGGCAAACAGCGAAAACAGACGTATGGCTGAGACTATCGCTCGGCGGCGGGACAGTGAATCTGATGAACAAGAATCGAAATGGCTTGCCGATAGAATGGGTAAGCATCACGGCCTCGCTAACGAGCATGTGAAAGCCTCGGCAAGACATCAGGAAGCGGCCGACGCTCATCTCAAGGTTGCCCAGGCACTAGGCAAGGGCAAGAAAGACCTGGACCAGCTCGACGGGACCAAGGCGTGGTCTGATGCTGCTAGGGAAGCCGCAGCTGCTGCCAAGCGTAGTCAATCCTCGGGCCAGGCTGGGAAAGCCTCCGACCGAGCCAACAAGCTGTCGAGCCAGATCGGGAAATACTCCAAGGTCCCGGCCGCTGTTGCCGAGGATCACCAGGATGCCGCAGATGCTCATATCAGGGCGGCCAAACTCCATGAGGCCGAAGGAGACGACAAGACCGGGGCTGCCCATCGAGCTGCGGCCAGCGCTCACCGAGAAGAATTCGACAAGGCAAACCGATCCGGGGTATTCCATATCCGAAACGGCGGAACGAAAGCTTGGTCTGATGCTGCCCGTGAAGCTGCAGCTGCTTCCAGACGGGCCCGGGCCGGTGGTCCTGCCAAGAACAAACCTGGGGCCGTAGCCGGGTCCAGGAAGTTCTCTGAGGACGATATGAACATCATCTCGTCCGGGATGAAGCTCGGGTCCAGAACCAAAGTCCAGGTAACGAGCCACGACGACGATGACGAGGGCGGTGATCACCTCAGGATCGTCGTCACCTATCATCCGACCAACACCCACTTCTCGCCGGAGACCCACGAATTCACCCTCCATAACCGAGGGGAAGAGGGCTACGAGTTGCTGTCTGATGCTGGCAGCACCGATGCGGGCGGGACTATCCGCCAGGCAGCGACTTCAGCTCGGCGTGAAATTCGCCAATGGGTCGGCCTGTCCCGTCGTCATACCTCGAAAGAACTGAACGATCTGGATGGTACCAAGACTTGGACTGACGCAGCCCGTGAGGCAGCGAAACTAGCCAGGCAAGCCTGCGCCAGGGCCAGGTCCAAGGGTAACGACGAGGGCGCTGAGCTATCCGAAATCGCCGAGGAACATACCAAGAAGGCGAATCAGCTGGAAGAGGAAGACCACAACAAGGCGATCCGAGCCCACGGGGTAGCAGCTCGGGCTCACGACAAGGCCGCTGAGCACCATGAGAACAACGGCGATAGTCCTCTAGCTGAGCAGCACTGGATGGCTGCTGATGAGCACCGGTCGGCCCAGGGTACTATTCGTAAGCAACGGAAACTAGAACGGGACATCGAGCCCGACTTCGGGGGTTCAGACTTCGACTACAAGTCACTGGATGGAGTCAAGTCGTGGTCGGACGCGGCAAGAGAAGCAGCCAAGGCTGCGAGGCAGGCCAAGACTGCGGCCAACAAGGCAAGCCGGGCTCGGGGCAAGTCTGATCAGTCAGATGACCATATTGACGCGATCGACGCCTCGTCTGATGCCCTGGCTCAGAGTCGACGAGCAAACGACAGCAGTCACGCAACCAAGGGTGATGCCTATTCCTATACGGCACCCGGCTACAGTCTGAGTGGTCTCCATAAGACAGCTGCTGAGGAACACGACCTGGCGTCGAAGTTTCATACTGAGGCCGAGGCTGCTCACCGAAAGGCCGGGAATAATGAGGCTGCTGATGCTCATAAGGTTGCTGCTGCAGCCCACGAAGTAGCGACAGTCGAGCACCGGAATCAAGGCCGGGGCAAGAAGGACCTGTTTCTGAACCTGACGGTCAAGGAGGTAGCTGAGGAAGCCAAGAAGGCCTCGACGGCAGCCCGTCAAATCAGCGCCTCTGCCTGCGGTATCTCAGGGGAGATGAAGGACCATCCAGGGGCCAGGAACGAGGCGAATACCGCACGTCGGGCCTCTCTCAGGACGCGAGATGGCAGCCTGGAAGGGGAAGACCTGGCCAAGGCCCATGAGGAAGCGGCGGACGCCCACGAGAAAGCGGCAGTATCCCACGACGAGCTGGATGACGAGGGTCATATCGACGCCTCGAACGAACACCGAGAAGCCGCGGCTAGTCACCGACATGCTGCTGAATTGCACCGGCAAGCCAAGAACGAGGAAGCCGCTGAGAAGGACAAGGACAAGGTGGACGAGAACGTCGACGAGGATGACGACCTGGAGGACGAAGACGAGGAGGAAGTCGACGAGGACGAGGACGAGGACGAGGACGAGGAAGAAATCGACGACGAGGATGAAGAAGATGAGGACGAAGACGACGATGATGAGGATGAGGAGGACGAGGACAAGAAGCCCAGGGGTAAGCGGGGCAAGAAAGCTTGGTCAGATGCAGCGAGGGAAGCAGCGGCGGCTGCTCGCCGGCACCAACGGGAAGTGGATAATCTGAAATACTGAACCAGGCCCGTATGGGCCAACCCCCCGGGTGACAGTCCCGTTCTCCTGTCACTCGGGGTTATTGAACTAACCGAGAACGGGAACCGAGAGAACGGAACCTAATCATGGCAAAGTTGCGAGAAGGTGAAATGGATACTGGGGATGTGGCAGTGGCCGAGAAGAGCCCGGGGGCAGTCGCCCCATTCGCGGTCATGGCCGATCATCCCCGGAACTGCGACCTCCGGATTCAGTCCATTCCGGGCGTGGTGATCCGCAGCCTGATCACTGGGCGGCGGACAGTCTACAGCCACGTCCGTAAGCAGGAGATGATTCCGCAGGACCAGGCTGCCTACCTGGGGATGTATCCCGACATCCCGGGTCAGGAAATCCACGTCAACCCAGCGAAGCTCAGCTACGTCATTCGGGACCCACTGCACGGCAACGAGGAGCTGTGCCAGAAGATTCAGCGGGCCAAGACCGAGACGGACGGCATCAAGTGCCCGAAGGTCGAGGGTGTTCCCCCGATCAAGGGTGAGTTGGACGTTCACCGAATGAAGACCCTCGTTCGGGAGCTGATCCGGATGGTTGCCTCGGGTGAGGCCAAGGTGGTCAACGGCGTGATGCCGACGATCGCCCAGGCCGATACCCTTCCGGGTCGCTACCTGCTGAACCCGGGGGCGATCATCCAGAACGGCCAGCCGACGTACGAGGACGAATACGAGACTTGGAAGGCCAAGATCAATCAGTTGAGTTGATTCAGGAAGGGAGAGGGCGGGCCACCTAGTCTTGCCGAGCTGGGTGGCCCGCCCGGGGTTATGTCAGCAGCGACTGAAAGAGCACTCGCGAGACGTGCAGGACGGGCTCAGAAGAGCCGCGTCAACCAGCGATGGTTTGTCCGCGAGTTGCTCGATCGGTTGCAAGCTGATCTACGAACCCGGGTCGAGACGGCAACGACGATGCTGGAAAGCCGGGTGGTCCAGAACATCAACGTTCCGGTCAAGAAGGTAGTCGTCAAGCGGGTTCGAGATACCAGTGGGACTAGGACTGGCGGACCCAAGGGCAGCAAGTACACCAAGGTGACGGAACGTAGCCAGAAGGGCGAGTATCCTCGGGCTGATACGACCCAGCTGCTGAAAAGCATCTTCCACGACGTACGGGAAACATCGCCTGGAGTCGTTGAGGGTTCGGTTGGGACACCTTTGGACTACGGGCTGTTCCTGGAAATATCCGAAGACCTGGATCGGCGTTACCTGACGAAGACCCTGGACGAGATGCGAGAAGACATAGTTGCCATAGTGTCCCAACCCGTGAGCTGACCATGAACCCGGAACACCTTTCAATCCTACCGCCGCTGCTGACGGGTCTGGGTGAATTATCCCAGATGAGCCAGGAACTGCTTGGGGAGAAGGCCTGGTCTGAGGCTGCTCGAGAAGCCGCTACAGCAGCTCGGAAAGCCGCGGCCCATCATGAGGCCCAGGGCTCCCGTAGCAACGGTGCCTGGGAGCTAACAGGACAAGCCTCCAGGGCGTCTGATACCGCTGCCAAGCACGACAGCGGCGACCATGATACGGCGATGAGAGCCCACCAGGCTGCGGCAGAATCTCATTCAGGGGCTGCTGAAATCCATTACACGATGGGCGATGCTACGGCGTCCAAGCTACACGAGGAAGCCGCCACCGCTCATCGTCGAGCGGTCGAGGCCCATGCCGAAGTTACGGGTGCTGATCCCTACGGAAAACGAGCTGCTGGAATCAAGGCATGGTCAGATGCAGCCAGAGAAGCCGCTCGTCTGAGCCGGCAAGCCAAAACACAGACTGATCTTCTTCCAGGCCATCCCAGGACCCACGAGGCCCAGGGTTATGCGAAAGAAGCCGCTGATCACGCTGCAGATCACGATCATCTGGCAGCGGCCCGGTGCCATGAGCGGGCGGCTCAAGCCCACCAGCGAGCAACAACCCGGGGCGGCGACTGGGATCAGCAGAACGCCAGCAACGGTCACGTTGTAACTTACGGTTACCATATCGAGGCTGCTCAGGCCCATAGGAAAGCCCAGCGAGCCAAACGTAAAGAGTCCTAATGCCCTCAGGAATCGCAGACCTCCAAACCGGCGTCTACTCCCTCTGGTCATCCAGTGGGTTGGACGATGCGTTTCGCGGTATGTGGAACGAGGCGGACCTGCCGGCTGAGGCTGAGCTGGCGGACTATCCAACAATCCACGACTTGGAGGCGATGCCTGGCCAGCCGATATTCCCGTATTGCGTGCTGGAGTTCAAGGATGGTATGATCAAGACTAGGATGTCTGGCATAAGCGAGCAGTCGCCCAAGTTACACATTCGAGACGTTCAGCTGACCTTCAACGTCCATACCAAGGATCGGCCGAGTGAACAGACCACCGCCAAGGAAGACTGCGCCACACTGATGGACGCGATCATGGCAGTCTTCGGCGGCCACCCCGAAACCCCGCCCGAGGACATACCATTGACCTACGGCGGCCACCTGATTACGCAATTCGTCAGCGATCGCATTATCCGAACCCAACTATACCGTTACCAAGGCATCATCCAGTACATGCTTCGCCTGGACGTGCCGTTCGCTATCCAATAGGAGAAGACTATGTCGTACTCTACTCGAAGCTTGAGCGGGATCAAGTTGTCGGTTCAGCTGAAAGCGACGCTAAAGTGCGCCCTTGCCAGCGGAATCGGGACCCCCAGTGTCGTCACCCCGAACCTCGATTACGCGCCGCCCTTCAAGAACGGCGTCGGGCCCAACATGGCGAATCGGGGTCACCAGATCACCGGGACGCTTCTGGCCGGTCAGTCGATCGACATCGACCTGTTCAACATGGCCGGTCTGAACGCCGGAGCCGGGGCCGGGAATGACGCTCTCGGCCAACCGATTCGCTACGAGGCGATCCAGGTGATCGCTATCACCAACGACAACGACGTGGACGTCGCTGGCCACCTGGAGATTACACCCTCGGCATCGAACGGGTGGGACGCCATCGGCGAGCATACTACGGCCAACGGCGGGGCGTTGAACGGTCAGGGCCTCCTGCTGAAATCCAACCCGGCCAAGTACGGGTTCGAAGTCGGCAACAGCGACGCCAACGACCAGATCAACCTCAAGGCCGTCGGCGGCAACATCGACTACACCGTTTATCTGTTGGCCAGTTCGGACCTGACCAGTTCCAGCAGCTCGGCCAGTTCCAGCGTGGTCTGACGAGTGCCGTAACCAATCAACCAACACTTTCCTAAGCACAAGGAGTTAACCTATGGGAGCCGTAGCCCCCGCCAATGGCTCGACCGCACTTACTGGTCGTGCCGGTCGATTCTTCGTTGGTCAAGATCAGATTGCTCGCTGCACCAACTGGGACGTCAATGAGAAGCTTGCCCACGTCAGTGAATGGGGCGACAGCGATTCGGAAGGCTACACCTGCCGAGCCGCTGGTCGGAAGGACTGCACCTTCGCGACCCAGGGCAAATACGACACCGCCGCTGACCAGGTGGAGCTGTTTGGGCTGGACCTGTTCCACCCGGACGACTGCGTGGAAGCGACCCTGGAAGTTGGAGCGATCCAGTTCTATGCCTTCCCCAGGGCGCTCTGCAGCGACTTCAAAGTCAGCATCAACGTCGATACCGAAGAGGTGATCGGTTGGTCAGCCGACTGGGGCGCCGACGGCACCTTCTCGGGTCTGGGTATGGGCGGGACCGCACCGCCGGAAGACGCGTAGTGCCTACCGAGATACGAACTAACCACTAGAGAACGGGAGAACGATGATGAGTGAAGATATGGCAAGGGCACTGGGAGCGGCAAGCCCGCTGACAGTGACGATCGGTGGCAAGGAGTGCCACGTTCGGCCCCTGGGAATGAAGGAGCTGACGGAACTCCAACGGGAGGCTCTGGAATACTACCGCCGGCAGTATCTCCAGACTTACGCTCTCGGTCTTTCGTTGATGCCTGGTGACGACGGCAAAAAGTTGTTCCAGGACAAGCTGGAAGAGGCGGCCCGTTGGGATGTCGACAGCCTGCCGAGGAAAACGGTGTACGACCCGTCCAGGGTCAAGCCAACGGACGAGTTGAAGGTCAAGTTGAGGGAAGTCCTGGAACCAGAGACCGAGCCGTCAGACGACATGTGGCGTCGGATGGCGGCCTCGGTCCTGAATCAGGAAATGCTCAGCGAGGCTGACTACCAGCAACTCACCGGCGAGAAAGCCCCTGCTGTTCGAATCGCCTACGACTCCTGGTGGGTCACTGGGTGCTACGAAGGGATGATCACTTTCGCCTGGAAGTGCTTCCAACACAACGGCGTCACCA
>OBNH01000222.1_pt1 | contig 16725 bp, 27 predicted proteins | sample 1670201 | NCBI WGS metagenome assembly OBNH01 (sample SAMEA104232308, study PRJEB22302) | sediment metagenome | isolation source: sediment | reverse complement strand
AGATATCCATTGCTTGGGGTGAAAGACCTTGACGATCAGATTGATGCGTTCCTGGACCGCGCTCGGACTCTGTTGAAGGAATGGAAAAAGAAAGAAGGCTCAAAATGAACGACCTCAGTTATGGGGTGGTAGTGCTCTCTGCAAAGCGAGCGGTCAACATCCCTGTGCTCAGCTTTACCAATATGACTGATCACATACCTGGTGCAGTCTTCCATGGTCGAGCTGGTGGTATGGCCGCGTCTCAAGCCTCCGTCTCTTTGCCGAGCCGAGGGGTGCAGTACCAGATCTACACGAACAGGGCTGGAGAGACCAGTCGGTTGTGGGATCTAGGGACTGCTATGGGAAACCGAGCGTCCGACGACGATGGGGACCTTCGGACGTTCTTCCACAACAAGGCTTCTGAGTTCATCACCCTTGGTGAGCACGTAGTGCTGGAGCAGACCATCCCGTTTGGTATGGTGGGATTGCACTCCAACGAAAGCGGGTTGCGTTTGTACGGACTGTACAGCGACGCGTGTGACCTACTCGTCTGGACGAACACTCCTGACCTGGATGTTCTTCTCCATGACTTCAACCGCAAGGAATGGCGCATCTACCGCTTCAAAGAGCGAGCGAGTTTCAGTACCATCGTTTTCACCAAGCGGGTGTGCCAACGCTGGTTCAGGTGGGCTGCCACCCTTCCGTCCTCGGATGTCAAGTTCCAAGCTCTGGAGTCATCACTATTCAATACCAATTGAGCGATGAGCGATGAGCGAATTCATAACCCAACAGCTGGAGTCGGTACCTGGCCCTAAGAAGCCTCTCGGTAGCAACTCCACATTCATTCTGTGTCCGTATCATTCAGAGCGGACACCTTCTGCTCGGGTCTTCCACGACAACGGATATTTAAGGTGCTACGGATGTGGGGCTAGCAAACCCTACTCTATCTGGTCCAAAGAATACAACCTGTCTAAGATGGGCAAGGATCGTCTGCCGGATAACGGAGAGGTTCCAAAGAGCCGATTCCTTGACAAGCTGCTGAACTCACCTTCAGTCGATGCTTCTGCCGCCGAGTCTGAGTCCACTGCGAAGATGGAGGACATACAGCTCAGTGACTTCGAGGCACCTCTTGCTTCCAAGCTCGGTGTCGGTCGTAAGTGGCGTGGCTTCTCCGTCAGGTTCTTACAGGACATAATCGGTGCTCGCGTAGCCTACAGGGTGGACATTCATCGTCACTATATCTGGCTGCCTGTGTGGGTTCGAGGTAGGCTGAGGGGCTTTATTCTAGCCACTTTGAAAAAGCCTTCCACTAAAGACCTGCCGTCCTACTACAACGCCCCTGGTAAGTGGTCGTTGAGATACGGGATGTTCCCGTTCGATTCCGCGATCTTCCTCATGGAGGAAAAGGGATTGACGACCATGGTCGTGGTGGAAGGTCCACGCGACGCCATGCGATTGATCCGTATGGGAATACCAGCAATCAGTATGCTGGGCACTCATTCATGGACAGACACTAAGTCCAAGATCCTAGAACTCTCTGGAGTGAAGACGCTGGTCCTTGTCATGGACGGAGATGAAGCTGGTAAGAAAGCCACCTCCTTCTTGAAAACCGGCAAGCGTCGCCAAACTGAAGAGCCTGTTATCCGACCACTGTCGACCTTCTTCAAGATACGCACCGTAAGGCTGTGGAACTTGGAGGTACCCGAAGACTTCCCTGAGAATGCATTCGATCCTGGCAACATGCCAGAAGAGCTTCTCCTCAATATCATTCAACCACTACTCACCTGAAAAATCATGGCAAAAGGTCTCCGCTCACAACTCCAAGAAATCCGCTCTGAAGTCCGTCCGGCCAATCGCAAAGCACCACTTGTGCTTGCCAAGCTCAACGAAGGTCAAGAGTGGAAAGACGAAAGCTGGGTGCTGTTTGAACCAGCATCCAAAGAACGTCTGTACGTCGCCAACACCGCCCACATGTTCAGTCTGCTGCGCGATGCCGTCCGGGTCGCTACCGGAGACGACACCTGGAGCGTGCGCTACGCTTCGCAGATCAAGCGTGAGAACGTTCCGTTCCTGCACTGCTCCTCCTCCAACAGCATCATCTTCGATCCGTTCGCTCTGTTCCGCGACCCGATCCGCGAACTCTACACGAAGCGCTACTTCCTGTGGCCCATCGTTGCCTCTCAGTCCTACTTCTTCAAGCCGTACGAGGAAGTGAAAGAACTGGACGCCAAGCTGCGTCACCTCGAAGAACTCCGCCGTGCTCTGGATGACAATGAACCCTCAGCTGAAGGTCAAGAGCCTGAGGCCCAAGCGGACGGTTCCGCTGTTGAGCCAGACAGTACGGAATCTGAGGAAGCCTGATGACCGGCGCTTCCACCCAATTGGTAGAGACCGTCTTCTCAGAAGGCGGTCCTCTCAACACCACCTTGAAGGCTGCCTTGAAGGTGGGTCCGGCGGAACCTCCCGAGTGGAGTTCCGTTCTTACAGCATACCGTGAATACATGTCCAGCGTCAATTTCGTTGAACAGGTGATTCAGTCCATCTCAACGATCAAGGACGAGAGCACCGATAAGGTGTTCGACATGTTGAGACAGATACGCGAAGCCGAGCGTCTCAATCTGGAACTGCGCACTTCTCTGGCCAACAAGGCCGCACCGACCGACGTCACGAGCGAGCACCTGCTCTCACACGTGGACCTACTCGATGAGAAGGATGCAGTACTGCGTCGCATTGCCCTCGCCAATTGCAAGCGTCACGGACGTGTGCTCTTGCAGAAATGGCATCCGGACCGTGAAGGAGGAGATGCTGAGGTGTTCGACTTGTGTCGAGCAGCCATCCAGTCTGGAGACGTGGAACTGGTACAGATACTGCTGTATCGGTTTGGCGATCAGAACGCCGTGAAGGAGTTTACTCCTCAGCGGATTGCGGAAAAACTCAAGGTTCGGACTGTGAAAGTCCGAGGTGGTAGGCTGCACTCGGTGTTCAGCCACTACGTACACAACTCATACGGAGTCTTCATCTTCCAGTTGCTTCAGCTGCTCTCACATCGCCTGAATCACCTGAAGCTCTTGAACATCCCCGGTGCATTCCAACAGGAAGAACTCCATGAAGAACCAGATCAACCCTGAAGACCTCGTCTTCGTCAACCTCCCCGGCAAGTCGGAGAGAAATCTTCTTATCCGGGCTGCCTCAATCCAGGGAGACCTGCTGATTGGCTCGGTTGAAGAGCACCGCCATATTACTGCTCGGACCATCGAGGTCCCGCTGAGCTCCGTGATCCTCAACGTGGGGTCGGACCCGGTACCTGGGCGTGTGTATGGGTACGATCTTTCGTATCTGTTCCGGCGCTTCCGTTCCATCCCAGCCCTTGGTGAAGTGGCCTTCTTCTGCAAGGTCACCAAGGAAGAAGTGGCTCAGCTGAAGAGTGCCGCTACGGAACTGCACAAGAAGCTAGAGCGGGCCAAACTGGACTTCATCCTGGACGATCCAGTGGTGTACGAAGTGGTTTCCAAGGAGTACGCCGGCAAGTGGGCAGGCATGTATTCACGCTCCAAAAAGGAGGACATGCCGCACAAGATCCAGGTGACGCTTGACAAGAGCCGTCTGGAGACCTCGTCGATATCCAACTACGAATACGTGCTGGCTCATGAGATGGGTCATCACCTTCACTTCCACTACGTGAAAGCACACTCCCCGGCAGACGCCGCGTGGATCCGTGCATACCAGGAGACGGTGCGTCCGTTGGAAGTGGACACGAAGGTGGTTCGGTTGTTCCTGGACCAGCTGCTCCATGAACGCAGTGTCAGAGCGCTCCTCGCTGAGACGGAGGAAGACCTTCAGCCTCAGCTCAAGCGCGTCTTGCGTGAAGTGAAGTCGAGTTCTGGGTTGGGTCCTCGTGAGCTAGACCGTCTCCTCGAAGTTCACAAGGACGACGATCTGGCGAAGTGCTGGCCAAAGTCCGGTCTCATGCTGAGCGAGAAGCATCCTTCTGTGACAGAGTACGCTCTCAAGAACTACAACGAACTCTTCGCCGAGTCGTTCGCTTTCCACATCCTTGGGCGCGCACTTCCCAAGAAGCTGACCAAACTGATTGAGTCGAGTCTCAGTCTAGCCCGTGGACAATCCCGGACCTAGACCGTAGAACTCCCCTCCAAACTCACGGTTTTCAGCTCCCCAATGGAGGTTTTGGAGGGTCCCAGTCCCTTCCCCAGGAACCTCTATAGTCGTCCTCTAAACCGTGAAATTCAATGAATATTCAACTCCTATGTCGATGGCCATCTGCCGTCCACCTTTTCGAGAATCCTGCTGACGAGGTGGACCGCATCGTTCAACACGCGATGGAAGTTCTTGCTCAGGAACTCCAGTCCATCAGGCCGTCCGACTTCGATCTGCGCACGATCTCCTCTCTTGAGTCTCGCATGAAGCTGCATCTCGAACCGTTCCTACCCTTTCCAAGTCAGCTCGACCTTCACTGCTGCTTCGTCACTTCCAACTTAATGGTCATCGATGTCACCCAAAAGCCGAACCTCCACCTCAACGTCAGTGGGGTTCTCCATTGACGATGTGCCTTCCTTCACGCAGGAGACGGCGCCTCACCAGAAGAACTTCAAGACTCCAGATGAGTACCTAGCGGCTCAAGCTGCTTACAAGATCCGAGCATCGATGACTCGCATGATGGACCATGATCAGGTAGACCATCCAGTCGACATGGCACGTGTGCTGAACCTGCGATTCAGTGGTCTACCGTTCTGCAGCCTCCGCTGGTTTCTCAACCTTCCGAGTTCTCTTGGTGGTAAGAGGCCTTCTGATTTCGGTAGTCGTTTCTTCACTTCAGTTGGACATACAGTACACGACGTGTTCCAGACCGGCGTGCATCATTCGACTTCTTTCAAGGCACTGAACGATTATGTTTGCACCAGCTGCAAGAAGCGGTATGCCCTGAGATTGATCGTTCCACGAAAGTGCTCCTGTGGGAGCCTACTGTTCAGGAGGGAAGAGCACGAGGTTCTTTGGCGTGGTGCGATAGGGCACGTAGACGAGATTGTTGTTCCAGACGTCAACTATCTGAAGAGGGTGTTCTTGCTAGATTACAAGACCACATCCTTGAAGAACATCTACAAGAAAGACCCGATCAACTACACCTCACAGATCAAGTCTTACGCGGTGGCCTTGACCGATGCCGGGTACGAAGTGATAGGCTGCGGTCTGGTATACGTTCCTCGGGACAATCCGTATAAGTGGCGGATGTCGGAGATTCCCTTCAACCGGACAGTCTACGATAAGTCTTTGTCGTGGATGGAGTTCTGGCTCGAAGAGCACAAGAAGGGTATGCTGGTCGAGTCCCCCAAAGACGCCATGGAATTGCTCGCTACTCGACCTTGTCGTGAAAAGGTGCTGTCCTGCTACAAGGACTGCGAACACGTGGGTATCTGCGGTGAGGAGACAGTAGCGTACCCAGCTGAAATGAAACGACGTGTCCAGCGCGTCTACAAAGAGATCAAGATATGGCTACCGCTCATCAATCAAAAGGAGAAGTTCCAGCCGTCTTCGTAGACGGGAACTGGCTTCTGCATAGAGTGCAGAGAACAAAGGGTGCAAGCTCTTCGGTTCCACAGCGCACAGTTCCACTGAACGTGCTCAATTACTGCTGCATCTACGCACTGGAAAAAGGCGCCTCTCATGGGGCGCTTCTTTTTGACGGGGATGACAATTTCCGTCTCAAGGTGTATTCGAAGTACAAGTCAAATCGCGGGCGAGCAGGCCAGGACGCCCACCTAGACCTGAAGATGGACGGAGTAACCACAACCGACGAAGTGTACGCCAGCTTGGAACCGACCATCCGACTGTTTGAGCTAGTGGGTTTTCCCGTTGTGCAGAAGGCAGAGTACGAGGCTGACGATCTGGGGGCAGCTGGTGGACATGCGTTTGCCAACGAATCCAAAGATCACTTGTCCTGGATGGTGTGCAGGGACAAGGACTCTTTCCAGTCAGTCACCGAGCGGGTTAAGGTATACTGGCCCACCATTGGTATGATGCCCTCGGCGGATGTGGACCCAGCATACGTGCTCAAAAAGACAGGGATGAATCCGAAAACCTTTGGTGACTACCAAATCCTTATTGGGGACTCCATTGACGCGGTCCCCGCCATCCTCACACCAGCGAAAGCAAAAGCGATATTGAAGGAACATGGTCTACTCGGTCGTTTCTTCAAGACGGAGGAGGGCAAGACGTTCTTCCTTCGACACGAGCAGGAACTCCGACGTAACCAGCAGTTGGTGCGGATGGACCATCGTTCGTGGCAACCTAAAGCTGCAGAGCTCACTCTCAGGTTACAGGAACCAAGGGAAGTGATGACCGAGTTCGGCAAGCTACCAAAGTCCTTCTATGCGCTGCGCTCGGTCGTGTCAAGCGGTTCACGCTCACTGTTCTAAGAGTACTCATGGAAATGCTCACACCTAAGATAGACACCGAGGGACGTCCAGTGTTCAACCCGCCGGAAGGTGAGTCCCAGGTCATCCTTAATGATGTGGCGTACGTGGTCGTCAAGATCGGTGGCTCCATCACCATTCGTAAGCAGGTTGAGTACACCACAACCACAGGTGTTCCAGTCAGCTTCAACAATCCTATGAAGAAATACTGGAACGGGGTCCTCGAACATGAAGCACGGTTGAAAGAAGTGTCACGTGTTCCGCCGAAGAAAGCCCAATGGAAGCGTGAAACCACTCACAGGTTCCGGTAACAGCCGAAACTGTGAATGACCTGCGTCCGCTGTTCTACAACCACCTTCCATTATGAACGACCCTGAACAATCAACTACCATCGAGCCAGGCCACTTCCTCGCGGCACGTCGTGAGGGGCAAGCTGTTGGATTGCTCCGCCTGGAAACCGCTCTACTCAACTGGTGGGTTGGTCATCGCCCCACTGGTTGGACCGACGCTGATCATTTGGCCAACCCGACGGTCAACTGCGTGACCCCCATGAAGATGTCTTGGCCACCGAAGTGGCTCGACTAATCTCAGCCAGATCCTGAACTCTTTCGTAACCCTATCCCAACTCAAGGACCAACGAGGAGTTGCATCGGGATCGCTGTCCTTTCTCAAGGCTCGCTGGCGACTTTCTGTCCGATTCTTGGGGTGGGCGTTATGTATTCAGAAAAGCTCACCACCGAGGGTATTGTATCCCCAGAGGCTCCACCACTGTGGTGGAACCGATAACTTCGCGGTAAATGAGGTTTCTAAAACGACCCTAAAATGGGGGTATAATATGTTCAAGGGTAGCCGTACCCTTGAATCGTTAACTTCGCCGCAATCACATGGCTTCGCAGTCCCGCCTCAAGTGGACTGTGCATTTCTAAAGGATTCCACCATGTCCGTCCCCCCAATCACGTCTGTTTCTTCCACAGCTGAGCCGGTGCTCCACATCTCCCGCTTGTTTCGCGTGCGTGTCGCTCGTAAAGGCATGCCTGCTTACAGCTACACCGCTCGTTCCCGCCATTCCTTCGATGCCTGGTCTGCAGCTATGGACCGCGCGATCGATGTGTGCAATACGTCACCGGTCTCGATCACGATCGAACCGAAAGGGCGTTCTACTACAGCACCGTCCTACAACTTTGGAGGCAACAATGTCTCTTGAGGATCAACCTCTGCAGAAGGAACCTAAAGGATACGTGTACCGACTCACTGTCGAACCGGACTGGGGTCGTCGGGGTACGCGCACCGAATACGAGTTCTTCTTCCCTGAGCAGCTCGGTCGTTGTGAGACTCGAGACTTCCTTGATGCTCAACAACTGAGTGGCTGCCACCACAGCTGGAAGAAGATCCAGTTCGCCAGCCGACAACGGACGGTCACCTCTCATGGGGTGTGAACGGAGCTCACCGAACCCACCTCCAGGTGGATTCCTCACTCGGCGACCTCGCGAAGTATTTGTGGTCGTCGTTCCGCGAGGTCCAACCACCATGGAAGTGTTTGGTACTTATTCAAACTTCCGTTCCGCTGAAAGTGACGCCAAAGCCTGGGGTGGATCAGTTCAGCCTCTTCTTAAACCCGATTCCCATACGTTCCCACCATTATGGAGTTCCTCATGATTCAAGACCTTCATTGTTCCAACGGTCGCGTGTCTTCGATGCCCGGATCGTCTCACGCTTTCCCGGAAGGCACTATGTGCGACGATCACCCAGAACGTCTGGCCGTCAAGCGCATCCAAGGCGAGACTGACTCATTCGGATGCGAATACATCTGCATGTGCCAAGAATGCGCGGACCAGAACTCAGCTTACAAGGCCGAACTTCAAGGAGGCAATCACATCGGCTCTTGCTCATGTGGTGCTCAGAACGTCCCGCTTTTCGCCAAGCGCGATTGGGAGGAAGGTTCCTCTGGCCCGGTCTATTACAAGTGCCGTCCCTGCCTCAAGGAGTGGAACGAGCAGGATGCGAAAGACTTCGAGGAGGTGCGAGACACCTCTGATCCCTACGACGACCACTTCGACTGATTCCCACGAAGTTTCAATTCCGCCCCAACTCACGGGGCACCATCCCTTCAACCGAAAGTGAGACCTATGCAAACGTACCCTGCCGTTCCCTCCTCCGCGAACCACCCTCTCGCAGGAACCCCTGAGGTTTCTGCGTACAAGGGTTATATCATCGTGGACCGCGTCACTTCAGCAGACCTCGTTGATCCGATCACGAATCAATGGTTGTCTTGCCCTTCCGCTCGTTCCGCACGCTGGACTGCCGCAGTTCTGGGTCGCGTGAACCGAGAGCTGGCTTCCAGCACCAACTACACCCACCAAACGAACGACTTCGCCTTGCTCTTCAAGATGGGTCAGGTCCTTGACGCCGCCGTCGAGCAACGCAACTCAGCCTCTCAAGAGGTCCACTAATGGAAACACTTACGGACGTTCAACACGAAATCGTTCGTCAGGCCATCCGTCTTGCCAAGGACTATGGCGTCCGTGGGACGGCTAAACTTCGCATGATGTTGGCCCTCGAAGGCTACAACGCCGACGACATCAAGGCAGCCCTCCACTTCTGGGGCGAACACGAAGCGAAGTCCGACGGAATCAAATTCAATCCAAACCAAGTGCGTGGAGGTTGATCATGAGCAAACCCTTTTTCCTGGTTCGTTTCAACGAGCGAGTCAACGCTCGCAGTGCTTTCGTCTTCTGCATCAAGGCCGTGGAGTACGTGCAGAAAGCCGTGTCGTGAAACGCAAGTCGCACAACCCAACGAAAGCGGAGCTCGAAGCTCAAGCTTCCTACGAGAAGATGATGGCCCGGTGGGACAAGACCCCGAAGTTTGCGAGGTCCTCCCATTCAGACAAGAAAGACGACCGTCTCAGCACCGTCGAGTCTATGTCAGCCCCGCCCGGTCGTTTCACTTCGCACGGAATCCCTTCCGTGTCTACGCCTGGAGGATATGCGCAGAAGAACCAGAACATGATGTACACAGGTGACAAAGTTCTGGGCATTGCCACCCTCCACAAGAGCATTGCACAACCCATCTTCTCCTCGCAAGAGGCGAAGGAAGTCGCAACCATGAGGAGAAACTGAAATGAACACCGGTTATGCTTTACCTCGCATGTGGTACGTGGTCTGCCTCGCTGCCTCTTTCTCTCTGGCGGCGTGCTCGGGGGTAGAGGTGCCTCGAAAAGAAGCAGCTCTCAAAGCCTGCGAATCCAACCTCGATCATTCCCTGACCTTGGCCCTTCGCAACCGTGCCTCATCTCTCGAAGCGCAACACCTTCGTCTGTGGATGGAGGTCACTCGGGTGGACAGCAAGTTCGCGGGGGCCGTGGACGACATCTCGGTCAAGAATGTCGGCCTCAAGTTCGGTGGTGAAGGATCGTCTGCGATCTTGGTGAATCCTCTGGCTGGTTCAATGGCCTACGCTGCCCAGAAGTACTGGCAGAAGGGTGAAGTGGTTCTTCCATACTCACCGAACCTCATTCGCAGAGTGAAGGATCTCACCGATCCAGAGGAACGTCACCTGAATGCTGCCTTCGGATGGAACATCACCGCGGAACCGCTGCCATCTGGTGTCGTGAACTGCCATTACCAGACAGACTTAGGCTTGAACCCGTGGCGCAATACCTCACTCCTGGGTTTGCTAGCTCGGGTGTGGACCGGCTTCATACAATCCGGGTTGAACTTCACTGCGGACTCGGTTATCGTCAACGGATCAGTGGTGAGCGCGAAGTTAGTCGGCGACACGGAACCAGCCGATCGCATCTTGCTAGTGATGATGGACAAGAAGTCTACCATCGATCGTTGGGACTACTATCCGTCAATCGTTGGTAACAAGAAGACTCTGGAACTTTCCCAAAAATACATCCAAGAAGAGCGTGAACGTCTCAGCCGCCGTAAGGTGGATCCCGTGAACGTCTTCTGGTTCGAGGCCACCAAATGATCACAGTCATTCTCAAGGATGGAACCGAAGTATCGGTTGGCGACGGCAATGAACTGGTGCCGTATTCTCCGAACGGGAAGTTCGACGTCATGGTAGCAGTGTACCGACGGGCGGAACGATATTGGACGATGGATCGGTTGAGCACCTTGCGAGTGGGAGACTTCTTCCGAAAGCTGGACGTGCCAGACTCAAAGGACACTGCTTTCCTGGTCACCAAGGCCCCTTATGTTTCCCCGAATCGCAGTTATCCAGGTTCCCCAACCATACACCTGGAAGGGCTGACATTGGTCCAGCTTTCAAGTCTCCCTGAGCCAGTGGCCTACCGTCTCCTTTCTGCTCCGCTGTCAGCCGCTCCGGTCCTCACTACGCACAATCGCCTTCTTCTGGAAACAGACATCAAGTCATGAAAATCCAAATCCACACGAACCCTCGCCGTCTGCCGTACAGCAACATCCATCCGGACTCAGCCGTGCGGATACTACATTGGAGTCCGGGTAACTCTAGCGGAGTTGGTACTGGTGTCCGCCTGGGCTTTCCCGAACTGGATGAAGAGATGCTCGTGGACGCGTATCGCTTCAATCGCGAAATCGAGGTCTGCTTCACTCAGGTCATCTACGAGAAACCCACCGGTGGGCCGTGGCTTCCTCCGAAGCCTTTCATGGTCCTGGGTCGCGTCGTTGCCAATCTTTCCATCGATCGCCCCGACCTGGTCCACACGCGGATGCATGGGTTCGTCACGAGTGGTAGCGGATGCATCACAGACTCCACTTCGGATCTCATCCGTGCGTACGGAGTGCCGAACTTCTACTACACCGTCACTCCTGGTCGTGTGAAGGTGTATGCTTCCAATCGCGTCCACGCGGCGTTCAATCGTCGTGAGAACACCGTCGATCCAATAATTCCGTTGGAAGGCTGGGTAGAGGATCATCCCAAGAAACCAATGCTCAAACGCCTCCACGCGGTTGACAACTTTTACGACCTCGACTACTTCCGTCGTGAGTCCATGGCAGCATCTAAACTCGAGGAACACCAGTGACCAACGGACACATCAATCAGCAACTAGGTGTCGCCACCGCTCCGACAGTGGAATGGTTGGACCCGTACATCGATTCCCCTCCTCCCGGAAGTCAAGTGCTTCTGCTTACCTGGGACAATATCCAGACCGAAGGGAAGTGGGGTAGTTCTGGTCACATCCAGTACGCCGCCTGGGCTCCCAAACCTGCACGTCAGGACTGGCTCAAGGAACGGATGTGGAACAAATACATCGGCTCATACAAACCTGAACCAGTGAGGTCTTGAACATGGAACATCCACTCGCATCCACGTCAACCGCTATCCACCTCGCGACTGATCGCCTCCACGAACTGGAAAGGGGTAGCGAAGACGGAGAGCCTATCGAAATTGAGTTCTTCTCAGCGGAACACTTGTCCGTCCTCACGCGTTGGGAGAAGGACTTGAGGACGGACCGGATCTACCCGACTGAGTCTCACGCCAACCACATGCTCAACTGTGGTGGGTTGCTTCTGCGGCGCCCACCAGCACGAGGTGACCTGATCGAAGGATACTGGCGTCAGGAGATGATTCCCTCGGGGCCGGACAGCCTTCCGTGGCCTGTTCCAATGCGGATCAAGAACTTCCAGCACTTCCGATTCGTTAAGTCGCTACTCAGTCTGCAGGACAAGGCTCGCGTCGTTGCCTATCGCGGGTTTTCGCTCAATCGCCTCAACGGAGAGTACAACGGTAGCGAAGAGTTCTCCTACAAGGGCTGGCGTTGGCCAGAAGGGCTCGAACGATACCTTCGGCTTGGTGTTCCTCCTAGTAAGGAGTTCGCTGCGTTCGTGCTGAAAGAAGTGGACGGAACCGAAGTTCCAGCGGACGTATCTCTGCTATCCTACCGATCCTGTGAATGACGTGTAAGTGAATCAACAAGAAGGAGTTCAAATGAAACCAAATGCGTTCGTGGCGACACTCAAAACCGTGGTCAATCCCCTGAAAGATCCGGCCACTCTGGTGAAAGCCAAAGAGCTCCACACCAACTGCTCTGCTTCCTACTACGAAGTGGGTCGCTCAGCTCTGACTGACGAGGAGTTCGACCTTCTGGAAAAGCGCATCAAGAAGGCAGATCCGAAGTGGAAACCTCCGATCGGTGCGCCGGTGCAGAATAAGAAGCTTGAACGCGAGCTCGTCGTCCCGTGTGCTTCGCTGGACAAGATTCAATCTGACAACGCGAAGCCACTGTCCAAGTTCCTGTCTGGTTTCAATCGCAATGAGCGCGTTCGCATCGAAGCGAAAATCGATGGTGCGTCACTACTCGGGTACTATCCCAACGGGAGGATCTCTACCCTCTCCACTCGTGGGACGGGATTGCTGGGCAAGTCGGTAGACGGTTACATCACACCGGCTGCTCGTGACGGTCACACTACCCTGAGTGGGCTGGTGCCAGAACTCTTCACTAAGCCTGGATACACATTCGCGCTTCGGTTCGAAGCTGCCATGAACCTGAAGGTGTACGAGAAGAAGTTCAGCAAGGACTTCGATTCTGCTCGCGTTCTGTCTTCTGCGGCGTTCAACCGCAAGACACCAAACGCAGAAGTGGTGTCCGCTATGGACTACGTGCTGACGGAAGGGTGGATGTCCACCAAAGGCGGGCCTCTGAAGACTATGTCGTCGGATTCACTCGACGAGTTAGCGAAGCGGGTGAATATACCGCGTCCACAATCAAAGCTCCTTTTGATAGGAGAGATAACTTCGCAACACCTCGTCCGTGTACTGGAAGACTTCCGCAAGAAGCCGATCTATGATCTGGACGGCCTCGTGATTCGACCTGAGAACTTCTACGAGATAGAGGAGTCGCCGACTGGGGAAAACCCAACTACGGTAAAGGCTTTCAAGGTCAACGATCTGGATTCCGCGTTGGAAACCACCATCGAGGAGATCGTCTGGAACGTGTCGTCTTTCGGTGTGATCGTCCCCAAAGCTCGCGTGACTCCGATCAAGTTCGGCAATGTGAAGGTGACTCAAGCGGCACTGCACAACGTGGTGTGGGCTCAGGATCGAGGTGCTGGCGTTGGTGCAAGGGTGAAGGTACTTCGGTCCGGCGAGATCATCCCGAAGATCGTTCATGTGGTGGATCCGGCGAAGTTCTCTCTACCTCCGAAGTCTCAGTTCGGAGCCTACGAAATGCAGGGTCCGCGTCTGGTCCTCAAGTCTGCGGAAACACCTCAGGTCAAGGTCAAGAAGATCGCTCGCATGTTCGGTGTTCTTGGACTGGATTCTCTTGGCATGGGTCTGGCCAAGAAGATGGTGGACGCTGGGTTCGACACAACGGCCAAGGTCTGCTGCATGACACAGGAAGACCTGGAGACGCTACCTAGCGTGAAAGGGTCGGCTGCGAAGTTCTACGCCGAGATCGCCAAGGTTCGGGGTGGTCAATTCACTGCGGCTCGTCTGTTCCTTGCCTCTGGAGTATCAGAAGCTGGTATCGGCGACACCCAGATGAAGAAGCTGGTGCGTCACTGCCCTGAAGCTCTCAACTCCAAGATGTTGAATCAAAACGTGCTACACCTTTCGACGTTGATTGGACCAGCGTTCGCGTCTACGTTCGTTCAAGCCTGGCCTAGGTTCCTGGAGTGGATGAAGGAAGTCCGGCCGAAGGTCGCCCCTATTCAAGCACCGACAGCTCCGAAGAAGGGCAAGCTAACTGGTCAGCGCTTCTCGTGGACCGGATATCGCAACACCGATGAAGAGGTGTTCGTCACCAACAATGGTGGCGAAATCGTGTCCTTTGGCAAGCGGACCACCATTCTGTTCTACAAGCCTGGTGGCAAAGCTAGCACCAAGGTTGAAGCGGCGGGGTCTAAGGCTCAGCAGTTCGCTTCTTGGAAAGACAAGCAATTCATCCAGGAGTAACAAATGAAAACGGTGAACGGTGACAAGGTGGTAGACGATTCCCATAGTCGGGTGATTCTTACGGAGTACCTCCGGATAGGTGACCGCCTCATGATGGCGGTCCACTCAGACGATGAAGGGTGGGCCGAGAGGAAAGTCCAGAACGGATCCACTGGAACGGTAGTCGGATTCCGTAGGTACAGTGTGTTCCAGTCCCGTATCGGTGTGTACAAGACGGAACCGGGTAAATACGAGGCCAACGGGGCAGCTATCGTGCGATGGGACTCGGGTGTATTCGATACACCTTCCATGCAAGACGTGGTGTTCTATCCTGGTCTCGGGACAGAAGATAGGAGTAAAGACAAGGCCTACATGGATGCGTTTCGTGTATACACTCGCATCGGAGATCTCCCGGATCTCCCCTTCTGGGAGGGGGACTACGTGACCATCGTTCCAGGTAGATCTTCCGCTTGGGAGGACAACACTCGACTGATTGTGTCTCGCATCAACTATGAATACTTCGGAGAGACCTGCAACGACGGCGTTACTCCAATGCCTATGTATCAGGTTGAACCTACATCAATGGACCGAGGTCGCGTTAGTCTCCGGGAGAGTGATCTGCTTTTCGCAGAACGTGGCAATGTGTGGTGGTGGTATCACGATCGTCAGCGCATGAAGTTCTCTTCTTTGGAAGAAGAAGTGAGGTTCCACCGGTCCATAGGAGGATCCACAGACGTGATCTGTCCACAAACTGGGGATTACTCCTGGCCTGCCGAAGCTGTCCTCAAAGGAGCCCGATCCGGGATTATCGATGCCCTTCGGACCTCGGAAGGATTCTTCAATTCTGGTCGACATGTGCAAGCGTGCAAGATGCACGAGGCTGATCTGTCAGCTCGGGCCAACGCAGCTTTGCTGGAAGGATTCAAAGCATGAAGATAATCGTCAAAGGTGAATGGGTGGAGGTTCCTCAACTGTCTTCGTCCATGAACTTGGAAGGAGTGATCGTTCCACCTGAGATTCTGGACAAGCTGAAGAAGGTGAACCAAGAACGGCTGTTCATCGAGTGGGGCGTGCGCTGCTACAACGGAGCCTTCGACTCGAAGACGTCGGCGGTCTTCAACTACCAGGACCAGGTGTTCAAGTGGATCAAGGAGGCAGTGCCGAACATCACCCTCACCTACTTCCCAATGGGGCACTTCTACTCTGGAGGGCAGAACTACATCCCATGCACCAAGGAACATGGCACCAGCGGGGGTGTCATTTGCGACCTCCTCGATCAGATCATCAATCACTGTAAACAAGGACTTTCAACATGAACCTCTCTGAACTCAACCAGAAACGCAAGCGCCTCACCAAGTGGACCCAGATCGGCCTGTTGGTCGTGGCTCTGATCGCAGCGCCGATTGTCTTCCTCATCATCCAGGGGATCGTCGGCCTCGCAGTCGCTGGCGTCCTCGGCCTCGCAGTCGTCAGCTTCGCTCCGGCAGTAAGCCTGAAGTTTGCGAACTGGAAGCTGCAAGCCATCAAGGCCGAAGCGACCAAGAACCCAGTGGAGACACTGCAGAACGTCTATGCCGAACGCCTTGCTCAGAAGTCTGCGTTCAAGGTGAAGATCACGAACTTCCGTGCCAAGGTGGCCACGTTCGCTGACAAGGTGGAGGGGTTCAAGGAACGCTATCCACAGGACGTCGACAAGTTTGAACAGCAACTCGCTCAGATGCAAAAGCTGCTGAACCGACGCGAACAGAAGTACGTCAAGGTCAGTGGCGACCTGGAGAAGTTCGCTGGCGTGATCCAACGTGCTGATGCCATCTGGCAGATGGGTCTGGCTGCAGCAGAAATGAACGCAGCCGCAGGTGAGTTCGACGGCGAGCAGATGTACGAACGCATCAAGGTCGAGACTGCTCTTGACAGCATCCAGGACAGCATGAACCTCGCGTTCAGTGAAATGGAATCCGACCTCATGGCTGGCGACGACATCTACGATCAGCCGAAGCAGATCGAGCTGCAGGAAGCCAACGTGATCGAAGTCCAGCTCAACTCTAAGGATCGCGTCGCGTGATGCGAGCAGCCGTCGTTGTTGGAGTTCCTCCGGTGGCGTTGGTCGTATTCCTCTACGAGGCCAACGTTCCTCCGGACCAAGGACTACGGCACCCGCCGTGAGGCTTGGCTCTGCCGCAACGAACGGTATTCTCATTCGTCCACCCGTTATTGGTGGATGCCTTGTTTCAAATCAACCTCCAACTGAAGGAATACCTCATGAGTCCCACCGTATTTCGTGCCATCGGCATCACCCTTGTGGTGCTGATCCTCGCCCTGCTGTTCGTCGTGTCGGAATCCGAGTCCCTCGGTACCTCTGCTCAACCTGTGAATGCACAGGAACCTCAACCCATGTCTTCTGACGACAAGGAGATGAAAAGCCTCAAGATCGAATAAGACTTCTACCCAGCACTCA
>OBNH01000216.1_pt1 | contig 17091 bp, 26 predicted proteins | sample 1670201 | NCBI WGS metagenome assembly OBNH01 (sample SAMEA104232308, study PRJEB22302) | sediment metagenome | isolation source: sediment | reverse complement strand
GGGAAGTGGTCTATCCCGAGATTGAGGCCGTGGTCTGTCGAGGTGATAAGGCACTGACGGACCTGGACGCCAAGTCGATCCTCGGGTGGGAGGAGGTTACAGAAGGGGAGTCGCTGTTCAAGGACAACCTGGGGAATCGGATCAGGCTGACGAACAACGTGGGCAACCGACCCTTCCAGCTCAGCTTGGCCCGCTGCTGGGAGTCGGAAGTCCTCCGGGGGCACTGGAGGCTCAACGGGGAAACGCTAATCGTAGGCCGAACGGCCATCACCCTCTCGGCCCAACACCGCTTGGTGGCCCTGGTCCTGGCTAACCAGCGCTGGAGCGAGCGGCCGGCTGACTATCCCCACTGGAAAACGGCCCCGGTCTTGGAAACCATTCTCGTCACCGGAATCGACGAGACGGACGCGGTCGTCAACACCATCGACACCGGCAAGCCCAGGAGCCTGACCGACGTCATCTATCGTAGCGAGCTGTTCGCGTCTCTCACTACCGGGGAGCGGCGGGCCTGCGCCAGGCTGACCGACCACGCTGTCCGACTGCTCTGGGATAGGACGGGTGCCGGGGTCAATTCTTTCTCGGCCAAGCGGACCCACGCCGACGCCCTCGACTTCATCGCTACCCACGAGAAGATTCTCCAGTGCGTCAAGCACATCTACGACGAGGATGGCCGGGAGAAGAAGGTGGCCCGCTATCTCACCCCCGGTTACGCCGCCGCCCTTTGCTACCTGATGGGCTGCTCAGCCACGGAGGAGCAGAAGGCGAAGGAGTACCAGAAGTCTGATCCACCCAACGAGGCCGACCTGGACTGGTCGAGGTTCGAGCGGTCAATGGACTTCTGGGTGCTGCTGGCCTCCGGGGACGAGAAGTTCAAGCCGGCTCGGGACCTGTTGGGGAAAATGCTCAACGAACAGGACGAGGTGCCGGTGTCTCTGGCCGAGCGCCTGGCCGTTCTCATCCGGACCTGGAACACCTGGATCGAGGGGAAGCCGGTGACCGCTGGGACGGTCAAGTTGGAGTACTTCACCAACGAATCCGAGGGCATCCGGACCCTCACCGAGCAGCCGATCGTCGGCGGCATTGACCTGGGGAGCCCCGATGAGGTGGACGAGGAAGACATCGTCACCCCGGACCCCACCGAGGAGGAGATCGAGGCGAAGAAGCAGCGGATTCTCGAGCGGAAGAAGAAGAACCGGCCCGAGCCCAAGAAGAAGCGGAAGCTGGAGCTGACCCCCAGCCGGCTCGGTGATACCTGGGCCAAGGACGACGTCGCCTGGGTCCTGGAACAAGGGGACACCGAACCGTACCTCGCCCGGCTGACCGAAGACCCTTACGAGTGCGCTGATGAGACGTTCCGGGTCGAGGTATCCTCAGAGGACGGCGAGTGGGACGTTACCGTTGACGCCCTCCACCTGGAGGAGCCCAAGCCCAAGGCGGATCAGATGCCCAAGATGGGCAAGAAGAACAAACTGCCCAAGACCCCAGCTCCGGACAAGCACAAGAAGCTGACCGAGGGAAAGGTCCGGGTCGGCGTAGTCTATTGGGTCGCCGAGGGAGCCGAGCCATACAAGGCCCGGGTGCTCGAGGTGAACGAGAAGGCCGGGGCAGTGAAGGTCAAGATCGACAACGGCTTCCGCGGGGCCGGGAATCTGGCGACCGTCCCCCTCGCCTCACTCAGGAGCAGCCAACCCCTTCCCGAAGCCGCTGCCTAGCCCGGCTAACGGGTGCAATAGAGATAGGTCTCTCACCCCTGCCTGGGCCGTCCCGGGCGGGGGCTTTCTATTGGAATCAGAGACTCTGAGTGTTACAGCTGCACCCACCGAGTTGGCCGAGTGTTTTGATCAAGACCGTTTCAACCAGATAGGCATCCGATTCTGTTAGGCCACGTTTGAAAATCTTGACGTGGAAACCTTTGCAGCATTCTCGATAGAGTTGGCAAGCTTCCTTGTGACCGCCACGTGGACTGTAATGGACAGCTGTAGAGCGCTTGCCGCTACCTTTGCCAATGTAGAACGGAAGGCTGTTTCCTGATTCGTACCAACCGTAGACAAAGAAGTCTTTTGAGGCTTTCGGTTGACGGCTCATACCACGGGTCCAGCCACGGGGATCTTTTGCTGCATCTCGGAATCTGGCAGCTTCTGACGGAGAAATCAAGTAGAACGCTGTACCGGTTGGCAGTGGCTGCTTGACCGCGGTAAGCCTCCCAGCTAGGATCATGTTACGGACGTGCTGAGCTGAGCACCCGATCACGACAGCGGCTTCTCGAACGGTCAAACTCGGGGTAGTGGACGGATGTTCCAATCTAGGCATGGTTCGGTAGAATCCTCAAGTTGGACAGGTAAATAGGTATGGTTCTAACCTATTTTACCAAAATCAGAATCTGTGTAAACCCCTATTTCTCTTAGGGTTCCGAATGAATCTTCTCCGGAGGAAATAGGAGGGGTGTCCTATTATTGCTGGTTAGGTATAATAGGTATGGTTCGATTGTTCATTGACAACTAGATCGGTGCCACCCGGACGACGGCTTGCTAGACGCCTAGCCCGGGAAAGGGGAATAGACCCCGGCAGAGCCCCGGACGAAGGATTCCGGTACCAGGCTAGTATCTTCGGAGAAGACCTGGGGAAGTACGAGAGGAAAGGTTGCCTGCTAGCCGATCTAGTTCGAGGACGACGATATTCCGGCAACGGAAGGGTAGGATACCCGAGCGGCAGCGCGGAGCGGAGGCCGGAAGGAAATAGTCCCCGTAGGGCGCTTGCCCGTTCAGGTCCCAGTTCACCTGGGGCCGTAATCGTGACCGGAAACACGCTGAAACGCTATTCGAGCGAAACTACGTCGCCTGCGGCGGGCCCAGCAAGCCCGATACCCGTTCTCGGACGTAAAGACGCCGGCAGCCTCTGATCAGTTCCGGAAAGCAACAATCGAGGGTCATCAGTAGTCGGTCCGGGATGACTGGCGAATCTGACCTATCTCTTATGGCCCGATCAGCGTAACCGGGAGTCGCGACCCGGCGGGCCTCTTGGCCTTGGCGATTCTGCCGAGGCCGTCCCCAGGAGCTAGACCGATGGAAACCATCAGCAAGACTTTCTCGTCTGTCCGGAAGGCCGAGGCCTTCCGCGATCGTTACCTGAAACCCAACGGCTTGGCCAAGCCGGGGTTGGTTGTCTCGACTGTCTACAACAACGACGGCGGCGCCACAGTCACCGTCAGTCCCAAGAAGAATAGGAGCTAGACCGATGCCCCGAGACGTTGAGAAACTGATCCGTGAGAAGTTCCCCAGGATGGAAGCCGAGCTGATCATCCGCAGCTGGAGCCTCTACGCCCAGATGCGGTTCAGCGAGGCGACGACCCGCGAGATACTCAAGACCGCCCGGATGGTCTTGACCCTCGCCAGTGAAACCAAGCCCGAGCCCGAACCCAAGCCCGAGGTGATCGACCTGGGCAAGGTAAAGCTCTGGCAGCCGACCGAGGTGGTCAACTACGCCCACGAGGGATGGAACTACATCCGGGGCGAGCGCAAGATGTTCCGGGTCGAGGATGGGATGGAGGTCGAGACCAAGCGCCTCCCCACCCACGTCCGGAACAGCCTGATGCGGCTGTTCGACTAGCTGCAATAGAGAATTGACTGGCCTGCTCGGCCTCGGCTGGGCAGGCACCTGGCTGGAATGGGCGCTGAAAATAATAGGACAGCGCGGCGGTTCGATTCCGCCACCGGCCACTCTGACCCGAGGCATTTCGCTGAGGGCAGTTCCCAGTTCTTACCCAATGAGGTGTTACGATGGCTACGACGAAGAATGCGGCGTTCGAGGCGGTGGTGGCGAAGGTCGAGACCCGGTACGGCAAGAAGGACGGGGCCAAGATCGTGAAGGCCCTGCCGACCGACGTGAGCTGGACCAAGGCCGGCGAGCGGAAGGTGCGGCGGACCATCCGGAACATCGCCAAGTCGGTGGGGGTGTTCAAGAGCCCGTTCAAGGCCGAGGCCCGGAAGGCCGCGACCACCGCTCGGAAGGCCAGCAGCGCCAAGAAGGCCGCCCCCAAGGCCAAGAAGAGCTAGTTGTCCCCCGAGCCGCGCCCTACGGAGGGCCCAACGCCGGTTCGAGCCCGGCGGCGGCTCTTGTTCGTTTCCAATTCCATTCCTCTGCAAGGGAGACTGAGCCATGTCGCTCAACCTTATCGACCGTTTGAAGTACGCCCGGAAGGCAGGCGTCCCGCTGGTGTCGGTGGCGACCTTCGACCAGCAGGCCACAATGAAATGGATCGCCCGAGAACTGAACGGGAACGGCACCCCGATCGTCCGGTGGAACATCCTGGACGGGACCATCCCGGTCAACGACAACCACGAGCCCAGCCTCGCCGTCGCGGCGATGACCGGGGTCGGGGACGAGGACGTGACGGTGAACAGTCTGGCGAACCTGCTGACGGTCGCCAAGCGGTTCCCGGGAGCCGATGACGACGCCGGCAGCGGCGGGACCATCGTCTTCGTCGAGAACGCCGACCAGTACATCCAGCCCAAGGACACCCCGTCGGTGCTGCAGGGCATCGCCAACCTCCGGGACCCGTTCAAGGAAAACGGACGGACGCTGATCCTGCTCAGCCCGGACAAGCTGGCGCTGCCGGCGGCCATCCGCCCGGCTGTCTACACCCTCCAGGACGAGCTGCCCGATCGGGACGCCCTGAAGGAGCTCGTGATGGAACAGGACGAGGCCGCCTCGGCCGGGTCCAAGGGTCGGAAGCGCCTCGGCAACGAGGAAGTCGAGCGGGCGGTCAACGCCCTCACCGGCTTGCCGGTGTTCCCCGCTGAGAACGCCGTCGCGATGGCCCTCAGGAAGACGGGCATCGACTTCGACCACCTGCTGGAAATGAAGGTCAACTACATCCAGCAGATTCCGGGCCTGTCGGTGGACCGGCTGTCCGAAACCTTCGACGACATGGGCGGCCTGGAGCAGGTCAAGAAGCTCGGTCGGATGGTGTTCAACGGACTGGAGCCGCCGGCGGTCGTCCTCCGGATCGAAGAAATCGGCCTGGTGATGGCCGGGTCCGAGACGGATACCAGCGGGACCAAGCAGGACCTCCTGCAGACCATCCTGAATGCGATGGAAGACTACAACTGGACCGGCCTCATCGCCTACGGCCCGGCCGGGACGGGCAAGTCGTTCTACAGCAAGGGACTGGCCAAGACGTTCGGCGCCCTCAGCCTGACGTTCGACATCAACGCTACCCAGTCGAAGTACGTCGGTGAGAGCGGGAACAACATCCGACAGGTCATGGAAACGGCCAAGGCCATCGGCGGCAGTCGGGTGTTCATCGTCGCCACGAGCAACCAGATGGATACGATGCCCCCTCAGCTTAAGCGGCGGTTCCGCCGGGGCACCTGGTTCTTCGACATGCCCGACGACGACGAGCGGGCGGCGATGTGGAAGCTGAACCGGACCCGGTTCGGGATCAACCCCAAGGACAAGCAGCCGGACGACAGCCAGTACAGCGCGGCGAATATCCGCGACTGCTGCGAGGCCGCCCGGGACATGAAGCTGAGCCTGATCGAGGCCAGCCAGTTTGTGATGCCGGCCGGTATCGAGGGCCGGGACCAGATCGAGAACACTCGGGCCAAGGCCGATGGGAAGTACCTCTCGGCCAGCTACCCTGGCCCGTACCGGAAGCCCCAGGCGATGACCTCCACCGGCAAGCGGAAGGTCAGCGTCTAACTGTTACCCCCAACCCATCCCCGGCGGCCGGGTCCGAATACTCGGCCGCTGGGGGCATTTCATCAGAAGGAGATATTGAAAATGGCTACGGCAACCAAGACCCCCAAGAACGGTCAGTCGGCCTCGCCCAAGTCGTTCGCCGACCGGGCCGAGCAGCTCGCCCAGAAGACGGTCTTCCTGGACGTGATCCGCCACAAGATCGGCCGCCGGCGGTCCCAGACCGGCGAGAAGGTCGATACCAAGGGGAACAAGAAGAAGCTGCGGATCGTCAAGTACGTCTTCGACAGCGACACCTACGCCGAAATCGTCTCGACGATGCAGGAGACCTACCGCTGGGTAAACGGCCTGTCCCTCCCCGGCCGCTGCCGCTACTTCCGGCTGCCGGTGGACCTGCTGCCCGACGTCTACGACCGGATCGAGAAGACGAACGAGAAGCTCCGGAAGTTGGTCGAGCGGTTCATCCTCGAGCAGGCCGAGCTGCAGAAGAAGGAAAAGGACGACCTGAAGGACATGTTCAACCCGGACGATTACTACAGCGACGACCGGCTGCGCAAGTCGTTCTGGCTCGAGCGGGAGCTGGTCGAGCTGGGGACGCCCGGGGCCGAGAAGGTGGGCAAGGCGTTCGCCGACCAGGCCCGCAAGGAAGCCCGCGAGAAGATCAAGGCCGAGGTGGACGAAATCGTCCTGGCGATGCGGGAGCAGTTCCAGAAGCTGGTCAGCCACCTGCTCGAGGTGCTCAAGCCCGACGACGAGGGCAACCGCAAGCGGTTCCAGGACAGCTCGATCGATAACGTGGTCGAGTGGTGCGACCTGTTCAGCAAGCGGAACGTCCTGGGGGACATCGAGCTGGCCCGGCTGGCCGAGGAAGCCAAGAAGCTCCTCAAGGGCCAGGACGGCAAGAGCCTCCGGAAGGACGAGGGGCTGAGGGACCAGCTGGCCAAGGCCACGGCGGCCATCAAGACCAAGGCCGACAAGGCCGTGGCCAACGCCCCCAAGCGGCGGATCGTCTTCGACGACGACGAAACCGGCGACGACGAATAGATAGTTGTCAGACGGACCCGGCCCTCGCCCATCGCGGGGGCCGGGTGGACCCGAACCGAAACCTCATTCAGAAAGGGATACCACAATGCCTTGCTGGCAAGTGCAAACCGTTAGCGTAGTGTTCAAGGCCGACCACGTGGACCTGCTCGAGAAAGCCCTCACGGCGCTGGGCTGGTCCTTCCGAATCGACCGGGCCTCCAAGAAGGTCCATATCGACGAGGGGAACGATTGGAGCCAGATCGTCATCGACCTCCAGGCGGGGCAGGCCCAGTTCCGGCCCCAGTTCCAGGACAAGATCAACCAGCTGAAGCGGGCGTACTCGATGGAAGCCCTCAAGAAGCTGGCGGTCAAGAATCGCTGGCAGATCGAGAAGAAGGCGCCGACCAAGGGCGTCCTGGTGAAGACCCGCAGCTAACCACAACCCTCAGACAGAAAGGACCTATCAGTCATGGCTATGCAGTCCGATAAAATCCAGTACGAGATTCTCGAAGACGGCACCATCTCGATCGTTACCGACGAGGTGAGCGGGGTCAACCACCGCTCGGCGGACGAGCTCCTGAAGGAGCTGTTCGAGACGGTCGGCGGCGAGGTGACGAGCCGTAAGCGGACCAAGCTGGAGGTCAGCAAGAGCCTCCAGGGGGCGCTGGCTGCCCATACCCACGACGGCCATACCCATACCCACTGATGAGGCCCCGGCGGGGGCCGAAATCCCGGAGCCCTCCGGGATATGGGATGTGAAACAGAACGGGGTGAAAGGAGTGACTGGGGAGGCCGGCAGGCGGAACGTAACCACTCGGTGGCCGTGCGTCTGATGATGGCTAGGTTATAGACACCTCAGCCGGAGGATGGCACCGGATTACAAACCAGTCACTCCTTTCGCCCCGCTAACCAACACAGGGAGACTGAACGATGAGACGACGCCCTGCCCCGGGGGCCAAACCGGGGCACCGGCCCGGGCCGTCTCGGCGACGACCCGAACTGGTTCCAAACTCTCTGCAAAGGAGATACGACAAATGACTACCCTGAATCATCGGCAACGGAAAGTCCTGGACCACCATCTGGGCACCTTCCTCATCTGGGCCGAGCGGATGCTCAAGGACGACAGCCAGTCGTTCAACATCTTGGACCAGGCCATCCTGAACGTCAAGCGCGAGCTGGACGGGATGACTGAGGACGAGCCCGAGGCCAAGCCGGCTGGCAAGGCTGCTGAACCCGGTCCGGTCGTCAGGCCCGAGCCGTTGCCTGACCACGGCGACTGGGCCGAGGCCCGAGCCCACGCCACCAGTCCCCAACCGAACCCCCACCGGAAGTCCTACTGGGTGGTCGCCTGGGGCCGAGTGGACCAGGGCCAGGAGATGGTGACCCGCTACGCCGGTCCGTTCCAGAACGCCCGAGCGGCTGCCAAGGACGCCTACGGAATGGTGGCCGAGGACATGACCGCGATGCGGCTCCCGAAGAACCCCCGCTACATGACCGCCAAGGCCAAGGCCGAGGCGTACGAGGCAATCAAGAAGCGGCACGCCGAGTGCTGCGCCGCCAAACCCCGAGACTAGAAAGGAACTGTGAGATGAAGACCCGAGTGAATACCATCCTGCCCTACATGCTGACTGAGGTGTACGACGCCCGGTTCGATACCCAGTCCGGCCCCGCGGTTATGACCGTCGAGACGATCAGCCGGCCGTACCCCGAGGGCGATGACGAGGTGATCCAGGTCCGGCTGGTCCCGGGTGACCCGAATACCGTGAAGGTCATCCCCACGACCGAGCTGAACCAGGTCAAGCTCCGGACCCGTCCCCGCAAGGGCATCTGGGTCCACTACGCCGAGGTGAGCGGCTTCGGCTCGTTCCCGTCCGATATGCTCAGGTACGATTCCTGCCAGCTGCACCCCGACAGCGACGACTGCTTCGACTACGACGAGGCGTTCGCCGAGTATCGGGTCAAGCGGAATCTGCCGGCCAAGAAACGGATCATCGTCTGCCAGGTCAGCACCCAGGCCAAGCCGCGGTGGACCCCCGCCCGCTGGGCCAGCTTCACCTGGAAGATCAACCACCTCAAGACCTTCAAACTGTCAGACTAGAAAGGACCACAAGCCATGACTACCCGTTACCGCCGAGCCAGGGCCAACGAGCTGCCAGTCAACCCGCTGCCCCTGGAACGGTTCGACTACGACAAGCAGAAACGGACCCTGACCGCCTTCGAGAGCGACCTGCGGAGCCAGCCGTTCAACGGCACCTATCCTTGGCTGCAGCGGCTCTACAACGACGCCTGCGACATCGGAATCGCAATCCGGTCCCACCATACCGGGGCCATCGAGCGGTTCTGCCTCCACAAGGAAATGGTGGACCGAGAAGGCGACCTGCAGGGCTGGGTGTTCAAGCCGTGCCCGGAATCCAAGTCGGACCTGACGGTCACAATCTTCAACGACTAACCTTAGAAAGGCCCTCTGCAATGACCAAGCGACAACGCCAGAGCATCGAGGAACGCTACGGCCCCGTGGTCCTCGAAGCCGTCTCGAAAAGTGATCCCGGTCGGGAGCCGTACCGGGTCCGGTGCCTGAACGGGCACTACAGCTGTAACTGCAAGGGATGGATCTTCAGCAAGGATCGCTTGCCCAACGGGGACAAGCAGTGCACCCATACCAAACGGGCTCGGGTCGAGGGACTCCAGGCCCCGGGTATCCCCATCCCCTCTACCGGGAACATCATGACCGTCCCCCAGGCCACCCCTCAGCCCGAGCTGCCCCTCCTGGACCAGCTCCTGGCCTGCTTCCCGGCAGCCCTGCTGCGGCAGGTGACAACTAATATACGGGCCCAGATGGAAGCCGTCCTGACGGCCCGGACCGTTCTGAAACCCGCCTCGGCCAGCACCTCGGCCTCACCCCCGAGCCGCGTCCGTCGGATCGTATTCGACGACTAGATCGTGAACCCTGTTACCCATCAACCGTTTCCCCAACAGAAGGAGTAAGTGAATGCCCAAGCTACCGAAACAGAAGCCGGTCGAGGATGAGGGGGTCGCCCCCTATTCCGACGACGAGACAATCGGCAGCGGCAAGGCCACCGGTAAGGTGACGCCGAAGCAGATCGCCCAGGATGTGATCGCGACCCTGCTGAGGCGGGAAGGGGTCCAGCGGGCCGCTGAGTGGCTCGACGAAACGTATCCCGACCTGCCCCAGGGCAAGCGAGCCAAGGCGCTGAAGCTGCTGCAGAACGAGGCGATCAAGCTGCTGCAGGTCCAGCTCAAGCGGCTCGAGGCCAAGGGCTGGGACGTCAGCCAGTCCTGGGTCGACCCCTAGTATTCGGAACTGCCTGCCCCGGCATCAACGGCCAGCCCTTCAGACGAAGTGGTGGCCCACCGAGGGCCATCCTGCTCGCAGCACAGACTGCGCCGGCATCGCCGGGGCAGGCGTTATTCCGACCCGCGCCCTGAGGGTTATCAGGGCCTCTGCCCGGTCCCATCCCAGTGGGGCCGAACTGAGAATCCCCAACCCAACTTTTCGAGAAGGAGGTGCGATCGTGAGCGAGGTGAAAGTTCGTGACCGAGTGGAGTTCGTGGGCCGCGGCCGGAAGGTGGTCGGGACCGTTACCCGTATCCGCCTCAAGAAGAGCCGGCGGGCCCGGCGGTTCGCCAACCAGTTCGGAACGGACCCGACAGCCGCCGATCACCTGGTGGCCGAGGTGGTCCCCGACGGCGAGCGCAGCTATTGGACGGTGCCGGTCGGCAGGCTGAAGGTCTTGGCCCCCGGCAAGGGCAAGCTGGACGAGGCCGTCAAGACGGTCCAGGAAATCAAGACCAACAAGCGGGTCCGCAAGCAGAATCGCTGCAGCGCCAACTATACCGAGGCCGCCGAGACGGGTCTGCTGGACCTGGAGCCCGGCGACCCGATCGAGGTGGAGTTCCGGAACGGCCGTCGGACCTGCACCTTCCAGGGGTTCGTCCGAGGCAGCCTCAACGTCCGGTTCAGCTACATGGGCCGGACCCGAACGACCAACCCCAAGTGGGTCCACAAGATCGGAGGGACCAATGGCCAAGTGTAAGAAACGGACCCGGGTGTTCGCGGTCTGCATCGAGAACGCCCTGATGGACGAGGTGATGGATGAGTTGAACGCCGAAGCCATCGGCGGGGGCGGCGGGACGACCGACTGGGAGATAACGGTCAAGCTGACCGAGCGGCAGTTGATCGATCGGATCGCCAAGAAGGCCGCGGCCATTATCCGGCGGCAGCTGCTCGCTGACGAGGTGCTCGATGACCCTCAAGTTTAGATTGACGACCCTACGGACCGGCGACATCGCGGTCGAGCTGGTGGACGCGGCGGGAAAGGTCCACTGGTCCCAGATCGCGGGGGCAGTTCGCCGGCAGGCCCACAACCCGATGAGGGTGGACCTGAGACAGATCACCCGCCTGAAACGAAAAGCCCTGGCCTGGTGCCAGGACAACGGTATCGAAATCGAATAACCCAAACTCTTCTGCACAGGAGACCTACCAATGGCGAAAAAAGGAAAGCGAAACCCGAACCAGGACGAGGAAGCCCCCAAGGTGCCCGAGGCCTTCACCTGCAACACCTGCCGGTTCCGGACGACCGACTCGACCGAGGCCGGCCGGCACGAGCTGGGTCACAAGGGACACCAGTGCTCCCTCCAGCCGATCCGCAAGCGGTACGACCAGCTGACCGAGGCTGAGAAGCTGGCTCGGAATCAGGAGGCCCGAGACGCCCTGCTGGCCCTGACCCCCAAGCAGCTGGACGAGGTGGGGCTGATGTTCGGGATGAGCAACCTCGGCCTCGAACGCTACCAGCGGCCCGAATCGGTGGCCGAGACGGAAGAGATGTACGACATGATGATGGAGGAGATCAGCTGGTGGCAGAAGCGGCTCCGGTCCGCCAAGCGGAACTGGAAGAAGGAAATCTGGGGTTGCCACGACGACCTGTTCCAGATGATTGAGAAGGCCAAGCAGCGGCGGCCCTCGGACAGTTCCCGGCCGTGCTGCTCGGCCTGGAGCGATGATGACTAATAACCCAAGGAAAGGACCACGAACCATGAGCAAGAAACCGAAACTGACCCTGGACCAGTTACCCGACCGCTGCCAGGCGATCGCCGAGGGCACCAGGACGATGTTCGAACATACCGGGGGCGTCGTTCCCCTGGTCGACTTCCTCGACAGCGAGGGCAACCATTGCCTGGTGGACATCGAGCCGATCGCCGTCATCCTGGGGAAGGACGCCTTGGCGACTCTCATTCAGCAGATCATCAGAACGGGTGCCCAGGACCTGGCGATGGTCACCGAGGCCAGTATGGTCATAGTTCACAAAGACCATCTGGACGAGGCCGCCCAGGACGCCAAACAGGGACAGCTCGGCAGCCGGCCCGATGCCTTCGACGTAGTGGCGATCACCTACGCCACCCCGACCCTGGAGTACGCCCTGACCGCCAAGATCAAGCGGTCTCCCAAGCGGCGGCCCAGCCTGGGTGCCTGGGAGATTCTCGTGACCGACAACTCGGACCCGGCCAACCGCCACAAGGCCCGGTTCAGCAACCTCTGGCCCCAGGCGACTGACGCCCATATCGCCGGCCTGGGCAACATCAAATCCCAACCCAGTCAAAACTAGAAAGTACCACGACCATGGACGAGAAACTGAGCCGCACCGAGCGGCGGGTCGCCCAGGAGTACATCAACACCCTTGAATCCCGCCTGCTCCGGATGACCGGGGGCGGGACCGAGTTGGACCTCCTGGTGGACCAGAAGCTGCGGGAACTGGAAACGGTGCTCGACGAGCATACCGAGGATGAGGGCGAGGCCCACGTCGAGGGTGCCTGGCCGAATAACGTGGAGGAGGTCTGACCGATGAATGTCATGCTGAAATCGCTTCCTTGGGCTCGGGTCCGGCCGATGCTGGCTGCCCTGCCCCAGGACATCCTGATCAAGCTCCGGAATCCGGCTTGCCCTGAGCTGGTCCACGATTTTTACGGCCACAACTCGCTCGCTATCCTGGCCCGTGCGGTCATGGAAATCAGCTACCTGCGAGCCGAGGGCAAGGACGGCAACTGGCTGGAGTTCACTGCCTGGACCGGCCTGAGTGAACCCGATATGTGGGTCATCGAGAACCTGGCCAAGAAATACGGCTGGGACCCGACCCGAGAGGACTGGCCCGAGATGCCTGTCCTGGATACCCCGACCGACCGACTGATCGACGAGGCCCGGGAACGCCGGGCCTTCCCTTGTGAACACCCCAGGAAGGAGGATCAATGAACCGTTACCTGATGACCGCCCTGCTCAAGTCAACCAAGACCAGCGAGATGGGCCACCCGGCCGAGGAGCTGCAGACCCGAGTGACCGCCCCCGACGAGAATACCGCTCGCCGGGAAGCGATCCACCGGGCGATGTTCAGCGGCCTGAGGGTGCTCAAGCTGACCGTTAACGAAGTGAGGAAAGTCTCATGACCCCTCGACAAGCAGCCGCCATCGTCGGCTGCCATCCCCAGCATATCCGGAACATGGTCCGGGCCGGTCTGATCAAGGCCAAGCGGAAGCACTACGACTTCGGCTACACCTTGGACATCAGTATGGCTGAGGCCACCCGGTTCAAGAACCGGCCCCTGGATAAGCGAGGATGGCCCCGAGGCAAACCCAGAAGGAGGAAGGCCCGATGAGCCACCACCAACCAACCAAGGCTGCGCTTGCCCGTCAGGGGCACGACCTGGTCGTCCAGTTCTGCCATCTGAACGGGTTCCCGCCGCCAGCCATCTTCTACCCGACCCGGGACCATCCTGAGAAGATGATGCGGGCATACTACAAGACAGACGCCTGCGGCTTCTATCGATTCCAATGCACCTACCACCGGGCACCGGCCATCTTCGTGATGGTCGATAAATGCGCCTCAGTGGGTCTGGCCGGCCGCTGCTGGTCCTGGCCCGGCTACCCGGTAGACAGAACGCCCTACGGCGTCCACTGCCACGAGCTGGGCCACTACCTCGACTGCCGACAGGGCGACTTCGAATCGGTAGGCATCAGACGGGACAGCGGGGAGGACAGCCTCACCGGCTACGGTCCCAATACAGCCGAGTGGTACGCCGAAATGGTCAAGCTGTATCTAACCAACCCTGACCTGCTCAGGCTGCTGAGGCCGAAGACCTATCAGCAGCTACGGGAACGCTACGAGCCGGTCGTCACCCAGTCCTGGGAACAGGTCCTCCGGAAAGCCCCTGAGCGAACCCGAACGGCCGCTGCCAGGAGAATACAGAAAGGCCGATAGTAATGCGATTCAGCTATCCCTACGCCGGCTGCACCTGGAGGGTCAGCCCGGTCAACCTGACGGAAGAATTGAAGGAGCGATTCGACGAACCTGGGGCCTGTGCCCCCTTGCTCATCGCCAGTCTGCCCGAGAACTGGGCGGACCTGGAATGGCACAAGTGCGTCCAAGACCCTTGCCTGGATGGGGACGACCTCTACGTCGCCGCGACCGACACTCGGGTCTATATCGTCTTCGACAGCGTCTGCACGGCCTATCCTCGGCGGATGGCCCAGACCAAACTGGAGTACGTCCTCAAGGCCGCCTGTCGGGCGGACTTCTAACCACCACAAGGAGCGAATCCATGAGACTGAGCCTGAAAGAAACCATCGACCGCCTCGGCAGGATCAAGGCCCAGATGGCCGACCTGGAGACCGAGCACGAGAAACTGCGGCAGCGGATTATCGCCGCCGGGATTGAGGAAGCCGAGGGCAAGCTGTTCCGGGCGACGGTCAGCCACAGCCAGGTCCCGACCATCGACTACAAGGGACTGCTCGAGAAGCTGGCCCCGCCCAAGCGGATCGTGACCCGGTTCACCTCGATCAGGGAACAGGTCCGGGTGAACGTTGTCGCCCGGACGGGCTGATTATAATAGGTCTTTCCCCCTGGCAGGCTTCGGCCTGCCGGGGGTTTCGTCATAAAGGGATTGCCTTGAAACCAAAACCGAGCAGCCTACAGACGTCGTTCTTCAGCCGACCCGAGGCCGATTGGGCACCCAAAGGCAACGGCCTAGCGGCCCGCCTGGCCGAGCAGACCGGCGTAGCTACGACCCCTCACCTGATCGTCAGAGCGGGGGCCGGGACCGGGAAGACGTTCACCCAGATCGTCGGGGCCGGCTGGACCTTCGGCCAGCCCGTCTGGCGTAAGATCGAAACCGGTATCTGGAAGATGCTACCGGAGGACAACAGGCCCCCGGTCAAGTCGTTCCGGGTCCAGCCTAGCCAGGAACAGCAGGCCATCTGGGACGCCCTCGCCGCCAGCCGGGGCCAGGTTCGGTCAGTAATCTATACTGCCTTCAACAAGGCGATCGTCAGCGAATTCAATTCCAAGTGGGGCTGGATGACCGAGCTGCTCAAGGCCGACTGCGGGGTGGCCCTCCGGTTCGCCACAATCAACAGCCTCGGCTTCCAGATATTGACCCAAACCTACAGCCGGCTGGAGGTTCAGGAATGGCGGTCAGAAGAACTGCTGGCCGGTATTCTGGGGTCCGATTCCCGAACCCTACGCCGCCAGAAGAACCCGATGCTGGACCCCGTGACCGAGCTGGTCAAGTACAGCAAGCTGACCCTGGCCGGCTGGCAGGAGGGGGTCAAGTGGTCCGCGGACCTGGTGACCGACGACGAGCTGGACGAGCTGTCGTCCTTCTACGACATCGACCTGCCCGAGAATACTCGCCGGACCTACGACCTGGTGAGGAAGGTCCTGCAGGCCAGCCTGGATACGTCCAAGGGGGTCGTTGATTTCAACGATCAGAACTGGCTACCGCTGGTCCTACAGCTCCACATCCCGAGGGTGGACCTGGTGCTCGTGGACGAGGGCCAAGACCTGAACCGCTGCCGACAGGAGTTCTGTTTGCGGCTGGGCCGCCGGGTCATCTTGGTTGGTGATACCTTCCAGGCGATCTACGGCTTCGCTGGGGCCGATACCGAATCCATGAACCGAATGCTTGCCCTGCTAGGGAAAGACCGGCAGGTCCAGACCCTCGACCTGACTGAGACTAGACGATGCTGCAAGGCGGTCGTTCGGGAGGCCCAGCGATACCAGCCCAACTTCCGAGCCCATCCCGACAACCCCGAGGGCGAGGTGGCCTATACGACCCTGGACCGCTATCAGCAGGACCTCCAGGACGGGGACATGGTCCTCTGTCGGGTCAACGCCCCGCTCATCCACGAGGCGACCCGACTGCTGAGGGCCGGCAAGAAGGCGATCATCCGAGGCCGGGACTTCGGGACCCACCTCATCAAGCTGATCAAGAAGCTGGAGGCGATCAGCGTCCCCGACCTGCTGGTTCGGGCTCGCCAGTGGGCCGCCAGGGAGGAACAGAAGGAACTGCGCAAGAAACGCCCCAGCAACACCAAGATCATTTCCATCTGGGACCGGCTGGCCTGCATCCGGGCTTTCTGTGAGGGGGTCGGAACGGTTCAGCAGGTCACCGATAAAATGGAGCTGCTATTCGCCGGCAAGGAATGCCCCCGCTGTCGACGGAAATATAGTGAGGCAATCGACCGCTGCCCCCAGCCGGCCTGCCAGGTCGAGAATATAGTTGACAGCTCGGTCCCAGTCGGACCGCTGCTGGTAACACCCGCAGGAGTCCAGTTCAGCTCAATCCACAAGGCCAAGGGATTGGAGGCGACCAACGTCTACATCCTCCGCCTGGAGGGAGCCCAGATGCCCCATCCACTAGCAAAAACGAAGTGGGAAAAAGAGCAAGAACTACACCTCATATACGTTGCTATTACTAGGACAATCAACAAACTTACTTGGGTGACTGATGAAACCTGAATCACTTACTAGGCTGTTTCTTCGTCGGATTCAGAAGGACAAGAAAGACGAATCCGGGTGCTGGCTGTGGCTTGGTGAACGTAACAGTTCCGGCTATGGGGTATTCGTCTTTCGTCGAGATGGTACCAGGCATCGGTGGCTTGCCCACAGGGCGGCTTATGAATTGTTCAATGGTCCAGTTTCTGACCATCTTCAAGTCAAGCATTCCTGCGACAACAAACTGTGTGTAAACCCTAAGCATCTTTCGGTTGGAACACAACGAGAAAACGAGGCAGAGAAAGTTGCTCGAGGGCGATCCAGTCGAGGGGAAGATCGCTGGTGTGCTACCTTGACCAACCAACAAGCACAGGAAATGCTCGATCGCCACCTAGCTGGTGAATCCATCCCGGATTTGGTGAAGGCGTACAACGTTCGCTACTGGGTCGTTTATTCAGTCTGTACCAGAAGAAGGTGGAAATACTTGATCCCATAGTGTGTCCTTGCAGAGGGCAGTGAGGGGCACCCGCGAGGGTAGCTCCCCCGCGGGGACCTCCAACAACGCGACCCGTTGCCAGGTCAGCCCCTCA
>OBNH01000211.1_pt1 | contig 17742 bp, 20 predicted proteins | sample 1670201 | NCBI WGS metagenome assembly OBNH01 (sample SAMEA104232308, study PRJEB22302) | sediment metagenome | isolation source: sediment | reverse complement strand
GTTGCATCAGTGCTGAACGCCTCTGTCTCTGTGATCGGTCACACATATATTCGTATCCGTACCGTAAAGGTGCGGGATAAGAAAACAGACAAGCTGGTGAAGAAAGAGAAGACTGAATACTGCTTGAGAATCGGTCCAAATCCTGTTTATACTACCAAAGTTCGGAAGCCTAAATCTATCACGGTTCCGGACGTTCTGTTGGATCCAACCTACACTTCATTGATTGAAGCTCTAAAAGGAGAAAAGTAATGGCGAGAAAAAGCCGTCGCGCCGGAAAGACCATTAGCGTCGACTTCAGTAACGTCGAGTCAAAACTCGAAGTCGGCGAATACAAGGCCACTGTTGAAGCGGTTACGCTGGAGGAAGGTCCAAACGCCGAGTACCTCAAGTGGAAGTTCAAGATGGAAGAGGGGGGTACGGGCTACGTCAACACCTCGCTTTCTCCACAGGCTCTGTGGAACCTGCGCAACCTGCTTCAGGCGCTGGGAGTTGATGTACCATCCTCGGCGCTCGATCTCGATCTCGAGGACATGACGGGTCGCGAATGTATCGTCAAGGTCGATGAAGAAGAATACGAGGGTCGCATGAGGGCGAAGATCTCTGACTTCTGGGCTATTGACGGTGACGAGGAAGACGACGACCCGAAGCCGGCGAAGAAGGGTAAGGTAGTCGAAGAAGAAGAGGAAGAAGAGGAAGAAGAGGAAGAGGCTCCCCGCAAAAAGAAAAAGGGTAAGGTAGTCGAAGAAGACGAGGAAGAGGAGGAGCCTGAAGAAGTCGAGGAAGAAGACGAGGAAGAGGACGAGCCGCCCAAAAAGAAGAAGAGCAAAGTAGTCGAGGAAGACGAAGAAAATGATCAACCTATGTACTCGTCGTCCGACATCGACTCGGCTGACTCCAAGCAGCTGATCGCGATTAACAAGCGGCATAAGCTAGGGGTCAAGCTAGAAGGCAGTCTTCGCCGGCAACGCGAACGCATGTCCCTTGCTCTCCAAGAAGCCGAGCTACTCGAAGAGGAGTAAATCTTGAAGAAGCCTGAGTCACGGCTTCAAACGAGAATCCGCCGGGCACTAGAGGCCAAGGTTGGTGGCTGGTGGAGGAAGATCTGGGGTGGACCGTTTCAACGAGCGGGGACCCCAGATATTCTTGGATGTGCACACGGCTTTTTCTTCGGCCTTGAAGTGAAGATGCCTGGAGAAGAACCATCGGAGATACAGAAGTATGAGCTCAACGCTATCGCAGGGGCTCGAGGCACATCCGGTGTTGTTGCCTCAGTCAAAGAAGCCGTTGATCTTGTCACTGCTGCCCTGGCAGCAAAGGGTATTCGACCAAGCAAAGCACCTAAACGAAGTCGCTCTGTACCTCGAGCAGGGGGTCGGAAAAACCCACATCGCCCTCGCTCTCGCCGACACATGGCGATCAAGCATCTCCCCTACTAAGCCCCTGCTAGTCATTGCCCCTCTTACATCGATTGGGCTGGTCTGGAAGCCCTTCCTAGAGCAACTAGGGGTTCCCTATGTCATTACTCACCCCGAAGCCCTATGCAAGCACAAAAAGCGATTTTGGAAGCGACAATGGGCGGTTTGTATCGTCGATGAAGCGCATCAGTACAAGAACCATAATAGCAAGCGCTCTAAGGCGCTCGCGGGGCTTGCAAAAACCGAGCGTAAGATCATCCTTACGGGTACTCCGCTCGAGAAGGATCCGCTAGATCTGTGGGCTCAATTTCGCTTCCTTAATCCTGAGTTACTTGGGGATAAGTGGACGACGTTCAAAGAAAACTTCCTCATGCCCACAGGATATATGGGCCATGACTTGAAGATTCGTCCTGGTAAACTGGGGATATATTTGAAACGGCTTAAGCCGTACATCTTCGATGTCAGGAGGAAAGAGGTGCTAGACATCAAATCGAAACGGGTCATTGCTCGGCCGTTTATGACTCAACGCCAACGGCAAATCTACAATGATCTTGAAGAGCACATGATTGCGGAGTTCGAAGATGGCATCATTACTGCACAGCAGGCGGCGGTTAAGTTGGGCAAGCTTCATCAGGTAGCCGGGGGCTTCGCTTATAACGACGACGGTGAAGCCGTTATGTTGAGCGACGCCAAGATTCAGGCCATGATGCGGTATATGGACCGAAAGGTAGTCATCTTCTGTCGCTACTCGCACGAGATTGAGGGACTTCGCAGATACCTCTCCTTCAAAGGTTACCCTGTGCAGGTCCTCGATGGGTCAATTCCTGCTGAGGATCGTCCTCGAGTTGTCAATAGGTTTAATCGTCAGAAGGAAGGCGTATTAATTGCACAGATACGAGTCGGCGGCATCAGTATTAATCTGCAGTCTGCTGCACGAGCAATTTTCTACTCGCTACCAATGAGTCGAACTGACTTTGAGCAGGCTCGAGCTAGATTGCTTCGGTACGGCCAAGAGTCGTTTGTAGATTTTATCATCCTTCTCTCTAAAGATTCTGTTGATGAATACATCTACGATCTCTTAAAGTCGAAGGGTCGAACGATCGACATGGTCTTGAAGTACCTCAAAAGGAGAAAAAAGTGAGCGAGAATGGAAAGAAGAACGGCGCCGCCAAGAAAACGGGGGCTAAAGCGGGATCTGCTGCAGCTCGGTTGAAAGAGGAAAAGGCATCGTTCAAGTACAACGTCGATAATCTCGCAGAGACTCTGGGGATCGAGTCAGCTTCAGCTCGAGTGGCCCTTCGCAAGGCTGGAATCAAGAAAGCTGGCCGTGCTTACGGCTGGAACTCGCGGGATGATTTCGACGGAGTGGTTCGCAAGCTGAAGGGCGCTGTCTCGAAGCCCGCGAAGAAAGAAGCTCAGGCCGAAGCCTGAGTTAGAGTGAGGGCCGGTGGTGAAGGGAACAGTTACTTCGCTGGAATCGGAACTGTCTCGTCTATTCCCCGGCCCTCTCCTTATACCTAGATAGTTTTCCCAAGCACAAACATCGCGTAGCCCTTGAGACCTTTCATGAAGGCCTTGCCGTCAGCAGTCTTGAGGAACTCGTCTGCGAGTGCTTGATCGTCGACCTTCATGCACTTGTTGATAGCAGTGAAGCTAGCTTGAGCACAAGCATCGAACACAGAGACCCACTCAGGGGCTGGCTTGGCTAGCAGGAGAGGACCCGACTCAGCGCTTGGGTCACTCATAATGTCCTTCAGAAACTTAGGTGTCTTCATTGTGGCATCCTCCTAGGGGATGTTTTGGATACGCTCCGAATTCGCCTTGATACGATCAAGCTGCTCAAGCAGCTGCTCCTTAGTCACCGTCTCCGCGGGTTGCTGCAACGACGCCATGACTGCGTGGTAGGTCTTAAGACCCCACTCGAAGACTTCTTCTGCAGTGGCGAGAATCGTCGGAGCGTTCTGCAGGATGAGAGTTGCTATCTCTAGTCCAGTCATTGTGTGGTCTCCTTCTTAATCGCTTCTTGAGCGTCGTGCACGATTGCCGGAATCGACATGAGTAGAGCGACATCGTCCGTTCCGGCCTCAACCGCGGGGCGCAACGATTGCAACGTGGCGCTAGTGCGTAGTTCGATCTCCTTGATGTGATTCCAGGCGTTCTGAGACACGCACAGGAACTTGACGGCCTCAGTACACCGGGGGAGATGGCCGGTTTTCTCAACCAGGCCTTGTACACCCTCCCAGGCGGTGAAGCTGACCGCTGCGGCCTTGTAGGCATTTTGCTGAACTTTTGCTGGTACAATCTCGACATCGAAGGTGTCAGCGGCAAACTGGAGGGTTGACTGACAACCCGCCAGCACCAGACATAAAGCGACTATGAGCTGTTTCATGTTGGGTCACTCGGGGGGCCGGGGATCTTCACAAGAGACTGTTTACCGGGGAACAGGACTTGGGTAACTGCCATAACTCGACCATAAAGCGACAGCGCGCTACCCACCAAGCCGCCAGCGCCGGTGAGGATGTCAGTAAGTTCCTCTTGCACAGGGGCGTTGAAGTCGATGTGGAAGATAACACTCAGACTGGCGACCATCGCCACTAAGGACCCCCACACACCGCGGGAGGTATACCACTGTTTACTATCGTTCATCTTACTTTCTTCCTTACTGTTGCACCGGAGGGTTCCGGCTTCTTTGACCCCTTTTTAGGCGGCGCTTCGACTGGCCAGTTCATTCTCCAGCCTCTGGGAATCATTTGACCGGCGAAGGTTCCTATCCCGGCGCCTAACGCGGGCAATGCCATGCCAAGGCCGTTCTCGGACAGCGCTATTGCCCCTCGACCCGCTAGTCCGGCGGGGCCCAAAAACCCGGCAGTGCGAACTGTGTTATTCATGTCCGAGGCTTGATCGCGAAACTGGGCTTGAAGTCGGCGGGCAATGGCCAACTCATCTCCATATGAGCCCCTACCTGGCAATTGTGACATAAGCCACGCTAACGGTTTATCCCCCACACCTAGGCCCGCCTGATCGACGAAGGACGCGGCCATAGCGGCATAGTATTCGTCATCCGTCATTTGAGGCTCACCTGAGTACACCCTCCCATGATAAGGATCTAATGGTAAGATGCCTTGACTCTTTCTAGGATCACTCATCTATCAGAAACCTCCGTCTTAGTGTCAATCGTCGTCGCGGTAGTCCCCACAGGGGCAATCTCGACTGGTGCTCCCGGCGGCCAGCGGTAGGTGATGACCCGGCTGGCATTAAACCACGCTTTGCTAACTTTGTCACCTTGGTTGCCGCCTAGGAGCAGTACACGGTCGCTCTTGAGTTCGAGGAAGAATCCCACGTGTCCTTGCCAACCAAGCCCCCCGGGGCGATTCAGGACAGCGATACAGCCTGGTACTGGCTCCTTCAATCGTGTCCCGTACTTCTCATAGCTGCGGGCCATCGCCGAGCGAGTACTGTGGATTCCAGCACGCTCAAGGCACCAGCCTACGAAGATACCGCACCAGGCAATCTCATCGGCTTTGAACCAGGTTAACCCCAACGGCTTGCCGTACTCAAGAATCCTCGGGTTGTGATCTTTGCCGGGCCGCTCGGATTGACCAAGCTCCTCCTCGGCATAATGCATCCAACGGGTCATAGCTTCTCCTACTGTTTAGTTAGTCGGTCAAGCTTGTTTTCGATCCGATCCATCTGTGTGTCGAGATGTTTTACATCCGACTGTAGTTGAACGATCTCTCGAGTGGGGTCTAATCGAGCCTCCACGGTGCTGAGACGGGCTGACAAAGTACCCACCCAGATTGATCCGGATACGATGGCCACTAAGAGACCGCCTACACTAATGAGATCCTTGAACGTCGCGTTCATCTATCCCCTTCTCCTTCAGCTTTTCATCTAAGGCATCTTCAATTCTGTCAAGGCTCTGTTTCATATCATCCACCTTATGTTGAATGACCTGGAGCTGTTGCTTGTCATCGAGCGGCGGCTTTGGCGGCACCACGGGCTTTGGCAATAACGGTATCACGACAGGTGTCGCTGGTATGTCCGGTTTTGGACGCGGCAATGGAGTATCCGCCAATGCCACCACCCCCACCATAAGGACGACTATTACGGTCAAAGCTACTTCGCTAAAGGGTGCGGCCATCAAGAGATCTCCCTATGTGTAAGCAAAAACATGGCGCCCGAACGCACCGCTCTTAGCGTCGTCGCCAAACCCGGCCCCTCCGCCACCGCCAGGTTCTGAACCTGCTACATTGTCACCAGCACCAACCCCTGTATCATTTGCACCACCAACACCATTACCGCCGCCTGAATCGCCACCTTTGCCTACAGGACCTATACCTGTTGTGCCAGCACCTCCGGAGGTGTTGGTTGTTCCGCCCGACGCGGAACTTGCCGCTCCCCCAGCTGCGCTAGTGCCAGCAGGACCGCCGCCAGCGTTATGAGCCACGCCCGTGAACCCACCTGTGCCGCCTGAGGTTGTTGAGGCCGTCCCGGCAGTCCCGGTTCCCGCAGAGCCAGTACGTCCAGCACCGCCTGGTCCAACGGCGTAGTTTAAGGCATTGCCACCAGCAACGGCAATAGTAGGCGAAGCGCATTTACCGCCACCGGCGCCCCCACCGGCGCCCGTACCTACGGAGCGTCCGCCACCGCCACCGCCCCCCCATGAAGTAAGACCGCAGTTAGATGCCCCGGATGGTGCAGTGTCAGTGCCGGAACCGGATATGTATGTGTTCGTGATGGGAACGAAGCCAGCACTCGCACCAAAGCCAATTAGATTACTAAGCTGGAGGCTCGCTAGGATCTCGAGATAAGTGGCCCCCTCGACATCGATGAGTTCTTCGCGGCGAGGGTCCCACACCTTGTGGTCGATAACCTGTATAGGGTACTTCTTAGTCGGGACCCACAGTTCGCCGCGGCGCAAGCCAACGAGCGGTACTGCGTTATGCCAAAAAACCTTCTGGGGGGTCCATAGCATCCTAAGTGTCCGTGTTGACTTCAGTGTTGTACAAGATCACCACTCCATGAAGGCGGGCATCCACAGTGCATGTGTCGGAAGCGTTGTCGGCATCGCGGTAGATCTGGAATGAGACCATGTCTTGAGACGCGGGAGTGTTGCTGATTGTACAAGCGCCAGACTCTGCTGACCTCATTACGTCAGTGGTTGCGGTGACACCATCAGTTACAGTGACAGCAGTGCCATAGGCTGTGTCTATGACATCGTCATCAGAGAGCGCTAGCCCCTGTGCACCCCAGACGACGTTGCCGGTGTTTGTTGCCTCCCAGACAAAAATGAAACTGACTGTGCTTCGATCCCATGACTTGGGCATCTGAACGTAGGCCTGGGCGAACTCATCGGTGGCAGCGTCGAAGTCGAGAACTTTCCGCATCACCTTATTGGTGGTTGACTCGAGAGTCGCCGACGATGGGCCATTAGTAGTTCGAGCGACTAAAGCGCCTGCCGGCACCCAAATAGTCTGCTTACCAATACCTAGATATTTCACCAGAGCCTTACGATTAGCGACTAAGGCAGTGTCGGCCATGAGGACGCTGGCGTTGTCCTTATCCGGGGCCGTGGTAGAGGTGTTGTTGGTGATGAAGCCATAGAACAAGCTAGTCAAAGTTGTAAGCTTAGCGACGTTCGAGGCAGAAACGTCTACATATGCTACCTTGTCGCCAGTAGGACCAGCGTTGCCGCTGTCCGTAGTCATAAGCTGGAAGCAAGTCGACAAGAAGTTCTCAATGGTGATTTTCTTGCCGGCGTTGCTCGCTGAGGCATCAGCGAATGTCACTAAGTCGCCCGTGTCGATAGACGTTAGCGTGGACACTAGCGCTAGCGCCATGTTCATCAGGTTATCAATCGTCACCTTGTTGTTGGCGTTCGACTCGGAGACGTCGACAAACGGAATGAGGTCACCGCTCACCGGAGTGTCGGTGGTGAAACTGTTCATTAAGGTGGATGAAACTGAGGTCACTCGTGGCGGGATAATCGACTGGAATTGAGTGCCATCGTAATACACCGCCATTATGTCGTTGGTGACTACGTCGCCACTGACATAAGCGGATCCCAGCCACTGTATGGCCTTAGCGCCTTGTCCATCGACATTGAGCGTCACTGCACCCGCAGAACTCCCGGGGGCGAGGTACATAAACCGCATACCCGCTTGCAGTGTCTGCACAGGGGTAGCGAAAGTGAGAGTGTGAGCGCTGCCGGTGCCGCCCGCGGTACCCCCCGAGTAGGATCCACCATCGATCTGATCCCACCACTTCTTGACTTGGGTCATTAAGGCCCGCATCGAGTTGTTGACCTGGTTGGGAGACCAGTTCTCTCGGAAGTCTATACCTGACGCAATGTCGGCATCATCGTTATTGGCGTCGGTAGTATCCCAGACATTAATAGGCATGTGCTACGCCCTCACTTTCTAGCTTAACCGCCGCCGTAATATCGGCGACGCATCCGCATACCTGGACCGCCGGCGCCTTGCTGCTGCTGCAGCTGCTGAATAGCCTGTGAGAACGCGGGGTTAGGCTGCGCTTGCATAGAGCCCATACCCGCCCCGGCTCTCGATTGAGGTATTAGCCCCTGCGGGGGCGGAGTTTGTTGGCCGTCCTGAGCCTGAAGCTTCTTCATCAGTTCTTGGAACTGTTGAAGCTTCTCGGGAGTCAAGCCCATTGTGCCCTGTGGCTGTCCGGGGAGTTGAGGGGTTCCGGTGTTCATACCGGGGCCGCCTATATTGCCCATATTCATTCCCGGGGTGGGTTGCATAGGTGGTCCTGGAGGAGTCATCGCCTTGCCACCGAATGGCGTACCGCCTGGTCCTGGCATACCAAATCCGGGCGTTTGTATACCTCCACCTGTCGGCGAGAACTGCGGAGGAGCCCCGCTGAACGGCATGTTCTGGAACTGCGGCGGCGGTCCACTGAACGGCATGTTCTGGGGTCCACCGGGCATCGGCATGCCAGATCCGGGAAGTGTCTGCATTCCGCCACCGCCCGGCATGCCGCCGCTCGGAGAGGGCATCATTGGCTTCATGGGCATCCCGTTATTGGCCTGAGGACCCATGCCCGGAGGCATGGGCGGTTGAATCGCGGGTTGCTGTTGTCCCATGCCCATGGCCATTAGCTGGGCAATCATGTTGGGGTCTATCAGGCCATTCATTCTTCGTACTCCCTTGAGGAAGCCGCACCCGCTGAGGAGGCTAGGCCAAGATCCAACATAAGGTCAGATATAAGTTTTCGCTCAGCTTTACTTACACTGGCCGGATTCAAAAGCGTTCGGCCCAAAATCTGGGCCATCTGGTGTTCTGATCGCGGTAACAATAGCTTGGACATTTCATGCCTTACTCCCGGAGAAAGACCGCGGCTGTAAATTTGCCACCACCGGTAAAACTTTTTGTGCAATGGCTCAGCAGCTCGAGCGGCGGATTGCAGTGCCCCGGCGTCTTTTTTAAGAACCGCTTCTCGAACTGCGCCTGTATCACCGTAAATGTCCTTGAACGTCTTACCGAGTTTTCCCTCATTATATACCACACGAAGGAATTGGTTGTAATCCTCACCCCGCCTCGAAGCTAGCCCAAAAGCCGACAAGGCCTTCGAATCATCGCCGAAAGCCTGCTTGACTACGTCGTTGCCAACTCCCTGAGCCTGTCCATAATCGCGTTTCGCTCGATCAGTAACGCCTATAAGCGAGGCTTGCCGTTCAGCTTCTGTACCGCTCGTTCGGAGCCGCTTGATCTCTTTAAGGTTGTGATCGAATCCCGCTTGATGGGCGGCCCTAATGCGATCTTCACCAGGACTGGCATCCATAGCGCGTTTGTACCAAGTGTTACGATTGAGCTCCCGCTCAACGGCTTTTTTGGCCCTTTGAAGCTGTGCCCGTTCAGCGGCATCCGTCACCCCTTCAAGCGCTGTATCTATTTGATCTCGAATCTGGCGAAGGTTACCAACAGTAGTTACACCGCCTTTGTAATCGATACTGTGCTTCTGAAAGGTCGATTGAATGCCCTCATCACGAACCACAGAATTCAGTGTACGGCTACCGGCACCTTGTACGTCTGCTTTCTCCATGTATCGGGCCGAACGGCGTTGAGAAGCCGCAATGTGCGCTCCAATCGTCCGTCTCTCAGCCCGTCTGGGTAGAAATTGCCGATCAGTCGCCACCCGCAAGCGTTGAGCTTGGTTGGACTGACGAGAACCGAAGTAACGAGCAGCTTTTCCCGATCCGCCTCTCTTCGACAAAGCCACAACTCGAGTTGCTTCCTTTGTTGAAGCCCCGAAAGCGTCTGCCAGAGATACTTTCGCACGGCCCGGGTTATTGGCAGCAGATCGCATGGAGTCCCAGGCTGTGATGGGGTTGCTTTTTGTGCCAACTCCCTTGGCAATTGATTTGAAATCATTCGGATTTACTCCCAGTAGTTTTCCCAACCCTTCAAGATCATCTGCTTCAATGGCATCGACGATCTTGCCGGCAATCTTCGGATTGTCGCGAAGCATCTGCTCGGTGACATAAGCCTCAGCCCGTTGCTTCGATGTTATCGCGGGTAGTCCTCGGGCACGACGGGCTGCGTTCTCGAGTGCGCGGTAGGCTGGAGCAGGGACTCCCTTAACTGCCGCTGCAGCCGCCGGTGCACCAATTCCGAGTAAGGCACCAAAGAGTGCTCCTGTTTTCGCCCCTTGCGCCCTTTCTTCGAGATCGCCGCCTTCCGCGAACCCCGCGAAGCCGCCACCCGCGGCTCCGGCCGTGACAGTACGATTGAGCCTGCGTGCAATGCCGCCGCCACCGCGCTTAGAGATTGGGCCAAGAGCACCAAATGCGCGACCGAGTAAACCGCCAGTCGGGATCCCAGAGAAAAACTCAATTGCAAGATCTTGCTTCGGGTTTTCCATTCGGTACTGGCGGAGGAGGTCGTGGTTTTCTTTGAACGACTGGTCGTATGTTTTCGCACTGGTCGCTGACTCCATCAAAGCGGCGATCTCATCGCCAAGTCCGAACGTAACACCGTTGAGCACAGCCAGCGTTTGAGCCGCTTTCTTCTGGTCCGCCGTTAGCGTCTGTGTCGGTTTACGAGTGAGGTATTTAGACAATAGGGATACCTCCTGTGGGTTTTACGGGTTTCGGTTGAGGCTGCTGTTTCCGGCGAAGGAGAACTTTGGCTCGGGCTTTTTGCATCCCTGTTCCAGCCTTAGCTTCAAGGTTGCTATTAATGGCTTGACCGCCAAGGTTACCCTCGCTCAACTGCAATTGCTCGATGGCTTTACGGCCCATTGTGGCGTCGGACAAATCGGTGACATGCACTTCTACCACATTACCAGCTTCGTCACGGACGATCTTGTCCACTCGGAACTGGGAGTCGGGAAGAGTTATCACTTCGTCCCAACCCAGCACTCCTTGCTTATATCGACCAACGGCGCCACCTTGTTCCGACTTGCTTTTATACCCGGCAATGCGGGCATTTTTAGTTTTAATGTAGATCATTGGCCCGGGCTTTTCCGGTAAATCATGGGGAGTGTAAATATCGCCCTCTTTCCAGGCACCGGAAGCATTCTGCTTACTAAGCACCCCGTATTGGTCAGATGGTAAAGCTCGACCGGGTTTCCAAACTTGACCCTTCTTGAGCTTGTTTAATTCCGCAATAGCGGGGGCGTTGTCGGGTCGAACACCGCGACGAAGCTTGCCCTTGTAGCGAGGCAGTGCTTCGAGGTTTTTCTTGAACTGGTCAGCTTTAGATTGCCAGAAGTGGTTGTTCTGGAAACCGGGTGAAACTTCGCCGAAGTTTTGGATGCCGGCTAGCTCTTTTGCATGAGCCGCTCGGAATAAACCACGACCTAGGCCACCCGCAAGACGACCCAAACCCCAACCCGCTGCGCCTAGGCCCCCAAAAAGAGCCCCCATGCCTAAGCGACCTGCAACCGGGTGCTCGGATCGATAACCTTGCTTATACAGCTCAGGATCCACAGGGGGTAAGGCTGCTCCGGATAGCGCTGAGCCAGCAATCATGCGTGGCAAACTGCGGCTCCAGATCTGACCCCCCGATGTAATAGTCGACCGAGGGATTTCTGAAAGAGCCCACTCCCACCACTGCTTGGGTTCTTCTACAGTTGGCTGATACCGATCATAGCCGAAACTATCAGGGATAAAGCCCAGGATGCCCTGATCTCCGAAAAGGTCTGAGGCGCCCTGGTCAGCACCATACCGAAAAGAATCAATTATCCCGGCCATTACCGATTCTCCTTTAACCACGTATCGATGTCAGCAATTTTGTTCCCCTTAGATCTAATCTCTTCCAGGATGCGCTCCTTTTGTTTAGACGGAGCGGAGTCGTAAGCTTTCCTTAAATCCAGTAGTTCTCTGTGAAGTCGGCTCCTCTCAATGAGGGCGGGATGATTGGCGGAAATCTTTGGCTTCGGTACCGCACCGGGAGCGCGATTGGGATTTTTTAACTGACTGCCATCCGGGTTAGCAGGACGGCCAGGTCCTGGCTGTTGTTTAGGGACTAGGCCCGGACCCCCGCCCCTCAAGCGACGAGGGCCGCCAACCACTGCTGGAGGGGCTATTCCTGAATTGCCCATCTGTTGATCTCGATAGTCCCTATAAGGACCAGTAATCATGCGCTGAGGGCCCGGCACGTCATCAAGCCCTCGAAGAGTCTCATCGATAACCCGTGGGCCAACATGGGGAGCGCCGTAACGCCACTGTGGATTACCTTGTGAGTCCATAGTGACATCACCGAAGGGATCTTCATTTCGTTGGTCCTGAGAAGCGCCTCGGCGAGCCTGTTCTTGCTGGTAACGTTTTTGCTCCTCAGCCTGTAACCGTCGAGAACGCTCATAGGGGTCTTCGAAGTCAGCGACTTGCTGAAACCCGGGGTCAACCTCGTTGTCGTCCTCGCCATTGAGCATCATCTCGAGACCGTCAGCGATGTCGTGGTGACCCTGCGCTCGAGCGTTGCCAATCACTTGGTGGATGTCGATCTGGGGCTCATCGGGCAGATCCTCGCCAGTATCACGCACAGGAAGGCGGCCATGTAAGACATCGTTGGCTTCTTCTCGACGGTAGCCGCCACGCATGCTGAGAAACATCTCATTGATGTCTTGCACGGAGGGACGGCCATGGATCTCTCTAAGGCTTTTTGGCATGTTCCACTCTCCGTTTTACACCTTGCAACGCTCCGGGGAAGGATTGCTGAACCGTGGTCCGTACCCCCTCCTTAGCGACATCATTAACCTGACGGCCAAATCCGGGACTCGTCAAATCCTCGACGTACAAATCGGTAATCTTGCCCTCTTTATTGCGAACCACCTTTGTCACCCGGAATTTTGCTCCGGGTCGAGTGATAACCTCCTCCCAACCAAGAACCCCCGTAGCGTCACGAGCGTTATTAGAGGTAACGTGAACATAGGGACCGCGGGCCTTAGCGCCAGCTTCGACCACCTCATCCAATTCATTCACCTTGCCCCAGGCGCTGAAATCGCTCTCGAGGCCATAATCATCCATGGAGAGTGACTTGCCCGGTTCATAGATGTCCCCCGGCTTTAGGTTTTCAATTTGTGCAAGCTCGGTTGGGTGGTCGGGGCGAATGCCGCGACGGAAGGTTCCTCGAGCCGTAGGTAACTGGTCAAGGTGTTTCTGGAAATTGGCGGGATCTTGATGCCACTTCTTAGCACCAGCGAACTGAACGCCCGTGGCCCCATATTCCCTGATTGCGGCATTTGCCTCAGGGGCAAATATAGCGCGATAGCCTTTCTCAAGACCTCGACCTATGGCCCCTCCCACTGAGTTACCAATGTAGGCTCCCATACCCCCCACTTGCGCGTTTGTCGCTCGGGCTCGCCAATCCTCTTGAGCGGAAAGTTCGCCAGGGTCACGGGCAAAACCGGAGATCATACCGCCTACTACCGCGGGGAATGCCCGAGAAGAGCCCACTAATCCGCCTGAGGTGATGATGGATCGAGGAATCTCAGAACCAAGCGATGCCCATTTGTTTTCCGGCTCAGGAACCACGGGGTGCCAACGACCAGTCCCCAGAGAATCGGGGATCATGCCGAGAAGCCCGCGTTCGCCAAACAAGTCATTAGCGGCCTGATCGCCGCCATACGCCATCGGGTGAACCACGTAGTTCTCCATCCATTCAGGTAGCAGGCCGGCCACGTTTGATCCTCCGTCGGTCAGACTCCTTCTCAACCGATGTACCGCTCATTAAGCCGCCAATCGTAGCGTCGGTGCGGAATTCTCGACCGAGTCGTCCCATCTCATCCGTACGATGGGCCATAATGCGTTGCATGGCCTCTTCGACTGACTTCGGGTTCATCAGTAGATTAGCCATGTCCTTCTGCTCTTTCGGGTTCAGCTTGTCACGATTGGCTTTGAACCAGGAGTGAGCCCAGCGCAGGAGGTTACTACCCGTTGGCCGGAAGCCCGTGGCGATCATAGCCTGAGCAAGCTTCTTAGCGACTGTGGTATTACCTCCAGCAACTTCATCAGCGATTTTCGCCGTGGCTTTGCCCGTCTGGTTGATAAGCGCCTCTTCAGTGTCGAGACCCGCTGGTCCCCCAATCCTCTTAAGGTCTTTCAACACAGGATCCGCCAAGCGAGCGGCGACCTTATCCGAAACGGCTGCTGGACGGAATGCTCGATAAACGCCCCTAGCGCCTCGTGCGGCGCCTCCAATGAGCGGACCTATCACCGCCCCTGTTCCAGCACCCTGTGCTGCCCCTGCGAACCGTGACTCGTCTAGGGGGCCTCCTTCGCCTTCGTTATATCCAGCGACTCCGCCGACAGCAGCGCCAGAGCCCATAAGTCCGGCTAGAGTTTTCAGGGTTCCCGGTTTAGTGAGTGGATTGCCAAACAAGTACTTAGCGGTCTTACCAGCGACTCCCAGAGGCGCCAGGATTCCGGCTCCCAAGCGAACTCCCGTGTCAATGCCGGGGTTTCGAGCGGCAAGCTTGCCGGTGAGTCTTTGGTACAAGGCTCGCTCATCTTCGTAGGATCCCCGTCCGGGTATTTGAGACATAATCCAGGGTACAACCTCATCACCGCCGCCCAGCATAGCTCCATCGAGCCCCGAGGCCAGTATGGCGGCGTCGTACTCGTTGGGTTGGTACTCGGAGGTATCAGCGGCCTCTTCGACGTCGAAGTACTTATCCACAGGGCCAAACCGCTTCTCGAATTTGTCCATAGCATCTGGGTTCTGTTCCAGATAGCTCAAGTCTTCCTCGGTCGGGACCGCAAATTGACCTTTGGGTGGCTGCTGAGCCATACCGCCACGAACTGAGGAAGCTTGCGGCGGTCCTTCATCGCCGTACCCGCCGAAGCGGCGCATCTTATCTTCCCAGATTTGCATAAAGTCTCTGCTAGTGAGGGACTCGACACCGCCCGGGTAACGATCACGAACGTCCGTGGGAACATTGCCCCAGATGGCCCGTTTAGCCCAGTTCTCCCCCTTCTGGCGGCCTTCACCCGTAGAGTGCATGTTTTTCCATGCAAGCTCGTCAGGATTTGCCATATGAGCTGCTGCACCACCGACGCCCTGCTGATGTTGCAAATAGATCTCTGCGGCAGTGGGTTCTCGACCATATTTCGCCTTGAAGGCGTCGATCTGAGCACGGAAGTTCTGGGCAGCGTAACGGGCGTTATTCACAGGATCCATCAAATCGCCGCGGCCTTCGGTGCGCGACAACTGGTACAAGCCTCTGTAGCTACCCGTTACTGCTGCTGGATTACCCCCGCTCTCGATCCGCGCCATAGCTCGCATCATCGGGAGGGGGATGTTGTATTCCTGAGCCGCTTGGGCGATAGCCGCCTCGATGTTATCGTCGAACTGATAGCCGGGGTGGCGACTGCGTTGCTGCGGCGCCTGGAAGCCTCGAGGTGGCATGCCCATCATGCCAGTTGGGTCAGCACTGCCCACATCCGGCGCTTCGGGAGTCGCATAGGATGGAGTATTAGGGTTAAGCCTGTGCTTGAAGTAGCTGTTTTGAGCTTCGCCAAGACTGAATGGCCCAGGACGAAACCCGGGTTGCGGCTGCAGAGGCTGCTGCGGTTGCTGACGCGGCCTGAAGTTAGGCTGCATCATCCCATTTGAATTTGGCGGCTGCAGTTGGGGCGGTCTGGGTACTGGTAACTGTGCAGGCTGTTGACCGCCAAACGGCCTGAATGGTTGTTGCTGAGGCTGCGGACGAATGTAATTCCACCCCTGAGGTGCAACCTCATCGGGATCGAGGACTAAGGGGGAGTAGACAACATTCGGATCACGGTAGGTCATCTTGCCCAGTCCGGAACGTTGCCGTCCGGACCCTTCGGTTTGGTTTGTTGGTCACGTCGCTGAGTGAGCGAAGCGCCAGCGTATTCGAGGTACCACTGGTCCCACTGGTCTGGACTTAGCGACTGAACCCCCATGCTTCGCATAATCTCCTGTTGGCGCATCTTCCAATACTCAGGCCAAGTCAACATGCGCTGTTTGCCGCCCTCGTTGACCAGGGGTCCGTAGAACTCGCTCTGGTATTGGTTGATCCAGCGAGCGTACTCGCCGGGAAGGTCCATGGCGACCTTGGCTGCGGCTTTCTTTAGCCGTACAAGTTGCAGGTTAGACTCAGGCAGAGCGCGGGGATTGTAAGCGGTCTCAATAGCTGTCAGCAACTCTCGCTCAGTGTCGTTACCACCGATGGAAGTCAGCAACTCGATACCCAGGGTCTTAGAGAGCGAGTCGAGCTGCTCAGCGATACTAGCCTGCTTACGAGTGTTCTCGTCAATCACACCCATAGACTCAAGTGGCCGGACTCCGGTAACACCGTCAACCATCTCGTCTGCGAAGATCGCCCCACGACCGAGCATGCTGACTTCGGGGAACCCGAGACCCGCATTGTTGTTCTGTTCAAGCATTTTCTCCATTGGACCAAGAGCGGTCATCATGCGACTACCCGCTGCAGCACCCGTCTGAAGGTCTTTGAGGTTGCGGCCTTGTTGTTGCTGAACACCCGGAGTAGGCGGAGGAGTAAGACCATCAAGCTTCTTCCAGCCGCCGCTTTTACGGGGCTGTACATAAGCTCGCTGCCCGTCAATGATTGTGGGGATAGCCTGATAGTAGTCCCCCCCGCCACTGCCTCCGCCTTGCCGATTGGCGAGACTCTTCATAGCCTCCTTGGGGTCGGACATCATCCAAATAGCATAAAACCGCTGCTCCTCAGCAGACAAGCCCATCCCGGACAATAGCCCCTGTGGTTGGGAGGGAGGGGCCTGACCCCTTTGCGAGGAACTCGCCGCAAAGTCTCCCGGTGGGGAAATAGGAGGAGATGGGCTTGCCTGTTGAGGAGCCTCGCCGGGCAACGCCGAGCGAGGTGGGGCAGCTTGCGGAGCAGCTGGCGACATGTTTATCATATCGGGGTCAAACCCAAGGCCGCCAGCGCCGCGTCCAGATTGCACAGGGGCGAATGAGTCTACTTCTGGCGGAGTATTCGGGGCGACCTGTGTCTGTTGTGCTTGAGCTTGCTGAGGACCGAACAGGTTCTTGTAGACAGCCTCTTGCTGTTTCTGCTTCTTCAGCTCGGGTCCAATTTCAGAGGTCAAATTACCCAAGGCCTCGAGACCGCGGTCCATACCATTTTGATCGCGAGTGAATAGGGAAGCAAGCTGAAACCAGTATTGTGCGGGAACCGCGTCGAAAAAATCACCAAATCCGGGCTGCTCCGGAGGGGTAATTCCATAAGCCTTGTAATCGTCTTCGCTGAGGATCCCGGATTGCTGCTTTGGAAGCTTAAAAGCCATTACGATAACTCCTCAACTCTCTCTCTCAAGGTCTTAATCTCCTGAGCCATAGCAGACATAGTCGCCCACATAAGACCAAGCATTGGCGGCATATCGATGATATCAGATCTACCCTGCGAAGGACCATATTGCTCAGCGTAGTCCTCAGCAATTGGACCAACCTGAGTGTATGGACGGTGATGATATTGATACTCGAACCCTGGAACTCTAGCCGCCCGTTCTATCAATTCTTGATTGGTCATTGGGCGATAGACGTGTTTGAACTGTCTACCGGAAAGACCGAAGAGACTAGCTATGCCCGCTAGGCCTGAAAGTCCGCCCATAGCCTGCGAGAAGGGGCTCGGGCCCTGGAATGGCGAGGTTTGAACGGTGCTTCCGCCCATACCACCCATTGCAGCGGCAATACCTGAGTAACCCATCAATTTCGAGGCGGGAGTCTCTTGCTCAAACATCCAACGGTTCATTAAATCTTGCAGCTGCTGGCCAGCTTGCTGCTCATAGGCTTGTCCGACATCCATAAGCGTCTGCCCAGGCGCCGTGGCGAACTCGTACGCTTGCGGAGCGACTGCC
>OBNH01000207.1_pt1 | contig 18232 bp, 13 predicted proteins | sample 1670201 | NCBI WGS metagenome assembly OBNH01 (sample SAMEA104232308, study PRJEB22302) | sediment metagenome | isolation source: sediment | reverse complement strand
CCGACCGCCGTCACGCTCGGCGCCAATGGCGGCGCCGGGCTCGACGGCGGCACCGTTACCCTCGCCTATGCCGGCGGCTTCACCACGCTGGGCGACTATTCGCCCGCGCTGGTCGTCCAGTCGATCGGCGCGGGCGGCGGCGAGGTGCGCCTCACCGGCGGCAGCGCGAACGTCACCCTGGGCGGCAGCGGCGGCGCGAGCGGCAATGGCGGCAGCGTCACCGTGTCGAACAACGGCGCCGTCCAGACCGCCGGCAACCATGCGCATGGCGTGTTCCTCCAGTCGATCGGCGGCGGCGGCGGCGCGGTGCTGGGCGCGGTGGATTCCGCCAGCATCGCCTTCAATCCGGGCAACACCGGCAATGGCGGCGCGATCCGCTTCGACCAGACCGGCAACATCGCAGTGCTCGGCGCCAATTCGATCGGCGTGGTCGCGCAGTCGCTCGGCGGCGGCGGCGGCTGGGTCGAGGGGATCTTCGCCGGCAACGGCACCGGCACGGGCGCGGGCGGCGCGATCGACCTGCGCCTTTCGGGCTCGGTCTTCGCGGCCGGCCTGAATTCGACCGGCATCTTCGCCCAGAGCCAGGGCAGCACCGGCACGGGCAATATCCGCGTCACCGCCAACAACCTGGTGCGCGGCGGCGGCGGCACCGGCGCGGGCATCCGCCTGGCCGGCGGCGCGGCCAACCTGATCCAGCTCACCTCCGGCTCGATCAGCGCGGTCTCCGGCCTCGCGATCGACACCGGCACGGGCAACGACCGGGTGGAGAATAGCGGCACGATCATCGGCAATGTCGACCTGGGCAGCGGCACCAACGCCCTGATCAACAACGCCAGCGGCGTCTTCATCGCCTTCAGCCGGATCGACCTGCGCGACGGTGCCGGCTCGAGCGGGAGCTTCGCCAATGCGGGCGACTTCCAGATGGGCCTCGCCGCCAGCCGCACCCCGATCGACCTGCTGCACGGCGCCACCTTCGCCAATCTGGACGGCGCCGGCGCGCCCGCGACCAACCTGCTCTACGGCGCCCGCGTCATCAACACGGTCGATCTCGACGGCGACTTCACCCAGAGCGCGACCGGTCACATGGCGTTCGACGTCGCCTTCGGCCCCTATGCGTCGGACCGCGTCAATGTAAGCGGCAACACCAGCGTGGCCGGCACCGGCGACGTGATCCTCACCTGGATGCAGGACAAGAACCCGGTCACCCTGTTCGCCACGGCGGGCACGGCAACCAATAACGGGCTCGCCATCCGCGACACGCTGGCGGTCGATTATCGCGTGCTGGCGAACAGCACCGGCATCCAGCTCGCCTTCGACACCAATTTCGGCCAGCCCTTCCTCAACGGCAACGAGCGCGCGCTCGGCGCCTATATGGACCGCGCGGTAACGGCGGGCAGCTCGGCGGGGATCGGCCGCCTGCTCGCCCTGCTCGGCAACATCCAGGCCGGCAGCGAGGCCCAGTATCGCGCGATCTTCGACCAGCTGAACCCCGAACCCTATCTGATCGCCTCGCTCACCCAGTTCGGCGCGGCGCGCGACTTCTCGTCCAACCTGTTCGGCTGCGGCACGCTCGCCGGCCCGGCGGGCGATGGCTGCGTCTGGAGCCAGGCCGGCGGCCATGTCTTCAAGCGCAGCGGCGACAGCGAGCATGCCAGCGTCCGCGGCGATACCGACGGCCGCTTCCGCGCCGGCTTCGAGAAGCCGCTGGGCGGCGACTGGATGATCGGCGGCGCGATCGGCTATGACAGCCTCGGCAATGCCAGGATCGACGGGCTGCGCGCCAATTCGGACGGCAATGGCGTCCATGCCGGCGTCGGCGCGCGCTATGCGGGAGCGAGCGGCGCGCAGCTCGCCGCCTCGGTGAGCGGCGGCTGGCAATGGACCGAGCTGCGCCGCGGCGTGAGCATCTTCGACACGCGCCAGGGCGTGGGCAACCAGGGCACCGGCTATTTCCAGGGCAGCGCCGAGGCGGCCTGGGTGCTCGGCCAGGGCATGGTATTCGCGCGGCCGGCGGTGCGCGGCTTCGTCACCGCGCTGCGCCAGGGCGGCTTCACGGAGCGCGGGCTCGAGGGCCTGGGCGTCGAGAGCCTCTCCCACACCCAGTGGATCGGCACCGTCGCGCCCGAGCTGAGCCTGGGCGTGCGGCTCGCCGGCAGCGGCCCGACCAGCGCGACCTTCGCGATCACCGGCGGCGGCGTGTTCAACACCACCGATCGGATCGCGGCGCCGTTCCGCCTGCTCGGCGGCAACGCTTCGGCCGCGCCGGCGACGATCACGACGCTGATGGATCGCCAGGCCGCGCATGTCGGCGCGGAGCTGCGGGTGGTGGGCAACGAGAACCTGTCGCTGCGGCTCGGCTATGACGGCGAATTCGGCAAGCGCACCACGGACCACCGCGCCAGCCTGAGCGCCCGCATCCGCTTCTGATCGCATGGGGCTGCCCAGGGCTTGAGGCGGGCCCTGGGCAACTCCGTCAAGCCGATTGAGCAGCCCCGGAACGGATCGACATTGGCGAGATCCCAATAGCCGTCATCCCCGCGCAGGCGGGGATCCAGGGTAGCATGGGACAATCGAAGCAATCGCGCGCGGGCTTGCCGGAGACGGTAAAGCGCGCCTCACGATCCTTGCTCCTGGCCCTGGATCCCCGCCTTCGCGGGGATGGCGGGGCAGGATATGGGTACGAAGCCCGGACAGCCCCGCCCGTGCCTCATCGCATCGTGCGGATCTCTTCGTCGCTTCCCGTCAGCTCCCAGCGGATCAGCGAGATCGGGATCGAGCCCGCCGCGCGGAAGCGATCGTGGAACGCCTTGATGTCGAACCCGTCGCCTTCGCGCATCGCCACATCGGCCAGCAGCTTCTCCAGCTCGACCTTGCCCATGTAATAGCCGATGCCATAGCCCGGCTGGCGCAGGTACAGCTCGATGTCGAACTGCGCGACGGCATCGCCCGGCTGCATCCATTTGGGCGTGCGCGAGACCAGCGAGGCATTGGCCTGCCGCCAGGTCCATTCGTTCGCCTGCATCTTCAGCTCGGGCAGGATGCGCGCGGCACGCTTGGCGCCCAGGATATAGTCGATCTCGCGCGCCTTGGGCCGGTCCGCCAGCATGCCCGACTGGATCAGGAATTCCTCGAGGTAAAAGGCCCAGCCTTCGTTGCGCAGGCCGTTGACGAAGAACAGCCGCGGCTGGCCGCGCACCGGGCGCGTGTCGCGCGCCGCCTGGAGTTCGTCAAAGGCATGGCCGGGCAGGTTGTGCGCGCGCAGCGGCCGCCCGTCGCGGAACTCGGCCTGGAAGAAGAAATGGAGATGCTGCGGCGCATCGAACAGGCCCGGCCTGGACGGATCCTTCTCGAAGGGGAACTGGTACGGCCCCTCCTCCGGATCATGCTTCACATAGTCCGGGACCGTCACCCATTGGCCGTCGCGCAGGAACCTGAGCAGGTCCTCGTCCTCCGCCTTGCGCTTGGCGTCGAACTCGGCACGGGTCTTGACCGGCTCGGGCATCGGAATGGCCCGATCGCGATGCTCCTCGATCTTCAGAAAGGCCAGCTGGCGCTGATATTCGCGCTCGCCGATCACCCGGATCTCCTCCGGCGTATAGGGCAGCAGCAGCACGTGCCTGAGATACCAGGCGTAATTCTCCGCGCCCACGCCGCCATAAGCGGGGAGCCCGGCCTCGATGCCTTCCAGCCACGCCTTGAACGCGGCGGCGGCGGCCTGGGCGCGCTTCGCCGGGGCGACGAGCGAGGGCTGGCGCTTCGCCGCCTCCGCGGCCAGCGCACCATAGACGTTCACTTCCACCTGCTTCTGCACGATCGCCAGGCGGGCAAGGTCGCCGCGCGCATCGGTGAGGTTCGCCCGGGCCTGGCGCAGCGCCTCGGGCACCGCATTCAGCCGGGCGGCCAGCGCTACCGCCGCTTCCTTCGCGACCGGCAGCGCCGGAATCGCGATGGCGCCGTGCATCTTGGGCCCGAAGCCGAGATTGGTGGTGCTGTAGAAGGCCGGATCGCGCTTCCAGGGCTGCATCACCCGGTGCTGGAACTCGAGCCCGCGCATCTCGGCGAGCACCACCATGTAATCGACGCGCTGCGGAATCGGCCAGGCGCTGTCGTCGATCGCCGCCAGCCGCGCCTCGAAGCGCTGGAGCCCGGCATAATGGCGGGCCATCGTCTCGGGCGAATAATCGGGCACGCCCCGCACCATCGGCGGCGGCACGAAGGCGCGGAACTCCTGGTAGAGCGCGAGCAGCGCGTCATAGCCCTGCGATGCGGCCTGGGCCTGGGCGCGTGCGGGCGCCGCCAACGGGATCGGAAGCGCCGGCAACGCCAGCAGCACGGCAGCAAGACCCAGACGCCTCTTCATCCCATTTCTCCCCAATTTCTTCGAGTTGAAACTCTCGCTACTCGTCGTCGCTCCGGCTCGGGGCCGGGCGACGACGGAGGAATGCAACCGCCCGCACCCCTCACAGCGCGTTGAAGAACCGCCCCAGCCGCTCCATCGCCTCGGCCACCCGCGCTTCGGATTCCGATCCGAAGCAGACGCGCAGATGCCCCTCCCCGCCCGGGCCGTAGAAGCTGCCCGATTCGACCACGACATGCGCTTCCTTCAGGATCGCCATGGCGAGATCCTGCGAGGAGCGGCCGGTGCCGCTGATGTCCGGAAAGGCATAGATCGTCCCTTCCGGCTCGGCGCAGCTGACGCCCGGCATCTGGTTCAGCGCCTGGACGACGATGTCGCGCTTGCGGCGATCGGCCTCGACCATCGCCAGCATCGCATCCTGCGGCCCCTCCACGGCGGCGCGGGCACCTTCCTGGATGAAGACGTTGACGTGGGTCACATCGGTCATGGTGATGCGCAGGATCGCCGGCATCAGCTTCGCATCGGCGGTCAGATAGCCGATCCGCCAGCCGTCCATCGAATAGGCCTTGGTGAAGGCGAAGCAGGTGATGGTCCGATCGCGCATGCCCGGCAGGCTGGCGATGCTGACATGCTCGGCCTTGCCATAGGTGATATATTCATACACCTCGTCGGACAGCACCAGCAGGTCGTGCGCGATCGCCAGGTCGGCGACGTGCTGGAGTTCCGCGCGGCTATAGACGCGGCCCGTCGGATTGGCCGGGTTGACCAGCACGATCATCCGCGTGCGATCGGTGATCTTCGCGGCGATCCTCTCCCTTGAGATCGCGAAATTATCCGCCTTGTCGAGCTCGGCGATCACCACCTTGCCGCCGGCCAGCTCGGTCTTGCCGATATGCTGGGGGTAATAGGGATCGAGCAGGATCACTTCGTCGCCGGGATCGATCGCGGCCATGAAGGCGGCAAAGGAGGCATGGGTGAGCCCGTTGCACACCAGCACCTCGTCGACGCCATAGTCCAGGCCGTTGAACGCGGCGAGCTTCTCCGCCAGCGCCTGGCGGAAGGAGAGCGTGCCGCGGAAATCGCCATAATGGACGATGCCCGCGTCAAGCGCCGCCTTGGCCGCTTCCTTGATGTGCGCGGGCGTGTCCGCATGCGGGCGGCCGAATTCGAGGTGGATCAGGTCCACTCCCGCCGCGTCCAGCTTCGCCGCTTCGTCGTACATGCCGAAGCTCTTCTTCGATCCGCCCGTCAGGCGCTGCGCCGGCCACTTCATCCCTAGACCTCCCACGACTCGATTACCTGTGAATAATTGCGTGATATATGATATTTCAAGCTTGAAATTTTAGGCTTGAAATATCTAGGGTCGGGGCGTTAGGTGACACGGACGGAGTCGCCGCGAGGGAGTTCTGCTCGATGAAGATCGCATGCGTGGGCGGCGGGCCGGCGGGCCTTTATTTCGCCATCTCGATGAAGGTGCGCGATGCGGGCCATGATATCCATGTGTTCGAGCGCAACCGGCCCGACGACACGTTCGGCTGGGGCGTCGTCTTCTCGGACCAGACGGTCGAGAACCTGATGGCGAACGATCCCGTCAGCGGCGAGACGATCCGCGGCGAGTTCGCGCATTGGGACGATATCGACGTCCATATCCATGGCGAGTGCATCCGCTCAAGCGGGCACGGCTTTATCGGCATCGGCCGCAAGCGGCTGCTGGCGATCCTGCAGGCGCGGGCCCGCGAGCTGGGCGTGGTGCTGCATTTCCAGCACGAGGCGGGGCCGGACCTGGCCGACTGGGCGGACTATGATCTCGTCATCGCCGCCGATGGCGCCAACAGCCGCATCCGCAACGCGCATGCCGAGCATTTCGACGTCGATATCCAGGTGCGCAGGAACAAGTTCTTCTGGTTCGGCACCGGCAAGGTGTTCGACGCCTTCACCTTCGCCTTCGAGGAAACCGAGGCGGGCTGGGTCTGGGCCCATGCCTATCGCTTCGACGCTGATCTCTCGACCTTCATCGTCGAGATGGCTCCGGCGACCTGGCACGGCCTGGGCCTCGACGCGATGGACCAGCCCGCGGCGATCGCGCTGTGCGAGAAGATCTTCGCCCGGCATCTGGACGGCCATGGCCTGATGTCCAACGCCACGCATCTGCCCGGGCCCCAGGCCTGGCTGAACTTCCGCCGGATCGTCACCGGCCGCTGGTCGCACGACAAGTTCGTCCTGCTCGGCGACGCGGCGCACACTGCGCATTTCTCGATCGGGTCGGGCACCAAGCTGGCGCTGGAGGACGCGATCAAGCTGGCCGAGGTGCTCAACCGCCCCGGGCTCGGCCGCGTCCAGGCGCTGGCGGAATATCAGGCCGAACGCAATGTCGAGGTACTCAAGCTGCAGAACAGCGCGCGCAACTCGACGGAGTGGTTCGAGACGCTCGACCGCTATCTGCCCTTTGCGCCGATCCAGTTCGCCTATTCGCTGCTCACGCGCTCGCAGCGGGTCAGCCACGAGAATCTCCGTCTGCGCGACCGGAACTGGCTGGAAGGGGTCGAAAGCTGGTTCCAGGCGCAGTCGCCGGGCGGAAGGAGCGCGCAACCGGTCCCGCCGATGTTCGCACCGTACAGATTGCGCGAGATGCCGCTGGCGAATCGTATCGTGGTTTCGCCCATGGCCATGTATTCGGCCGTGGACGGCACCCCGAACGACTTCCATCTCGTCCATTACGGCACCCGCGCCCAGGGCGGCGCCGGCCTCGTCTATACCGAGATGACCTGCGTCTCGCCCGAGGGCCGGATCACGCCCGGCTGCCCGGGCATATATGCTCCCGAGCATGTCGCGGCCTGGCGGCGCGTCACCGATTTCGTCCATGCGAACAGCGGTGCGAAGATCTGCCTCCAGCTGGGTCATTCGGGCGCCAAGGGCTCGACCAGGATCGGCTGGGAGGGGATGGACCAGCCCCTGCCCGAGGGCAACTGGCCACTGATCGCCGCCTCCGACGTGCCGTGGAGCGCCGGCAACGCCGCGCCCCGCCCGATGACCCGCGCCGACATGGACGAAGTGCGCGACCAGTTCGTCGCGGCGGCGCGCATGGCGGTGGAGGCCGGCTTCGACATGATCGAGCTGCACGCCGCGCACGGCTATCTGCTCTCCAGCTTCATCACCCCGCTCCAGAACACCCGCACCGACGGCTATGGCGGCAGCCTGGAAAATCGCCTGCGCTATCCGCTCGAGGTGTTCGCGGCGATGCGCGCGGCCTGGCCGGCCGAACGGCCGATGTCGGTCCGTATCTCGGCGACCGACTGGATGGGCGACCAGGGCGTCACCCCCGATGAAGCGGTGGCGATCGCCCGCGCCTTCGACGAAGCCGGCGCCGACCTGATCGACGTCTCGGCCGGCCAGACCTGGGCCGAGTGCAAGCCGGTCTATGGCCGCATGTTCCAGACACCCTTTGCCGACCAGATCCGCAACGAGGCGCGTGTCTCGACCATGGCGGTGGGCAACATCTTCGAGACCGACCACGCCAATTCGATCCTCGCCGCCGGCCGCGCCGATCTGGTCGCGATCGGGCGGCCGCACATGATCGACCCGATGTGGACGCTGCGCGCCGCCGCGCAGCACGGCTATCGCGGCGTGCGCGTGCCGCCGCAATATCTGGGCGGGATGAGCCAGCTCGCCCGCAACCTGCAACGCGCCGCCGAGGCCGGCGCGGCGCTCGGGAGCTGATGCCATGCGCCTGAAAGATGTCCATGCGGTCGTCACCGGCGGCGGATCCGGCATCGGTGCGGCGATCGCCCGGGCCCTGGCCGAAGAGGGTGCGCGCCTGACGCTGATCGGGCGCCGGGTCGAGCCGATCGAGGCCGTCGCCGCGACGATCCTCGGCGCCATCACCATCCCCGTCGACGTGACCGATCGCGCCTCGATCGACATCGGCTTCGAGACCGCCCGCACCGCGCACGGGCCGATCGGCATCCTGGTGAACAACGCCGGCATCGCCCCCAGTGCGCCCTTCGCCAGGGTGACGGCAGATGCCTGGCGCGCGACGATGGCGACCAATCTCGACGCGCTCTTCCATTGCTGCCAAGCCGCGCTGCCGGACCTGCTCGCGGCACCGGCGGGGCGGATCGTCACCATCGCCTCGACCGCGGGGCTCAAGGGCTATGGCTATACCGCCGCCTATGTCGCCTCGAAGCATGGCGCGATCGGGCTGATGCGCGCGCTCGCCGCCGAGTTCGCCGCCACGCCGCTCACCGCCAATGCGCTCTGCCCCGGCTTCACCGATACCGATATCGTGGCCAGGGCGATCGAGACCATCGCCGCGCGCACCGGCCGCAGCGCGGCGGAGGCACTGGCCGAGCTGACTCGCCACAATCCCCAGAAACGCCTGATAACGCCCGAGGAAGTGGCAGCCGCGACAGTGTGGCTCTGCCTGCCGGCCAGCGGATCGGTAACCGGCCAGGCGATCCCGATCGCCGGGGGAGAAGTGACATGACCCGCGCCGCCCCCCTCCGCGAGAAGCATGACGGCGCGCTCGACGATCGCGGCAGCGTGCGCCTGTGGCTGCGGCTGCTCACCTGCACCACGGTGATCGAGAAGCGGCTGAAGCGCGGCTTCGCCGACCAGTACGACATCACCCTGCCCCGCTTCGACGTGATGGCCGCGCTCGACCGCCATCCCGGGGGAATGACGATGGGCCAGCTCTCCCAGGCGCTGCTCGTCTCGAACGGCAATGTCACCGGCGTCGTCCAGGCGCTGGTGCGCGATCGCTATGTGAGCCTGGCCCCCTCGCCCACCGACGGCCGCTCCTCGGTCGCGCGGCTGACCCAGCTGGGGCGCGAATGCTTCGCCGGGCTGGCCGAGGCGCATCACGCATGGATCGAGGCGATGCTCGCAGGGCTGGGCCGGGAGGAGCGCGGCCAGCTTCACGCGTTGCTGGGGATACTGAAGGATTCGCTCGCTGCCGATGGAGGGAAGGAATGACCATGGACCCGACCAGCTTCGCGCCGGCGCATTTCGGCTGGCAGTTTGCCGACGGGATAGCGACCATCACCCTCAACCGCCCCGAGCGGAAGAACCCGCTCACCTTCGAAAGCTATGCCGAGCTGCGCGATGCCTTCCGGGATCTGGTATATGCGCCGCAGGTGAAGGCGATCGTCCTCACCGGCGCCGGCGGCAATTTCTCCTCGGGCGGCGACGTCCATGAGATCATCGGGCCGCTGACCGGGATGGCGATGCCCGAGCTGCTGGCCTTCACCCGGATGACCGGCGACCTGGTCAAGGCGATGCGCGCCTGCCCGCAGCCGATCGTCGCGGCGATCGACGGCATCTGCGTCGGTGCCGGAGCGATCATGGCGATGGCGTCCGACCTGCGCCTCGCCACCCCGGCGGCCAAGACCGCCTTCCTGTTCACGCGCGTCGGCCTGGCGGGCTGCGACATGGGCGCCTGCGCGATCCTGCCGCGGATCATCGGCCAGGGCCGCGCCGCCGACCTGCTCTATACCGGCCGGATGATGTCGGCCGAGGAAGGCGAGCGCTGGGGCTTCCACAACCGGCTGGTGCCCGCCGATGCGCTGCTGGACGAGGCTCAGGCACTGGCTCGCGGCATCGCCGCCGGCCCCAATTTCGCCCACGGCATCACCAAGACCCAGCTCAGCATGGAATGGGCGGTGAGCATCGAGACCGCGATCGAGATGGAGGCCCAGGCCCAGGCGATCTGCATGGCGACCAGGGACTTCCGCCGCGCCTTCGAGGCCTTTGCGGAGAAGCGCACTCCCGAGTTCGAGGGCAATTGATGGCCGACCGCAGCTTCCTCGACTGGCCCTTTCTCGACGACGGCCACCGCACGCTGGCCGAAGCGCTGGAAGCCTGGTGCATCGCCAACCTCACCGGCCATCACGGCGCCGACGTGGATGCCGAATGCCGGAGGCTCGTCCGCGCGCTCGGCGACGGCGGCTGGCTGCGCTACTGCGTGCCAGCGGCCTGGGGCGGCGTGCACGCGACGCTCGACATCCGCTCGCTCGCGCTGATCCGCGAGACGCTGGCGCGCCATTCGGGGCTGGCCGACTTCGCCTTCGCCATGCAGGGGCTGGGATCGGGCACGATCTCGCTGTTCGGCACCGAGGCGCAGAAGCGCGCCTATCTCCCCGCCGTGGCGCGCGGCGAGAAGATCGCCGCCTTTGCACTCACGGAGCCGGGCTCCGGCTCCGACGTGGCCGCGATGGAGACGCTGGCCGAGCGCCACGGCAATGGCTGGCGCGTGAATGGTGCCAAGACCTATATCTCGAACGGCGGCATCGCCGATTACTACGTCCTGTTCGCCCGCACCGGCGAAGCGCCGGGCGCCAGGGGCATCTCCGCCTTCCTCGTCGATGCCGACACGGCGGGCCTGCGCGTCACCGAGCGGATCGAAGTGATCGCCCCCCACCCGCTCGCCACGCTGGCGTTCGCCGACATGGCGCTGCCCGCGGACGCCCTGCTCGGCGAAGCCGGGCGCGGCTTCGCGGCGGCGATGGCGACGCTCGACATCTTCCGCACCACCGTGGGCGCCGCCGCGCTCGGCTTCGCCCGCCGCGCGCTCGACGAAGCGACCACGCGCTCCCGTACCAGGCGGCTCGGCGACGGCACGCTCGCCGACAATCCGGTCACCCAGTCCAAGCTCGCCGAGATGGTGCTCGACATCGATACCTCCGCCCTCCTCATCTACCGCGCCGGCTGGCTCCGCGACGTGCGGGGCCAGCGCAACACGCGCGAGGCCGCGCTCGCCAAGCTCCACGCCACCGACAGCGCCCAGCAGGTGATCGACAAGGCGGTGCAGATCTTCGGCGGCCTGGGCGTCACCGTCGGCGCGCCGGTCGAGGCGCTGTACCGCGAGGTCCGGGCGCTGCGCATCTATGAAGGGGCCTCGGAGGTGCAGAAGATCGTCATCGCCCGCCAGCACCTCGCCCAGAGCGCCGGCTGATGTTCCGCGTCGCCTATCCGCTGCGCTTCGCCCATTGCGACCCGGCGGGGATCGCCTTCTACCCACGCTGCCTCGAGCTGTGCGACGCCGCGGTCGAGGACTGGACCCCGGCGGTGCTGGGCGACGACCGGCGGGCCATGCACATGGGGCGCGGCCTGGGCCTGCCCACCGTCAACCTCTCCTCCACCTTCACCGCGCCGAGCAGGCTGGGCGACCGGCTCGATTTCGCCGTGCGCCTCACCCGGCTGGGCCGCAGCTCGATCGACCTGGAAGTGGAGGTGACGTGCGAGGGCGCGCCGCGCTTCTCGGTCCGCCTCACCCAGGTGCTGATCGATCTTGCCGGCGGCAAGTCGCGGCCCTGGCCCCCCGAATATCGCCAACGCCTTGAAACGGAATGCCAATGACAGCCCATCAGAGCCTGCTCCCCCCCGGATGGAAGCGCCCGCGCGGCTATGCCAACGGCATCGCGGCCAGCGGCCGGATGCTGTTCACCGCCGGCGTGGTCGGCTGGGACGCGGAGGAGCGCTTCGTCGCCCCCGATCTCGCCGGCCAGTTCCGCCAGGTGCTGGTCAACACGCTGGCGATCCTCGCCGAGGGTGGCGCCGGCCCGGAGCACATCGTGCGCATGACCTGGTACGTCACCAGCCGCACCGAATATCTCGCCCGGATCGCCGAGATCGGCGCGGCGTATCGCGAGCTGATCGGCCGCAACTATCCGGCGATGGCCGTGGTCGAGGTCGCCGCGCTGGTCGAGGCGGAAGCCAAGGTCGAGATCGAGACGATCGCGGTCGTCCCCACTGCCTGAGGAACCCTGACATGCAGAAATTCGACTGGGCCGATCCCCTGCTGCTCGACGCGCAGCTGGAGGACGAGGAGCGGATGATCCGCGACACCGCGCGCGACTATGCCCAGGCCCGGCTCGCGCCGCGCGTGATCGAGGCGTTCGACCGGGAAGTCACCGATCCGGACATCTTCCGCGAGATGGGCGCGCTGGGCCTGCTCGGGCCGACCGTGCCCGAGGCCTATGGCGGCGTCGGCGCTTCCTATGTCGCCTATGGCCTGATCGCCCGCGAAGTGGAGCGCGTGGATTCGGGCTATCGCTCGATGATGAGCGTCCAGTCGAGCCTGGTCATGTACCCGATCCATGCCCTTGGCTCGGAGGCGCAGCGGCTGCGCTATTTGCCGAAGCTCGCCAGCGGCGAATGGATCGGCTGCTTCGGGCTGACCGAACCCGATGCCGGCTCCGATCCCGGCGGCATGCGCACGCGCGCCACCCGGATCGACGGCGGCTATCGGCTGAACGGCGCCAAGACCTGGATCTCCAACGCGCCGATCGCGGACGTCTTCATCGTCTGGGCCAAGTCGGACGCGCATGGCGGCGCGATCCGCGGCTTCGTGCTCGAAAAGGGCATGAAGGGCCTCTCGGCACCCAGGATCGAAGGCAAGCTGAGCCTGCGCGCCTCGATCACCGGCATGATCCAGCTCGACGATGTCGAGGTGCGCGAGGACGCGCTGCTGCCCGAGGTCGAGGGGCTGAAGGGCCCCTTCTCCTGCCTCAACCGCGCCCGCTACGGCATCAGCTGGGGCGCGCTCGGCGCCGCCGAATTCTGCTTCCATGCCGCCCGCCAATATGGGCTCGACCGGCACCAGTTCGGCAAGCCGCTCGCCGCGACCCAGCTCTTCCAGAAGAAGCTGGCGGACATGGAGACCGAGATCGCGCTCGGCCTGCAGGCTTCCCTGCGGGTGGGCCGGCTGATCGACGCCGGCCGCTTCGCCCCCGAGATGATCTCGATCGTCAAGCGCAACAATGTCGGCAAGGCGCTCGACATCGCCCGGGCGGCGCGCGACATGCACGGCGGCAACGGCATCTCGGGCGAGTTCCAGGTGATGCGCCACCTGATGAACCTCGAGACGGTCAACACCTATGAGGGCACGCACGACGTCCATGCGCTGATCCTGGGCCGCGCGATCACCGGCATCGCCGCCTTCTGACCTGCGCGCTCCCGGCCGTTTCCAACAACGCGCCGGGAGCCCGCCCGCCAAGGGTCACAAAGGTCGCACCACCGCGAATTCCTCGCGCGGCCTATTTTCCCTGTTTTCCCGGAAAGCGCGCGCATCTCGCAACATAGCTGCGCGCGGCTGATCCTATCTTTCCAACAAAGCAAAAGAGCGGCCGGCAGCCAGGGCCGACCGCTCGAGCCAAGCAGGCGAAACCCTACATTGCAAGCGCGCCCGGAGCGGCCCGCACGCCTTCACTTCACCAGCAGGATGCGGCTGTTGGGCGGATAGACCCATTCGAAGCCGCGCTCGGTGACCACGCCGTTGTCCTCCAGCGGGATCTTGATCTTGCGCGCCCCCCATTCGGGCACCGGCGTGTAGAGGAACAGTTCGATCGACAGGAAATTGCCGGGGCGGAGCGTGTAGGTCATGCGCAGCGGGTTGAAGTCGGCGATCGATGGACCCGAGCCATGGCCCCAATCCCCCACCGAATGGCTGCCGATCACCACGTCCGAGACCTTCATGTCCTTGCTCGGATCGTCATAGCGGCCGAGCGCCAGCCCCGGTGTCGCCGCCACGCGCCTGTTGACCGCGGCGAGCGCGTCCCCGGCAGTCACGCCCGGGCGGATCACGTCGAGGATCATCCGGCGGATTTCCTGCGCCTTGTCATAGGCGCGCTGCACGCCGGCCGGGGCCGCGTTCTCCCCGGGCTTCAGCACATAGGCCATGCGCTTCATGTCGGTATAGTAGAAGAGATAGTGCACGCCCCAATCGACCGTGATCAGGTCGCCCGGCTGGATCACATGATCGCCCGAGACCGGGCCGCGCTCGCCGGGGCCGAGGATATAGATGCTCGGCAGGCCGAAGCTGCTGCCCAGCCCCTCCTTGTGGAGCTGCTCCATCATCCACCAGGCGACATCGCCGGTGGTGGTGTGGCCCGGCACGATCACTTCGTTGGAGAGGGCGCGCTCCAGGATGGTGCGCGAATATTCCCCCGCCCTGGCAAAGGCCGCGATTTCATGGATCGAGTGGCGCGAACGGAAGTCGGAGACCAGCTTCTCGGCCGGGACCAGCCGCTCCGCCAGCGCCGGGCCGAGCGTCTCGACCAGCTTCGCGTGGAGCGAATGGCTGAGCCCGTCGGCGGTGCCGATCTCGCTGGCCACATCGATGCCGATCCGCTTGGGATCGCGCGCCTCGACGAACTTGCGCAGCTCGGCGGGCGAGAGCTTCAGGTCATAGAGCGGGCACTGGTCGAACGCCGCGCCACCGATCCCCATCGCGGCCCGCTCGATCCGGCCGCTGCCGGCGCGATCGGTGAAGACATGATAGCCGACATCGCCCACATAGCCGCCGCCAAGCAGCGCGGCGTTGGGATCGTCATGCCCCTCGCGCGAGGCGACGATCCACATGTCGATGCGGTTCTCGCGCATCGCCTCGGGCAGGATCAGGTCGAGCTTGTCCTTGCGGATCTGGCACATCTGGTCCCAGCGCCGCTTCGCCTCCTGCCCCTGGGCGGGAAGCGCCGCCAGCAGGGGAAGGACGGCAAGCGGCAGGGCCAGACGATGGCGGCGTTTCGACGACACGCTTGTTCTCCCGTGACTTACACCTGGGGAACGTGGCAGGCCCGTCACGGAAATGGAACAATAATCACGCAATTTTCGTTGATATTTCACCGCGTGTTCGGCATGGGCCCGCCTTCCCGCGCGATGGGGCGCCCATGGCGTTTCCGCCACACAACCGATCCGGCGCAAATGACGATTGATAGGTGTAGAAACATATGTTTTCGGCTAATTCGCCTGCCCGATGCCGTCCGGCCCGGCGCAACGTCTTGATCCTGCGGAACGATTGAGGGAAACATGGCCACCAGCGCGGTGAAGAAAACGGCGAGAACGGCAGAGGACCTGATGGACAATCGCAGCGTCTACGACCCGAGCAGCCCCAATTTCCGTCTCGAGAACTCGCCTTTCTACCTGATGGCGCATGCCGACTTCAAATATCACGAGGACATGGACATCGTGCTGCACAAGCATGGCGTGTCCAAGCCGATCTATCGTGTGATGACGGTGCTGCGCGAACGCCAGCCGGCCAGTATCGGCGCGATCGCCGAGGCGGCGTTGACCAAGCGCTCGACGATCAGCCGGATCATCGACCGGATGGTCGAGCAGGGCCTCGTCACCACCGAGCCCAACCCCGAGGACAACCGCATCACCGAGGTGACGCTGACTCCGGCCGGCCAGCAGACGCTGCGCAAGCTGACGCCGATCGTCGGCCGCCAGTTCAACCGCGCGATGGACGGAGTGAGCGACCGCGACATCGCCCATCTGCTGCGCACCCTGCAGAAGATCAGCGCGAACCTGAGCAAGCTGCCGATCGAGTGAGAAGGAGCGCGGCCGGGCGATCGATCCGCCTGATCCCGTCATCCCCGCCTTCGCGGGGATGACGGGAGGGTCGTATCGGGTCCTAATCTACCGGCCCCTGCCGTCCACCACCAGCTTGCCATCGGCGATGACATAGCGGACATCGCGCAGGTTCTTCAGCGAATCCAGTGGGTTGGCGCCAACAACCAGGATGTCGGCGATCTTGCCCGGCTCGATCGTGCCCAGCTTGTCACCCATGCGCATGATCCGGGCGCCCATGCTGGTGGCGGAGGCGAGCACATCGGCATTGGTCATGCCCGCCTGATGGAGATAGTCGAGCTCGCGGAAATAGGCGTCCGGATAGCGCCATTCATTCTCGAACGGGATGTCGGTGCCCACGCCGATCGGCACGCCCGCGCGCCAGGCTTCGTTCACGCGCTTCAGATGATCCTGCTGGTTGATCACGAAGCGGCGCGAATGGGTGTAGTAGAAGCCGCCGCTGGGAATGCCCGCGGTCGGGTAGCCGCCCTCGAGCAGATTGTCGAAGGCGCCGATCGTCGGCACGAAGGCGGTGCCGTGCTTCTTCATCAGCGCCACGGCCTGGTCGCTGAGCAGCAGCGGATGCTCGAGCGTGTCGACCCCCGCCTCGATCGCCCAGTCGGTATATTTGCCATAGCTGTCGATCGCGACCGGCACGCCCAGCGAATGCGCCTCGTCGATCGCCGCGGCGAGTTCCTCCCGGGCGGCCGGGGCGCTGATCTTGATCCAGTCGGCCAGGCGCCGGACCTGCTCGCGCACTGCCTTGCGCCACTCCCAGGGCCCGTCGACGCCGTGCGGATCGCCGCCGAGATTGGGCTTTTCGCGGCCGGTGGCGGTGGAGGTCACTTCGTCGCCATGCCCGCCCGTGCTGGCGAGCAGCTTGCCGCTCCACATCACGCGCGGGCCCCGGATCATGCCGCGATCCACCGCTTCCTTGATGCGCAACGCCACGTCGTCCATCGTGCCGACATCGCGCGCAGCGGTGATGCCCGCGGTGACCATCTGCTCGGCCAGCACCGTGCCGCGGATCGCCGCGGCGGCCGGGCTGTCGGAATAGCGGCCCATGTCGGTGCCGCGCTGCTGGGTGAAGTGGATATGCAGGTCGATCAGGCCGGGCAGAATCCACAGCCCTCGCGCATCGATCGTCCGCGCCGCGTTGGCGGGCACGGGCGTGCCGGCCGGGCCGGCGGCAAGGATCCGGTCGCCCTGGAGCACGACCACCGCGTTCGGGATCGGCGCGCCGCCCCGCCCGTCGAGCAGCGTCCCGCCGCTGAGCACGATCACCGGCTCATGGCTGCGATCGATCGGCGGGATCGGCAGGCGGCGGACATCGTCGGTCGTCTCGGGGATCGCGCGCTGCGCATGCCCGAGATGCGGCGTCAACACGCCGATCAGCAGCGCCGCCGAGATCGCCGCACCCCGCAGGAGCTGTTTCCGAACCGCGCCGCCCTTCCTCGATTCCCCCATGGCAACATCCTCATCATTCCCATTTACACATGATTTAAAGCGTGATTCTCTTGACGAAACAAGGGGCATTTGCAACCTTTCCCCCTCGGCGGGCTCCCGGAAGGACATCCGCCATGGGAATTGCGTTCGATGGAGCAGGCACCGCGACATGAAGGCCCGGCCCCTCCGCCCGCGGAGTCGGACGGCCTCGGCGCGCCGGCGCTGGGCGAGGCCCTGCAGCATGCCATGGCGTTGGCGCGCGGCGGCCAGGGGGAAGCGGCGGAGGCCATCCTGCTGCACCTGCTGGAGCTCGCGCCCGAAAATCCCGACGCGCTCCAGCTGCTCGGCATGATCGCGCGGCAGGCCGGCCGGCACGCGGCGGCGGTGGCGCTCTTCCGCCGCTCGCTCGCGGCCGCGCCGAATCAGCCCCATGTGCACAACAATCTGGGGAACAGCCTTGGCGACCTGGGCGACTCCGCCGGCGCGGTGCGGGCCTATCGCGAGGCGCTGTCGCTCGCGCCCGGCTATGACGAGGCCCGGGTGAACCTGGCGATCGCCCTGCTCGCCGCCGGGCAGCCCCAGCCCGCCTGCGAGACGCTCGCCCCGCTGCTGCGCCGCGATCCGCGCAACGCGCGCGCCTGGGCCATACTCGGCCAGGCGCGGCGGGCGAATGGCGAGCTCGATCACGCCATCGCCGCCTTCCGCACCGCGCTCGCGCTGCGGCCGGACCATGCCGCCACGCTGCTCAACCTGGGCGTCGCGCTGCGCCTTGCCGGCTGGCCGGAAGAGGCCCTGCCGCTGCTCGCCCGCGCTGCCGAGATCGATCCGGCCAATCCCGAGATCGCCTATGTCCTGGGCCATTGCCTGCAGAATCTGGGCCGGACCGACGCCGCCATCGTCTCCTATGAACGCGCGATCACCCTGCGCCCCGCCGATCGCGCCGCGCACCGGTCGCTCAACAACCTGTTGTGGCGGCAAGGGCGCGGCGAGGCGTGGCTGGCCAGCTATCGCGCCGCGCTGGCCCGCTTTCCCGGAGACGAAGGGCTGCTCTGCGACCTGGCCGACCGGCTGCTGCTGGCCGGGGAT
>OBNH01000133.1_pt1 | contig 31724 bp, 28 predicted proteins | sample 1670201 | NCBI WGS metagenome assembly OBNH01 (sample SAMEA104232308, study PRJEB22302) | sediment metagenome | isolation source: sediment | reverse complement strand
GGACCAGGCGGCACCGGTCGCCACTGCCGAGGCGACACCGGCGCCGGCCGCGCCCGCGACTCAGCCGGCCGAGGTCGCGAGCGCGCCTGCCGCGACTCCGGCCGCCCAGCCGGCGGCGACGCAGGAACAGGTCGCCCAGGCGGTGGGCCGCGACTTCGGCAGCTATGACAAGGACGGCGATGGCAAGCTGAGCCAGGTCGAGTTCGCCGACTGGATGGCCGCGCTGCGCAAGGCGTCGGAGCCGGGCTTCCAGCCGGGCAGCGCCGAGGCGACGACCTGGGCGAACCAGGCCTTTGCCAGCGCCGATACCGACAAAAGCGCTTCGGTGAACAAGCAGGAGCTGACCGTGTTCCTGACCCCGAAGCAGCCGGGCTGATCGCTTTTCTTCGCGCCGGAATACGCATGGCGCTTGCTCCCGAACGGCCGCCGGACTTGCCTCCGGCGGCCGTTTGGTTGCTCAGGGCGCGAGGCGGAGCAGGGCGTCCTTGCCCGGCCGGATCAGCAGTACCGCCCGCGAGAGCAGGTCGAAGCCGAGCAGGGCGTTGCGGCCTGCTCCCGTGCGGCGGGCGCTCTGCACGGGCAGCGGCCTGCCGCCGAGTGTGAGCGTCAAGGGGCCGACCAGTTCGGCAGCCTCCGCGATGCCGGCGACGCCGCTATGCGCCTCCGCGCCAAGGACAGGGGCGTCGGGCGCGAACGCGGCGGGCAGGCTCGTTCGCCACGCGCCGCTGTCGACGAGGAAGTCGGCTTGGCTGCCGTCCGATGCGCTGGCCGGCGCATAGGAGCGATACCCGTTGCCCATCGGCGCCGCCACGCCGTCCAGCGTGCAGGCGGGGTCGGCCGGTGGCGCCAGCGTCGCGATGCCCCGCGCGAAATCGATGCGGAGGCAATCGGGGTCGGCGAAGGATTGCGGGCTGATCACTCCGTCGATACCGAGCGCGTCGAGCATGCCGATCTGCATCACCGCCAGCCGCGGAAACCGGCGGCGCACGGTACCGATGGTGATGTCGACCTGCTCCAGCGCGCGGCCGGTGACCGGCCTGCCGCCACTGTCATGCCCGGCAATGGCTGCGCCCGGGGCCAGGCCGGTCGCATCGGCGAACCGGGGCGCGAGCACCGTGAGGCCGGCGCCGGTATCAAGCAGGAAGGTTCCCGGCCGGCCCGCGATGATGGCGTGGACGATCGGCAGCCGGCCGCCGACCGGGCGCCCGCCCAGCGTTTCGGGGCGTTCGATCGCGAAATGCGGCAGCTCGGGTACGGGGGCCGCACCGAGCAGCAGGGCGAGGGCAGGAAACGCAAGGGCGCGAAGCATGGCGAGATGGTATCGGGCGAGCTGTGGTGCCGCAATGACAGGCTGGATCGCTCCCTAGATCAGCCCCTGCCCGCGAAGCGAGGCATGCCCCTCGCGGCCCAGGATGATGTGGTCGTGCACCGCGATGCCCAGCCCCTTGCCGGCGGCGGCGATCTGGCGGGTGATCTCGATATCGGCGCGGCTGGGGGAGGGGTCGCCCGAGGGATGGTTGTGGATCACGGTCATTCACGTTGGATCACGCTCGATACCATCGGTCCACGGAAGTAAAAGGTAGGAGATAGGAATAAGTATAGATATCTCAAATACTTGGTGGCGTTCAGTGCTAAAGCGCGTGCAAGTGGGGACGGGTATTGGGATCGGTCGAAAAAGGTGAGCGCCGGCTTCCACCCGTACATGCCGCCGTCAAACGTGGTCCGCGCAAAGGGGGTTCAGGAGGCTGTAGGGACCGTAGCCAATCGCCTCGGCGACAAATCAGACATCGGAAAACAAGCTGCATTCAGTAATCCCGAGGCGCGGTGCGCCGCTGCGAGCCGCGCGCCAATTGCGCCACATTCGGGGTGCCTGAGGGGTTGGCACCTCGACGGCCGCGGCCAATTCCTCCCCGCCATTCTGCTCGGACATCGCGCCTCTCAGCTCATGGCACTTTGGTGATCGGAAAGAGCGAGCGCGCCCGAGGCCATCGCTGCGAGCGCAGGCCCGCTGTCTTGCAAAAAGCGGTAGAATTTTATCGTGTTGCCCGTGCCGATTTCGTCTTCGGCAATCGGCTCCCAGCCAGGCCCTGGATCAGAACTCCTAGTGTCGATCGAAGGGGTTGCGATGCTCCCTTTGAAATCTTCGCCGGTGAAATTGTACGACCCATTTACCAGCCACGCTTCAGTACGCGCGCGGAAGATCGCCCATTGGCTTTGAACACCAACGCGTACGGGTTCAGTGCCATCACCATTCGCAAGAGTGACCATATTCAAGCGCACCGGCATCACCTTGTCGCCGACCGCCTCTTGCAATGCGGGGAGGTCGCTGGCTAACGCCGTCGCCAGCGCACGATGTACCGGCAGCGTCTCGCCGTCGATCGTCGTGTCCGCATTGAGCAACGCCCTCCAGTCGACCGCACCTGTCAAGCCGGTCGCCACGAGCTGGATACGCTCATCCAGGAAATAGGCGTCGAAGAGCAGGACCGCGGGCATCGGCGGCGGCTGATGGGCCAAAAGCACGCAGGCCGAGATGCCCCGCGCTTTTGCCTTGGCGAGCGCATCTCTCGTGAACCCCGACGCGCTATAGATGACCCCCATGTTCGCCCCGGAAGAGCCAAGCTCGCCAAGGAAGGCGTCGACCTGCTGAACGGTGACCTTGCGCGCATATCGTTTACAGCTGACGAGGATCTTGACCGGGAAGTGACCGCCGATCAGCGCCTCGATCCAGACGTCGCGCTGGCGTCGCGAGCCGATATCGACATCGAGGGTCTTCGCGTCGTGCGTCACCTTCGCATCTGGTGCGAGCGCCTGACACAGGGCGGCGACCGCCCGTTCGAAATCCTGCCACGGTGCGCTCATTTGCCGCTGATCCCGACAATCGGACGCAAATGACCACTTCCATCACGCAGCACGAGCAGGAAGACCGTTCCCGCGAGCCCGGCGATGTCAGCAAGAATGGCAACCGCCGCGAGGGTGATGGTCGTCTCGGAATATTGCGACGGCGTGAGAACGACCCGTGCCGCCACGAAAAGGACGACCAGCAACGCGACAATCGCGACTAGGCCGGTCGCCAGTCGAAGCTTGAACCATAACGAATCGTGCGCTTTCAGCTGGTCGAATGTCTCGCGTTCCTGACGCAGCCGCTCTGACGCACGACGACCCATCAGTCCTCATCCTCGGCATCGAGTGCCTGTCCTTCGCGGATGGCTTGCGCGATATCGCGCTCCGCACCGTTCAGGATCGCTTCGTAGAGAGGAAAGGCGGGCGAGAGACGAGGCATTGTGCTGAGCACGGCCCGCGCGTCATCCCGAGCTTTCAGATCGCGCGGCATTGGTTCGCCGCGCGTGCCCGATTTCACGCCGGACATGGCGGCTGCAGTGAGCGCGTCGATCGCCCAATTCAACGTCTCGCTATCCGCTGCCGCACACCGATCGAGATAGCGTTCCACAAAGCGCCGTTGCTTGAAGGCGAACAGATGGTGCGTGTGGCGAACCAGTTTCGAGATCCATTTCAGCTCGACAACGCCTGCCGCGTCGAGCTTGCCATCGAGGAATTCGACCACGAGATCGGCGTCGATGTCGAACATGCCCGCGACCAGTTCCGCCGCTCGATATACTTTGTAGCCGTCGTCATCGTCGTGCTGGCGAAGCCATGCCCAGGCACGATCGAGTACCCGCGCTGCGTCCGCCGACTTGTGAAAGCCGAGCTTGCCCTCGTGGAAGCGGTAGCCGAGCAGTTGGATATCTCCTTCCTCGTCGCCGAGCGCTCGGTCAGTGCGCTGGAACAGGAAGTCGGCGAAGGGTACTGGGAAGTGCTCGGCAAGCTCACCGAGCAGCGATTCAACCCAATGCCCCTGGAAATCCTTGATGTCGCGCATCCGCGCCAGCAGCTCTTCCACATCGTTCGTGTCGAGAAGTGCTACGAGCTTGCGGCGCCGTTCCAGCAGCAACGAGGCGACCTCATTGAGCAGATCGGGCTGTTGCTCGAACGGCGCCAGTAGGGCGATCCCCTTCACTTGCTGATCGGGAAGGTCTTTCGACCAGCGAAGGGCAACGAGCGCCGAGCGCGACACCGCCAACTCGGCACTCGACACGGCGCGGCGCAGCAAGCGAAGATCTTCCGCAGCGAAAGATCGTGTTAGCGACCCGAGCGCGGCTACGCCGCGCGCTGCCATGTCGGCGTCGCGCTCGAGAAACCGCTCGATCTGGCGGCGACCATCGGCGGGCTCAAGGTTGAGCAGCTGGGCCATGGCGCCCCAAACGAAGCTGCGAAACGCTGATCGGGGATCGGCCGCTGCACGCACAAGCAGCGCGCGGGCGAGCGGCAGGTCATCCTGCAAAAGGGTATTGACCAACATGTAAGCGGAGCCATCGCCGATTGCGGCCCGAGCCAGATCGGCCAAGGCATCCTCCAGCTGATCGAGCAGATTCTCCGCTTCAGGCCATGTTTCCTTCAGTTCATTCGCAAGCGCCGGCAGCCACTTCTCGACGTCGTCCTCTTCCGCCTCACGGGGGATCTGCCCGCGAAAGGCAAACCGGGCACGGTCAACCATCGCTGCGCGCAGACGGAAGCTTCGGTCGTTAGGAAGGCCGTCGAGGAAACGGTTCGCTGCGTCGCCAGGCATTCCGCCGCCATATTGGGCATGCCAGCTGACCGCATCCGTGACGGCGAGCATCGTCGTGGCCGATAGGCCGCCGCGGTCCATGATCGCAGTGACAGCCTCGATCGTGGCGGCAAACTCTGCCTGATATTGTTCGCGCAAATCCTCTGGCGGCGACATGCTGCCAATGCCGTAGGGCATCCTCAATGCATCATGGAGATAGCGAGCAGCGATTGCGCAAACGCGCGGATTTCCATGTTCCAGCAAGGCGATGATTCGGTCGATCACAGCGCGCCGGAGCGGGAGCGCATATTCGTAGCTCACAAACGCGCTCGAGAGCATAATTGCCCGCGCACTGGCCCGCGATTTGTCGATTGTGCCTTTGAGTAACGGGGCCACGATCGAGAGCGGAGTGTGTGCGCCGTCCCATGCTCGGTCGTCTTCCATCAAATCGAAAGCAAAGGCAGCAATCTCTTCGTTAAAATCCCGCGGCTTGTGCTCGGCAAACTCGCAGAGCTCGGCTAAGGCCCGGATCGGATGACCGGGGTTGGCGCCGGTTTCGCGAGTATCGGTTCGTCCCATTTCCCAGAGCAACTGCAGGGCCTCACGCCGGTAGCGCTCGGTGTGTGCGATATTCGAAAGGATCGGTGCTGCCTCACGGAAGCTCTTACCGCCACGGAGCCGGTCGCTGACGAAGCGTAGCGCCTGTGCCGGCTGATAGATCGCCACTGCTCGTACAGCCTCGATCCGAGGATCCCAGCCATAGTCGATGTCGCGGAAGCGAGCCCAGGCGGCGTTGAGCAAATTGCTGTCTGTGGGATCACCACCGTGTCGGCGCCAATCGAGACGCCCCAGATTGACCATCACCTGCGTAAGCAGGCGATCGTCGACGGCATTGATGACACGTTCGGCGAAAAGGCTGAGACGCCCATCGTGCTGGATACAGATATCATCGATCAGATAGTCGCCCAGCAGGTCCGGCATGAGCCGATAGAAGCGGCCCCGCTTGTAGAGCACGCCACCATCAACGAGCATCTTGAGCGCTCTCGTTGCATCGTCTGCCGCATGTGCCGTGACCGTCTCTAACAGCTGACCGATCTCGCGATCGTCGATACGAACCGGCTGGAGGAGCGCGATCAGCCCAAGCATATCGCGGAGGAGGCGAGTGTCTTCCGGAAGACCAATCCGCCCGGTCAGCACTTGGGTAAATCGCTCGATCACGACAGCACGCATATCGTCGGCGTTCCGCACCATTTCGGCGGACACTTCCTGTTCGGTGACGACACGCGCCGCCATGACGGCAACGAGCGGATTGTCGGCGGCAATACGCTGGACCAAATCCGCCCAACCTTCGTCGCCCCCAAATTTGGTCAGGGCATGGGCTGCGAGATCACGCATCGCTGCCTTCGGCAGAACGCCAAGTGCGATTTCGACAGGCTTGAAGATAGCGAAGCGTGCAAGGTCATTCCGAATGCGCTGCTCGGCATAAGGGCGTGTCGCGAGCAGTAGCCGCGCCTTGTTGCGGGGGTCGGCGACGTAGTCGATCAGGAGCGGGAGACCGTCGCGATCATGAGCGTCATCGACCACCAACAGCTTTTCGCAGGTGCCAAGCGCTTCGAGGCCTTCGTGGTCTGGGTCGCTTACGGGCGACAGGAAGCGCACCAGCGTTGCCGGATGTGCCGCTGCGTAACGCTCAACGCCAGTCTTGATTAGGCGGGATTTGCCCATGCCACCCGCGCCTGAGACAATTACTACTGGCTGCTCGCCCTCCAGCCCAGCGTTCAGGGTCTCAAGGTCGCTTTCGCGACCGACAAGCTCCCAGTTATGCGTGAAGGCGCTATCATCTTGGTCGAACGGGGCGAAAAAGCGATCGGCCTTGACCCATGGACCGGGATTGTCGCGTCCGAGCAGGACGAGCCGTTGTCCCCGGAAGAAGATGTCGACAAGATTGTCCTGAAGTTCTCCCGGCAGCCCGCGAACCTTGCGGGATATGTCGTCCTGGTCCCAAACTTCCCAGCCAGCTGCCTCCATCGCATCAGCTGTGGCCGGGCTGGCGACGCGGCTAAGGGCAAGAATAGAGCGATCGACCGGACGGTCGACGCCGGCAATCGCGCGTCGGGCTTCGGCAGGACCAAAGCGCTCGACCTGCTTGCACTGAATGCCGATCGTTTCGCCGTCGCCGATGGCGAGAACGTCCCAACCGCCTTGATCGTGACCGCGACCGCCGCGCACGCGCGTGTTGCGAGTGGGGTAGAGGTAGCTCGTGAGATCCCCAATGAAGCGTTCAAACATCTCTGGTGCAAGCATGCTCAAAGGCAAGAGCGGCGCTACAGCCAGCACGGGCGCTGCGTCAGCCTGCCCGAGTTGCATGAGTCGCGATTCATCGAGTTTGAGCACATTGGCGAGGGGCGCCATCTGATCAATTGATGGCCGGTGCGTGCCCGCTTCCCACCGGCTTACCGACTGTTGTTTGAGGCCGAGCACGCGGGCGAGCGCAGCTTGGGTGAGGTTCGCTCTGGTGCGACCGTCAGTGATGAACTGGGCAAGAGCAGAGTATTTCGGTTGGGCGGCCATGACACACACCATAGCTGTATGATCAAAATATAGCAACACATATAGAGTGTGCGATCTGGCAGTGATGCCTCACGGCGAACGATGTCGCGCGATTTTTCAGCGCGATCGCTGCCGGTTTTGGGCGTCCATTTGCGTAGGGCAACGGTTCGGAACTGCGATCGGGAGGCAATCCGGGTTAGCTATACGCCTGGAGGCGGCCACCCTCAGAGTGACATTGCCGCTTTGTTTCAAGGCGATCGATGATACCTTTCCCGAACCGACGACTCGTTCGGAAAGGAGAGGACATGCGCAGGATCACTTTCGCGGTAGCGTCGATCGCATTGCTCACCGCTTCGAGCTCCGCATTCGCAGCGGGCCCGTGCAAGGATGCCAAGGGCAAGTTCATCAAATGCCCGACGCCGGCCGCCACGGCCGCCGCAAAGGCAACTACGACCGGTGGGGTGACCAAGGACAAGAACGGCAAGTGCCACGTAGCCTCCGGACCGAAGAAGGGACAATTTACCAAGTGCCCTTGATCCTATGATCTCCGGCCCCGGCCCGCACGCGGAGGCTGGGGCCGGCCATTGCTGGCTCGCTACGATGGTCCACCAGGAAGAGCTCCGGCGTGGCGAGTTCGAGCTGATTGAGCAGCTCCAGACTGAACGACAATGGCGTGCATTTCGCGAGGCTCGCGGCATGTCCCTGGCGGAAGTCGAGGTGCTCCGCCTCTCGCGTTATGCGGGGCCGCCGTGGAAGCCCTTCGAGCGGTTCGCGCACTCTCGTCGCGATGTTTTAGTTTTCTGCTCCCTTTCGGTTCCACAGGCTTTCGGATGGTTGCAGGCGATGTACAGCCTGGGCACATGGGTGTTCGGGTTCGCGACGTCGTTGATGCATTGAATGAGCTGCGCGCCCACTTCGATGGGCGGAAAACCGAGCTGCTGGTTGGCCTATTCCTGGACAGCAATTTCGAGACGTGCGGCACTTTCGCGATCGATGGCTCTCGGAGTAAAGTTTCCGCGCCGATTACTGGTCTTATCGCATCGGCCGCGGTGAGCGGCGCTACCTACCTGGTCCTCGCGCATAACCATCCGTCAGGGGATCCGACGCCAAGCCGCGCTGACAAGGAGGCAACCTTCGCGATCGCGCGTGCCTGCGACCATATTGGCGTCCGGGTCCTTGACCACCTGATCATTGCTTCTGGGGGCGTTTCTAGCATGCGGACTTTGGGGATCATATAAGGCCAGTGCCCGGAGTGCCTTTGCAGCCAAAGGAGATCCCCGCAATCCGGGAGTGCGTGGTCCGGAAGGCGGGCTGCAATGCCCGCGTCGCTGTCATATTGGCACGATAGCGCGCGTTTCCTGCGGCACGAGCAGAATCCTGCCAGTGGGGCTGCTGCCGACCGCTTGTGCAATTTGATCCAAAGTGAGGCGAACGTTCGTAGTGTGCCATAGCTTTGTAAACAACGCTCGGTAGTTGCGGCAGCGAAACAGAGTTTACCTAGTAAGCGCATGGGTATTTGGCTGCTGCCGCTTACGCGGCGGGGCAACGGGAAGGCGCTTCTTGACTGGAGATGCTATGAGCGTTCGCTTGCTAGCTTGCTTACTGGCGTTAGGCTTTGTTTTAACGGCGAGTGCGCAGGCGCAGGAAGTGACGACCTATAGCTATGATGCGCTTGGTCGGCTGACCAAGGCGCAGACATCGGGCGGGTCGAACAACGGGGTCGTTTCCTCGATCGGATTCGACGCTGCTGGCAACCGCTCCAACTATACCGTCACCACCGCATCGGCGCCTTCGAACTGTATTCTCACAGCTGCCGACGATCTCGCTGGGACGGATGAATTCTCAGTCTATCCATATCTGGTCCGCTCCGGCACCTGCGCGGGCCCCGTCGGGGTTGCTTACTCAGTACAGTATGTCCGCGGGCAGGGGTATTACGAGACCGCGTGGTCTCTAGGCTCGGGGCCGTTCGATCCAAACGACAATTCGGCATACGGAACGCACCGCTATGTACGAATAACGCCGTACTCGGGAGTGCCGGCGGGGAATCCGTTGGTCCTCAAGATTGTCTGGACCATTACCTCAGGTTCCGCGACCCTGCAGCGCAATTCCACCATCGTAACGATCTATAACGCCGACTGCTACTGCTGATCGGGGCTGCCGATGCCGCAAGATTTCTCGTCTCATGGCCCTGGAAGCGGTCTTTTCGAAGGCGAGCCAGGGGGGAGTAGGATGAACCAGAAACTCGGAAATTCGTGTCGGCACGCGTTGCAGGCTGTCTTATTGGCGAGTGCAGCTGCCCAGGTCACCGCGCGCTGCCGATCCTCTGTACCGCAGTGATGCCGTGATCGCGGTGCCGATGGAAAGAACGGAAACGGCGGGTTTACTAAAAATTCTTTTGAAGCTCCTTGATTCGCTCGATATTCCTGTCCATCGGAGATAGCTACCCGGGGGTCAGTTGACCGGGTTATCGCTCGGAAGGGCCAGCCACTGAGGGGGGACTGTTGCTTCGTTTACTCGCGGGCGTGAGCCCATTGGTGATCGCCTTTTTCTCGGCTTCGGCACATGCTCAGGAGTCGATCTCCTATCAGTATGATTCCTTGGGCCGATTGACGGGATCTTCGGTAAGCGGAGGTCCTAACAACGCAAAAGCGATCGCGATCTGCTTCGATGCGGCAGGCAACCGAACGCAATATTTTGCTGGCACAGTCGGAATGGGACCGGGGTGTGCGCCGGCGCTGCTGACACCACCCCCCATGCCAGTCTCCACTCCCACTCCCCCCAATTCACATCCTGTCGCTGTTGCAGGTCCTTTGAATGCGATGTCACAATAGGCACTGTAATGGCGACCGTAACTGGCGCAGAAAACTATACGACCTGAGGGATGGGAATTAAATAGCCCATGTCGAATGCCGATCTCTCCGACAATTTCTTGCATTCGTCGAATAGTTAAGCTGCGCGGTTACTCTTTGAAAACCCTGACTGCGAGAACAACATGATCACGAATAATCACTCTGATCGCGCTTGTCGGCGTATGAAAAGTATTCTTCTTGTGGGCGCACTGCTCGCCCCCCTGGAATCTTACGCGCAGTATGCGAAGAGTGATGCGCTGATTCCCCCTGAATTTCAAATGGTCGATGAGAACGGGGTTAATCTCTCTTCTGGAGTATTTAGCCTTCCGACGAAAGTTGTTTCTATCGGAGACAATAACGGCGGGGTAGCGTATAATCTTGATGCGAAGGGCGGATACTATTTCATAAATAATCTTAATATGAATGACAATTGGTCGATGTTTTTGGTGACCGGGGTGTCCTGCAATCGCACAGGCCCGGCAGACAATACTTGCATATCCGTTGACCTTTCTAGTCATTCTTCGACGTTCAAGATTAACGGGTCCGTATACAAGAGGTACTACGGCTGCTGCACTTTGCCAGAGGATTCGGACAGGCTTACTTTCAGCCAAGGCTATACTTATACTAGCAAGGATGGGATTAAATATACTTTTGGGGTCGGTGATATCCCCTATAACGCGGCAAGCAACGTGCTGCATGCGAGCTTCTACTCGGCTGGGCGAGTATATCTAGTAGATAAAATTGAGTACCCTAGCGGGGATTTAATTAGAATATTCTACAAGAAATACGGAAACTACGTAAGGAAGCAGGCGGTCGTATCAAGTCGCGGTTACATGCTAAAATATGTGTATTCATCTCCGATTGAGTCGGTTGCGAATGGATCTAATTTTAGCGCCATAAACCCTGCTCAGGTAGTAGCCGTTAATACCGCAGTTGATTACTGTGATCCCAATGCTGATACCTGTACCTTCAGCAAATCCTGGCCTACCGCTTCGTTTGCTGTAAACATGTCCACAAGAGAGCTGGCCATTACGCTCCCGTCGGGGCGCGTGCGTAAGATCGCTACGGACGCTAACATGTTGCCCGTGCGAGCATATTCCCAGTTCGGCGACGTGAGTATTCAGTATACAAACTCCATGCCGTATTCTTCCGCTGCATCCTATACTTCCCCGATAAATACGGTGAAGTCCATAAATTCCAATGGAAATATTTGGCAGTACAGCCTTACTTCTGTTCAGGGCGGCCAAACATTACTGCGGACAAATTCAATGACGATGACGAACCCGCAATCGATCACCTCCGGCATGGATACATACTTCTATAACAACTATACGAGTTATACCCTGCGGCCGGCTGGAAAGTCACAGTCGAGAGTGTATCAATACAATTACGCAAATTATAAAGGTAGCATGACAGACTTTGGCTATCAGGTGTATTTGTATTCCAATAATACGCGAGGAGATGTGACGCAGACTCAAATCTCTCCGAGGGTGGGCACTGGTCTAGATCCAATTAACACTTACGCAGATTTCGATGCCACTTGCACATATACGGCAAAATGTAACAAGCCAAACTGGACCCGCGACGAGAATGGGGGGCAGACGGATTATGTGTATGATAATCAGACCGGCCTACCGACCAAGATAAGCTTTCCTGCCGATGTCAATGGCATACGCCCAGTCAAGCGCCTCACTTATACGCCACGATATGCTTGGGTTCGTGCGGCTGGAGGCGGGTACGTACGTGCCGAAGCGCCGATATGGCTGCTGACGGCGGAGAAGACATGCCGAACCACGACCACGTCTGGCGACGGCTGTGGCGGTGGGGCCGCGGATGAAACCGTGATCACGTTTGACTACGGGCCCGATTCCGGGGCGGTAGGCAATAATTTGCTTCCCATTGGGAGAGTGGTGACAGCCCAGGACGCTGACGGCGTCATTCGCAGCTATCGAATCTGCGCTGATTTTGACTCGATCGGCAATCGCACCTCGGAAACCGGCCCTCGCGCTGGTCTCTCATCATGTTTCTGACCTTTACCACAATCGCAGAGAGGCGTCGGGTGGGACAGTTTTTCAGATTTTGCGCCGGAATCCTGGCATTTGCCGTAGGCGCGCCTGCGGCTCTCGCGCAGACTGCGCCGTCTGATCTGACGTGGGCGACGCGATATGACCAGGATCGCCGGATCACGGGCACGATTTCAGCGGATCCGGACGGAGGTGGGCCGCTGCCCCGACAAGCTGTCCGAAATAGCTACGATGAAGATGGGCGCCTGACGCGCGTGGAAAACGGCGCGCTCTCGTCCTGGGAGTCCGCTGATGTCGCGCCGGCGAACTGGACGCACTTCACGGTCTTTAACCAAGTCGACACGGAATATGATGCCTCAGGTCGCAAGCTGAAGGAAATCGCCAGCGCCGGTGGGACGATTTATCGCGTTACTCAATTCAGTTACGATTCTCTGAATCGGCTGGAATGCACAGCGACGAGGATGAATCCTGCCACCTTTGGCAATCTGCCTGCTAGCGCCTGCGTTCTCGGCCCACAGGGCAACCAAGGACCAGACCGTATCACTAAGAACGTGTACGACACGGCCGGTCGCGTTGCGCAAGTACGGAAGGCGCTTGGCACCAATCTCGAGCAGGCGGCGGTAACTTACAGCTACACAGCAAGTGACAAGCAAGAGTTCATCATCGATGCCGACGGTAACAGGGCCCAAATGGTCTATGATGGCTTCGAGCGCCTGATCCAGTGGCAGTTTCCTTCCCCGACGGCGCCGACTGGCTTTAATTCTTCGACCCAAGCCGATGCATTGGCAACCGCAGGGGCGGTCAACCCTAACGACCGCGAAGAATATAGCTACGATCCTAGCGGTAACCGTACAAGGGCGCGCAAGCGTGATGGGCGCCAGTTCACGTTTACCTTTGACGCACTGAAGCGCATGACATCCAAGATCGTCCCGGACGCATGTGTCGCGGGCTATGCCTGTACGAATGTGCCAGCGTCGATGACGCGGGACGTATATTATAGCTATGACTTGGGTGGCTTGCAGACATCCGCGCGGTTCGACGGAACAACTGGCAGCGATGCAGTCCTGAGCAGCTTCGACGGCTTCGGTCGCCTTCAATCCACCACGACAACTCTCGGAGGGGCGGGCCGAACGCTCAACTTTCAGTACGATGCGAGTGGGAACCGCACGAGGGTTACGTATCCTGACGGAAATTTTGCTGGATATCAATACGATGGCCTTGACCGGCTGAGCACGGCGGGCGTGAATGCGTCGTCGGGCCTTCTCGCAAACACCTATGACGATGCCGGTCACTTGGCTCATCGCGGGTCCGGCAGTTGGTCCCACTATTACTACGATGGGATCGATCGACTCCTCACCCAGAGCGAGGCTTTGACCGGCGGAACTGGGAGCGTCGATACGAACTTCGGGTATAATTCGGCAAGTCAGATCGTCAGTCTGGCAAGGTCGAATGATGCCTATGCATTTTCAGACTATAAGGCCACTAATCTCAGCTACGTTCCGAACGGCCTTAATCAATATGCCAGCGTAGGCGGCAATAGTTACGGCTATGATTCAAACGGCAACCTTACTTCCGATGGTGGTATTGCTTATACCTACGATGCGGAAAATCGTCTGGTCGTGGCGTCGACTGGGGTTACTCTCACTTATGATCCGCTGGGCAGGTTATTTTCAACCACTGCTGGAAATAATACCACGCAGTTCCTGTACGATGGCGATCAACTCGTAGCAGAATTCGACACCGCTGGTTCGATGCTGAAGCGCTACATCCACGGACCCGGCAACGACGACCCCCTCGCCTGGTTCGACGGGGCAGCTCTGGGCGGGAGTTGGGCAAATGCGCATCTTCCCAAGCCGGACCACCAGAACTCGATTGTTCTCTGGACGGACTGGAACGGCAATCTCAGCCAAATTAACAGCTACGATGAGTATGGTGTGCCCGGACGCACCAACCAGGGACGATTCCAGTATACGGGGCAAGCATGGATTCCTGAGCTCGGAATGTACTATTACAAGGCTCGATTTTACTCGCCGATGCTCGGGCGGTTCATGCAAGTCGATCCGATTGGCTATAAGGACCAGTTCAATCTCTACGGTTACGTTGGCAATGACCCCATAAACTTAGGCGACCCGACTGGGACGAGCTGCAATCCGTTCCTGAACTCGGAATGTAAGCAGGTCGGGATGGGGCAGAATGCCGAAGGCACTGTTGTCTACCTCAAGACTGTCGACAAAGAGGGGCGCATTCTGCGCATTGACAGCTATGCCTCTGGCAAGGCGAACGATGAGTCTTGGCTCTTGGACTTGGGGGGAGGCGTGCTGGCGGCCGGTAAGTCGCTCATCCAGCGCGGTGCAAGCGCCCTGATCGGCGCCGCGATCAGGGGTGGTTCTCGCGAGGCGGTTGCAGCCGGAGGAGACGTGGCTGTCTACTATTCGAAGACGACGGCAGGGCAGGTCCAGTATGTTGGCATTACCAACAACATGGCAGCTCGTGCGGCTGCTCACTGGCGTGAAAAATCAATCACCATCGTGCGAATTCCTGGTATCCCGCTCCTGACCCGCGCAAACGCCAAGGCCGTCGAGCAGGTGCTAATCGAGGCGCACGGGCGCCAGGCAATCGGAGGCACGCTGATGAATAAGATCAATTCCATCGCTGCAACGAATCCCGTATACGCTGAATCCCTGACTAGGGGCATGGAGATACTTATGAAGGCGGGTTATCCGGGGTTCTGAGATGAGTAAGAAAATCGGTGAAGTCTACGCTCTGCGCGTTGCTAAGGGCTTTGCAGTATTGCAAGTAACTCACGTTAATAGCCAGTATGGCGAAATGGTGAGAGCGTTCGATTTAGTTTTGGCAGATTATAAAGACTTTGAATGCGGAGCTATTGAGACATCTAAGGTTGCGTTCACTACCTTCTTTCCCGCAAGCGCAGCCCTCAGGAAAGGCATCGTAGCAAAGCTCGGGAAATGCCCGATTAGAGCGGACTTGGTAGATTTCCCTACCTTCAAGAATGCCATGTACCATCCGGTCACAGGGCAGCCGGCCATATGGTGGCTTTGGGATGGGGTGGACTATCGTAAGTATGCCGCGTCAGACGGTGACCTAAGTGCCTATCCTGACGAAGGGGTAATGAACGATACGGCTCTGATCGAGAATCTCGACAAGCGATTGTGAGGATGTTGCACTAGAAGTCGCTGCGGGCTTCCAGGCTAGGGCTAGGACTCGATCAAGGCTTTGCTTTTATCGTCATCCCCGTTTTTGCGGGGATGACGCGGCTGCTGACTGGTGCTTAGCTTTGGCTGTGCCGGCCCGCTTTAGGCCTTTCTTCGCGAACATCGCGCGGACGAATTTGTCCCATTTTGCCATGGCGGCGCGTTTCTCGGGCATATAGGTCCAACGGTCGTAGTGCTTCGAACTGACGTCCTGCAAGGCGTGGTTCTGGAGGCGATCGCGAATTTCCTTCGATGCGCCCGCCTTTCCGGCGAGTGTTTTGAAGGTCCGGCGTAGGTCGCGATTCGTCACGTAGGGAATTACGCCACGCTGACGTTGGCGCCACATGAAACAATAGAGGGTGGAGTGCCTGACGGGCTTCGACGGGTCCTTGGCCGAAGGGAAGAACCAACCGTATTCGTTGACGTTGATGGATGAGATAAGCTCTGCGGCCAGGCTCGGCACCGGAATCGCGTGGGGTTGCTGGTTCTTGGTCTTAGACCAATCGATGATCTTTTCCTTCGATATGGAGGCTCGCAATCTCCTCGACACGCTGTCCGGTCAGCATGAGGAGACGGACAGCACGGGTGTACGGCGGATGGACCGGCGAATCCGGACATTCCAACCAGCGATAGAGTTGGACGAATTCGTCCTCGTCGAGCCAGCGCGTGCCCTGGACCTTGGGTTCTGTCGGAATGCCCGCAGCGGGATTGAAGGGAATGCGGAATCGCCGAGCGGATTGCTGCCGATAGTCGTTGTCGGATTTAATGCCCCAATTGAAGGCGGCGTGGAGATAGCTGCGAACGTGGTCCGCCATCGAGCGCGTCCCGCGCTCGTAGATTGGTCGGAGCAGCTCAATGATCTCTTCGGCTTCGATCTCCCGCGCAAGACGGCCGCGGCCGAGCGTGTCCGCGATTTTGTTGAGGCCTTTTTCCGTCTCCTTCCAAGATGGTTTTCCGGCGTCTTTGAGCGAGGCGACATAGCCTTGGAAAAGGTCGGCAACGGTGCCGGGGCGAGTGTCGGTCGCAATCTTGATGCTGCGGCCCTTTTGGATGACATTGGAAAAATCGCGCTTGTAGATCTCGCGAGCCTGCGCAAGCGGCATCGACGGATAGGCGCCGATCTTCTTTTTGGTGCGTTTGCCGTCCCGCCACTGTTGGGCCATCCAATCGGCAGTGACGCGTTTCGGCATAGGCTTGAGGACTAGAACGAGCCGGCCTGTACCGCGCCCGTCGCCGTCGGCCAGGTTCTCTTGCTTGCGACTGAGTTCGACGCGCTTCAGCGCACGTCGGATTTCCGTATCGGTCAGGCTCGGCATTGCGTTTTCTCCTGTCCAGGAACTGGGATCGGTCGAGGAGAAACGGGGGTCGCTTACTGGGGGCGGAAACGCGTTGTCATCCCTTAAACCGCCCCCAGTTTGCCAAAACCGCCCCCACTACGCAATGCAGGAAAATCGTGTTTTTACTAGTGGTTCAAAGGTGTTAGGCGTGTCTCAGCGTTGCTGAAAATCGGATAGAGGGATGGTTGTGGACGAGGATCAGTGCGGCGGACTTGAGCTCGAGCGCCCGGGCGATCACCTCGCGCACATAGACCGCGGCCTCGTCGATCGTGCCTTCGCTCATCAGTTCGTCGCGGATCAGCATGTTCTTGGAATTGAGGTGGAGGACGCGGAAGCGCTCGATCGCGTGATGCGCCATGTCGGCACGCAGATAGTCGAGCAGCGCCTGCCAGTTGGCGAGCACCGGGCGTTCGGCGACTTCGGCGCGCAGCAGGCGGAGCGCCGCGGCATGGGCGGTCTTCAGGGCGGCGACGCTGGTCTCGCCCATGCCCTTCACCCGGGCCAGCGCTTCGGCGTCGGCGGTCAGAAGTCCGGCGATGCCGCCGAATTCGTGGAGCAATGCCCTGGCCAGCGGCTTGGTATCCTGCCGGGGAATCGCCAGCGCGAGCAGATATTCGACGAGTTCGTGATCGAGCAAAGCGTCCGGCCCGCCCTCGAACAGGCGGCGGCGCAGGCGCGCGCGGTGGCCGCTATTGTCGGCGGGGTCGGGCATGCGTGATTTGTTCCTGCAAACGCGCCGTTATTCAAGGCGAGGATTTCGCCGATTTGGCGGCGAGTCCGGGCCTGGAGTTGACTCGGTCCGCCAGCGTTCCTAAAGCGCCCGAGCAACGCGGCTGAAAGGCCGGCGATGCTCCAATGTCGCCGGCGCTGTCGGCGGCTTTTTTCATATCTGGAACGCCTTGACCGCCTTGACCCAAGACCGTGCTCCGAGCGACCTGGACCGCCGCATCGCCGATGCGAAAGCGGCCGAGGCTGCGCGAACCGGATCGGCGGTTCCCAAGGCGCCTGCCGATGCCAAGGGCTACAAGCAGGGTTCGCGCGTGCTGATGGACCTGATCGGCATGCCGCTGGGCGGTGGCGTTCTGGGCTATGCGCTCGACAGCTGGCTGCACACGCTTCCGTGGTTCCTGCTCGGCTTCGTCGCGCTGTCTTTCGTGGCGGCTTTCCGCAGCATCTACAAGATTTCGAAGGAGCGGGCAGAGTGAGCGCCGGCGCAATCAATCCGATGGAGCAGTTCGAGGTCGGCAAGCTGATCAAGTTCGATCTGCTGGGCTACGACCTCTCGTTCACCAATTCCGCGCTGTTCATGTTCGTCGTGGCGGCGCTGCTGTTCGTGTTCATGCTGGGCGGCATGAAGCGCGCGCTGATCCCGGGCAAGTGGCAGCTGATGGCCGAGGGCGCGGTGGGCTTCATCGATTCGATGGTGAACACCAGCATCGGCAAGGGCGGCAAGAAGTTCGCCCCCTACATCTTCTCGCTCTTCTTCTTCATCCTGTTCGCCAACCTGGTGGGCATCCTGCCGCTGGCGGTGGTGCCGGGGCTGCACACCTTCGCGGTGACCAGCCACATCACCGTGACCGCGGTGCTGGCCTTCTTCTCGTTTGCCATCGTGCTCGCGGTCGGCTTCTGGAAGCACGGCCTGAAGTTCTTCGGCCTGTTCGTGCCGCATGGCGCGCCGCTGTGGCTGATGCCGGTGATCATCCCGGTCGAGTTCATCTCGTTCATGGTGCGTCCGTTCTCGCTGGGCCTGCGACTGTTCGTCGCGATGACCGCGGGGCACATCCTGCTCGAAGTGTTCGGCAGCTTCGCCGTGCAGGGCCTCAACGCGGGCGGCATCGGCTATGGCGTATGGTTCGCCTCGATGCTGATGATCATCGGCGTGAGCGCGCTCGAGCTGCTGGTCTGCGCGATCCAGGCCTATGTGTTCGCGCTGCTGACCTCGCTTTATCTCCACGACGCGGTGCACCTGCACTAAGTCGCGCTGTTCGTTTGGTTTATTGGATTACGTAGGGAGCTTGAAATGACTGACGTTGGTGCAATGTACATCGGTGCCGGCCTTGCGGCGATCGGCATCGGCCTGGCCGCGCTCGGCGTGGGCAACGTGTTCGGTTCGTTCCTCGAGGGCGCGCTGCGCAACCCGGGTGCCGCGGACGGCCAGCAGGGCCGCCTGTTCATCGGCTTCGCCGGTGCCGAGCTTCTGGGCCTGATCGCGTTCGTCGTCGCGATCCTGATCCTCTTCGTCGTCCGCTAACTGGTAGTCTCGAGGACAGCCAATGCCGCAGCTATCCCAAATCCCTGAGATCTACGCGTCGCAGCTCTTCTGGCTCGCGATCGTGTTTGCGCTCATCTATTTCGGGATCGGCAAGGCGATGGTTCCGAAGATCGAGCGTACGGTCGAGGACCGCAACGCCCGCATCGCCGGGGACCTCGCCGCGGCCGAGGCTGCCCGAGACGCGGCCCAGGCGTCGGATGCCGCTTACGAGTCCGGGCTGGAAGCGGCCCGGACCACGGCGCTCGCGACGCTGAGCCAGGCCAAGGACAAGGCGACCGCCAAGGCCGAGGCCGAAGTGAAGAAGGGCGATGCCGCGTCCGAGGCGAAGATCGCCGAGGCCACCGTGCGCATCGAAGCGACCAAGACCGAGGCGCTGGGCGAGATCGAGGCCGAGACGGTGGACGCCGTCCAGGCGATCGTCACCAAGCTCTCGGGCGTGACGGCCGACCGCGTGTCGGTCACCAAGCAAGTGAAGGCGGCGCTGGCCAATGGCTGAACAACCCCATGGCTTGAAGGCGGAGACCGGCACCGTGGAACTGCATCATGAGCCGGCTGCGTTCGGCGTGATCACCGCGCCGATGTTCGTCGCCATCGCGATGCTCGTCGTCCTCGGCATCGTGCTGTGGAAGCGCGTGCCGGCGATGATCGGCAAGATGCTCGACGCCAAGATCGATTCGATCCGCAGGCAGCTCGACGAAGCGAGCGCGCTCCGGGCCGAGGCGGAGGCCGAGCTGGCCAAGGCCAAGGCGCGCAACGCCGCCAGCGAGGCGGATGCCGCCGCGATCGTCGCCCATGCCGAGGCCGAGGCCAAGGCGCTGCTGAAGAAGGCCGAGGCGGACGCGAAGGAACTGACCAAGCGGCGCGCCAAGATGGCCGAGGACAAGATCGCTGCTGCCGAGCGCGCCGCGATCGCCGAGGTTCGCGCCAGGGCCGCCGATGCCGCCGCCGCGGCGGCAGGCGCGATCATCGCCGAGAAGCATGGCGCCGAAGCCGACAAGCAGCTCGTCGACCAGACGATCGCCGGACTCGGCCGCCTGAACTGATGTGAACGCGGGGCTGGCTTCCGGTTCGGCCCCCAATTCCGGCGCGGATGGCAACACCGTCCGCGCCCGCCTCGATCCGGGGCTGATCGCGCTCCTCATCTCCTTTGCTTTGCTCGCCGCGGCGCTGGTCGGGGCGCTCTTCCTCGTTCGCGGGCAGCTACAGGCGCAGCATTGGGTCTCGCACACGCTCGAAGTCGAGGAGCAGCTGAGCAGCGTGCTCTCCGGCGTGCAGCAGGCGGAGACCGGCCAGCGCGGCTATCTGATCACGCGCGACCCCGCCTATCTGGAGCCGTTCACCAGCGGCGGGCACGGCCTGCACCGGGAGCTTGCGGAGCTGCGCGCGCTGGTTTCGGACAGTCCGGAGCAAAGCGTCCGCGCAGTGACGCTGCAGCGGCTGATCGAAGCGCGGCTCGACCGCCTTACCGATTTCGTCGAGATGATCCGTCGCGGCGACACGGCCGGCGTCGCCGCGGGGGTGAAGTCCGGGGTCGGACTCGGCCAGATGCGCCGCATCCGCACGCTGGTTGAGGAAATGCGGAGCCATGAGGCGGGGCTGTTCGCGGTGCGCAGCCGCGACGCGTCCTGGCAGGCGGCGTTGCTCACCCTATGGCTCGCAGTGACGGCGATCGGCGTGGCGGTCGTCGCCTTTTTCGTCACCCGCTCGGCGATGCGGCGGGCGCATGCCGCGGCATGGGCACGCGACGCGGCCGAAGCGGCGCATGCCCGGCTGCTGGCCGAGAGCGAGCAGCGCGAGATGGCGGAAGCGCAGCTGCGCCAGCTCGGCAAGATGGAGACGATCGGCCAGCTTACCGGCGGCATCGCGCATGATTTCAACAACATGCTGGCGATCGTGATCGGCTCGCTCGACATGGCCAGGCGCCGCATCGGCAAGGATCCCGTCAAGGCGGCCCAGTCGATCGACAGCGCGCTCCAGGGCGCCGAGCGCGCGGCGCAGCTCACTTCGCGCCTGCTCGCCTTTGCGCGCCGCCAGCCGCTGGCGCCGGCCGCGCTCGACGCGAACCGGCTGGTGGCGGGCATGTCCGAGCTGCTCCGCCGCACCATCGGCGAGACGATTCGCTTCGAGACGGTGCTGGCGGGCGGGCTGTGGCCGGCCTTTATCGACGCGGGGCAGCTGGAGAACGCGCTGGTCAACCTGTGCGTCAACGCGCGTGACGCGATGCCCGAGGGGGGCCGGCTGACGATCGAGACGGCCAACACCTATCTCGACGACGCCTATTCAGCGAGCCATGCCGAAGTGACGCCCGGCCAATATGTGATGGTGTCGGTGACCGATACCGGCACGGGCATGAGCGCCGAGGTGATCGAGCGCGCCTTCGATCCCTTCTTCTCCACCAAGGAAGTGGGCAAGGGCACCGGGCTCGGGCTCAGCCAGGTCTATGGCTTCGTCAAGCAGTCGGGCGGGCATGTGAAGGTCTATTCCGAGCTCGGCGTCGGCACGACGGTGAAGCTCTACATTCCCCGCCATTTCGGCGAGGAGGACCGGCGCACGGTGCCCGCACCGGAGGCCGAGCTGCCGCGCGGCCAGGGCGAGATCGTCCTGGTGGTGGAGGACGAGGAGCAGGTGCGGATCATGTCGGTCGATGCCCTGCGCGAGCTCGGCTATGTCGTGATCCACGCCTCGGGCCCGGTCCAGGCGCTGACGATGCTCGGCGAGCATCCGGGCATCGACCTGTTGTTCACCGATATCGTGATGCCGGACATGACCGGTCGCACGCTCGCCGAGCGGATGCGCGAGCAGCTGCCGCACCTGCCGGTGCTCTACACCACCGGCTATACGCGCAACGCGATCGTCCATAACGGGATGCTCGACCATGACGTCGACTTCCTCGCCAAGCCGTTCAGTATCGCCCAGCTCGCCGCGAAGGTGCGGCAGGTGCTCGACGGCGGCAAGTGACGTGCGGGCCGGTGGGCTCGACGGGCGCGGGCCTGGCGCATGGCCAGCCGTTGCCGGTGGTGCGCGCGGCCCCTAGGATGGCGGCATGACCACCCAACGCTGGCTCCAGCTCGCGACCGCGCTCACGGCGCTGCTGCTCGTCGTCATGATCGCGGTGGCGTGGCGCAGTGCCGTGGAGGAGCAGCGGCGCGCGGACGATGTCGGCGGGCGCGCCCAGGCCGCGATGGAGCGCATCGAGGCCCGGGCGAACGCACTGGAGAACGCGGCCGGCCGCTGATCCTCGCGCCTCCCCGGGAGGGAGGGCCCGGTTCAGGCCGCCGGCTTGCGGAACTTGTAGATGAACTGGTCGGTCTTGCCGCGGATTTCCGGCGTGAAGACGTTCGCCGTGTGCGGATCGTTCGGATTGCGCAGCAGCGGCAGCTCGCCCTCGAACTTGAAGCCGGCCGATTCGATCTCGGCGCGCGCGGCGGCGGGATCGATGCGGTGGAGCGTCTGCGGCACGGCGAACTCGGGATCGGCGTTGGCGACATGGTCGATCACCAGCAGCACGCCGCCGGGCTTGAGCGCATCATAGAGCTTCTTCGCGATTCCCCGGGCGGCTCCCGGCGGCGCGGCCTTGAGGTGGAGATCGTGCCAGTTCTGCACCGTCACGATCGCATCGAGCGGTTCGGCGAAGGCGAAGCTCTTGAGGCTGTCGCTCAGCGGAACGACGTTGGCGCGCCCTTCGGTGGCGGCCTTCTGCTCATCGGCATAGGCGGCGCGGAACTGGATGAACTCGGCGGGCTGATAGGCATAGACCTTGCCCTTCGGCCCCACCGTCGGCGCGAGGATGCGCGTCCAATAGCCGCCGCCCATGATGAAGTCGGCCACCTTCTGGCCCGGCGCGATGCCGGCAAAGGCGAGGATCTCGCCCGGGTGCCGGGCGGCGTCGCGGTCCTTCTCGGCCTGGGGCCGGCCCGCATCGCCCAAGGCGGCGGTTATGGGCGCGGGGACGGTCTGGGCATGGGCGGCGAGTGGCATGGCCAGCGCGAGCAGCGCGGCGGACAGGACGAGCTTCATGGAACGACTCTCCCAAATATGTGGGTGGAGCATCGCACATCCTCGTGACGGTTCAAGGCGCGCTTTCGCGGCCATCGCGCCTTTCGCGGGGATGGCGACAAGGGGAGTGGCGATTGCCCGTCGCACCCCCTAAATCCGGTGCGACGATGTCCGATCCAAACTCGCCCAACCGCTTCAACGAAGAGGCTGCCACCTTCGCCGTGCGCGGCGCTGACGCCCCCGATCTGGAAGCCGGCGTGGCGGCGATCCGCAACGTGCTGAAGACGCTGCCGGCGCGGCCCGGTGTCTATCGCATGCAGGATGCGCGGGGCGACGTGCTGTACGTGGGCAAGGCGCGGGCGCTGAAGAACCGGGTGACCAACTATACCCAGGTGATGCGGCTCTCGAAGCGGCTCCAGCGGATGGTGGCGCAGACGCGATCGATGACGATCGTCACCACCAACAACGAGGCCGAGGCGCTGCTGCTCGAGGCGCAGCTGATCAAGCGCTTCCGCCCGCCCTACAATGTGCTGCTGCGCGACGACAAATCGTTCCCGTTCATCCTGCTCCGGCGCGACCACGATTTCCCGCGCATCCAGCTCCATCGCGGCGCGCGCAAGGTGAAGGGCGATTACTTCGGGCCGTTCGCGGGCGCGGGCCAGGTGCGCAAGACGCTCAACGCACTCCAGAAGCTGTTCCTGCTCCGGAGCTGCACCGACGGCTTCTTCAACACGCGCGACCGGCCGTGCCTGCTCTACCAGATCCGCCGCTGCTCGGCACCGTGCGTCGATCGCATCACGCCCGAGGCCTATGAGGAACTGGTCGACGACGCGCGCGCCTTCCTGATGGGCAAGAAGACCCAGGTGCAGGCGAAGCTCGGCGCGCAGATGCAGGCGGCGGCGGAGAGCCTGGATTTCGAGCTGGCGGCGATCCTGCGCGACCGGCTGAAGGCGCTCACCTTCATCCAGGGCAGCCAGGCGATCAACGCCGAGGGCGTGGGCGATGCCGATATCTTCGCGCTGGCCTGCAAGGGCGGGGTGATGGGGATCCAGGCCTTCTTCATCCGCGGCGGGCAGAATTGGGGGCATCGCAGCTTCTTTCCCGCGCATACCAACGAGGTGTCGGAGGACGAAGTGCTCTCGGCCTTCCTGATGCAGTTCTACGAGGAAGTGCCGCCGCCCCGGACGATCTTCGTCGATCGCGACCTGGAGGAAGCGGCGCTGCTGGCCGAGGCGCTGCGGGAACGGGCCGGGCACAAGGTGGCGCTGGGCGTGCCGCAGCGCGGGCCGCGCCGGCGGCTGCTGGAGCAGGCGACGCGCAACGCGGTGGAAGCGCTCGACCGGCGGCTGGCCGAGGGCACGACCCAGGCCAGGCTGCTCGCCGAGATCGCCGACATCTTCGAGCTGCCCGAGAGCCCCGAGCGGATCGAAGTGTACGACAACAGCCATATCCAGGGCACCAACGCGCTGGGCGCGATGGTCGTCGCGGGGCCCGAGGGCTTCCAGAAGAACCAGTATCGCAAGTTCAACATCAAGCGTGCCGAGACCGTGCCCGGCGACGATTACGGGATGATGCGCGAAGTCCTCACCCGTCGCTTCGCCCGGGCGCAGGACGAGGACCCGGACCGGCAGGGCGGGAGCTGGCCCGACCTGGTGCTGCTCGACGGCGGGCGCGGGCAGCTGAATGCCGCCAGGGCGGTGCTCGAGGATCTGGGCATCGAGGACGTCTGCATGGTCGGCGTCGCCAAGGGGCCGCATCACGGGCGCGAGGGGCGCGAGGTGTTCCACCTGATGGACGGGCGCGAGCTGATGCTGCCGGTCAATTCGCCGGTGCTCTTCTATCTCCAGCGGCTGCGCGACGAGGTCCATCGCTTTGCGATCGGTGCCCACCGGCAGAAACGGGCCAAGGCGATCGGGGCGAGCCCGCTCGACGAAGTTCCCGGGATCGGCCCGGCGCGCAAGAAAGCGCTGCTGATGCATTTCGGCACGGCGCGGGCGGTGCGCGCCGCGAGCCTGGAGGACCTGCAGAAGGCGCCGGGCGTGAGCGCTGGCGTCGCGCAACAGATCTATGATTATTTCCATGCGCGATAAGGCATCAAAACTGCACAGATAATTCACCGGCATGGCTTGCCGGGGCGCCGGAGCGAGCGTTAGATTTCCACCAAATTCCGGGGGGATCCTCTTGCGTATCGTTCTGTCGTCCTTCGCGCTCGCCCTGCTGGCGGGCACTGCCCATGCCGGTGACCAGCCGCTGTACAAGCCTGCGCCCGACTGGGTGCAGCCCGCGCCGGCGATCGACATCAAGGCGGTGACCGCCGACGATCCCATGGTGCTCCGCATCGACCAGCAGCAGCGGCTGCAGGGGGACGAGGTGTGGGCCTATTCCGACATGATGCTCCACATCGCCTCGCCGGAGATCCTTACCCAGGCGGGCACGGTGCAATTCCCCTGGGAGCCGACCAACGGCGACCTGATCGTCCATAGCGTGGAGATCCTGCGCGGCGGCGAGACGATCGACCTGCTCAAGGCCGGGCAGAAATTCACCGTCCTGCGCCGCGAGCAGATGCTCGAGCGCGCCCAGATGAACGGGCTGCTTACCGCGACGATGGCGGTGGAAGGGCTGCGCGTGGGCGATGTGCTGCGTGTCGTGGTCTCGACCGTGCGGCGGGATCCCGCGCTGGGCGGGCGGCTGCAGACCATGGCGCCGCTGATCGCCGCGCCGTCGCCGGTGAAATATGGCCATCTTCGGGTGATCTGGCCCGAAGGCATGAAGGTGAACTTCAAGGCGCAATATCTGCCCGACACTTTCGTGCCGATCAAGAATGGCGCGTTCCGCGAGATCGGCGTGCTGATGCCGTTCCCCGAGCCGACCGCGATGCCGAGCGATGCGCCGCTGCGCTTCCGCCCGCTGCCGCTGTTCGAAGCGACGACCTTCGCGAACTGGGAGGAAGTCTCGCGGACCATGGCGCCGCTCTACAAGACCGACGGCGCGATCGCGCCGGATGGTCCGCTTGCCGCCGAAGTTGCCAAGATCGCCGCGGCCTCCAGCGATCCGCGGACCCGCGCCGCAATGGCGCTGCAGCTGGTGCAGGAGCAGGTGCGCTACCTCTATCGCGGCATGGACGGCGGCAATTACGTGCCCCAGACCCCGGCGCAGACCTGGACGCTGCGTTATGGCGACTGCAAGGCCAAGACAGTGCTGCTCATCGCGATGCTGCGTGCGCTGGGGATCGAGGCGGAGCCGGCGCTGGTCAATTCCACGCTGGGCGACAACGTGTCGAACCGCATGCCGGCGCCGGCGGCCTTCGACCATGTGATCGTGCGGGCCACGATCGGCGGGCAGGTGCTTTGGCTCGACGGTACGGCGCTGGGCAGCCGCCAGGCCGATCTCGATGATGTGCCGCCCTTCCGCAACGCGCTGCCGCTGCGCGCGGCGGGGGCGGGGCTGGAGAAGATGCCGCTGCGCGCCAATGCCCGGCCCGATGCCTCGGTTGACGTCGAGCTGGACGGGCGAGCCGGCGTCAACCTGCCGGCGCCCTTCACGCTGCGTGCCGAGTTGCGCGGGCAGAACGCGATGCTGCTGCGCTTCTCCGCGCAGATGGGCAAGGAAAAGGCCATGGAGATGGCCGATGCCGTGGTCGGCCAATATGTCTCGGGCGCGCAGGTGAGCGAGCGCAATGTGCGCTATGACGAGGCGAGCGGGGCGACGATCCTCACCGCCTCGGGCATTTCCTCGCCCGGTTGGTCGAAGGAGGATGGCCGCTATCGTCTCGACCTCGACACTGCCGTGAACAGCGTCGAGTTCGCGCCCGATCGCAGCAAGTCCGAATGGGCGGCGATCCCGGTGAGCGGCGGCGATCCGGGCAGCACGCGCACCCGTACCCGCATCCGCCTGCCCGGCGGCGGTGCCGGCTTCGCGCTGGAGGGCGACCAGACGCTGCCGGCCAGCCTGGCCGGGGCGGCGCTGAGCCGCAGCGTGCAGCTCGCCGGTGAATGGGTCACCGTCGAGGACCGCGCGACCACCGGCGTGCGCGAGATTGCGCCCGGCGATATCCCGGCGGTGCGCGCGCAGGTCGATGCGGCCAAGCTGCGGCTGCTCAAGCTCGACGCGCCCAAGGATACCCCGCCTTACTGGAAGGCCGTGGCCCCGGCCCGCGCGGCGAAGCTGCTCGACCCGGTGCTGGCGGTCTATGCCAAGCGCATTGCCGACAAGCCGAACGAAGTGGAGGGCTATACGGCCCGCGCGGCGTTCCTCGAGAGGGTCTATGACCGCAAGGCGGCACTCGCCGATATCGACCGGGTGATCGCGCTGGTGCCGAGCGCAGACAATTATCTGTGGCGCGCGCGGGTGCGCATCGCGCTGGGCGACGACGTCAAGGCGCTGGAGGACATCAAGAAGGCGCGGGAACTCGAGCCCGGTTCGGCCGGGGCGCTGGACAGCTATGCCCGGCTGCGCGCCGATCATGGCGGCGCGGACGAGGCACTGAGCCTGGTCGCCGAGCGGATGAAGACCGCCGGCAAGGACAAGAACGACCTGGTGATGCTGCAGTCGAGCCTGCTCGGCGATGCCGGCAAGCTGGCCGAGGCCGTGACGGTGATGGATACGGCGATCAAGGCGACGCCGGGCAATCCCTCGCTGCTCAACCAGCGCTGCTGGATCAAGGGCACGCTGAACGTCGCGCTCGACACCGCGCTGAAGGACTGCACCAAGGCGATCGAGCTGAGCGATTCCTCGGCGGCGATCCTGGACAGCCGCGGGCTGGTCTATTTCCGGCTGGGGCGGATGGACGATGCGCTCGCCGATTTCGACGCGGCGCTCGATCAGGCACCGGACATGGCCGCGAGCCTGTTCATGCGCGGAGTGATCAAGGCGAAGGCCGGAGCGTCCGGTGCGGCCGACGACCTTGCCGCCGCCCGCATGATCTCGCCGCGCATCGACGAGGATTATGCCCGGTACGGGATCAAGCCCTGATCCTCGGCCGGGCATTCGGCATTTCTTCATGCCCGTGCGATAATCGGGCGCCATGGCTACCCGGGTCTTCATCACGATCGACACCGAGATCATGTGGCGGCACCATGTCGCCGGGCTCGATGTCGACACGATCGTCCAGCGCTCGCTGGAGCCCGCCAATGTGGGCGTCGCCTGGCAGCTGGCGCAGCTGGCGAAGCATGGGCTGAAGGCCATCTTCTTCGTCGATCCGATGCCGGCGCTCGTCTATGGCCTCGATCCGATCAAGCGCGTGGTCGGCGCGATCCTGGAAGCGGGGCAGGAGGTGCAGCTGCACCTGCATCCCAACTGGACCGGCGCCCATGCCGGCGACAAGGGCACGACCTATGGCGCGTTCGAACTGATCGACTACAGCTTCGACGAGCAGGTCGAGCTGCTGGCGGGGGCGTCCGACATGCTGGTGGCCTGCGGTGCGGCCGAACCGATCGCCTTTCGCTCGGGCAGCTATTCGGCGAGCGACGACACGCTGGGCGCGCTGGCCCAGCTCGGCTTCGAATATGACAGCAGCCACAACGGCTCCGAGCATCCCTGGCCGAGCGCGATCAACCTGGCGCCGCGCCAGATCGCCCCGATCGCGCATCGCGGGATCATCGAGGTGCCGGTGACGCTGATCGAGGATCGTGCCGGGCATCTGCGCCATTTCCAGATCTGCGCGCTGTCGGCGGGCGAGATGCGCGCCGCGCTCGACCATGCCGTGGTCCGCAGCCATGCGGCGGTGACGATCGTCAGCCATGGCTTCGAGCTTGCAAATCGCGCCGGGACGCGGCCTAACGCCGTGCACGTACGTCGCTTCGAAGCGCTGTGCCGCATGCTGGCCAGCCGCCGGGGGGTTCTGGTGACCGAACATTTCGCCGACAGGCCGAGGATGGCGCTCGGGCAGGAAGATGCGCCGCTCGGGCCGAGCCTGCTCCGCACGCGCTGGCGCCAGGCCGAGCAGCTCTGGTCGAACCTGGTCGAGGAGCGCGCCGCGTGAACGCAATGAGCGACGTCGCCGCCGAGGCCCCCCAGGCCAGGCCCACCCAGCTCAAGTTCGAGATCGGCGCGCGCACGCTGATGGCGATCCAGCGCTATCTGGTGCGCATTCCGCTGACGCTGGATGCGGCGCGGGCCGACCGTCTGCCGGGGCTGGCCCCCTTGCCGCGCGAGGCGCATGGCTATGTCGTCACCTCGCTGCCCGAGCATCTGGTGCCGGCGCTGGTCAGGGCGTCGGGCGACATGCTGCCCTTCATCCGGCAGCGCTATACCCGCCATTTCGCCGATTTCGGGATAGGCTTCGATGCCTGGTGGAACGGACTCTCGTCCAATGCGCGCCAGGGCATCAAGCGCAAGGCCAGGAAGATCGCGGCGGAGAGCGGCGGGGAGCTCGACGTGCGCGCCTTTCGCGGGCCGGACGAGCTGGAGGCGTTCCACGACGTCGCGCGGCGGATCTCGCTGCGGACCTATCAGGAGCGGCTGCTCGGCTCCGGCCTGCCCGACAGCCCCGAGTTCATCGCGACGATGCTGGCGCAGGGCGCCGCGGACCAGGTGCGTGCCTGGCTGCTCTACATCGCGGGCGAGCCGGCTGCCTTTCTCTATTGTCCGGTGATCGAGGGTGGCGTGGTGGTCTATGCCCATGTCGGCCATGATCCGGCGTTCAACGACCTCTCGCCCGGCGCGGTGCTCCAATTGGAGGCGATGCGGGACCTGTTCGAGGAAGGGAAGTTCGCCCGCTTCGACTTCACCGAGGGCGAGGGCCAGCACAAGCGCCAGTTCGCCACCGGCGGCGTGGCGTGCGTCGACCTGTTCCTGCTGCGCCCGTCGCTGGCCAATCGGGTGACGATGGCGGCGCTCGGCGGGTTCGACCGCGGCGTGGCAGGAGTGAAGGCGCTGGTGAAGCGGGCCGGGCTGGAGAAGCTCGCGAAGAAGGTGCGGCGGGGGGCGTAACCCAATTCCCCCTCCCCGAGACAAGCCCGGGGAGGAATTATATAGCAGCGCCATGCACCTGCGCGCCGAAGCCATCATCCTCTCCGTTCGCGCGCATGGCGAGCATGGCGCGATCGTGCGGGCGTTCACCGAGCAGGAGGGCGTGCAGCCCGGCTATGTCCGCGGCGGCCATGGGCGGGCGCTGCGGCCGGTGCTCCAGCCGGCGAACCTGGTGCAGGGCGAGTGGCGCTCGCGCACCGAGGATGCGCTGGCCGGGTTGACGGTGGAGCTGCTCCACAGCCGCGCCGCGATGTTCTCCGAAGCCCTGCCCGCCGCCGCCTTCCAATGGGCGACCGCACTTTCCGCCTTCGCGCTGCCCGAAGGCCTGCCCTATCCGCGGCTCTATAGTGCGCTCGACGGCGTGCTTGCCGCGATCGAGGCGGCGCCGGCGGCGCGGGGCTGGGCGGTGGCGATGGTCCGCTACGAGCTGCTGCTGCTCGCGGAACTCGGCTTCGGGCTCGACCTCGAGCATTGCGCCGCCACCGGCCGCAACGACGAGCTTGCCTATGTCAGCCCCAGGAGCGGCATCGCGGTGAGCCGGATCGGGGCGGAAGGCTATGAGGACCGGCTGCTGCGGCTGCCGCGCTTCCTGGTCGAGGGCGGGGAGGCCGGCTGGGGCGATATCCTGGACGGATTCAGGCTCACCGGCCATTTCCTGGAACGCGACCTGCTGATCGGAAAGGGCGCCGAACTGCTCGCGGCGCGGGCCCGGCTGGTCGATCGGCTGAAGCGCGCTGTTGCGTGACGGCCACAAGGGCGGCAAAGCAGGCGGCGACGACGTGGGGAGCATGAATTGCCACTGATAGCTGTTCTGCCCGGTGACGGGATCGGGCCGGAAGTTACGCGCGAGGCGCGCCGGGTTCTGGAGGCGCTGGCGCTGGGTCTCGACTTCGAGGAGGCGCCCGTCGGCGGCGCGGCCTATCTGGTGACGGGACGCCCGCTGCCGCAGGAGACGCTCGACCTCGCCAAGAAGGCCGATGCCGTGCTGTTCGGCGCGATCGGCGATCCGCGCTTCGAGGCACTGGAGCGGCGGCTGCGCCCCGAGGCGGCGCTGCTCGGCCTGCGCCGCGAGCTGCAGCTCTTCGCGAACATCCGCCCGGCAACGCTGTTCCCGGCGCTGGCCGATGCCTCGCCGCTCAAGCCCGATGTGGTGGCGGGGCTCGACCTGGTCATCGTCCGCGAGCTGGTGGGCGACGTCTATTTCGGCGAGAAGGGCCGGCGGCACACCGCCGAGGGCCTGCGCCAGGGCTTCGACATCATGAGCTACAACGAAGTCGAGGTGGAGCGCATCGCCCGGGTCGGCTTCGAGATGGCCAGGCGCCGCCGGAAGAAGCTCTGCTCGGTCGACAAGGCGAACGTGCTCGAGACGTCGCAGCTCTGGCGCGATGTCGTGAACGAGCTGGCGACCGAATATCCCGAGGTCCAGCTCACGCACATGTATGTCGACAATGCCGCGATGCAGCTGGTGCGCGCGCCGGCGGCGTTCGACGTGATCGTCACCGGCAATCTCTTCGGCGACATTCTTTCCGACCAGGCGAGCATGTGCGCCGGCTCGATCGGCATGCTGCCCTCGGCCTCGCTGCGCGCCTGGAGCGGCGACAACGGCATGTACGAGCCGATCCACGGCTCGGCGCCGGACATTGCGGGCACCGGCAAGGCGAATCCCTGCGCGGCGATCCTGTCGGCGGCGATGCTGCTGCGCCATTCGCTCGGCAATGAGGAAGCGGCGCTGAAAGTGGAGGCCGCCGTCGCGGCGGCGCTCGCCGGCGGTGCGCGGACGGCCGATCTCGGCGGATCGCTGTCGACCACCGAGATGGGCGACGCGGTGCTCAAGGAAATCGCGTGATCCCCGACCAGCTCGAGCTCGCGGTGGTGATCCCGACGTTCAACGAGCGCGCGAACGTGCCGTTGC
>OBNH01000129.1_pt1 | contig 33275 bp, 53 predicted proteins | sample 1670201 | NCBI WGS metagenome assembly OBNH01 (sample SAMEA104232308, study PRJEB22302) | sediment metagenome | isolation source: sediment | reverse complement strand
TCAAATTGCTAAAGAGTTGGGAACCACGGTTGTTTCGTTAGGTGCTTATACGACAAGTCTGAATATTCTGCGTGGTCTTGATGAAGCGCATACAGCACATCAAATCAAATTATCTGGTACTTCTCGTGAAGCATTTATAAATGATCAAGACAAAATTCTCGAAAAACAGCTGGCGACTCTTAGTAAACAAGATCCGATGTATAATCAGTTGTTTGATAAATACAAGAGACAGTATCAAGATAATGTTGACGCATTTGGCGTGAGCATGGATGAAATAAACGCTTCGAGTAGAGAGGGATTAACAGAACTGGCAGCTGTAGCCACAGAACAATTTGCGTTAATGCAAGAGAGCGGATTAACTTATTCTACAGATGTGTGGCAAACACAATTCAATAAAGTTCAAGATGCGAGAATAGCCATTATCGGGTATGGTGAAACAACAACTCAGCAATTTGATAGGATTAAGGAAAGCACTGACAGAACGAGTAATGCTTTCAAGAGTTGGTTAGCGAATACAGCCACTTTATCACAGAAAACAGCTCTTGGATTTGATGAAAATAATCGTGCAATACAAGACATGGCTGAAGAGACTCTTCATGCAGCTGATGCTGTCCGTACTCTTACAGGAGAATGGATAAGTGCGGCTGAAGCGAAAGCCCGTGCAACGCAAAGTTTTACAAAAGAGTATAATGCAGCTCCACCACAGATTATAAAAATTATCGAATCAAATGCCCAAAATGTACGAAATCAGATTGAAGCATTGAGAGATTTGATTGATGCATATGATAATCGGCCGAAAAGTGGGACTCCGGAGGTAATGGGACAAAGAATTGCTGAAATGCACGCGTGGGTCGACAATAAAGCGAAACTTGAATATCTTGAACGCAAAATGAGCGCTTTTGAAAGTCAATCACGTAGTGGTAGTGGTGGTAGAGGTGGTGAAAGAGGTGGTGGAAATACGACAGATTATGATGATTACAGTAGTTCTTATGGAGGAAGTTCTCAAGCAGGAAGTACAGGAAGAAGTAGTCGTTACCAACCACCAGAAGGAGCAAGTAGTGGAGGAAGTTTTGTACGAAATCCTATCATGCCTGCAGCTCCGCCCCAACACTACTCGGTGACCGTGCAACCGGGAGCTGTGCAGCAACATTATCCGATTATGAAAGACAAGCAGGCGATGGACGAACTTGGCAGCATAGTTGGAGAAGCGGTCATGTTCCGTTTGAAGAACGCTGGGTGGAAGCCCAGCACGACGAAATAGTCATGCCGATCAAAGTTTTTGATCATACTGCCGTAACCGTATCCCTTGCTACGGTTGTAGACTTGGGCTCAAGTCAACAGATCATAGATTCTTTGACCGTGAATGACACTGGTGTCTTTGGTGTCTTTGCTATGAGTGCTGATGCCACTCAATCTACGGCGATAAACACTGGGGCAATCATACAAGGATCACAAATTGGAACACTTAACGTAAGTGGGGTAGGTGGCCTTCCTGAGAATGCTAGAATTACGCAAATTCGTATACGCGTGCCATTTAGTGCTTCTATTCACATGACCGCGATTTCAACTATAACGATTAACGCAATGACACCACGTGGTCCAGATTTAGTTTTTATATATACTAATGCTCTTGTGTCTTTGGAGGGTCCTGACATTTCTTATGACTACGCTTACTCCGTAACAGATTCAGCTGATTTTATTTGGGATGTCTCTGGCTTAGGCGTTGATCCTAGCTATATTACGTTTTCAGAATTACTTCTTTTGGGCAGAAAAGTTATACCATTTGATTATATTGATTCCGCTTATTCAGGTCCGATGTTTGCTGTTGAAGGTAATGGTGAAAGTCTTACAGTTCAGTTGAACTTAATACTTGTAGGTGGAAGTGGTGGGAACGAGTCGCATTTAGATTTTAATTTGCAATATACAGGGGGATTTGAATTTGAAGTTACATATTATGAGGGTGTGGATATCACAAGTGCACTACCCATTCGGCATAGTGTGTTTGGTGGTAGCTTCATTAATCTTGCAGGCATAGGATTTGCGGAAAATGTTCAGGTATTTATCACCGGTGATAATAAGCTTGAAGATGCTGAAATAGAACTTGAAGTAACCTGGGTGAGCTCTACGTCATTACTAATTATTGAATTACCGCCACATACTGCTGGATGGGTTGATATTCGTGTTGTCAATCCTGACATAGAAGGCGCAACTGATACACTTATCGACGGATTTCAGTATTCGTCGTTGATGTTGTTTGCTGTGGTTCCAATGCAAGCTGGTATTCTTGGCGGCGATATAGTTCGCCTTGACGGTGTTGATTTCGATAATCAGATGCAAATTTTCGTAGATGAAGTGAAAGTAGCGTCTGACAAAATTTCATATCGTGTAGGTTTTGACAATAAACAACACGTCTTTATTGAGTTATTGCCACATGCAGCTGGGCTGGTAAATGTCCGTGTACAAAATCCAGATACGGACGATGTTCCTGGAGAGTTTGCAACACTTGTGAACGGCCTCACATTTACAGCTCAAATCTCAACACCAGGTGCAGATGCTGGCGGTCCGGATACGGCGAAGGGGCCGATCCCAGCCAAAGTGAAGACCAAGGACGCAAAGTCAACACGCGGTCAAAATAACGGCACGCTCACATATGCGTGGACCGCTGACGCAAGTAATCCAGCGGCCACAAGTTTCACGGCTCCTGACCAGCTCATTACTGAAATCATCTTTCCGACGTATGCGCCTGGCACATACCGTTTCGTATTGACCGTCACAGACGAGGGTGGAAGTTTTCATGCCTCCTCAACGCGTATTATCGTGGTCCCTGAAGCCACAAAGCCGCGCATTCGGATGAACAGCTTGTCACTTTCGCTTGGTGAATAATGGCGAAAACCACACTCTTTGCGAATGATTTGCTCAAGCTGATCTTCAATGCGATCCCAATGACTGGCTTGGCCGATGATGCCGTGTTGTTCACGGTCACCGCACTGACAGTTGCGCTGCACACGGATGATCCTGGTGTCGACGGTGATCAAACAACGTTCGAAGTGGATTACACCGGCTATGTGCGTATGGCGCTCGCTCGGAGTCCAGATGGATGGGTGGTGACCAATAACGAAGTCTCACCGACGAACAATATTGACTTTCCTGCATCTACGGGTGGCGCGGCCACGACTGCGACGTACGTATCGATTGGTACTGGCGTTGACGACAAAATGCTGTACAAGGGGCCGCTGATCCCACCGATCTACATTGCGCCTGATGCACCTGCACCACGCGTCACTACGGCAACCACTGTCTCCGAAGGATAAATCATGGCATTAACTCCGAAACTTTCGAATGCGGGCGCAAATGCGGCGGCGGATGCCACATGCGCATTGCTCAACGGCGGCTATCTCGACATCTATGATGGTGTGCAGCCAGCCACGGCCGATACGGCGGTTGGTGCGCAAGTCAAATTGGCCCGTCTGACATTTGGTACGCCAGCATTTAGCGCGGCAGCGGGTGGTGTGGCCACGGCGAACGCCATCGGGGCCGATGCGTCGGCCGACGCGACCGGCACGGCGTCGTGGTTCCGCGCCTGCACCGCGGGCGGCGCGGCCGTCTTCGACGGGAGCGTCGGCACGAGCGGCGCGAATCTGAATTTGAACACGACTTCGATTGCCATTACTGGTAACGTGGCGGTGTCCTCGCTGACGTACACACAGTCGAAGGGTTAAAGACATGGCGAACTTGGTTGCGATTGCTACGGGAAATTTTCTCGATGCTACGACGTGGGGCGTAGTAGATGGTCCCTCTAGTGGGATTGCTGCTGGCTTTACGCTCACACTCACGGCATCGAACATAGATTCCTCAACATTCGTTCCAAGTGCAACTTCCATTATTGGAGTAGCCATCCATCTTTACTCGCGTGCGGCTGGTTCCCCATCAAATACGATAACACTTACGCTTCGTAATTCGACCACATCAACAAACATCCAAAGTGTTACGGCCAATGTCAGTGACTTACCTGCTTGCACTGCTGGAACAGCCAGCGAAGGTGGTTGGCATTTCTTCAAGTTCGCCACGCCGCATACACCAAATGGCACAGACAGCTATGTCATAAGGTTGGTGCTCAGCGCAACTACCACAGCAGTTACCTTATGGTCTGTGGGAAATGGTAGTAACGTCGCGCGCTTTCTGGTCACTGCGACGACGCAAGTGCCTGCTGCTGGAGATGGAATGTATTTGGCGCAACAGCTTGATGGTGCGGCTAATCCAGCAACGCCATCAGGGTTCACCGTCACGATGAACCAAACGGCAGCGACCGACTATGGAACGATGGTGTCTAGTTCTGACCAGTCGGAAAATGTGATGAGTGTGTCAAAATCATGCACACTCGCGTTTGGGTCAGCAGCTTCAACGAATTATACGCTCCGCCTCTCTGGGAATATGGCGGTGTTTAGTGGCGGCACATTGACCATCGGCACAGTTGCTACTCCAATCCCTCGGACCAGCACGGCCACACTGGAATTCGATATGACTGCTGTCAATAGCATGTGGGGTCTCCAGTGTTTGAACGGCAGCACGGTCACCATGCAGGGACTCTCGCGGACATCTGGAAAGAATGTCTTTTGGGCATTGTTGACTGCGAATCTTGCGGCTGCTGGAGTGGCTGCCACTATTGATACCGACACTGGGTGGCTGAACGGTGATGCGGTTGGTTTTGCTCCAACTACTCGCACTCCAACTCAAAGCGATGAGGTGACGTTAAACGCAGATGCAACATCGACTGGTCTCGCATGGACTGGCGGTGTAACGAATGTTCATGCTGGATCAGTGACCGAACCAATGCAGGCTGAAGTGGTGCTCTTAACACGAAATGTGCGAGTGCGATCAACAAATGCCTCAAATGGCCTTTGCTGTCGAGCCGACGCAACGGCGACTCTGGATATTGATTGGGTAGATTTTCGCTATCTGGCGAGCGAGTTTGGACGGTCAGGATGGACAATCAACACTGGAACCGGTGGCTCAGCTAGCTTTGAATATTGTGTGTTTCGAGATTCACGACAACTCTGGGTCTTCACTATTATTGGCCCAGCGGGTACTGGCACTGTGATTATCCAACATTGTGTTGGTTTTAAAGGATCTCAAGGATTCTTAAATATTCCTAATTTAGCGACGAACTCTAATCACATTTACAATGATTTAATCGCCATCAATTATGTTGGTGCTGGTGGTGGTATTTTCGTTATTTCACATTTTGAAGCATCTGCTTACTCCAATTGGCGTGTGGCCGGAGGTGGTAGTACAAATGGTATCCAGTTTAATAATGGCGTAGCAACTAATTTTGCTGGAAAAGCTACGTGGGGTCCATTTGTTGTGCATAGCGGCGGTGGTCTTGGTTTAGCACTCGTCAATAGTGCTCCTTGTTCTAATGTACATATAGCCGATGTGCTCGCGTGGCGAAATACAACAGCAGGTGTGACTTTTTCTGGTTCATGGGTTCAAGTGCATTGGGATCGTGTACGCGCATGGGGCAATGGCACTACAAATTTTGAATTTTCTAGCTCCTCACTCTCCTTGAATTGTGTGGGCTGTGTCTTTGATGAATTGGAGTTAGCTGGCGATACGGCCTTTAGCACTACTACCGGCATTGGGTTTTCAACTCAATTCCTCACACTTGAATTCTTTGTGAAGAAAGGAAATTTTGGAACTTCTAGCGGCGTTAAGACAACTCATGCTACTCAAGATATAAATGTCACATCCCCATTAGCGAGTGTGCGGGCATACATCAACAATTGCTTGTTCACCGCTGGCACATTGTTCAATGCCACCAATCTCTATGGCGGATTTGGATCACGATGGCATTTCTCGCGCTTCAATCGGACCGCTGGCGATTTCCGCACTTACACACCGCAAGGCATTGCTCGGCGTGAAGTCACAACCACAGATGCAGGGGCTGGCTTAAAACTTACCCCATTGAGTGCTCTCGTCAAGCTGACGTCGAGTGCCCAAACACCAGGAAGAGGGTTTCTTGTTCCGGTCGATAGCGGCCAAGCCGTCACTGTAACAGTGAAAGTTCGAAAGGATTCCAGTTATAATGGGAATGCTCCTCGACTTGTCATGCTTGGTTCTAGTGGTGTGGTTAGCGACGTGGATGTGGTGGGCGACACCCTAAGTGTAGGTGTCGATACCTGGGAAACACTGACCTACACGACTCCAACCACAACCGATGCTGGAGTCTTGGAGTTCATCGTGGATTGTGATGGCACCGCTGGTAATGTGTTTGTCGATACGTGGACGGCTGCCTAAATGCCGCTAACACCGACTGATGGCTCTGGCACTTATTGGGCTGATGGGCTCCCGATTCTCATTGTTCGCAGAGCTACTGACAGCTCGAAACTAGTTGGCATATGGCTCGACGGATTACCATTCCTCGTCAACGATGAGTCGAGTGGAAGCACTGGCACGATCACGTTTGACGCGCCTGTTATTGGTGCCGCTGGAGCAGTAGCTATTGCGGATATCACGGCAATTGGAGCCGTTGAAATCCTCGGTCCAGATATTATTGCAACGAGTTCCACGAGTATTATTGGTGGAAGCTCCAATGAAATTCCCGCTCTGGTTGTGTCTGCCACAGGTGCTGCGTGGAACGCACTGGGTACGGCGGCAATCCTTATTCCAAAATTTGCTTCGTCCGGTCTTGGCTCTACGCTTCCAGCTAGTAGTGTTCAAATTACTAAACCTGCCGTGTCTGCGGCTGGTGTTGTTGGCGCACCTGCAAACGTCACGTTCGGAGTACCACTCATTGAAGGGTCACTTGGTGTTATTGGCCCCTCAACTGTTGAAATCGAAATCGCTCTGATTGAAGCGGTTGGTGAAATCTTTGACCCACCGGCTATCGCATTTGATGCTCCGCTCATAGAAGCGGTTGGCGAAGTTGACGCGTCACGTGGTGAACTGTTTAGCACGAGTGAGTTCAACGCAGTCGGGCAAGAAGGGCATTGGCCGGAATCTGCCACATTGCGTGCGATCGTCGAAGATGATGCCTGGGGTGGAACTTTAACATACGAGTGGTCGCAAGTATCCGGACCAGTAACCGCCACGATTGTCTCACCAACGAGCCCAAAGACGGAAGTCTTCTTTGAAGAAATCGCTGGGGTCTACATTTTCCAACTGCAAGTATCCCGTGAAGATGGTCTCGTGGGATCGGCGCTTATGCGCGTGCGTATCTACACCAATGCCGTGCCAGAATCGGCGATTCTTACCGAAGATCCTGGCATTGTCACCCTCGAAGTGAACACAGTACTTCGTGCGGCTCAGATTGGTTCAACACGCATTTCCGATGGCATTGACCAAGTTAGTCGGTGCATGTTCACGCTCTATGATGGCGCGACACCGGATGTGGCGTTGATGAACATCGGTGATGACATGGTGCTCAGTCGTTATGGCGAGCGGCTATTTGGTGGTGTGTGCCTTTCCTATTCTGTGACGGATAAAGAGGGCTATCCGTTTTACAACGTGTCGGTGATCGGCTACGCATGGCATTTTCTACGCACGATCATCACCAAAACCTACACCAATTGGCCGTTGATGTCGATTGTCGCAGATCTACTCTCACAGTCCGTGGGCGGTATTACCATCGCTGATAACACGTCACTGTCAACACCAGATGCGCCAACACCACCAGCTACGCCGCAAAAAACGTTTGCCGAAGTGTTAGCGGACCTTCAAGCGGCGCATGTGTCCAACGCAGTGGTCGCACTTTATGGTGCGCGGATCGGACACAACGACGCAGTAGCACTTCAAGCGATGACGTCTGTGCCGGAGACCCAAGAGACACTCGGTAACGTGATTGGGCATGGCGATTTACGCGCACTCATCGGAATACCAGTGATTGGCGGTCCGGTGGCAGTGACCGGGATCAGCATTGAATTTATCGATAAGAATATTGCTGAATGCTTAACGGAACTGACGAAATACGCGCGTGGCCTGCATTGGAAGGTGGACGCGTATAAAAAATTGCATTTCACGTCGTTAGAAATTGACCTCGATCCCGCACCGATCACAGTGACGCATCCGACGGTCAAGGATCTGTCCGTAACGCACACGATGGGCCAGAGTGCAAATCGGATGAAGATTTACTACACTGAGCCTTCACCGACTGAAGCCAATGGCGATAAAGTAGAGCAAGGCTCAGTGATCGGACCGATTGCGAAAGGCGCCACCAAAATCCAAGTGTCAAGTCTCGCTGGATTTAGTCCGACCGGTGGTATGACGACGATTAATGGACAAAAAGTGTCGTGGTCTGGCACGGCAGTTGTTCGTGCTGCTTCGGTGTATGACCGCGTGACATTTCTTTTAACACTTACACACGCGGTCGAAGGCGGTGAACTCGGTCAGGCACTTGCCGAAAGACCGTCTTCTGATGGTGGTCGTGGGGTAACACCACCCGATGATGAACATCCTACAACGCATGGCCCAGGGGGTCCTTATAATCCACGCGGGTATTGGCTATCGTTAAATACACCTGATGGTGAAACACCATTGATGCAGTACTTCGATAACGGTGCGTATATGCGCGAAGGTAATCTCTATCCAGTCAGTACGACGCACGGCATGGAGTATTGGTCAATTCATGAGCGGTCGATTGAAGTCACGGTGCTTGGTGTGAAGTATCAAGACGTGGTGCCGGATGATTTGGAAGCGCCTGCTCCGCGCACGGATCGTTGCACGCCCACCGCTGAGTCCACACCAGAAGATCGGCAAGCAGCCGCGTGGTCACGGGTGACAAGTATCAACGTATATCGTGATGGCAGACCGGTACTGATACCGGAAATGGCCATGAATCCTGCTGGAGCGTGGTTTCCAACAGGAGCCACGGTGCTAGCCGAATCGGAAAAATCCAAACCAGGTGATGAAGATAAAACCATTTATCTCGTTGGTAGTTTACCGGCGCGTGGTGGCAAGTTTGTGGATAGTCAGCCTAAATGGGATCTAGGGCCTGTGGCCGAACCGCCATATCTGTATAAAGAACCGCGTAAATGTCCAGATGGCAGCAATCCGTGGGATCCGCCAAACACTTTTTTCTTGACTGGTGTGAAAACGCATCTACCAAAAGGGACGAGAGTTCCAACTGGTTTGGTAGTGAGTAGCGGCACGATGGTCGATGGCATCGTGACATCTGAGGAGGCCATTGTCATTGGCTTAGCGGTGGCTGTGACTACGGTCAGTCCGGACGTGAGTAAAACGTTCGTGATTGTTAATGATCTGGCGGCGCAACACGCGCTTGCGCTCCGGCTTTCGACGTCAGGTGGGGCCACGGATGCTGGTGTAATTGAGGCTGCGTTTGATGCTGGCACGAAAAGTCGTGACGATGCGACGGCGATTGGCGAAGAGTTTCTTCGTAATGCGCGGGTGATTGATACGACTTTGACCTGCACCATACAAGACGCGCGTGCGCAACCTGGACAAATACTCGATATGGACATGCCTGTGCCGTATGGCAAAGTAAGTCTCAAAATCCAGCAAATGGATATTAGTGGTTTTGAGCTAGGTGTTCGTCACGATCACAACATTACAGCGGCCACCGAGTTGGTGAGGATGGAAGACCTCTTGAAAGGAAGATAACACTTATGGCTGATGAACAATTACCACCTGAAACAGTAACCTACTGGGCGATTTCCATCTTTAACAGCAAGACGTTTTGGTGGAACGTGGCGAATTTCATTCCAGCGATGTTATCACTAACTGAAATCGTGCAGCTCATTCCAGTGCGCTTTATCGGAATACAGCTGGCTCTTGTGGCAGCAGTCAATCTGTGGTTACGCACATCGACTATTCGACCTGTGGCGTTAATCAAACCCTTTGCGACAACCCCTATCAACGTGGATAAGATTGGGCCACCGGCGCCACCTGTTTTGACCGATTAGAAGCAAGGAACGAAATAATGCTACGAACTAATCGTCGTCATGGAGACATGACCGCTCGAAAAGTCAGACGTCCGGCATCACATCGAACGCGTGGTGGTGGTGGTGCAGGGCTTCCTGTGGATTTTTCTGGTGGGCCAACGGTCGATCCAACCGAGAATGTCAAAGATCTTTCTGAAGCACTAAGCCAACGCCAAGACGATTTGCGTGAGAGCAACAACAAATATCTTGACGCGCGGCTGGATGGCATGGAGAACATGGCGATTCTCCGGTCATCCCACAACAGCGAGATCATGGCGTTGCGGGCGGAGTTCTACAAAGAGATCCGCCACATGGAGTCGGACCGGGTCGACAAGATTCGATCGGTCGATGTGGCCAACGCGGCGGCGACGGCGGCGCAGCTCCTCTCAGCCGTGACGACGCTGGCGACGACGGCGCAGGCGACTGCTGAAACACTGCGCAACCAAGTGGCCGCAACGGCGGCGGCCGTGGCGAGCCAGACGGAGCGCGTGGTGAATCCGATCATCGAACGGTTGGCGCTCTTGGAGAAGTCGAGCAACTTCGGGCAGGGGCGCGCCGAACTCGCGAATCCGGCGCTGTCGGAGGCCGTGATCGAGATGCGCAAACTGGCGAGTGGTATCTATGAGCGCCGGGGGCACGATGCGGTCGCGGATCCGGCGCTGACGGCCACGCTGGCGAGTCTGGCGTCTGGACAACAGGCGATGGCGGTGGCGATCGGCGGCTTGAAGACGACCGATGCGACGGCGAGTGGACGACAGCAAGGAGTTGGTGACAGTCGCCAAATGTTGACATGGTTTCTTGGAATTGTGATAGCTCTGATAGGGTTATACACATTTACACAACGACCAAATGCTGAGTTAACAGAATTGCGTAATGAATTACGAGCACGTTCCAATCCTACACCGTCACAGATTATTTACACTCCAGCACCACCTGGAACACAATTACCAACAGCGCCACCAGCGCAAGTACCGAGATAATGTGCTTGATAAAAAACTTCTTAAACAAACAATTAAACATCTTGACGAAGAAGCAACAGTCGCATTTGAGTTATCTAAACGCTGGGTGGCTGAAATGGAGAGACTTCAATCTGGAGAACGATATATTCCTGAACCAAATGACTATTGGCGAGCAACCAAAATCACAACAGCAGCTAATGCTCTAAAGCATATCCTGAAATGGGCAAAATGACAGATCTTATTTGGCATATCAATGATCGAGTTATTCCGGCAGCTCTGGATCTGTTACCCGGAAGAATGAATTCGCTCGAAGCACGAGCTATGCTTTTGGCGATTGGTCTCCAGGAATCTAAATTCCAGCATCGTCGCCAAGTGAATGGTCCTGCGCACAGTTTTTGGCAATTTGAACAAGCAGGAGGTGTGGCTGGTGTATTGTCTCATCCAATGACTGCATCTATCATCACACCAATTTGTGATTTTCTTCTTTATCCAACGACGACTCTTGCATGCTATACTGCTATCGAGCATAATGACGTCTTGGCTGCGTGTTTTGCTCGTCTCTTATTGTGGACAGATTCCCGACCATTACCATTAAGACATCAGGAAGAGAGTGGTTGGCAAATCTATTATGCACAATGGCGACCAGGAAAACCACATCCACAAACTTGGCATTCAGCATTTGTTAATGCTTGGCAAATTGTTAGTGGTACATAAATGCTATTCCTTCTTTTAACTTTGGTGCTTAACAAAGATCTAACACCAGGTATGACACGATCACTAACTGTAGAAACTGTGTGTTCAACGAAATGGGGATTAGATCGTCGTTTTGTCACTATCGCAATGAAACGGCATGTAGCTGCAGCTTATGGTGTGCCTTGGATAGATCGTATTTGTTGTGAATTTGATCATCTTATTCCACGATCATTGGGTGGAGCTGATAATATTCTAAATCTGTGGCCTCAGCCTTGGCCTGAAGCAAAACAAAAAGATCATCTTGAAATCGTACTAGGGCAATTGGTTTGTGCTAAGAGACTATCTCTGAAAGAAGCACAGCATATGATTGTAAAAGATTGGCATAGTGCGTATCTAAAATATGTAAAACCATGAATATTCCTATACTTGGATCATTTACATTTCCAGCTCCGTATAATACACGTGGGATTCGTCTTACAAATCGGAGTAATGCTCCAAATGGGTGTGCTCCACGACATTATTCGTATTATTCTGTTGTAAACAACCATCAAAATCAAGATCATCTCTTTGTTGTTATTGGACGAAATAGTGCTCCACCTCTTTTCATAAAAGTACATAAAGAAAGTGGCCAAATTATTGAACAATGGTCACCAGAATGGGCAAGAGGAGAAGCTGAAGGTTGGTATTTTAGTGATAAGAAACCTCGTGGTCTTTATCTAGTGATGGATTCTCGATTAATGTGCTATGACGTAGTCTCCAAAGAAATGGAAACCATTTTCTCGCTTGATCCTAGATATGGAGCATCGATCTGGCAAGCTCATTCGAGTGCAGACGATAAAGTTCATTCAGCCACAGTGCGTGATACAGCTTATCAGGATGCGGGTTTTGTTGTGTATCGTCAAGATCAACAGTATCCATTTGGACTTCGTAATGGCTATGATGAATGCCAAATTGATAAAAGCGGCCGATATCTTGTTGTTAAAGCGGGTCTTGAACCGCCTGGCGGTGATAATATTATCATTGATCTTGATACTGGCGATGAGTATACTATTCTTGATCGTGACGGCGCTGTTGGTCATTCAGATTGTGGCAATTGCATTTTGATTGGTGAGGATGATTCTTCCGACCGATGGCAAATGGTGCTATGGGATCTTAGAGCTCCATCGAGTTCTCACCAAAAATTGCTTAGAGGTGGCTCTACGTGGGGCAATGGAATGGGTCATAATGCCGTACGTGGAAATCGTGTCCTTGTTAGCAATGAAAATGGTCTCATTATTGTTTCGACTGATGGCTCACAAAAGGAGACTCCTGTTGCACCAAGTTTAATGTGTCCACCAACATCGCCTCTTAATCCGTATGATTGGCAAGTGAGAGCTAGCTGGGACCCAATAGCAGAATATGCTTGTTGGTTGGCTAATTGTGACGGCAGTCATCGTCTTGATGCATTTCTTGTCCAGACAACCATCTCCTCACCACAAATCCTTGTCGTAAATCCACCAAAACCAGGAGGCTCTATGCAATCACTAGCGATTTCCACTGATGGATCATTTAAAGAAGTGAAATTGAAACATGACAGTGGATATGAAGCAGTTGGTGTGCCCGGTATGTTTGATGATCGGCCTGCATATCTTATACCATTATCTGACTCATTAATAGATGGACATGGGGCAGAACTGACATTAGTGTGGGATGACGGAATAACACTAGTGCAACATGGATTTCTAAATATCAAGAGTAATCCACCAAGATTTTCTCCAAATATTTTCACGAAACCAACAGGTTTTTAGGAAGCCGTCGGGAAGGAATTGTCCGCGCAGACGGCCGCGGATTCAAAGACAATACAGGGCGATTTTTCCCTCTAGGCGCAACTCTTATGTGGGCTCTTCGTGGTGCGAAATACGAGCCAGAACGAGTTGAAGCACAGTGGGCTTTTCTCCAAAAACATCGATGGAACTATTATCGAGTGTTTGGAGATGTTGCGTGGGCGCCAGAGTTGGAGACAAATGGTGATTGGCCAGATTTTCAAACTCTTCTCGCTTGGATGGTGGATACTGGTTATGACAAATATGGCCAAAGATGCCAATTGACTGTTAGTGGGGGTTCAAAACGAAATCTTCTTCGAATAACAGATCAAGTTCTTGAAGTGATCAAAGGTCGTGAACATAAATTCATGTATCTGGAACCATCCAATGAAGGAAATGTCAGTAAAGATGTAGTCATCCAGATGGTTAAGAAACTTATGACTTCTGGTTTACTCGTTGCTCCTGGCTTTGGAAATGATTATGGCGGCATCATGAAAGAACTGATGCTAGCTCATATTGGCAATATGGTTTCTCCCCATTTAGCTCGAACTGCGAGCGATTTTGATTGGCGATTCGTTCGTCAAACATGGGATGTAAGAGACTATAAAGTTCCAACATCACAGGGAGAACCCAAAGGACCACTTTCGAGTGTGTCGTGGTGTAGTGATCCATTACGACTTGCAATGGCACGAGCTGTTGGGATCTTAAATGGTGCTGGCAGTTATTGTCTGCATAACGGTGCTGGTGTGTATGGCGTGGAAAAATCATTTGCAGGAGGAGTTCGTCCGCCAAATATTTGGGAGACACCAGATATAGATAATATCATGACAGCAATTCGTGGTATTGATACATTAATGCCAATTGGTGTAGAAGATTGGGTTCGTGCCAACGATGCGTGGACTGTTCCTGCTCATCCACTTCGTTCACAACATTTTTGGGAGGGTAAGTCTGGTTATGGCGTAAACAAGAATTACTCAGCCAGTTTCGGAGCCTCATTTGTGACGGCTCCGTGTGGCGTCATGAGCCAAGAAGGCAAAGACCCATATGTTACAGCACGAAATGCTTGTCGCGTCGTGGTTTCTGATCCATTGAATCCTGGCACACCGATTGAAATCAAAGACTTGGGCGCAGGAGAGGAGTTGGTACTGAAAGGTACGCCGAACGCGCAAACAGCGTACATAATCAATGGAATCAGATTGTAAACAAAGAGACGGAAGGAATAGAATGAAATCTCTCATCCGAATGATTTTGATCTTTCACGCAGTAATCTGGTTATCAGCTTGTGCTGGTAACAAAGCTCCTGTTCTTGTTGGCCAAATTGGTTTAGCAACGTCGCAGTCAATTGAAAGAGTGTCCGAAGGTTCTCGTCAATTGCGCGAAGCTGGTAATATGCCAGCTACTGTTGACGTGAATGTACAAGGAGCATTGAAAGCAATTAATGCCAAATTAGAGCCTCTTCCTGAAATCCTGCGGTCGATTGACAGACTGCAAATTGCTAACGACTCTACAGCAACACTAACAAATCGAGCGATTGCGATTCTGGAAGAAGTAGGACAAGATGTTTCGGTCGTAATCGCTGGTGTTCCTGTTGGCCAGGCAACTCAGAAACTCCTCGAATTGGTTCGTGCGGCTCAAAAGGCAATTCAGACTACGATGATTGAAGTCGCGAAAATTCAAGGAGCACAGTAATGGAAAAGATCGATAAATTGAATAGTTCAATTGAGGGAATCACACAGTTGATGTTGTCAGCCAATATCGCTGTACCCATAATTGCTGGAACAATTGGAGCAATTGTGATGATTATCAAGAGTCATATTGGAAAAGGTCCGTCTCTGCCGGAACTTGCCAACACTCTTGAAGCCCAGATCAAGAAGACTGGTGTGACAGTGAGTGAAAATGAGGCAGCTGCAATCAAAGCCGCTCTTGGCGTGGTGTAAACTTCAGCCTGCTTCTTGCGGGAAGAAGTAGGTCAGGTGCTGTGTGGTCCCGAGCAGCGAAGAAATCGGGGCAATTATTCACGAAATCCTAGCATTCCTCTTGCTATTCTCTCTGCGACGTTCGCGACAAACTTTGCGTCCTCGTCTCCGCCAGATCAGTTGCAAGAGTCCAGGCTGGTTGTAGTTCACCAATAGAATTGAATCCTTCTGCGACAACAATTTTCCAGAATCGAGCTGGTAAACGATTCTCGTAGACTTCTACTGACTGACCATCACCACCAATACTTTTTGAGTATCGTGCCACTAGAAAATGTGTACCATAGACAAATTTCTCTGGACCAATCCAAGCATCACCAAATGGTGCCCGATTCTTAGCAGTCACAAGCCAAATTTCTGGAAATAAATCATCTATGATGGAGTGATCACTCATTTCATTATCCATGGCATTGCTGCTACAACAATAAACCAAACGACCCAGACAAATGCTCCAACTACTGCCAATACAGTGACAGTGGTCTGCCACGGATCATCAGTCTGTGCTGTTATACTAAAAAGAACAACACTAACGATGATCATTGCTAACAGCCAAATCTTAGCGAACACTCTTGTCATTGCAAAATTCGTCTGGAAGATACGTGATTGAAATCCCTCGATACCCGTAATACTGTTCAAATCTGAGAATACCAAAACAGGCGCCATTCTTATGACGGATAAATCTCATGCTATTGATGTCGTTTCTTGCTTGATCAATAGTTGGTTGTATGGGTCCACCACAACTACTCGCCAAGAGACAAGCGATTAACAGAAGTATCTTCTTCATGTTGCTCCGGAGCCGTTTTCTCTAACCACGAATATCTACATCGTCGACATTCTCGATGTAAATGTGGAATTGATGCATCACTTTGAGTTCGTATATTGATATTCATCAAGATGTACTTTTATACAAAATGTAGTTGTCACATGAAGAGTTACGTGGATATATGAACACATGGGACAACGTATGCCTGTACTAGTCCTGTATGAGTCGAAATCGAGTAATTTCATAGCAATTTGTCTACGAGAGACTATATGTTGCCGTCTTACCCTTGCCTTGGTGAGAAAGAAGACCATTCTTCACCGCGAGCTTTAGAATATGGTGAACGCCGCTAACCGATTTGAAGCCCATTTTTTTCCCAATTTCCCGAGCACTCATTGGGTCTGAGCTTTTAAGAAGTTCACGAACCTGATCGATTCGTTCATTCTTCTTGAACGACTTACTCTTCTTGCGTTTTTTGTATTTCTTGTGTGGCGTAACAACAGCGACAGTCGATTCGAAATCAGCAGCGTGTCCATTCTGCGTGAGCATGAACTTGCGGAGATGTGCAATGAGCATCCCCGTATTTGCTTGTCGCGCTTCGAGTTGTGAGATCAACGAAGTCACTTGCACTCCAACATCTTTCTTCGCCATTCTAGTCCTCCCATACGACGTTATCTGTTAACAATCGTTTACTTGTAGCTGACTTGCGTTTGTCCTATCCACCCACTCTTTGAAATCTGACATGAAATGTTCAGAAAGTGGTTCTCGACCAAATCCTGTCAAGATTACCGCACCACATCCTGGACATACCCATCTGTCCCCTACCCATACTTTGTATGGTTCCCATTTCTCTGGTTCAGCAAGACCAGGTTCTGGATTTCGTTCACCTGGTTTTGGCATTGCTTCAATGAAATAAAATCCAGATTTAGTCATCCTGAAGAAACGTTGACATGGCACGCAGACGGGTTTCATCGCTTGTCGATGACCTGAGTAAGCCCGATGATTTGGTGTTCGAGAGTTTTCTTGAGAGCTTGCGCTTGTGCAATTCGAGCCGCAAGCGCCGACACTTCTGCGTCAATGACAGTAATCTGATACGACAACAATCGACGTTGCCGGAGAATCGAGTCGGTGTCAAGATGAGCGAAATCCTGACTTGTGGTGATTACGACGACATCACCCTTTTTGATTGGAGCAACGACTTTTAGAGCCTCCTTCTTTTTCATAACTCCTCTTTCTGAAGCCGTTTGACTTCGATTGTTTGTATTTGAACAGTACGATTTCCATCAAGACGTATGCGCGCGAATGTGCCGTCTGTTTGTATAATCACACCATATTCTTTATGTCCTTTCTCTCCTTTTCGTCTCGCCCAATACCACACGCGATCACCGCGCTTCACGAGAGCCACTTCGTGTATGCTCGTTAATCCAAGCCTTGACATCCACGTCCAAGACCAATTTCTTTCGGTCACACCCACGATTCGCAATAAAGGACCATTTGAAATCTTGGTGAAAGTGAAGTGCTTGCTGGTCACTCAATCCTGCTTCGAGGAGAATGGCCAAAGCAAGCTGCGCAGGACCGCTACCACCATAGCCCCACGAAAATCCATCAGGACTATGATTGTAAACTTTGAGAGATCTTTCTGGTGAAATCATTCGTCCGTCGATACGAACTGCGCCATACCAAGTCTTATCATTCCATTCACCCTCAATTTTCATGTCGCCTCCTATGGTTTTGCTGATGAATCGTATTCTATGGTTCCAGGATGAGAACGTTGATACATCTGAAGGTCATTCGATGCTTGCGATTCTGACATACCAAATTTGCGTATTAGGTGTTCTCGATTAATAAATCCGAACACGCGCAGTGCCTCGGCAATCCATTCCATACGATGTTTCTGATACCAATTCCCAGCAACTTTAGACATCGGGTTCAAATCCATGTTTCTTTTGCAAATCTGGAACATGCCAACATGGCTTGCCATTCCTCATCCGGTATTTCCAACCCGGACAAGAACACGAACCTTTGCCTGTTTCACGATGAACTTTCGTGGTGTAGGCGTTCTTCACACCTTTGCTACTATCGTACAACTCGATAAAGAAATCTTCCGGATTCGGTTTGTCTTTCTTTGGGCGTTTCTCGTTAAAAAGAACACCATCGAGTCGTTTGTGGAGATATGCTAGCTGCTCGGAACGCTCTTCAATAGTGTTAATAGTCCCAAGCAATTTTCCGGTGACAGTGAAATAACGTCCTTCTGAGTAGATTTCTACGAAGCCAAGTTTGCGCCATCCGTCGGGAAGTTTGGCCTTCACGAGAATATGAACACCAGCTCCTGATGGACTCGCTTCAGTGTATGATGAAATCTCATCAATGATTCTTTGCGCTTCTTGTTTCTTAGCGCCAGTAATGGGATCGCGGCATTTGTCAAGATCGATGCCACAAAATCCTTCGCCGAGAACGAATCCGATTCCATGTGCATGGCCATCACGAAATGTTGAAAGTGCTTGACTGAAATGAGCCCAAGTGGCAGGATTAGTGCTGCTGGCCATCCTCTCAGGATTTTCTGCTTGGATGGGAATCTTGGTAGGATTGTCGCCACGAGTATCGAGGCGCCAACAAACCCAACGAGGCATTTCACGTAGCTCGCGTGGGATGTTGAGTATCTCAAGATCGTTCATTTGGTTACTTTCTCTGGCGGAAAAACAACTCCTTCACCATACTTCCACTCCCATGCTATGGAATCACCACCATCAGTGATGATCACTCGAACAGTCGTTCCGATTCGTCCACCAACACTAGTCGCAAGTTGAACAGCCCGATGAAGCGCAGTTGCCGCAGACACGAAATGTTCCGCTTCTTCGTACTGACCATCAGGAAAGAATTGATAGACGGAGAATTCGTTTGCCATTATTTGATCTTCACCCAGGAATCACCAATGAGCATCACAATTGGTTCAATTTCACCCTTTGGTGTCATTGGAACCCACCAAGGATTGTGCATTCCATAACAAGGAGTTCCTACGAAATGCCGATCTTCTCGCTGGACAAGACATCGATGATGAGGTTCTGGCCAACCTAATTGGTCAGTAATTTTGGTGAATCTCACAACACTTCACCAATGATATGGTCTGCCATGGGATGCCTGTATCTACCCGTATTCGTTTTCTGCTGATAGTTAATTCGGATTTCTTTGCCAATGAATCGAGTTGATTCAGTGGCAAACACACGACGCCACTCATCGTTGAGCGTCTTGACTTGGACTTCAACACCAAATTCATCGACGCATGAGATCTTTGAATGTGGACCTAACAGACCAGCCACAAATCCGACGATCTTACAGATAACGAATTGTTCTTTCTTGATCTTGATCCATGAACGAGAACGGTGATCTTCCTCATAGAGAGCTTTAAGATCCTTGATAATCGCTCCCTCACCACCAGCATCCCAAATCCTCTGAAGAGCTAATTCAGACACTTCGAATTGATCGGCGAGACGAATAGCACCAGGCGAAATCAGTGACGCGCCTTCTTCGAGCAAATCTCGACGAGCGGCGGTCGTTTCACCAAGCGCAGAATTCGGACCAACACGAAGCATATCGAAAAGAATTAGTTCAGATTTGTGAAGAAGATCAATGGACGTAACATCGGTTGACGTGCCACCAGGAATACACAATTCTCCATCGTAGATTCCAGGCGCAAGATGAGCAGCAACTTCACGGATATGATTACCAAGAATGCGCACATTCCCCGCCCGCGACCACGCGGTGATTTCTGCTCCTACTTCGAGGATGATACGATGTCCATCATATTTGACTTCGAGGATGTGATCAGCGTCGACGTAGTCGTCGAGAACCCATCCCTCTTTGAGACCAGATGCCAACATCGGACGAACAGGAATTTCTGGAGAAGCACCAAGCAGGGAAGGCTGAGCAGGAGCGCCACTACCACCAACGATTTTGAGATTTGGCGTTGATGAAAAGCGACCAACAATTGGAGGAAGAGCTATTACGCCAGGACCACCACGGACTAATTCGTCGCCAGCCGCTTTGATGTGCCAGCATTTATCGGGAGTACGAAATCCTCGACATGTACAGACGAGACGTCCATCATCGTGAAGAGTGACGACGTGTGGTTTTCCATTCGGATTGGATTTGGACGGGTAACTCCACGTTCTCATTAGAGCTAGTATACTTTATTAGCCGGTAAATGTAAACAGAAAGCTATCGTCGCCGCCTTCTTTTCTTTGCTGAAATCATTGCGTCCGCAAATTGGTAGGCGATGTCAGCAATCTCTCGTACATTCTTGCCTTTTCCAATTTCTCGAACGATTCCACACAGAGCTTGTCCGGCGAAATAATCCCTGAGTTCAAACAATCGATCTTTTACCAGTTCTTTCTTTACCTTCGCCATGGTTGTCTCGCTCGTTGACGTTCGTTGTGAATTTCGTCGGCAAAACACCGCACCATCCGATGAAAATCCTCGAGAACATCGTCCGGCGCATTTCTCATAAATCGTTCGAGCTTGTCGTAACGACCAGGAATTTCTCTCGAGATCATGCCAAATGCGTGCCGAAATAATTGGGACATGTTATTGTGAGCTCGTAAGGCCGAGGTCTCGTTCAATCTGATCGATCCGAGCATTAAGTCGAGAAGCTTTTGACTCATCTAACCCACTATCTAATTGTTCGCGAAGTTCCGCACGCTCCACCATCAACTCAGCGCGCTCGAGGTCCTGCGCATAAGCTTCATCAGCTTCGCACTCCAATCGATTTCGTTCTTCTGCTTCAGCCTGAAATTCTTGTTTCAGGTTGCCATCGTCGTCGATATGATCACAGCCATTGTCGGCCCACTCACCACAGATTGGGCATTTCCAATTCCCTTGTGCTGGACCACAGGACGGACATTGAGTATCACCACAAAGACATGGTCCCATAGTTACCTCTTTTCCAAAGCAGTGTCTATAATCTCAAGAAAATCTACACACCATAGAGCAGTGACTCCTACCACCTCCCACACTATGTGCTCTTGTTCAGGTTCAAAGCCAAATTCGTCCATGAACGATTTCTTTGCCATCATCATCGCAGTTCGTAAATCTTGATGGCGAGCTTGTCCATAACGTGTGCCATGTGGACGATAGACTTTTACATGGTCGTATTTTGTTTTGATGACCGGCATCACAATTCCACAGCTTCCACTCGAACACTGATGATTCCGTAATGGTCATTATCTGGTGTTTCGAGTGCATTCTCGACGGCAAGTTTGCAATCTTCTACGCTTGGAGGTTCTACACGAGGACGTTGATCATCAATGGTAATTCTTGCTGTGATTATGATGACTTTCATGGATGCAACCGTACAAATTCTCGAAACATTACCTGTTCTTCAGGCGTGAGAAAGTTTGTGATGAATTCTTCCTGAGTTGGTCCAACATAGGTTTTACATTGACAAGGAATCTTTTCTTGCCATGTTCCACACGTTGGACACTGTCCTCTAGTGATTTCATCACAACCATTGTTATCGTGCGCTTGCGCGACGTGCCTACAGTTTGCACAACGTGGCCATACATCACCAAGTTGACTCATGCTTCTCATAAATCCTTAATCTTCGGATGTTCCACTCTGGTATGTTCACGAACCCAGTAGGCTTTGCGGCATTCATCACAGCAATTACGACCACCAAATGGGTAGTGATTATCGTGTTGCCGTAATTCGTCAGATCGTGGACATTCAAGTCCATGAGGACATTTATGTCTATATGTACGCCGACCATGACGAGGTAACTTCAGTGTCGGAGTTTGACACCAATCGCAGTAATTTCCAAGCCGCTTACCCATTACAACTAGTATACGCTAAACGGGCGAAAATGTAAAGAGAAAACGATCACGATTTAAAATGGTATGTCATCATCTGGGATAGGTGCCGCAGTTTGTTCTACAACTTGTTGTTCTATGGCTTCTTGTTGTTTTCCACAAGCATCTATAAATCCATCACCAATATTCTGAAAATTCATGGCGTCTTCTTTTGAAATCCAGACAACGATTTCTACATATCCGCCATCTGCCATTGGTTGTACATGTGCTGTATGTGGAACCTTCACACCATATCGCTGTGCAGCCACTGTCCGATAGTTATCGCGAAGTTTGTGTAATTCAGCTCGTACCTTTTCTCGTTCATTCATGATCTAGCTCATTGATCTTTACATCGATGTTTGTCTCAATAATCCTGTATGGAATGTGTAGTGCTAGAAATTGATTTGTTTGAAGAGCTTTTCGGATGTACTCAACTGTTAACGATTTGCCACCACCTTGTGGTCCACTCACAATTATCTTTATCACGATCATCCTCCAAGATATTGCAACGTCAGTGCCAATGTTATGTAGTGAATGAATTGATCAAATCCGACACTCACGAAAAACCAATGTACTTGCTTCTCTTGCCAGAGTCGTGTGTTAATGCGGCTCGTTATGGCATCAGTCACGAAATGTGTGACAAATGTCACACAAAACCACGAAATGTATCGCGTGATAAACCAAGGTGTAGGAGAAAACAAAAAGACCCAATTGATAACACCAACGAGTACTGTGGTGTATACTGAAACATGCATCAATAGTGCTCTCCAGTTCTTTGATTTGTTTTGGGCCATCCAATCTGTTTGACAAACGAAATCCGCAAACCAATGCGCCAGCATAATCCAAACTGGAAGCTGTAAATCATTCATGTTGTGTTATCTATCATTTTGGCACAGAAAATTGCTATTCGTGCTGTCTGTTTATAGTGAAATCGAGCATCTTGTTCTATATTATCGACATAGATGACATACCAAATCTTCATCTTGAGACCCCAGGAGTCTATCTTGCCGGCTTACGGCCTAGGCTCCGTCCGTTGAAAAACGAAATACTCTTGTTCGCGCCTATCAATGACTTCTAATATTGTCTCCATGATTATCCGTTCTTGGCGACGTGAATCGCCATCTTGGTGTAACGTTCCCAGTATTCTGGAAATGCTTCTTTGATCCGTTTGATATTCTCTGAGTCAGCGTATTTGCACGCCTCTCCAAGAGCTCGGACAAACGATCCACCAAATCGGATCATCATTTCGACAGGTGCGCGATCTTCTTCGTTCATGCTAACTCCTACGCAAACATTTCAAGTCCGTCCTCTTCAATACGCACACCACATCGAACCAAATCTTGTATTTGTTCAATTGTAATGACTTTCGCCAGTTCTTCAAGCGAAGGTTGTAAGAAAATCTTATCGTGTTCAGCACCCGAAACGATATCTCTCGAACTAGGAACCAATCGATCAAGTAGTAAGAATGCGTGAAGATCCTTGCGTGGGCTAAGTTGCCGTTCTAACGGAACTGGTTCAAGAAAGAGAGACTCATTCTCTTCAAATTCTGTGATCATTTCATGCTCAGTCATGATGCATCCACCTTTAATGCCATCAATGGTAACCATCCAGCTGGCTCTGGGTCCACCACCCACACGACATCGAGGTCAACACTTTTCCCAGTATCAGCGTTTTTCATCACACATGACCTGATACGATCAAGATCGATGCGATAACGCTTTCCTGTTGGCACATCATCGCCCAGAATTGGCCATCCTGGCTCAACTTCACGACGAACGAAAGTTGCTCCGACTATTGACATTGTACCTTTGCGAGAAGTGATTCTCGTATCACACTGAAAACAAATGTTAATGGTTGGTTGATCGTTGACAAAAAGACAGCCGCAGATAGGACAGACAAGCCATTTCGCCATACTCCTCCTCCAGCTGCCGGGCACCCAATTGGTGCCCGGCCATACGATGGGGACCAACCACCGTTGCTACGCCGCGAACTGCGTCGCGAGCAAGAGTGCCTTTTGTTTCAGCTTCGCGTTTTTGCCAAACACAGCACTCTTGTTAGCCGAACGGATACTCTTGGTGTTGTGCGCCTCTGCGGGGCGGACATGGTCTACGTATTCAGTAATCGCATTGAAAGCTGTCCAAGATGTACCCGGAGCAAATTCGGTCCCCTTCCCCGATTCAGACAGTTCGAGGATCTTCTCGAAACGACGCGCGACGACTGGGTTTTCCATTTCCAAATCGTCTTCATCCTCGATACCAAGCACTTCAGCGATGTAGGCACGAACTTCGTCGTGATCCATTCGCTTCGCTGCCAGTTTTGCGAACGTTTCGCCGGATTGTTTCAGCGACGCTACCAGATTGGTTACCAAATCGGTAACCATTTTCATCTGATTTGCGACACCGGAAACGTGCCGCAGTTCGATGATTTCCTTGCTTCTGAGCGCCAACGCGATGGTATTGGCGCATACAGCACGCACTGGTGTCGGTCGAGCGGTGAAGCGGGTCTTGCCATTGTGACCGGTCATGACAAGGAAGTAGCCATCGACGTGATCGCCGGCCACCACTTCGATTCGTTCGGGGAGCTTCGCAAGCATCCAACATTTGTCCCCAGTCCCAAGCGCTCCGGCTGTTTCAATCGTAACACCGAACTGTTCGCAGGCAGGTTGAAGAACACCAAATGCCTCATGATTCTGAAGCACGTGGTATTTGTCGCCGACGGTGTGAAGGATTTTGTGATCGACGTCGCGAACAGTGGCTTTTCGACGACTCACTTTGGTTCCGTCAGCAAGGAACAAGTCCTCGATCGAGACCAACCAGTCAAGGTGAGCCGCTTTGAGAGCAGCCGGAACATCCGGATTACCCTCCATTTTGGTGCCAAGCGCGTGCCAAGGAGTCTCTCCCTGATACGCCATTGTAGCTTGACCCATGAGTTCCGAGATCTCGTGGCTCATATCTAACCTTTCTCCGTATGCTTCCTCCCGCAACAAGGACAAACGGAATATCCTCGCGGAATGCGCGCTACACAGATTTGACAGACAAGAAGTAAGCGCCTATTCATAACTAAAGTATACTATTCCCCAGCCCGTTTGTAAAGTAGTTCCGCTCAACAACTTTTGTTGAAATCTTCTATCTTGCTTTCCAGTTCTCCCAATACGTGCGAATCATCCAATCTTGCACCGCTTCTTCATTTGGTTCTGCAGGAATTGGAGATGTATTGATGAGATCTTTGAGTGATCGTTCTAGATTTCCTGCCATTGTGAGTACAGCATCAAGTTCTATGCGCCCATAGCGCACATCCATGAGAAATTCTCGTGTACCTTCAACCATTGGTAGGACCAGACGACCAGTCTGCATTAGCTCTACACCTTGAAATCCTAAACGAAGCATGTGCATTGCATACTTAGTGTCGTATCCATGCTTTGCCTCAAGCTCAGGACGGTGTACTTTCTTTTGTCCTCGCTCGCCTAATAATCTTTGTCTCTGTGCTTCCATGTAACCAAGAAATCTTTTTCCAGCATAGCGACTGATAACGCGGTTGTTGGTTCTACAGCACACGGATTAGCAATGCCAGGAACTGATGATCGCGACGAAATGGGTGTCTGCATCGAGGATATTTCATCTGTTGTAGGATTTAAAGAATTTGAGCAATTCATCTATCGAACAGCTGCTAAACGTGAACAGAAACTAGATGCCCCATCGGCTCCTGGCGACCTCGATTTGTGCATTTACAGTTTGCGCAAATATCTCCGATTAGCTCTGCAAGGAAATCCATCCGTTATCCTTCTGCTTTTCGTTAAAGATTTCGTGAAGTGTGATGCTAGAGGTGCTCAGCTACAAGAACTCGCTCCACTAATAGCGTGATCTTCTTCGATTTCCAATTCTTCCAGTTCTGGTTTTTCCACGTCACCAACTTCTTCAAACGACGCGTCTTCCCACACACTCACAAATTGTTCGGCTTCCTGGCCTTTATCACTTTCTTTCCACGCGTCACTCTTGTCGTCAAATTCGTCACGAAATCGTGCGGCAACGTCGTCACAGAAGCCTTTGGCGTCTTCCAAAGCTTCTTGATATTTCTCGACGACAGCCTGGAATTCACCAATCGCGTCGTCGATTGCGACTTGGGTGATTTTCTGTTGATCCTCAATCTTGGCTAGTTCTGTCCGAAGCCGATCAATGAGCTCTGTGCGTTTCTTCTCTTCATCTTTGGTCAGTTTGAACGCCATGAAATCCTCCTATCGAGCGACCTGAACTTCTAAGACGGTCAGATCGCTCTCTCTAGATGTAGTCACCAGTTTGTGTTTCGTGATAATTCGAACACCAGGTCCGTCTGCGCCAGTGATTTGAGCAATAAACTCCCCACCATACCACACTTCAATGACTCGGTCACCCTGAAGCACAGAATGGAGAGTTAATCGTAGTTTAGATTTCATGCAACTTTCTTCTTACCTTTCTCTTTCTTGGCCGGTTGCCGGAGCGCCAACGACGCAGTGATCGCGGCCATCAAGTCCATCGGTGGCGTTGGTACATACGGCACTCCGGATGAAATCAGCTGACCACTCTTCTTGGCGGCGACTAGTGCGTCGAACGCAATCTTGTAACGATCTTCATTGGCCACCGGATTGAAAACTCCAGCGTACATGGTTACTAGCTGATTTGCGAGTGTGAGTTGCTTTTGGTCGACCGGCGTGGTGAGACTAACAAAATGAGGCAATTCCTCGATTGCGCGCACTTCGTTGCTGGTTCGGAGTAGTTCGAGTGCGAGAATTGGGCCGAGTGGACGAACCGAAACGAGACGTTCACGACCGTAGATACTGAATCGGCCGGTCATAACCATCTCCTTGCTTCGCATTGCATCTCTCAACAATGCGAACCCAGGCGTTGGCTTGACCACAGAAAGATAATACGTCGAATCCACGTAGACTGGATCAATGCTGTCAGCTGGTACAAACGCTTCGACCAAAATCGTGTCGGTCGTTGGCGCTCGCATTCCACCGATTTCGTCTTTCGTGAGAATCACGTAGGACCCATCTTCTTGCTCGACGCCGTCGACGATGTTGGCCATTTCCACGTCAATCAGACACTTGGAGCAAATCTTTTTCTGATTGATAGGTGTCCCGCATGCGTCGTGGAGCCATCTCTTGTGAGTTCCCTTTGCTGCGTCGTCTGTTGCTTTGTAGAGCGCCACAGGCACATGAACCAGACCAACCGACAAATTGCCCTTCCAAACACTTCTTGCCATACTCTTCTCCTTATACACCCGATTCCTAACCTTATTGTACTATAGAAAGGATTGGAAGTAAAGGAGATAACATCAGAATTATTTCTTCCACGAAACTTTAGAAAATTGCTGGTCCATTCTGCTACGTTAGCCAACCTCTTTATTCAGAATGCGTTACCGTTGGCAACGACCAGCAAACCTTTCCTATGGTTTTCCGATTACCTCTGGCATTCTGCTTCGTGTACCAAGTGTCTTCATCACCCCTTCAAATGGCGTACCACTAAAAAGTTGCCCAAGCACATCTGCTGTACTCACTCCACTCATTGCTGCCATCGGCGCCAACGCTGTTGTCATCTTCTCAACCAATGCTTGATCAGCGAAGGTGGTCAAAGCCACAGCTAATGACGGATTTATCGCTGCAGCTCTCTTCACGATTTCTTCCGTTTCTCCAAGAATTCGCTTGAGCTCTAATGCTACTTGCCCACTTCGAGCGGCTAAAATTTCGTCATTGATTGCTTTCTGTCGAGCAAGTTCTTCAGTATTCAAGCCGTTCAAGAGTGTTTGCGCCAACGTTTCCTGACGAAGTTTCTCGGCTTTCGCTTCGGCTTCTGACATGACGCGAGCTAGCGACAGCTTGTGATTTGCGGTAATTTCTTTGTTAGTCTGTATGGCTATTTGCTCAACAGTTGTCGCCTTGATAGAAGCCGCTTGTCGTTTGATATCTTCTGACCGAATCGTGAACGCCAACGTTCGCTCTTCTTCTGCTATCTGGATAGCAGATTTGAGTGAGTTCATTTGCGCTGTACCAAGTAACGTTGCCACGTTGGGATTATCAATAGAAACGTTCAGCACTTCTACGTCGTAGACATTCATGCCGTTCTCAATGAACGAACGCCCTGGTCGTGGTTTCCCCTGTTCTAGAGATACACCCAAAATAGTGTCGCGAACAATTGAAATCGAGTCTCCGTAGAATTCCTCGATAGTTTTGCGCTTCGCCACATTTCGAATCAACGAGCGCATATGGTCACAGAGGAGACGAACGTAATTTTCTACGGCAAACCAATTTTCTGGATCCTCTCCCTCGAAATTTACACGATAGGATACAGTAAGATTCACCGGAACCAAATCCTTCGTTTCCACTCGAATTTGATCCGAGACTTTGTTATTGTGGACACGAAGATAGACAGTTCTGAAAAGTTTCTCGTCAGATTTGGGACGTCCAGTCGAGAGCTCCAACGGAGCAAGTGTCTCGTCGTACTGCAACAGAATTGTTTCAGGTCCTACAACGACGTGGCGTTGGCCAGTCTTGTTGATTACCAATACGGCATAACCGGTCCACACATTGATTGAAACAGCACCCTCGTATTTTGTATCGAGAGTGATGGTTCGTGGTGGTTGAAATGTCGTTCCTCGCGAAAACGTATCTCCAGCAATCTGACGACTACTGGCAATTGCCTTTTCATCACTGTAATTCATGGCCATGAGTGAGGACGAACGCATTGCGCGACCGGCAGCATACTGTGAAGAATCCGCCAAATTGGCTTGAGCTGCCAAATCCACGTTCACTTTAACGACGTCCTCGTTGTTTGGATACCAGAGACGTACGGTCTTCTCCGCGAGTACTCGTCGTACAATGACCTCATGGCGAGGATCGCAGAGCAACATTTTTGGTCCGATAACCAAATCGACCACTCCAGTGTTTCGGTTGAGAACATAACGGCCTTCACCAGACGGAACGGCAACAGCGTAGTGCTTTGTTTGATCGCCATAACGGATAACACTGTGTTCTTCCCGTTGGAAATAGATCGCTTGTTCTTTTCCAGTGATAAACAGTTCATCACCAGTCTTGTACTCTTTGTCGCCTTCTTTGTAATCAGCAATAACCTTGACATAGATGCCGGTCGTTTCGTTGAGTTCAATGGCTCGAAACTTCCGCATATTGTCTTTGGTCACGAACGTCTCAGTTGGTTCCGGGAATACAACATCCGGACCCTGTACGAATCGTTTGTTTCCATCCTCATCGAGTAGGATACAGTATTCGAGACGTTCAAGAGTCACTGCCTCGCGGACATACACCTTTGGGCTTTCTGCCACCACCTTTATCCCCGTCGGTGGGATGAAAAACGCCACGTCCGTGCCCTTGATGATTATCAATTGGCCAGGCACGAAACTTCGTGGTGTTTGGACAGCTACTTCTCCGTCACCTTGTGGTTTGACAACTGCTGTTTTCCAATTCTCTGATGCTGCGGTATCGTTATACACCTGAGCAAGAAGATATTGGTTGGAACGGAGATGGTGGCCTTGAATTACCGTCGCCATCTGACCTGGCCATAATGGAAATTGGATAGGACCAGGCAGATTCACTCGATGACCAACTCTCAACGTCGCGGAATTGGCCTGCATTCCTGCTTGCGGATTCTTGTCGTTTTCGGCTGGATTATACAAAGCGATGTAAAATCCTTCTGGAGCGATAGAGTTGATTTGAATTGCTTTGTCTACATCACAACTCACAATTCTCCGTAGATTTTTGTCCCAGATCACTGGTTGGTCAGTGTTGGACATCGAAATCTTATTAGGACCAACAATGGTATTGACTAGTCCTTTTGTTGTGTCCTTCACATAGGCAAATTCACCAGGAGCTAACACCAAATCTCTATCTCGTCCCATACCTTCATTTGCCACTATCCACCTCGGTTCTTCTGTACAGTTCCACTCAAGACAGCTGCTGCTGCTTTCTCACACTCTCTACAATTTTTCACCTCTTTCTCATTTCCCGGGCCAACCCATCTCCAATGTGAAGGCCATTCGTTCTGTGATTGGGCAGTAAGACCACAACGTGTCCAACCATATTTCATGTAGTGTACTTGTAATTCAGGCATATTTACAACATAGTAATCATACTTGTTCCTCAAATAAATCGAGTAAATCAGAACCATCCTTGCGTGCAATAGTCCCACACCACAAGAATGTTCGTACTGGATACTTCAGTGGAACAGGTTGAGACCAAATCCCGTATTCTAGTGACATAGGAACTTGAACAGACATGAGATAGAAATTTCCACGATGTTTCTCTGGTAGGTCAACATAGTAGATTTGTTCGTTTGCTCCAATAAGAATAGATTTCATTCGTTTTTCATCAAATCAGAAGGATAGAAATACAAATATGGATTTCGCTTAGCCCGAGATAAATCTCCGTTTTTCAACAGAAATCGTCTTTTATTCGTTCGCCCAACAATTCCATCTTTCCAGAGTCTATTCAGAACACTTGAAACTTGTGATGATGGTGCTTTTAGTTTATGGGCAATCTCACAATTAGTGCCAGAACTATATCGTCCAAGATATCGGAGAATACAAGTTCTCAACGATAATTTTGCACTTTGCGGCATGGTTCGTGCTCATTCTCTTCGGTTTGAATAGCACCACAACAAAGACATGGTGGGTCAATTTGATTCTTCCGACAATCCCAATCGTGACGAGGCAACGCATCATCGCCGGTGACCACCTTCAATCTCGTGGGAGCGGACGCTGGCGAGAAGTGCGACACGGGATACATCTGATCCCACCACACGCGCACATAGCCCGCCGGACTGACACGTTTGACGGTTCCGACCACGATGCGGTTGTGTTGATCAATATCCTCAACCAACCAGACACGATCACCAATTTTCATATCACCACCGACTCTTTAATCATGTCATCCAGCATACGATGGATTTGGGCTGGTCCATTCAATAGTCGTAATCCTATGGTAAGATCTATGTCTCCTAAACGAATATCTTCATTTGGATGTTTTTGTCGAAGACGAAGCAAAAGACGCTCTGCAAATGGTTCTACTACATCACGATCATCTTTGAGATGTTCAATTTGTTCTCGTAGGTTCATAATATCACTCATGAATTGGTTCAGACGGATCTAATTCGTCAAGAGACAAGCCTCTCGAATAGGCTTCATTAGCCATCGCATTGATCCATCGACGACGTTTAACAGATGTTGTCCTAAAGACAGTACCGATTGGAGACATTCGACGTAATACTCGTATGGTGCTAAGAAGGTGGTGATCATCCATATCTTTTATAGCAATATATCGACCATCACGAGTCTTGCATAATGTATCGCGAGTCACCATTAGAGCATAACTCGTTCAGTCTTCCCATCAACGTCCACTTCGAGGAAGAGACATGATTCTCTGCCGACCATCCTGGCTTTACCACCACTACGGACGGCGGTCTTGATCTTTTCCAACGATTCTGGTGATCGCCATCTCAGTGCACCAGCAATCGCTGTCTTTAAATCAGGTTGTACGTCTTTCTCCACCATTTCAGCGATTTCAGTAGCGATGGTGGTCTTCAATTCTTTAATATCGCCATCTGGCGCGGTCTTGATAATCACTTCTCCCCACGACTCGAACCACGCCCAAACGAAAAATGGAATAGACTGGTCCGCTTTCAGAGCGATCACCAGCTTCGCGTAAAATTCTCGAATTTGCTTGACGGGAGCGGTCAGTAAAGGCGACAAATGTTCATCCATCGCAAATTCGCACTGATCGAGAGGCGCTTTATCGTGTGCAGTACAAAGCCCACGAATTATTGGCACCCAATTCTGTACCATTAGATCAACATTCATATGAGTCCTCTTTCTGCGAGATGGATTCTCAGCTGCGTACATGAGTAGCGCTCTGAAATCTTGGAGCGATCTAGTGCCACCAGCTTTTCGTTCAAGACGGTGCATCCATTTCATCACGCTCTTGGAGCCTTCGACAATATCCCACATAGAAAGGACATAATCGCGCACACTTGATTCGAGCGGAGCTGACATCATTATGGAATCACCGTGAGCTTCTATCATGTCATCAAAACCAGCTTCCATATCTGCTGTTGTACAAACAAATGTTGTCATTCTACTTCCACATACTTCATTGCCAATTGTAGCACTTCGTCATAGCTCTGACAATCCAGCACTTCTTGTCTGAATTGTTTGGACAAATCTTTATGCCCAGACTTAAACAGGCGATGTGAAACGAGTCCAATAATGTTGTAAACATTACCGTTCTCGCCGGAGAGTTGGACTACGATGTTAGTCTTTGGCATTTAGATATTCAATCCAAGATATTTCGCCAATTCTTCTCTAGCGGCGAGATATGCTAATCGAAGTCGATGGAATTCGGGATCTTTGACCTCTGATTCTTTTCCTTCTCCGCCAGCTTCTCCGGTGAAATTGCTGTAGGAATGAAAACAGTAGTCGAATCCTTCGTTTGTGATACAGGAGCGAACATAGTCAAGTTCTTGACCAGTCATGGTTTTGTCTTACTCATAATTCTAGACCATCGTTTAATCTCTGTAAAATATTCTTTAGTCGTTCTATTTCTGCTTCGAGTTGTGCGATTGTTGGAAGTCCTTCGGCTACTCCTCGCTCGGCTGAAATCTGTAGATAATAACGTCGGCAGCTTTCGAGGAATTCCGCAGCGGGAAGAGCTTTGGCTTTCTCGGTATCTTCAATCCAGCACAAATTATCCCCACATTGATTGAGGATGGCTTGTCGTTGCCTGTTAAGATCTTTCCGTAGATCTTGTAGTGCATCTGCCAAATGTACGATTAGCCACGCGTCGCCGAGAGGTCCTTCATAGCTAACCTCTTCTTCATTGACACCCCACTCGCGCATTTCCAAAGCACGTGGAGCAACGATATCGAGGAGTTGTTTAATGGATTTCATAATGTAGTCACATATCTGCCATTCTCATATGTTATCATTTGATGATCAGAAGGAATTTCTAGAACACGAACAACCGCTTTGATTCCTGGACACTTCGCGGCATAATCTCGTACTATTTCTGGAGAACTTGCTCTGAAATACCATGATAGATTACATTCATCCATGTTGAGCGATAATCCAAGCTCACCACCAATTGTTGTACAGTCAACCTGATAAAATTTCATTATCACGTCTTTGGACAAAATTGGATGGAGATCTTGTCGATAGAGTTTAATCTCTGTTTGGAGTGATTGGATGAGATCGTGTTGTTTGTCTAGTAGAGTCTGTGCTTGCGGCCATTCGAAACGATAATACCGCCATGGTCGCGCGTTTCGATCTTCTATTGCTTTG
>OBNH01000125.1_pt1 | contig 34088 bp, 58 predicted proteins | sample 1670201 | NCBI WGS metagenome assembly OBNH01 (sample SAMEA104232308, study PRJEB22302) | sediment metagenome | isolation source: sediment | reverse complement strand
GGGTCATGGCAGCCTTGGCTCCTCGCATCAAGTACGACGCGAATCACGTCTGCGGCATTTGCCATGCCACATCCTGCTAGGAGGTTTTCATGGCTAGAACTGCACTAACAGTCAATGATGTTGTACGGAGCGGTCTTGCCTGGGCTCCTTCTGCCGCCAATGTGGATGGACATTCCATCCTGAACAATGGTCACGTAGTCCTCTACGTGAAGAACGGCGGCGGAGCCGGCATCAACGTCACGATCCAGACACCTGGAACTGTTGATGGTAACGCCATCTCTGATCTTGTAGTTGCTGTAGCAGCTGCAGGAGAAAAGATCCTGGGTCCTTTCCCTCCTGATATCTACAATCAGTCAACTGGAGATCTCTATGTTGACTTCTCAGGAGTGACCACTGTCACGGTCTTTGCTGTAAGGATCTAATCCAGGAGAGAACCTATGGCCGTTACTACTTCAGTCTCTGATGTCAGATTGATCTTTCATACTTCTCTCTCTGATGATGAACTGCGGGCGTTTCTTGAGGCAGCAAAAGATCTGGTAGATGAAACTCTGGGAAGCACATCTCTTACAGATTCCAGGTTGAATCGGATTGCTGCTTTTCTTACTGCTCACCTCGCTCATGTTCTAAGCCCCAGTGTAAGTAGAGAAAGAGTTGGAGATTATGACTTCTCTGTTCAAGGTGAAACAGGAGAAGGCTTGAAGGCTACGTTTTACGGTCAGATGGTTCTCTTGCTGGATCCAACCGGTAAGATGGCAGGACTCGGCAATAAGCTGGTCCACATTGCCCTTATCGAGGAGCCTGACGAATGAACTATCGCCACATCTGTGATATACAGAGGCCTTCAAGTGTTCCGAACCGTCTGGGTGAGATAAGTGGGACGGATCTAGAGACACATTTGGAAGATGTGCCAGGTATATTCACTACGTCGCAGGCGTTAGGCTATAAGACTACTGCGATAGCCCAGATCCAGGTCTCAGTACCCTACCTACTTATCCCAGTCGGATATGAGGTTCAAATAGGAGATGTCGTTACGAATCTCCGAAGTTCATCTGGCGTGGTTATCTCAGAGGAGTCATATAAGGTCATCTCTGTTGAGCATCATCGAAAAATCTCTAATGACACAGCTCATCATACGACCTTAGAACTTCGTGTTCTTTCACCTCTAACCTAAGGAGTAAACTATGCCCCCGACAATTCCAGTAAGATTCAGAAGTTTGGATGAATATCAGCTCATCGAGAAACATGCTGTCAGATCCAAGAAAACAGTCTCTGAGTTCATCCTTGACGCTGCCAAGGAGGTAATCAATGGGAATCAGACGCCTTCCGGGGAGGACAGCGTACAGACTGACGTGGCTAGCAGACCAAGTCGAAAAAGACGCAAAGAAGCTGCTGCTGAAGTCCCTTCTGAAGATCCTCAAGAGAGTTGAGCAAGAGTCCAAGGGAAGGCTTTACTACGGTCATGGTCTAGAAACAGGAACTCTGAAGCGGAGTATTCACTTTGCTGGAAAGGGTTATCCTTGGGCCTCTGATCACGTAGAGCCTTCCTACACTACTCCTGAAAGAGGTCATCGGCCCATAACTCTCGAGTTTATTGGAAGAAGGTTATACGTAGAATTTGGATCTGGACAACACTACGCGCTCTTCTATCACCAAAAGTATGATCGTTTCCTGAGAGAACCTTGGGAAAAAGGCATGAATGAGTTCCGCAGAGAAGTCGAGGCAACATGGCGAACGAGCCTATGATCAGTCCGATTGAAACCCTGATACGATTCTTCTCAGAACAGCACTTTCTGAATGAATATGTGGGTGGTCGGATTGCGACTCAACAGAGGTTCGGTGAAGGCTGGACCCTAGGTCCTGCATTGACCATCAAGCCTGATGGCGGAAATTCGGAAATCTATGCCCCGATGATCTCTGGAAGATATGAAATCCGATGCTGGGGTCAAACTATCGACGAATGCGATCGGCTCTACAGATTCTTCAGAGATGCAGTCAAGAACCAAGAACGCTCTGTAGTACAGAACAGTCTGCTTCTTTCAGTTTACCTAACCACGGAACCTGCTCAATACGTGGATGAAATCACCCAACTACCATATTGGCTTTTATTCATAGAGGCGATGATGGCGGAAGGGATAATCTTATAAGGAGTAAAAAGCTATGGCAGATACTAGCCCGTTTGAACTTTTGGTTGGTCCTGCGAAGCTCTACTTGGCTCCTGTTGGAACGACAGTCCCAGATGTTGATGATGTTCCTGCTTCTCCTTGGGTCCTTGTTGGATCCACGGACGGCGGACAAACTATCAAACATGGTGGAGCCAAAACCTATCTTCGCGATGACGATCACCAAGGGCCTGTGAAAGCAGTCACCCCAGAAGAAGAAGTCGTCATCACCACCAAGATCATTGGTCTTACCCTGGAGAACTGGGCAAGGATCCTCAATGATGTTGATGATCTGGTCTCAGCTGCTGGACCCCCCTCCACCCGGACCATGAATCTCAAGAAAGGATTCATTCCTGAGGAATACGCTGTTCTTCTGAGAGGATCAGCATTATCACCTTATGGAGCGCTTCCTGGAATGTTCGTTCTACCAAGAGCCATCTTCGATGGAGAACCTGAAGTGTCCCTCGTCAAAGACGAAGGAGCAGGCCTCGAGATCGAGATCCATGCTCTTGAAGATGACAACCAGACCAATGACGAAGAGAAGTTGGGCTGGCTGGTCGTTCAAGTACCCTAAGAGGTAAACGATGTCTGATAGCCTTGATACCCCAGAGGAACTAGAGCTACCTAACGATGAATCTACTACCCTGAGTTTTCAGGATATCTTCCTGACCCAGCATGATCACTTTCAACTGGAGAATGGGGAGACCATTGACTTCAAGAGTTCCTCAGAGTTAGATGTGGAAGACCATGCACGTGTTCTTTCATATCAGAAACTCCTTGAAACTGCAATGTCCAGGTTGTCCAAGAGCCCGAATGATACTCAGGCTAAAACAACTCTGGATTCCTTGACCAAGAAGTTCATCAGGATGATCCTTCCTGATCTTCCAGATGAGATCCTTGATAGGATGGTCTTGGGTCAAAAGCTCAAGGTCATGAACTTCTGGATGGAAAGGAATAAAACCGAGTCAAAAAACTAAGACCCGGCGGAGAGGTCTTAGCTGAGCTGACTCATTTCTATGGTTTGAATCCTCTCGAGATCTTAGAACTTCCTATCTGGATCCTAGAGACTTTAGCCTCAGAGATGCCAAGGATAAAAGCCAGAGAGAGATTGGTTTTGGCTAATCTCATTGGCGTCTTTTCCAGACAGACTCAGTCTAAGGAAGATGCTCGAAATCTCCGCCGGAACTGGACCAGGATTCTTGACTCTCTCAAGAGAGCTTCTGAGTCCGGTAAGAAAAAGAAGAAAACTTACGATACCTCACTTCTGCCCGTAGATAGCCTCGATAGAGAGAAAGTTCGTAACTGGGCTGCCTCTATGGGAATAAAGGTTCAACATGGCGACTCTAGGAATAGCGACACTTGAAACAGGTGCTGATATTATGGGTCTGCAGAGAGACCTGGCAAAGGGTCTCTCTCTGACCAATAACTTCCTGGATTCGTGGAGAAGAATGTGGGAGTTTACGGGGGCGATCATCTTATCCAGAGTAATTCAAAAGATCCTCGACGGGATAAGATCAATTGGATCCGAAGTCTTCAGAGCATTACAGAATTTCCAGGTCTTGGGAGTACGTCTCGAGGGCTTGGTGGCCAGAGAATTAGTTCTGGCTTCGGATGGTGCTTTGACGTTTACTGAGGCCTTAGCTCGATCTGGAGATAGGGCTGAAGAGCTCTTCAACTGGATCCGAAAAATCGCAGTCGAAACCCCCTTCACTGTTGAAACCCTACAGAACACCCTGACTATGGGTATGGCCATGGGTCTCACTTCTGAGAAGTCTCAGGAGTTGACTCTTGCTATTGGTAACTATACAGCAGGGATGGGTCTTTCAAATGAAGTGATGGACCGGATCGTTTATAACCTAGGTCAGATGCTCACTGCTGGAAAAGTCACAGGGATGGAACTGAGAGACTTAGCCAGAGGTGCATTAGTTCCTATCTCTGAAGTCTTGAAAGTGATGAGGGAGAACCTAGGACTTACTTCAATGGAGTTAGGTGACTTCCGAGAAAAAGCAAGCGAAGGAGCCTATGGGGTACAACCTTTCATTGATGCCTTCATCGAGTTTGCTGAGGTACAGTTTCCAGGAGCTATGGATAGAATGGCCGGCACCTGGCAGACCCTGGTCTCCAACGTACATGACTTCATTCAGGTTGGTCTAGGTGTTAGCATCTTCGGACCCTTGTTTGATAAGATCTCAGAGAAGGGTGCTAAGATCTTCGAGAATATGCTCTCTCCAGAGATGCAGGCTAAGATGATTGCTCTTGGTGATGCTCTCAGTGCTCTCTTTGACTTTGAGGATCTAGACATCACGGGAATCGTAGACAAGGTTGAAGGGTTCATTGACCGACTGACCGACGCTTTCGTTGCTCTACGGGTTGCTGGTTTTGAAAAGTTCCTAGAAGAACTAGGTCTCAGTCAGGGATCAATCGATCTCATTCTCGGAATACGTGAGGCCTTCAGATTGCTGAAAGAAAAAGTCGAAGAGATGGGTGAATACTTCAATGATACGATTTTACCCATCCTTGAAGAAGTCTGGACCTGGTTGAAAGATAACTGGAAGCCTCTACTGTTATCTCTCATTGTGTTATTCGTAGGCTTCCAGCTCATTGCATTGATCCCGACCATTGCTGCCTTCTTCTCTCTGCTTGCTGCAATGTGGCCTGTCTACCTAGTCTTGATCGCTCTGGCAGTTGCTGCCTTCTTCATCTACAAGTACTGGGATGAACTCAAGGTCTGGTTCCTTGAGACCTGGGACAAACTCTTAGTAGCCTGGAAGAACTTCAAGGATAAAGTTTCCAGTGGTTGGGAAAAACTCATGGAGGCTATTGAGCCTGTTCTTTTGATCCTCAAGGTTATCTGGGATGCAATAGTGAATTCTCTGCAACCAGTATTTGAGAAACTCTGGGCTACTCTCAAGAATGCCTGGATCGAATTACAACCTTCACTTCAAGCTTTATGGGAACAGCTCAAGGAAATATGGGAATCGCTCAAGGTAATATGGGAATTATTCAAGCCCGGGATTATTGCTACTCTCATCACTTTCGCTGTGGTATTCATCGGGATCTTTCTCGGTGCTATCGTGTTGATAGCCATGTTCTTCACAGCCTTGGTTGAGGGAATCGTCAATTTCATCCAAGGGGTAGTAGCTTTCATTCAACCTATCCTAGATGGAATCTCAACGATGTTACAGGGAGTCAAGATGTTCTTCTGGGGAATCGGTGAGTTCATCTATAGCCTCTTCAATCTTGACTTAGCAGGAATGCTCAATGGAATCGCAATGATGATTGGAGGTATCATCACCTACGTTGCAGGGATGATCCAAACCGTCATCAACACTCTCCTGGCGTTCCTCGTGGGAATCGGTGGGTTCATCTATGGCTACTGGAAAGGTCTGATCGACTTCCTCAAGAATCTCTTCAAGGGACTCTGGGAAGCCTTAGAGCAAAAAGTTGGAAATATCGAGGATAAGTTCAAGACGGTCATTGAGCACATCAAAGCCTGGTTCAAGGATGCCTTTGATAGTGTAGTTAGTTGGATCGAAGACATCATCGAGATCCTTGGAAAATTGGTCAAAGCCATCGCGAGTTTGATCATCCCTGACTTTCTGGAAGAACATTCTCCATCTCCTCTGGAACACGCTCTCTCTCAATCGGGTAAAGAAATGATGGATATGTCTAGGAACTCAATTCCGAGTCTCTCTGATGCTTTCGAGGATCTCAACTTTACAGAAGAGACTATTGGAGCCTTAGACCAGTCTTCTTCCTACAACTCCAACATGACCTTCAATTTCAGAGATACCACTTTGGACGAGGATCAACTTAGACTCATTGAATTGAGAAGAGAGGTCTTATATGCCTAGATCACTCATCTGGACCCCTTCTTCTGGATCTCCTGTAGATTTGAATGACAGGGTTCATACATTCCTATTGAGAGGAATGATTGGTCACAGAATGCCTCCAATTGATATCTCCAGTTCTGAATTACCAAGCTATCAGGGTTCTCTCTTAGAAACCAAGAGATACAAAGAGAGAACCCTAGCTATTCCTTGGGCTTTACTGGGTGATAACTATACAGACTTCTCAAGAAGATTCCGTCAGATCACAAAGCAACTAACCCTCTCTGGAGGAATCGGTCAACTGGACTTTTCAATGCCAGATGGATCCAAGAGATACATCCGAGGAATTTTCAAAGATGGACTTGATGGCGGAGATAGTAAGTTCGGAGATAATCAAGTTCTGAAGACTGTCCTGACCTTCCTTTGCTTCGATCCATTCTTCTATGATAATACTGAGATCACCGGGGTTGTTACTGCTGGGTATACTCTCTTACCTTTCTTTCCGATTCTACCTTTCTTACTCGCTAAAGCAGGAACCTTCAGTTCAGATTCCATTGATAATCCTGGGGATTGGGATGCATATCCTACCTGGACTGTTCAGGGCCCAGGAACTACTATCATTATTGAGAATTTGACCTATGGAGAACTTCTACAGGTCAACGTTACTCTATCTGATACAGATGTCCTAGAGATCATCTCTGCTCCTGATGAGAAGGATGTCTTGCTCAATGGAGTATCTTCCATGGACCTTCTCAGTGATGATTCTCAGTTCTTTGCTTTGAGACCTGGGAATAATGATATCGAGTTTAGCGCAACTCTCCCAGGAGCAAGTACTGAATTTGGGTACACCGTAAGAGTACCTTACTTTGGAGTCTAATGGCTATCACTGATTACATGATCTATTTACTAGACTCTTCTGGAAACAGATCTGCGGTGATCGATGGCTATCAAAGACTTTCTCTATATCTGAGAGACAATGCTCTTGGATCTTGGCTTCTTGAATTAGATTCAGATTCAGCTCACATTGATCAGTTCCAGTGGTTGAGTAGAATTGCTGTCTATCGTAAGGGTCAACGGATCTTCACTGGGTTGGTTGAAGGGCTCACTGACTCAGATCTGGATCTTTCAAGTGGAAGATTCTGGGCTCATGGTCCTGATTACTATGATTACCTTGATCGTAGAGTAGCGTTACCTGATCCTGCTGGTCCTCCCTTTACTTTGTATGAACATGACATCAGAACTGGTCCTGCTGGGAACATCATTATAGACTATGCAGACTATAACCTAGGACCTAGTGCTCAAGTTGTAAGAAGAATCTCTGGTCTGGTCATGGGGTCTAAGTACAGTTATGGAAATACAATCTCGGGTAACGCTCGCTTTGATAACCTTCTAGTGTTCTTACAGCAGAAGGCACTAGAAGGGGGTGATATTCGTTTTGGCTTTGATGGAGAGACTTTCAAAGTCACTGAACGTTCAGATAAATCCAATAGTGTGATCTTCTCTAAGAGGCTTGATACCCTGGTCTCATACACTCGAAAGGTCAAAAGAGCTATCTCCAACTTCATCTATGCTGGAGGAGGTGGAGAGGGAACATCACGAGACTTCATCATAACTCAAGACTCTGATAGTCTCATATTGTATGGCCGAAGAGAAGAGTTCTATGACCTCAGAAATGCCGCTGACACTACTGAGTTGATTGAAGGTGCACAAGGAAGACTCTTAGAATCTGCTGAGACCATAGATATTACACTCAAGGTAAGAGAAACCAACTCACAGCAATATCAGGATGACTATATCCTCGGAGATATCGTCCGAGTTGAGATTCCTGGATATAGTTATTCTGCTGCGATCCGTGAGGTCCAACTTGAACTCTCTACTCGAGGTGAAAACATCTTTTTGACAATAGGAACCCCGGGTGCAACTTCAGCTCGAGAGAATGCTATGATCTATAAAACTTCTCGGAGCTTATCCTCAAGGATCTCTCAACTGGAGAGGAGATAATATGACAGAAGTTTATTACCCTTTTGATGATGAATCAGTAACGCAGGATGAATGGTCTCTGATGGGACGAGCCTGGTTAGCCACAGGAGTAGTTGCAGGTGAGGATAATAACCTTGAAGTCTATGGCGATTCCACAGGCATGCAGGTCAAGGTCAAATCAGGAAAAGTCTGGGTCAAAGGCCATCTCTATTACAGTAATGCTGAGCAGATCTTATCCATCAGTGCTTCTCATGCGACTCTGCATCGCTATGATGCTATCGTGGCTGAAGTAGACTGGGTGAACTCTACAATGGATGTCAAAGTAGTAGAAGGAACTCCCGCCTCGTCCCCAGTCTACCCTACTCTGACACAGACGACCAGCAAATGGCAGATCGCTTTAGCCTACGTATACATTGCTGCTACAGTGACAACTATCACTGCAGGCAATGTCACTGATTTCAGAAACTTTACTAACCTGATCGCAATTCCTTTTGTTATAGGTGATAATGTTCAAACAATCACCACGGGAGTCAAAGGTTATCTCCCACCTCTACGATTCGACTGCTCCATTGTAGGTTGGGAACTCGTAGCTGATGCCAGTGGATCCATCGTCATTGACATCTGGAAAGATACGTATGCCAACTACCCCCCGACAGTAGCTGATACCATCACGGCCTCAGCTAAACCTACATTGTCTTCTGCAACTAAAAATAGAGTTTTACCTGGGGGGACTCTGACAGGATGGACAACTCTTGTCAGTAGAGATGACTGTTTAGGATTCAATGTTGACTCTGCAACAACTGTCAAGCAGGTGACTCTAATCCTCTGGGTCTACAAGAGGTAAACCATGGCATTCACTTTTGGGAACGTCACTGAAGGCTCTACGAAGACTCCTACCCACAACAACAACGGCGAGGACGTCTACATCTTTGCCTCCTACGGTCTGCTGGGCACTGCTCCAAACAATGAAGACATGACCTATGGCGGGAGGACTTGCCACTTCATTTGTGAGTATGCCGATGCGTATTTTCATGGGACCTTGTGGGTCTGTTTGAACGCTCCCACGGGTTCCAACGTCTTGCAGATCTCAGATACTGACTATAATGCATCGACACCCTGGGTCTTGTTGGTTTCGGTTACTGGAGCGAAGCAGGCTGTTCCTACATCCTACAATGGTCAAATAGGTAATACCTCTTCCTCATCAAGAGATATCACTTCAGCCGCTGGGCACAAAGTTCTTGATTTTATACGTGGTAATACTCTTAGTGGTGGAGTGTACGTTGCTGGAGCCGGACAAACAGAGATACGAGATGATAACATTGGCTCATCTCATGAGGATGGTGCCGGAACCGTCACGATGTCTTGGACATTCCCGAGCACTAGGTTTATTCATATTGGAGTAGATTTACCCCCGGACGATGGAACTATTTTTGATGTCCCCTCAATTCCTACAGTGGGTAACACCGGTCAGGGAACATCTTCACCTTTGTCATACAACTGTAATGGAGATATCCTCTGTGTTGGAGTGTTTGATGGAGAAGGATCTCTTGGAACAGTATCTGGAGTGACGTTCAATGGCGTGGCTTTGACCAGTTTGTTTTCTGAGAGTGATGGCAACTGGCTTGGTCATTTCTGGTATCTACTCAATCCGCCTCAGGGGACTTACAATATTGCAGTCACAATGGGAAGTGGAACCCTAGCCAAGATCTTAGTAGCATCCATTCAGAACTGTAGTGTTGTAGCTCCAACAATCTATAATGGTTACGCTGGACTCAATAGTTATCCAGAGAATGACCTAGTCTGTAGTGAAGCTTACTTAGTGCTTGATATGGTCTGGGGAAGAGTAGGGATTACACGTGAGTTGAGATCAGGTCAAACTATGGCTTTATCTGATGTGATCGCTTATAAGAGAGGAGCAGTTGATTACTGGTCCCGCTGGTATACTGATACCAGAGAATGCTTATTGTCAGTTGCGTTCAGAGGACTCGGAGGTCGGACGTTACAGATTCCAGCTTTGATAGGATAGGAGAAACCATGAGATATACAATTGATGTTTCGAAGTGGGATAGTTATGATCCCAGAGGAAACCTTCTCGCAGTGGATTGGGAAAGAACTGGTTTTCCCATAGCAATGATCAAGGTCAGTGAAGGAACTGTTGAGGATCCAGGTTTCAAGATTCAGTGGAAGGCTGCTCAGAAGCTGAAGAGGAGAGTAGCCTATCACTTCTTCAGATCAGACGTCAACGCCATTACTGCTGCTTTGAAGACCTGGGCGATCGTAGAGGATGACTTCACTCCGAATGACCTCATCTGCATTGACTTCGAGAGACTCTATGGTGGAGTCTCAGGTCCAACTGCAATCATGCAGACGGGATCCTTCATCTATGAACTCGAGAAGAAAGGACTCACAGCCAAGCAGATCATGTTCTACACAGGTTCAACCTGGACAGAATGTGGCGGAGCAAAAGCTACCTGGGCTGCGAAGTATCGGCTTTGGGTTGCTCATTGGCCCTGGGACAATATTATAGCCAACACCAAGATCAGTCTGCCTCCATACCTCTTTACCAAGAAACTTCTTGATCAGAAGAAGGCACTGATTGAATCTGGGAAGGCTGTTCCTTTATTGTTTCCTCCTTACAATGGAGTCTTGGCTCCTTGGAAGACTTGGGATGTCTGGCAATTCACCTCAAGAGCTGACCCTTCAGAGATTCCTGGTTACTACTCAACTAAGCACCAAGTGGATTATAACTATATCAAGGCTGACGATCTGATAGAGTCTACTCCACTTCCTACTAACTGCCCAACTTGTGGCAAACCTTATTAAGAAAGGAATCATCATGGCTAATGGCATCGCTGATCGAGGGATCTTAGCAGAACTGAAGACTTACACTGAGCATTCAGAGAAAGCTCTTCCACCAAGACTTTTCCAGAGTGTAGTCTTTCGAGCCTTCCTTGAGTCTTTTTCTAGATTAGAGAAATTAGAGAAGAGGGCTAAGTGGAGTTGGTTCGTTGAAAAGGTTCTGCCTCCGATACTCTCTTCTGGGGCTACTGCGGCGATCATAGCATACCTACTCGAAACTACTCGTTAGGAGACTATGGAGACTGCGACCTTTGATATTGAAACCACTGCACTAGAAGGAATTGGATCTGGGCTTATCCTCTGCGTCTGTATCAGACCCTGGAGGTCCCATACAACTCGGAACTTTCGCCTTGATTATCTTGATGGCTGGGATTCTGGGATACATGGATTCCTAGAGGTCGAGGAAACGAAGTTACTGACTGACGTCAGAGATGAACTTCTCAAATATGACTTGTTAGTCGGTCAGAACATCGAGGCATTTGATCTCGCATATATCAGAACCAGATGTTTCAAGCGAGGTCTAGCTTTCGACTACAATCCTTTCACTTATGACGTCATGAAAGCCTTTGGTCGAACGAGATTCAGAACGCCGAACAATCGCTTCGGTAAGCCTTCGAAATCCTTGGGAATGATAGCAGATCTCTTGGGCATCGAGCAAGAGAAAACTGCTCTCTATCCCGATTCACATTGGCTATCCATCTGGGGAAACGCAGCTGAGAGAGAAGAAGCCATGCAAGATACTCTCAGACATTGTCAGGCTGATGTACGCATGACTGAGAAGGCTTACAGACTCCTTTTACCCTTCGATGGAAAGGCAATCTTGCGAAGATGGATGTAACCATACCCGAGCTCTTGGAAGAGTCAGGACTAAGCATTCTTCCTGAACGTCCTGAAGGATTTGGTATCACCATTCGTGAGTTTATGCGCATCTCAAAGATCCCTCTGACTTATGATAAAGCCAGAGATCTCTTAGAGAAAGCTGCAGAGAGTGGCATCCTGATAAAGACCATGATGTCTACTCATGGACCTGGTGGATCTTGTTCTGTGTATTCGAAACCAGGAGGTAAAGAACATGTCCGGAAAGAAGAGAGTAAGCGATGAATCAATCCTGAGGTTCATTGAGTCATATCAGTTTCTGCATCGTAGGCCTCCTACAATCAGAGAGATCATGAAAGCAGTAGGTCTCAGGAGTACAGGAGCTTTGAATTATCGTCTCAGGGCTCTATTCAACTCGGGAGAACTTCAACATGAGAAGTCTCTTTCGAGAACCATCACAAGGAGTGTATCATGAGTAACAAACGGTTCGTCTTTGGAGATGTCATTCGCATTCTCCTGGCCCTGTTTACTTTAGGGGCGGTCTGGGCTGCAGACAACCTGGCTGCAGTCGTGGCTCTGGTCTCGATCGTCTTGGTCTATGCTATCAAATGGATAGCACAGGCCTCGGGAAAGAAACCAGGTAAGCAATCCTTGACGATTGCTCTCTTCATCATATCCGTGATCCTGGGTATAGTGGTCAACCTTTCTTCCTTCCCAGCCTTTCCAGTATGGACCGGAGACAGCGCTACTTATGCACCGTTACTGTTTGCATGGTTTACCCCTCTAGGGGCTTTCATAGCAACGGTCATGAGTGTTGCCACCGGTATCTATAATATCTTCCTGGAAAAGGTTCTGGCAAAGATTCCCATCGCGTATGTAGACTAGAGTACCCACAAAAAAAGACCTGGGCCTCGTGAGAGGCCCAGGCTGTTTTGTGTGTATCTCACTAATAGGGTGAGGCTCCTTGAATTTCTTCGATGATGTCTTGCCTCGCCGTTTCGATCGCTTCTTGGATCTCATCTTCCAATGTTTCGGCATCATCCTTCTCGAGATCTTCAACAACTTTGGCTTCTTTGCTGAGTAGATAATTGGCTGTTGTTTCGGATCTGATCGTCTCTTCATCTACTTCAGCCTCGATGGATTGGAGTTCAGAGATCCAGTTGTCGAGTTCATCAATGTACTCAGTTAGAGTTTGCCCAGAGCTAGAAGACTCTTGAAGATGATCTGGCATGTTCTGCAGGTGGTCTTCTTGTTCAGACCTCAACTCTTCAAGTTGGTCAATGACTGAACTAAGTTCATCAGGTAAGGTCTCATCTGGAGAGAGATTGTTGATGGTCTGGTCTACAATGTCGAAGACCTGTGAAAGAAAGTTTGATTGCGTGAGTTGAGACCTGCTGGGTTTCTTTTTCGAGAAATGCTTTCTCCCGAAGCGGAACTTCCACCAATAGTAGGAATCTCCTACTTCGATATCATACTCAGGTACTGGCCTTCGAGCTTTTTTGACGAAGTTCAGTCTGGCGGTCATTCTAACTCCTTCTTTGTAATCTGACAAAGAATCGCTAGTAAAATAGCGATAATTGTGTTGGTTGCATCTTCTCGAGTGTATGCAAGAACAGCTGTGACAAGAAAGATGAGCGTCAAAACATTGAAGATAGTACCCCAGTAGAGCTTTTTCATTCATTCCTCCTTAGATGTAATCCAGCGTGATAAGCTTCTCAGTTGAAGTAAGATCAAAGACATACCAGGCATAGGCTACCATTCTTCTGATGGTTCCATCTGGCATCGTGAAAGGAACTCTCCTTCTGAAGACATGAACGCGAAGTCTATGCTTCTCGAAGATATCAGTCCTTTCTAAACCTTGCAGATACTGCAATCTCATGAGGAAGGCTACTTTCTCAGTAGCGATAGAAAGAGCTCTCTTGAGAAAAGAATTTGCTATGCTGTAAGGGGGGTTCGTAATGATGTTCTGGATCTCCCCTTTACTATACTCATTCTCCATGAGAAAGTCAATCCCGCCTTCTCCATAACCATGGTAATAGAGATCAGTAGAAATCACTAGAGGTTGAAGTTCTTGCTTCTTCAGGAACTTTGAGATGTTCCCTGTTCCACAGGCTGGTTCCCAAATAAGCCCCTCGAACTCTTCAACCCCTAGAAGAGCAGCTACTGCGATGTCTGGGGTCCAGTAGTTATCTGTATCTGAGAACTTACTGAGAGCTCGTTTATCGAAGGACTCTTTCATCGGTTCAGCATTCCTTTCAGCTTGTAGTAATCACGAATAGCAGAATCGAAGTCTCCCTCTTCCAGAGCTCTTTCGAGATCAACCTTGAATTCAATTGCTGTGTAATCCTTAGGAGGTCTTCCTGGTTTCTTTTGCTTCTTGGTTCTATTGGTCCTTCTTCGGTATTCAGTCTTTTCTCCAGAGGGTCCTAGATTGGCGAAATCCTCAGAAGTGAGACTATTGACGAACTCTCTCATTTGGTCGAGGAGGACTTGGTTCATTTTGACCTCTGGTATCGACCATGCTCATCTTGTAGGATCTTCCCTTCCTTCTGAGCTCTTCGAATGAATTGCCTCACTGCAGCTTCTGGTCTTTCTGATACATGAGATCTACGAGCAAGTTCATAAAGATCATCAAGGTATTGAGGCTCGTGTAAAGTCCTCATCAGTAGTTTTGAAAGAGATCCAGTTGGCGCTGTGTCAATGAGATTGAGAGGTATGTTTTGCCTTCTGAGAAAGATTAGAAGTGAAGGAACTGCTTCATGAGTAGGTTCTTCCAAGAAGAGGAAGATCCTCTCTTGAATCTTCTCAGTCTGTTGTAATGCCCAATCAATGAGAGCCTCTGTTACTTCTGGATCGTAGGGGCTCTCTTCAAAGGGTTGAGCATCTTCAGGAGGAAGGTCATAAAGAAGAACTCCTCGAGAAAGTCGTTTCCGGATGATCCTCAGGTTTGGGATCTTCCCTTGGAGTCGAAGCAACTCTGCTTCTTGTAGAACATCTTGATGGTCTATTCCCGGTAGGTCTAGCTGACTGATCTCGTCCATTTTTTCTCCTTTTCAATTTGGAACTGATACTCAAATTATAACACATTTGTTCTAAATTGTAAACAGAGAAAAAGACTGAGTTTAGAGATTGTCATCCTGGGCCCAGACGTACAGACGATCCATGAATTTGGTAACGGCCTCCCTATCGGCGAAATGCTGCCTACAGGTTTCACAACCTGAAGCATGGTCTCGATAGACCTGCCAAGAAGGATCACCAAGTCTTCCTGAATGACTTACAATCTCTGCAAACTCTTTCCTGAGACGTTCTCCTTCCTCACAGGGCTGAGTAATAGCAGCATAAACCTCAGTTGACTTGATCTCATTCTTCTGATACTTCTCCAGAGCTTCCTTCAACTTCGGAGTCATCGGGATCTGCAAGTTCATAAGCTGGTTCTCCTGATCTCTGAGGAATCGGTCCTAGCATGAGTAGGTAAACATCAGTAGGACGAGATGAGGTCTGCTTGATCTCGTAATACGGGTGTTCCATTCCCCATCGAGCTTTGTACTTCTGAATGAAAGATTCTGCTGGTGGTGATCCTGCTCTGTTGGCCAGGGTCAGGTCAAAGGTATACGCTGGAGGAAGACCATTTCCAAAAAGTGTTTTGGCTGGGATCCCTCTCTTTTCAAATTCCTGGGGTAATTTAACCAGGTAGTCTTCAAGGGTTTTCCTTAGCTGAGGATGATCAATAACCTTGACCTCATGCTTTCGGATCTTCCTTCTCAGTCTCTTGATTTTCTTTTTCTTCTCCTCTGGTGAAAGAGAAGCATCGTTCTTGATGACTTCAATCTCATCTAGGAACTCCTCTGTAGACATCCTGATTCCTCCATTTCCGATAGGTAGTGAGATATATCTCTTCGCAACACTCTCTTCTGATCTCTTTCCTCAAAGAAGGATTTTGGATCAGGATGTGGGTCATAGACCCAAGGACCTGGTAACGCTGTGAGATAGTAGTTCGTAAGGAATGAATCTCCATAGAGTTCGTAGGCTACTTGAAAGGGATCCGGAGAAGATAGTATTCTCGCTAATAGAGGGATTTGGCCCACAGGTAATATCCTGGGCACATCATCTGAAGAATCTCCAAGAAGACATAGCACAACCAATACGTCTCTAGGCTGTTTGATGAATCCTTGGATCCCCTTAGGTTGCCTTCTGATGAAGTTCTCAAGAGTGACTGGGTCATTGCTCACCTTATGCATCTGAATGCCAGAAATCTGCAAGAGGTCCTTATCAATAGCCATGACGTCTGTCTTGTAGTTCTGAACAAAGAGAGCCACAAGGTCGTCAGCTTCGAGTTCATCGAATTCAATGATCCTCAGAGAGATGTCTTCTCTGATGTAGTCCTGGAAGTCCATGACTTTCTGGACCTTTACTGGAGACTTCTCCTTTCGGTCTTCTCTGTGGCTTTTATAGAGAGGGTAGAAGTCTTTTCGACCAGAATGCCTACTATCCATGCAAATCAAAGTTCCTGAGGCTCTTGAATACTTCTTCCTGACTGGAACCCAAGAGCGATAACCCATGACTCCATGGATCCAAGTAAGATAGCCTCCGTCAACTAACATTTGTACAGGGGTATTTTTGTGTAGGTCCATAATTCTCATTGGTCGATTCTGTGTGAGCCCAGGTGGGCCCGAGAATGAGTTCTCCTCTGATGGGAAGAGTTCTCCAGAGTTTGAGTTTAGCTAGAGGAGTGTCATTCAAGGATTCAAAACCCTGTTGAACTACTTCAGCTATTATCATGATTTCATCGGGGTGTATATCATGGATGCTCGAGTCATGTACTCCGAAGATAGGTGCAGATTGGAAACCGAGTTCTTCTTTCTTTCTGAAGACATGATCCAGGATGATGAGCATGATGTCAGAAGCAGTGGCTTGAATCGGAGTGTTGATGGCTTTTCGTTCCATGGACTTGTCCCCTTCAAGAATCCTAAGAGAAGTGAAGTCTCGGATTCTACCCAGGGGAGTTACTGACTGTGAGACTACCAGGACTTGCTTCCTTTCATTATCCAGGTACTCAGCCAGCTTGGGGAACTTCCCATAGAAGATTCTCACGATCTTCTCAACTTCTGATTCATCAACTCCGATTCTCTCAGCCAAGCCTTTAGGTGAACCTCCATAGAGAAGACCAAAGGTTACGCCCTTGGATTTCTTACGTTGGAAAGCTGAGACTTCTTCAAGAGGAATCTGATAGACCGATGAAGCGATACTCTTATGAACGTCTGCAGTCTCCAGAGCTTCAGCTAGTACATCATCTCCTGAGAGCAATGCTGCAACCCGGAGTTCTGCCTGTGAGAGGTCTATCAACCCGATAGATCCATTAGGAAATCTGGAAGTAAAGAGTAGCTTGACAGGTCCTTCTCTCGGAACTTGTTGAAGGTTGGGATCCTGACAAGCCAGTCTTCCTGTAGTAGTTCCTGTAAGAGATAACTTCGGATGGAGATAACCATCGAAGGCCAATTCCTTATAAGAGGAAACAAAAGCCAGGTTCTTCCCGAACTCTCTGAATTTCAAGAGTTTCTCAACAACTGCATGCTCAGCTCTGAACCTTGTAATAGTAGGTTCACTTACTGAGATTCCTCCTGAAGGAGTCTTTTCATAAAGAGGAACTCCAGCATCAAGAAGAGCCTGAGCTACTTGCTTAGGACTGTTCCAGTTGATTTCACCATATTCGTTGAGTTCATCAAAGAGACCTTTGAGTGTGTATTCAAGTTCTGGAACGAGATCTTCAAAATATCTCCAATTGATATTGACTCCGATTTTCCTCATTCTGACGAAGTGAGGAATCAGAGAACAGAGGAGTTGAGTGATCCACTGTTTCTCTGCTCTCTTGCTCTGAACTTCATAGAGAGCTCGAGTCGAAGAGACATCCTCAGCAAGGTATTCTGGATCCTCAAATCCCCCTGAGGCCCTACTACCTTTTCGTTGAGTATACTTTGTGGTCAGATGTTTCAGACTTAGGACTTCTTCGCCTAGAACGTAGGCATAAAGCATCGTATCTTTCATCCTGAACTTCGACCAGTCAATCTCAGGTGTAGCATTCTGAAGGAACATCAGATCGAACTGGAAGTTATGACCTATAAGGGTCTTACCTCTCAAGAGATCGAATAATCTGTCATAGTCTTCTGAGGTAGGCTTCTGGATGATATAAACCGGAGTATTGCTTCCAGCGAATCCTACCATCGTGATTTCATCTTTTTCGTAATCCAAACCCGTGGTTTCAATGTCGAGGAAGACCTCTTCATCCTCAAGTGTTTCAGGTAGTTCAAAGGTAAACTCTTGCTGCTCTTCGAACTTATTCTCGAAGAATCGATCCAGATCATGCTTGATGATAGGGAACTTGGTAGGATCTCTTCCTATTACTGAGAAGTGATAAGTCGGCATCACATGAGCATCAATCTCAGCATTGTAGAACATCGTTCCATGGTCATCCCTGAGTGAGGAGAACCCAGGACATAGAACCTTGGCTGATTCATTCCCTAAAGCCAAGACTCTTCCTCCAGGTTTCAAGAAAAGACGTAGCTCAGGAAGCAAGAGTGGAGCCCACTTCTCTACTAACTTGACACTGGGTTTCTTTCCAGGAGGTTGAGGGGTCTTGATAAGGTTCGTAACGTAAACCTCGTAGTTATCTGTGATGGCCTTGATGAGCTTGTAGGATCTAGCTCCGAAGGGTTCATTGTATCGGTCATCAGGTCGATTCGGTGATGGAGCTAACCCCACAAAGGCCATCTCAACCCCAATGCTACCTTTCCCTGGTGAAGCCTCGTAATCCTCGGAGTCTACATCAAAGTATAATATCTGTGGGGTCATGATGGAACTCCTCATCTAACGGAAAGGGCATACTCTGGATCCAAGGAATGAGTTTATTCTGATAATCTTTCCAGTTCTGAATCTGGAATTTCATCCCTTCAGGTTCAAGAAGGTCATAGAAGATCAAGTAGAGTTGATTCTCTAGGAATGCATCATAGGGGTAAACCTTCTGAGTCAAGTTCCTTCGTACCTGGAGTTCTACTTCATTCTCAGGGATAACAAAGATCATCCGGTAATCAATAATAGTTGGACCGAACTCTCTTTCAGGATTCCGATGAGATAACTCATTCATGATGAACTGAGTGGTTGTCACGATTCGTGGGATCAGAGTGAGAGACTGGCCTGCTAAGAATTCGACTCCCTGTTGAGTTCTTATTGAGTGATAGATGATCTGAGAGACGAAACATCGATCAATCAGGTAGTTCTCTACGACTCCTTCACCTGGAGCTGTTTGTGACAAGATATCTAGCAAGGAACGAAAATCCTTGAGAAGTGAAAGTGAAGCCCCACTGTCATGGGTATTGTAGGCCCTAGGTCTTGTGATCTCAACAGGCAGAGGATTCTCAATGAGATTGACCAGATGGTCATCATTGACGAGTTTGTCTCTAACTGAGGTTTTGCCACCACCAGCAGGACCTTCCAGGAAAAACATTCTAATGCGTCTGACGGGATCCATAAGATAGAAACTCCTCTGTCGATAGTATAGGTCTTTCTGAAGATTCATCTGGGTCTTTGTTCCCAGGAAGAAAGATGATGCCAAGTACGCTGTAAAGATTGCTTCTCAAGATCTTGATCACTCGATTGTAGAAGCCTATGAAGAGTTCTTGGTTGGTCCAGATATCTCCATCTGGGCAAAGGTAGAATAGCTGACCTTTCAATTGCCTCAATGCCTCAGAATTGAAGAAACCAGAGAGGCAAACATCTCTAGGCTTTACTACGTCATAAGGTCCTTCTACAAGAGTCAAAGGATCACTAGGGGTCGAGGTCAAAGGCCTTGGAGTATCTATCCAGGCGATACCTTTGATACCCACTGTGTGCTTTTGCTTTCCTCTGACATCCCATCCAACATGAATTGCCTCAGGTGATCCAGTCCACCAGAGCTTGAATGCATCAACATTATCTGGAGTATGATATCTCTGTAAGAGAGATTTCCTTTTGGTTCCTGGCCCTAATGAGAAGGTTTGTTTCTCAAGGATCAAAGGATCCAGCTCCCTGAATTTCATCAGGTTCAGCTGGAAGATCTTTGCTGCATCGAGTTTGCCACCTTCACCACAACGATGGCAATGGAATAACCCAGTCTTCAGTTGGATCCTGAAGTGACATTTCCAGTGGTCAGATGAATCTCCACAATATGGACATCGAATCCAGAGTTCATCATTCTTGATGGTTCCGGGTTTCATAGGTTAGGAGCATGGGCTATAAGCAACGCAAGTGTTTCATCTGCTGTATCTTGGAGATAGATAATATGGTCTTTGAGAGACCGAATCAGATTCCCATCTGGACCCGGAACCTTGGGTTCACTGTAAATGATCTCTTGAAGAAAGTCTCTCATTCTCCGAAGAATCTCCAGATCGAATCGGGGAGTCTTCTCTCTTTCAAGGATCTCCTGACGAAGATACATACACATGTCAAGAGCTTCCTCGTAGGCATCATTCAAAGGCCTTCTACCATTATCTGTGGTCAGGATCGTTTTGTATTTGCTCTTACCCATCACAACTCTTTCTGCGAGGTCTAAAAACACATAAAGAGCAACAGGTTGCTGTTCTGATTTGATTGGATCGGGTTCAGTCATGTTTACCTCTACCATTCATCTTCATCATCCCAATTCGGATCAGAGAGACCCCCGGTTTCTAAGGCCTCAAGAGTAGTCATATCATACCGGTAATTCAAACTGAAGTCAACTGGTCCAAAACGATTCTTGAGAGAAGAAGTCCTCATCTGAACTACATTATCAACAAGATTGCCCATCTTCTTGATTCCGATGATTCCATCAGTAAACCAGGCTTTCTCCCAAGCCTCAGCTACTGAGTCCTGGCGTTGGACTCTGTCTTTTCTTCGCTGTTGAGAAGCAACGAAGACGACCTTACATAGTTGTTTGACGACGACTAGATCTCGAAAGATCTGCCCGAGTTCAAAACGACGTTTCTCATCTGCTGAGGCCAGAACATCAGGAGAATCATAGAACAGGATTCTGTCAGGATTAGGATCTTCCTGAAGCATCGAGATGACCTCATTCATCGTTGTAAAGCCATAGAAGATCTTGTCGTTCTTGGCATCAAAGGTAGTTCTTTTCCTTACTGGAGTCAACCTCCATTGGAAGAGAGGCTTCGGGATTTCCAACTGGAAAAACCAGATACTGTTTGTGGCTTTCGTTCTCCTTGCACTCTCAGCTATGCTGATGAGGTGAGAGGTCTTTCCAGAACCTGGTGGACCCATAACTATGAAGACACCCTGATAGAAACCTTTGATCAGAGCATCAAATGGATCGAATCCCAGGTTGAACTTCTGGATCTTCTCGAAAGACGTATCGGTGAAATCTCCCTCTTCTTTCGTGATGATGGAGATCTTTCCATGAAGGAACTCATTCGTAATCTGTGTTCTCGAAAGAAACAGCTCAAGAGGGATGTGTTCTTTCTGATCGATCAAATTCTCCATTATGAGATTTGATACCAGATAACGCCATTCTTGATCAGTTGGAGGACCCTCAGATCCTCCTTCACGATGGAGTAATTGAAGCTGTTCTGTCGGAATACCTAGACCCGCTTCAGTTCCTCGAATACCAACCTTAGTGATCTGTTGGATGACTTCTCCCTGAGGAACATATTCCAAAAGTTGCTTAGGTATCGGGAGACGCAACTCACTGGCTAAATAGATAAGTCGAGGAAGATGGTTTTCAGACATTGAGCTCCTGAGTGAAGATCGTTAGGTATGCAATCATCATCGCATCATAGACATCAGAGTTCTCTAATGCCTCAGGAGGAACTGGAAGCTCAGACTTACCTGGAGCGTTCAAAGGAAAGCCCATGTAGCCTTCTTTCTTGGCCTTCTGGTTGATCCCGAAGAAACTCCTGATCGTGTAAGGTCTGAGGATAGCAGTTGCTATGGCTCGTTCATTCATAGAGCGAATGAAGTAACCAAGAAACATTCCCAGAGTTACAACCTGGACTTTCTGAGCTCTCCAGTAGACTGAGTTTGAGTCCCATTCAATTCCACAGATAGGAGCAGGTTCATTCATCTTATTGAGGATCAATGTACTGAGAGTCTGGATCTCAACGATGTCAGAGTCTTTTCCTAAGCCTACTTTCGACTTCTTGGTTGCCTCCCAAGTGAAGATTTCCTTGAAGGAAACCAAAGAGACTTCAGTATCGTTGATGTCAACTTCCAGATAGACCATGGATCCATGTCGAAGCCCCGGGTCGAAACCATAGGCGGATAAGTTCATTAGTAGACCTCTGTTCCCTCAACTTCAAATGAATGAAGCGAGATGATAGTATGCATGAATTGACCCATGGGGATATCAAGGAACTTCCCGACGTATCTTCCGAATTCAACAGCCAACCAGATGTCCGTCAAAAGGAAATTGTCGTAGTCGGCTGATCTCTCCAGATAATACAGAACCAACTTCTTCACCCCTCTGAAACTTCTCAGAAGGACCTGATATCCCAATGAGCAAGGAATCCTTGTTGGAGCTGCTGCTCTGAAACTATCTTCAGGTCTGAAGATAGGCCAAAATGCTCGTCGTGAATCAGGGGAATCACGAAGGATCTCCTTCAGAATCTCAGGTGCTCCCCAGAGTCTTTCTGGATAGGTATATGAAGGCCAGTTCCCCTCAATCGTTGAGGCCAATGCTGGGTGATTAGGTTCATTCATGTGATTGAGTTGACCTGTGATTCGAGAGGATCTCTCACGTTGAAGCCAGACGGCCAATACGTCAGGATCATTCTTCAAGAAGATAGAGAGCTTGAGTTTTCTCCCCAACTCAATGACATCTCTCGCTTCTTTGGGGAAATCAGATTCACTGATCTCAATGCCATAGGTATATCCCAGAAGTTCTCTTCCTGGAAGACTCTCACCGGTCCTTTGCTGAACTCTGGTGAAGTCGATCCTTGGACCTTTGGCCAGGTCACGTTGGATCTCTGACATCGCTTCATATAGGTTTTCGTATAGTCTCATCTCATCCTCACTCGATTTTTTCTTCGTTCACGTTTCTTCTGACGCTTTTCGAGATCTTTGAGAAGCTGAGGAACTCTGCTGCAGAAAGACCAGTCAATCCCCTTGTATTCCTCATCAACTCCAATCGGAGCGGAACCATACTTCGTTCCGGTAATTCCACACTTATTACACTTGAAGGTATCATAGGTCACGATACCAGTTGACCGAGTCTCAAGACTGGTCTTCACCCAATCATGAGTGTCAGAAGCATCTGGGAGCAATTCGACTCGAACTACTCCTTGACGTTCATGTGGAAGGACCACAGCATTGAAATCTTTGATGGCCCTTTCAGCCCAATCTCGAGCCTGGTTTAGATCAGTTACTTCTGAACGATCTTCATCTTCAGAGTAACTGCTTCCAGTAGCAATAGTAAGATAGACAGCTCTGAATTTCATCTCACCACCCGATGGATCCTTACTTCTTCATTCGATTCAGCATAGAGGAGTTTCTGAACGTATTCTTGAAATCCCTCTTGATGGTGGATCATCAAAGGCTTCTGAGCCCAACGAGAGACTACTACTCTCTTACACTTTGGGCATTGCTCTTCGTCAGCACTCCAGATCTTATAGATTCCGAAGTCTGCCATCTCGAAGACAATGACTCCTATGGCATGAACTATCATGAAACGTTCACATTCCTTACAAACTGTATTAGGCATGTTGTCTCCTTCAAAATGGAGAGGTAGGATTCGAACCTACATCACCGACCCCAAGGGACGGCTGCTATTAGACCGGTAGGCCTAGGATCTACCTCGCACACTTTCTCCATTGCACCTCAAGAGGGACTCGAACCCACAACCTACTGCTTAGAAGGCAGGTGCTCTATCCATTGAGCTATTGAGGCTCAGTATTGAGATCGTAACCGAAACTGTAGCACATTATCCTTTGCAACGTAGTACTTCCAGAAGGTAGGAAAGTCTGGGAATCGCTCAAGGACTCCAATGAAGCAGTATTGAAGGAGTTCCCAAAGGTCTCCATCAAAGTAGGTACTCTGACTATGATTCATCCAGGCTCGATTCCTTAGGAAGTCCCCGAGTATCGAGAAGCGAAGAACCATCCTGCCAATAATCTCAGCAGAGATGTTTCTGAAAGTAGTGCCCTCAATCTTTCCTATCTTAGTAGGGATCTTGAGGAAGTGGATCTCCGCACTCATGATCTGCTCAGCTAGAGCCGGAATATCAGGTTTTTCTTCCAAGAGAAAAATGCTCAGGAAATAGTTCAGAGCATCAATAAGTTCTTCGTAAAAGTGGTCAGGGTCCTTTGAGTCATGGGCTTCACCCAGCTCTTCAAAAAAACGAAAGGCCAGGAGGCGGATAGCCTCCTGACCCTTCACAGAAGAGACCCGGACCGTTGGACTCAGAAAGCCAGAACGCCTTTCCTCGATCGCTGCAAAACCCTTGAACGTAATCAATCTCCGTCGAAGGAGATCAATCCAGATTTCCTGGGTAGGAATTTCGGGAGCAGGTTCGACAGGCCAAAGGTCACGGATATTCATTGTTCTACCAATCTCCTTCCTCGGTGCCTCCACCTTCACCGAGCTTCTCAGAACGCTTCATGCTATTCTGAGTCAGCAGCTCGGCATATTCGTCCAGGTTCATCTCAGGAGTGTCGTAATCCTTCAGATCCAACGGAATGGGTTGTGGAGAAGGCATGACATTGTATTCCGTGTCAGTACCCTTTCCAGACTTCATGATGACCACTCCGTATCCTTCAGGGCCGAAGAAGTCATAACCCTCAGAGAGATAGGAGATGATGGCCTTCAGAGCAGTCTTTGCCACAACCACTGGAACGATCTTGTTCTGCCATCTTTCATCCAGCTTGTCCTTGAGATCCGTGGAAATGATCTTGGCGAAGAAGATAGCCTTCTGTTTCGGCTTACCTTTGAAGTAAGTCGTCCCCAGTCGGAAGAACTGGGTCTCATCCGGTTCGTAGTTCACCAGGCGTAACCTGGTCCGATTCGCTTTGACGAAGAAGAATGGACCGGAACTGCCTGAAGCAAGACCTTCGAGAACAGAGCCCCAATCAGGAGCCTTCTGTTTCGGAGCCGGAGGTTCTGCACGCTTCTTGGGTTTAGGTTCTTCACTCATGATTTTCTGCTTCCTTTGTAGCAGAGCTTAATAAAGACTCACTCTCGTGGAATGTTACACAAGAGCCAACCTGGCAAACAGGAAAAGGATCCTTGTGTTTGTTTTGATCATGCTTTGCTGTGGCCAATTCAGCATAGTTTGCCAGAATCTTCTGCGCCGAAGCGACCAGGCCAATGATGTCGTTATCCTTGAAGTTTATCGGCTGATGGTTCTCCCTTCTCCACCTTCGATAGTGGGTCTTACAGAGATAGTGTGCAACAGCTGGCTTGGAACACCAACTGACAACACATTTGCCAAGAACTTTTTTTCTGGACATGATTTACCTCAATCTTTTTAGCAAGATGACTATCGGTCTTCTTTGCCGAAAGTCTCCATCCAGTAGACCAGGTACTTCCTGGCAACTTCCTGGGGAAGACCGAACTCACTTTGAAGATATGGTGTGGCTCCGAACATGTTGGTCACACCTGATTCTCTCAGGTCATCCAGATATTCCAGATGATCATCAGTGAGTCCTTCAGGACGAACTTTCGTTTCGGTTTCGTTCATTTACTCATCCTCCTCATCGCTCGAATATGGTGTAGAGTGTTTGAAACAGAATCATCTGAGACTGATCTCTCAGTCAACAGTAGGTTCACATCGACAGTCATAAACTCAAGAGACTTCGATGAAGTCGGAATGATCAAAGCTCCAGAGTCATCACTAGACCAGAAAGCACACTGGATATGCTCTGAGAACTCCTTATCAGAATCCTGATCTACAATGAAGCCATAACGCCGATGAACAGAGAGATGGTTAGGTTTACCCAAAAGATCCCATTCCCCTTCGGGGATGAAGAGTATCTGAGATCCTACGAAGAAGTCCTTGTTGAGCAATCCTCGTTTTGAAAGTCTTCGACACTTCAGTTCTTTTTCGAACATGGGGAAAGCTGACTTCAAGCCTACTTCCATTTCAGAGTATCTTGCACATCGAAGGAATGCTGCAGTCAGCAATTCATCTGCTGGATGATCCTGAGCCAATCTCTTTCCTGCTATAAATGAAGAGTACCTCATGAGAGCTCCTTAGGGCCTAGGGGCAATCCAGGACCCTAGGCCCCTAAAGCATAACAGAGGGGAAAAGGAGTAAACCCTCAGTTATAACGAATAGATGCCTGTCAGTTTGACCAGGCTCTGTTGGGCGTTCTTCTGCCCGAAGAAAGATCTTGAAGGAACCTTCTGGAGCAGATTCGTTGCAGTGGTGAGAGCATTAGCCAGATCCAGTTCATAGACTTCTTTCCGTCCAGAGTTCTGAACCATGGCTTCAAATTGCTCCACAACCTTGGAACGAAGAGGTTTTGACAGATCCTCTAATGGAGCCAGCAATTCCTTGACGAAAGGTGGATAGATCGGTTGCTCTTCACCTTCTTCATAGACGGTCTTGTTCAAACCAGTCAAGACCTTCTGGACCTTCTTGATGGCAGACATCTTTCCAATGGGTTCACCTAAAAGGAAATCTCCAGAGGGAGTTGTCACGACCTGATAACCAAAGAGTTCCTCGATCAACTTCTCGGAACTGAAGTTGGTGTGAGACATGTTGGAATCACCCAGACCCAAGGTCTCAAGTCTCAGTCCATTGGTACAGACCAATCTGAAGAAACCCCGATGGAAGTGATAACCAAAGCCTGGTCTCAAGCCTCCCGTGAAGGTGACCCCATCTTTGAGTCCCTCGTTCTTGAGGCCTTCACCCCAAGTACCGGAGTCCCAATTGATCGGGTCCTTATATGTAGGGCCTTTCGGGTTGTGAAGAGTTGCAGCAACCTTCAGACCTCCACGGGCGATGATCAGCTTTGAGATCTCATAACCTTGTTCCATCAAGGGTTGGAAAACCTCTGGCCAATCGACGAATCTGAATGAATCGGTCGTGGGGCCAAGACTGTAAGTCTTCTTACTCGTGAAGAACGAGTGCCTCATGACTCCTTCATTCTCATAGACTCGTGAAACGATCTCCCCTAAAGGTTCACGAGTCAATGGATGATGAACGAGCATCGTTGATTCATTGACTCCTACTGAATTTGACATGGTATGTACCTCCAAAATAGATAGCAACAATCTCATCAGCAGGAGTGTTCTTCAATGGTCCCTGCCAGAAAAAGAAAGCTCGCTAGATCCTCTGCGAAGTATTCAGCGATCAAGACTACTAGAGGACCTAGAGTCTCAGACTCATATTGATATGTCTCTGTTCCATTTTCCATGAGGTAAGTCTTCTTGGAATCTATCCCCTCAAGCAACAGGAACCTCTGAAATTCAAGCGTGTGATAGTCAAGAGTATCAAGCTCCACGGTGTAGTACATAAAGAACCTCCTTCAGTCCTTCTTGATCTTCTGAGAAGTCAGCCCAGTAGTCTCTTGACATAGGTGTCTGTTCCATTCCAGTAGTTCTATGAGTCTTGAGACTAGAAGACCTAGAGTAGATATAGCTAGGATATAGATCATAGCTGTTCCCCAACTAGGTAATGCCACTAGAAGTATCGTCAAGAAGAGTGAGATCCAGACACTGTTACAGTTCAGACAACATAGGAGTCCACCGAAGACTTGATTGAAAGGTCCAGGCTTAGGCTCCACTTCTTCGCCTACTCCACAAGAATGTTTGACCACTTGAGTGAAGGGTGATCTCAACCACGAGAAGATATCTAGGTAGCCTACTGCTCTTGAGAGCATAGAAACTGCAAAAGGAAAGAGAATCAACGTTGTTAGAGAGATCTCTCTCCAGTAGATTCCTACTGCTCCAATCAGGATATTCAGGATGATGAAGAAGCAGTATGAGTAGAAGTATTTCTTGGCGTTATCCATGGATCCTCCTTATGATTCCATCTGAGATTTCTAGACCTTCGTCCTTCAGAAGTTCCTTGATCTTCTCTACAAGAGAGTCAGGAAGATTCTCAGGTTTCTTCAGAAGACGATAGATCCAACCTGGAGGTTGATCTAGAGGATGTAATCCTAGACCTAGATATTCTGTAGCAATGAGAACGCCTACAGCCAACTCAGAGGTATCTCTTGATCGTTGATTGATCTCAACCATCGTTACTCTCTTGAGGTTCTTCTGAGAGATTTCCATCAGATGTTCAACCACTGGGATTCTCATCATGCTCCTTTGCTGGTACTGTGATGATCATGAAGTTCTCAGTTTTGAGATCAGTCATGAAGGTCTCAAGTTGCCAGGGTTTTAGGTAGATGTTTCCGATGACGACCTTTTCGAGAATGAACGACAGCTGAATCACTGGTCCCTGAGGGAATGAGACTTTCGACTTCTTGATCTTTAGCATTCATGAGCTCCTCGAGGAATCTGCCTCGACAGTCTTCACAGATGTACTCAGAACTTATAACACCATGAACATCATGGATTTTTCTGAGGTAGTGTCTCGCTTCTTTGTCAGGATGATATTTGCAAGAAGCAACCCTGTGAGCCTTATAGATCTCTAGATGTACTACAGCTAGTATAGGAGGCTTTTCCTGTAACTTATGATCTGACTTCAGAGGCTTACCATTTCTTCCAAGAATGAGCTTTCGTTTCCTTTTCATGATCTACTCCTCAAGACAAGATGTTGTAGAGCTTGATGATCTCTCGTTCACTGTTGACGTTGATAGCAATCTCAGCTGCTTGATCCAGAATACTCAGAAGTTCTGAATGAAGAAGAAGTTTCTGTCTCTGATTGGACTTCTGATCTGCTTCAAGCTCTTGCACTAGTTCTTCTCTGAGTCTACCATAGTGATGGAGTCTTTTTATGTTCTTCTGAATCTTCTCAAGAGTGAGCATTTGATTATATCCTTTCTGCATATTCTTGCAATAGATTCTGATAGATTCTTCTCCAATTTTCTCCGTGATGATCTGTTGTACCTTGTTCCCAGTTTAGTTGATGAGCGTACTCATGAAGGATCACTAGTTTGATCCCTGCTAATCCGATTTTCTTGTAGGGTTCGATGAGATACTCGACGGAATAGTACTCTTGGAATCCTATCTCAAAGACTGATTTGAGAACTGGTAAACCAAGGATGATCTTGGTCTTTCCGTCTTTGTGTTTCCAGACGCAACTCTTTCGTTTCTTGGAGATACGAGTAGTGAAGGCTCTACTTGACTTTTCCTTTCCGAGGAGTTGTAAGAGTGAGATTGCCTCAACGACAATTCCTCTGTCATCTGGATCCACTGATTCGATGACTGCATCCCTTTTGTTCTTCTTGGGCTCTCCATCCAATGTGATGGTTCCTAAGAGCTTGTGTTGCTTCCTGGCAACCTCATGATGATTGGCTCCACAGGCATTACAAAATCCATCTGGTTCTAGAAAGGAGTTGCTGCATTGGCTCATAGTAATTTCCTCCAAATTAGATAGCAACAATTATCTCACATCGAGAGGATATTCTTGCTAGAATATCTGTCCGATTCTGAGTGAGAAACTAACTGGTCCGCTCCTTTTGGTGTCAACCTCCATGACAAGGTTCAAAATGATACAAACTCCTCCACTCGATCTTTTAGTCTCACAAGAGGAATCCCCGCACTCGGTAAGCGGGATTACTTTCTATCCTCTCAAGATCTATTCTGGCGGTCAAGTAGAAGAGATCCTGGTTCCTGATCTAAACCTTGAACTTTGGGAACTGAGCAACCAAAACCTTTTGCTCTCAAAAAAGAGTTCGGCAACTTTCTCTTGAGGAGGTGTCTGATGTACTGTGTACCTACATGGGAACGAGCTCTTGAACTCTCAAGACTTCAAGATATCAGAACCGATCTTGAGGATCAAGGAGTTACTGGTGGAGCTCTTGACATGGTAAAAGGTTTGATTGACGTCATCACATTCGAACGTGATGAACTCTACATTGAACAGACTTATGGAAAGGACAAGGAGATCTACCTTTATATCATGAGTGGTTACCACTGGCTTCGAGATTCTGAAACTTAACCCCCCAGCACTCTCTTCTCAAGAGATTGAGATCTGTAGGGGTTTACAACTCGTGAGATTTTACTTATAATGACCATGGAAACCGGTGTACCTATATCCTCCGACAAATCTTCTGTTCGTTACGCGATCCAGGCAAGTCGAGGCGAGTTTTGCGAGTGGTGTAAAATTAGACCTTGGGTTGAACTTCACCACGCTCTCATCAGAAGAGATAAGCGGTTCGATGAATTGAATGACCCGCTGAATCTCATGGCAGTTTGCCGTCTCTGTCACAGCTCTGGTGAAGTTGACACGCATGATGCTCAAGTAGCATTTTACCTAACCCAGAAGATGAGGTTCTTCGACTATGGAGGTTTTATCGACGAACCTGTAGATAAGTTGAATCTCTATGAATCCTCGGTAGACTCCTGGTTGAAATCCCTTCCATTCAAATCACCTGTAGTCTTTGCGAGGTACAAGCTATGCAGTTTACATGTCAGATCTTACAAGGAAAACGAGCCGTTGAGATTCCTGGCTCACGTGGTGAGCTGCGACTCAAATTAGAAATCAGTGAATCAGAGTTGCCCAACTTTCTCCCTCTGGTTCTAAGACGTGGTCAGATGTTATTCCTGACTCTCTCAACACAGAAAGAAGAGAACGGTCCTCCTCCGGTTACATTGAAGACTTGGGTCTCAGTTGCTCCTGTTCGTGGAGCTATTCGAGTTGATGGTCATGGCGGTGGAAGTGTTACGTTAGATCTTCCTGGAGATGTCCCCTCAGCATTGCAACAGCTTCTTCGGATGAGAGAAAGAATCCTAATTGCCAGGTTTCATGAAGACGCAAAAAGAGAAGGCGATGAGCCTCCTCTTTCTGATGATTAGCACTTTCGTGTTCTTACTTCTGGAATCGGTTCTTTATCAAGCAGTTCGTGATAGATCTCTTCCAGTTGATCTTCATTGAGATCCTAGTTATGAATAAGCCAGAGCCCTACATGATCTTCATCGACACTGTAGATGGTGAAGTCCGAGATATACTTCGTTCCTTCCATCTGTTCCAGAATCACTTGAAGTTTATCGAGGGTGTTGGTCTCCCTTCTGTTCCAAGTGTACCAGGCTACTTGAACCTCCTTCACTACTGGGATTTCTTTATGGAATTTGTGGATCATCTTCATCCTCCGGTAGCATCTCCCATTCCATGAGGAGATCAAATGCAATCTCGGCTTCTTGTTGAGTGAGTTCCTCAGAAGAGAAAAGCCAGACGAAGTCATCTCCTCCATCATGGTCTGAGACATCAGTAATTGCAGGTTTGCAATGAGGGAAGCTGATGATGTGCTTGAAGATCACATCAGCCTCGGGTTGATCTTTCCAGTCCCAACTGTAGACGAGAACATTTACCTTCTTACCACTTCCGGGTAGTTCTACAGTGTGGGGAGTAAAACCTTTCATCTCTGGTGACATCATTCCTCCTATTCCTCTACTGTCTGAGATTCAATATGCATGATTCCATCTGAACCTCTTTTGCCGATCGTAACTTCTCCTTCAGATGGGTAATAGAGAGAATCAGGGTATCCTCCGCATCCTCTCTTGGTTATCTCGATCCTTCGAGATATCATGATGGTTGTGAAGTCCTGCTTGAAATTCGATTCACTGGTGCTGTAGTGTAATCGGATCTTGAAGTCTGAGATCTCTTCAGGAAGTTCTTTCAAGAGATCATCTAAGGCTGCAAGGGCTGTCTTTCTTCGTAATTCAAGACGAGTGTCCATTTTCTCCTTTCTAGGTTCTCATTCTGAGTGGAACCCATTGAGCTTGCTCAATTGGGTATTCAAATGTGATCGAGATCTCTTTTCTTGCTGGCCAATTCCCATAGGCAAGAATCTTAGTCTGAGAGATCAAGATAGTCTTCGGGGCTCCATGGATAATGTCCCCTACTGGTTTGTTTACGAGTTTCTGAAATGCTCGATCTGGATCCTCAAAGGATCCTAACTGGAACTTGATAGATACTCTCATGTAGACGGTATCGCTTCGTTGGATCCTTTTCGAATTGAAGGCCTTGATCTTCATCTGATGCCTTTCTCGAGTAGAAAGAGCGTAAGGGAGTTGAGGATCTCAAAGGCTTCTGCTTTCATGAGCAGGAGAAGCTCTGCCTCTTGATCTTCTGTGAGTCCAGAACAGTTGAGACAGCAAATCCTTATCGCATTAGGGTTGCAGTAATCTCCAGCGATTAGTGAGGTTTCTATCGGTCTAACCTCTCCTGGTCGTAAGACTGCAGCCTTTACGATCTTGCCGTGCTTGAGAGTGTACTGCTGTAGTTCAACCACTGATTCCTCCTTTCTCTCTGATGTGTTGGCTAATGAATCCATCGCTTGGTTCAATCCGTCTTTATCTTCCATAGTCTCCTTTACTTGGTTATCAGATTCCCCTTCGTAGAGATACGAAGGCTTGAGAGCAGTTGGTAATATTCCTTGATGCTCTCGATGGTGATCTCTTTCCCGTTTACTACTAGCGTGATCTTCATCCTTGACTCCTTTTCTACTGTGATATAATAATTATATCACGAATGTCCTATATTGTAAACAGTGAAATCACCTGACTTCTCTCACTCAGACTCTTGTTGATATTTGAGTGAATGATCACATCGACTCTCAAATGCTCCCTCTTCCTGTAGGTATATATCATGAGACAGCTCCGTCAACCTCGTTCAGAATCACAAAGAGCTCGAGATCTACTCCTCATCTCACAGTATTATAAGGAAGACTGGGCCCAACAGGACATCGCCAAACAGCTCGGCATCTCCCAGGCGACAGTCTCCAAAGAACTCAAGGACCTCGAGAGTGTGTGGACTCAGGAGAGTCTGGCTAATCTCACTGAGAAGAAGAATCGGGAGATATCCAAGATAGATCTCGTTGAGTTAGAGGCCTGGGATGCATGGGCGGCCTCTCGCTCGATCAAACTTCAGATCCAGACTGAGGCTGGAGAAACTGCTCGAGGAGCGATCAGCCTAGAGAAGAGACGAAGAGAGAACACCCCGGGAGATCCTCGGTTCCTAGATTTGATTCTCAAGTGTATCTCTCAGCGATGTGAATTGCTCAATCTCAAGACCTCGATGTCGATTGTGGCGAAGATCACCAGGATTGAGATCCACAAGAGTGAACGTCCACGTGATGTTCCGGATGTCGTTGACAGTGTGGTATTGGAGTCGAGCGAAGGTTCCGTTGCAGGTTAGATTCATTCGGTCGAGACGGCTTACGCCCCCCCGTAAATGACTCTACGACACGTTTTAGCACCAGCTACACTGCCGAACATGATATCAGGCAGGGGGTAGCAAATACAGGCAAAACACTACCCCTTTCGGGGTAGAGGCAAAGAGGTGCCCGGCTGGCTAGGCCGGGCTATTCAGTTGTAGGGAGTTCGGTGTTACTCTTTCTCGGCCTGTTTCGAGGTCATCTCGGCTTCGAAGAGAGCAAGCTGATGTTTCGTTCCCTTCTTGGTTGTGGCCTCTGCCTTGGTCACCTTCGAGATCTTGGTGATCTGGAACTTCCGCTGATTGCGGAGTGAGAGGAAGGAATTGAGTTCCTCTGCTGTTACTGCCTTCAGTGCCTCATCGGTCACTTCAGGTTGCACTTCCACTTCGATCGATGCTTTGGCTACGATGCGAGTGTGGCGGTGCTTGATGATAGTGCTGGTCTTGGTCATTGGATCTCCTTTTCAGTTCCCTTCTGTAGGGTGGTAAGGTGAACTGTTACTACAATTATATCACAGATCTACTCAATTGTAAACAGGGAAAACACCTGAGTTCCAGAATTCAGAGAGGGCTATCGAGCGAGTCCAACGGTCGAGCGAGAGTCCCGTCGCTCGGACGAGGTGGGGTCCTCACGGGAGAGGTCGACCACGCGCGAGTCCGGGCGCGTGGGGGTTTCTTCTTCACCACAAAAGAGAGAGCAGAATTGCTTCTGCTCCCTTTCTGATGTTCGGCGACTACTCGTTAGGATGATATCCATCGAGTATGACTTCCATCTCCTCGCATGAGATTGGTTGTGATGTGAGGAGGAATACTTGGAAGTCTTTGGGATGGTCTATCTCCAGAGGATAGATAGTTGGAGCTGCTCCCATGAAGGTGTTGATAGCTCTGGCGAATTCACTGGTTCTCATCTTCTGGGGTACTTCAAGGAATGCAGCCTGTACATCGTTCTCGTAGATCCTGTACTGTTTCTGTATCATCGGTTTCTCCTTTTCTGGTTTGGTTTCCTGTTTCATACTTATATTATATCACAGAACTCACATTTTGTAAACAGGGATTTGATCTGAGTCTCCTCTCAGCAAATGAGTAGTGAGATCGGTTCTTTCTTCAGGTTCTATCGCGTGTGAGGGGTTCGTGGTCATACAGTCGAGCGAGGGTCCCGAT
>OBNH01000086.1_pt1 | contig 50107 bp, 45 predicted proteins | sample 1670201 | NCBI WGS metagenome assembly OBNH01 (sample SAMEA104232308, study PRJEB22302) | sediment metagenome | isolation source: sediment | reverse complement strand
GCGCACGCCCAGGCGCGCGATCTCGTCGGCATTGTGCAGCGTCGCGTTGGTGACGACGACGCCGCCCACGGTGACCGGCTCCAGCCGCGCGACCGGCGTGAGCTTGCCGGTGCGGCCGACCTGGATATCGATGTCGCGCAGCGTGGTCTGGGCCCGTTCGGCAGGGAATTTGTGCGCGAGCCCCCAGCGCGGCGCGCGGCCCACAAAGCCGAGCCGGGCCTGCCAGTCCAGCCGGTCGATCTTGTAGACGACGCCGTCGATGTCGAAGGGCAGGTCGGCGCGGACCGCCTCGATCTTCCGATATTGCGCCAGCGCACCCTCGAGATCGACCGGGCCGACGAACAGGTCGGAGACGGGAAAGCCCATCGCCGCGATCGCGCGGATCACCTCCGCCTGGGTGTCGCCCGGCAACGACGCGGTCTCGCCCCAGCCCCAGGCGAGGAACCGCAGCGGGCGCGCCGCGGTGACCGCGGCATCCTTCTGGCGCAGCGATCCGGCGGCGGCGTTGCGCGGATTGGCGAACTGGCGCGCCTCCTTGCCGGTTTCGGCGGCCTCGGCGAGCAGCCGGGCGTTGAGCGCGGCGAAATCCGCCTTCGCCATATATACCTCGCCGCGCACCTCGAGGATCGCCGGCGCGCCGGCGATCTCGTGGGGCACGTCGCCGATCGTCCGGGCATTGGCGGTCACGTCCTCGCCGATCTGGCCGTCGCCGCGGGTGAGCGCCTGGACGAGCCGGCCCTTCTCGTAGCGCAGCGAGCAGGAGAGGCCGTCGATCTTGGGCTCGGCGGTGAGCGCGACCGGCTCGGCATCGCCCAGCGCCAGGAAGCGGCGGACCCGGCCGAGGAAATCGGCGACGTCCGCATCGTCGAAGCCATTGTCGAGGCTGAACATCGGCCGCGCATGCGCGATCTTGGCGAGGCGGCCGGACGGCGCGGCGCCAACCAGGCGCGAGGGCGAATCGGCGCGGACCAGATCGGGGAAGGCAGCCTCGATCGCGGCGTTGCGCCGCATCAGCGCGTCATAGTCGGCATCGCTGATCTCGGGCGCGTCCTCGGCATGATAGAGCCGGTTGTGGTGCGCGATCTCGGCGGCGAGCTTCTCCAGCGCGAGCGCGGCTTGCTGGGGGGTCTGGGGCAGTGGATCCATGTCGCCGGGGTTAGGCTGGGCGCCGCATCGCGATCAAGCTTGAAGACGTGCGGATGCGTAACGACATGGTCGGCAATGCGCCTGGTCCGGATCGTCCTCGCCGTCTTGCTCTGGATCGCGGTGGCGCTGTGCCTTGTCGCCACGATCGCGCCCTTCTTCCTCGACCGCATCTATTATCAGGGGCCCGTGACCGGCCATTTCGACGGGCAGCGCTTCTTCAATCCCGACGGCGACGCGCTCGACATCTCCGCCGCCCGCCGCAACCGGCTGCTTCGGCAGCAGATCTTTGGCGACCCGACCCGGCCCGCCTGGCCCGCGCGCGTGGCGGTGACGCCGGCCAAGCCCCCGGCGCGCGTGGAGGGGGGCGAGATGCGCGTCACCTGGATCGGCCATGCCACGGTGCTGGTGCAGGCGGACGGCATCAACATCCTCACCGATCCGGTGTGGAGCGATGCCGTCGGCCCGTTCGGCATCGGGCCGCGCCGGGTTGCCGCGCCGGGCGTGCGCTTCGAGGACCTGCCGAAGATCGATATCGTCCTCGTCAGCCACAATCACTATGACCATATGGACCTGGCGACGCTCAAGCGGCTGTGGGATCGCGACCGGCCGCTGATCGTGACCTCGCTGGGGAACGACGCGATCATGGCCGCGGCCGGCGTGGAAGCGACGGCGCTCGACTGGGGCCAGGGGACCGCGCGGCGATCCGGCCCGGTGGTGACGGTGACGCGCAGCCACCATTGGGGCAGCCGCTGGTTCGTCGATCGCAGCCGGGCGCTGTGGTCGAGCTTCGTGGTGCATTTGCCGCACGGCAATTTCTTCTTCGCGGGCGACACCGGTCTCGGCGACGGCAAATGGCCGGCCGAAGCGGCGGCGCTCGGCCCGGTCCGCTTCGCCGTGATTCCGATCGGCGCGTTCCGCTTCGACGAGGGGCAGATGGCCAGCGGCACGCATATCGGCCCGCAGGACGCGATCCGCGTGTGGGACGGGCTGGGCCGGCCGAGCGCGCTCGCGGTGCATTGGGGCACCTTCCGCCTCTCGCGCGAGGGCTATGCCACGCCGCCGTTCATGCTGCGCGGCATGCTGCGCTGCGCGGGCGTGGATCCGGCCCGTTTCGCCGCGCGCCGGATCGGCGAGAGCTTCGCGGTGCCGCCGCTGGGCACGCCGCCGCCGCCGCCCGATTATGCCGCGCTCGGCCATTGCATCCAGGCCGGCCGGTTCGACGCGCTGCGCTGACTTTCCCGCATCGGCCGCACGGGTTAGGCTCGCAGCGTCTCTGAAGGGGGGAGAGGGAAGATGCGCAAGTTCGTTGCCCTGGCGGTGATCGCCGGGTTCGCCACCGCCGCCGCGCCGCTGCAGGGGCAGGAGGGCAAGACGCCCAATGGCGCGCGGGACATGATGCTGTCGCTGGGCAGCGGAATGAAGGGCAAGAAGCTCGAAAAGGCGATCGCCAAGGCCGAGCAGTCCCCGCTCGGCAGCGCGAAGAACCCGGTGCGCGAGAACAGCCCCGAGGGCGAGCGCGCCTATCTCGCCCGGCTGCGCTGCGCCGATGGCGCCGCGCCCGCATTCGACCGGGCCGGCAGTGTCGGCGCGGGCCCCTTCGGCTTCATTGTCGACCTCTACAAGGTGCGGTGCCCGGGCGGGGACGCAGTCGATGTGCATATCGACATGTATCATGATGGCGGCGAGAAGCGGGCAGTCCCGGGCTTCACCATCGTCGACTGAGCCGCGCCGCCACCGCCCCGCTCCGCGCGCCGAGCCGTGCGGCGAACGCATTTCAGGTGCTTGAAGGGACTGGGGGCACGGGTCTATCTTCCGGCGAATCCGGGAGGGGTCCCCCAGTGAACAACCGCGCGACGGGCGCCGTGCGACGCTATGATACGACGATCGACCGCGCCGGGCTCGCGCTCGGCGTGGGGAGCGTGTTCGCGGGCCTGATCGTGCTCGGGCTGCTGCTCCTCGGCGGCAAGCGGGATCCGCTCAGCCTGGCCGGCGGCTGGCTGATCGGCAGCCTGATCGCCGGCATCGCGATCACCGCGGTGGGCGGCCCGCTCTGGCTGGTGATGCACGTTGCCGGGCTGCGCCGCGCCCGCCATGCCGCCCTGGTCGGCGCGGTCACGGCGCTCGCCATCTTCGTCGGCGCGCAGACCTATGGCTTCGGCTTGTTCGAGATGCCGCCGATGGACAGCCGCGCCCTGTTGTTCCGCTGGATCAGCGCCGTCGCGTCGAGTGGGATCCTCGCGCTGTTCGCCGCGGGGATCGGCGCCCTGATGTGGCGCATCGCCTATCGCAGCGAATAGCCCGGGGGCTATCGCGCGCATTCCCCCGGGGCGCGGCCGCGGATCAGGCCTTGCATTCGCCGAGGCGCTTGCCGGTGAGCCGCAGGGTCATGGAAGTCGCCTTGGCCTGCCCCGTCGGGGTCTGGCGCTGGGTCATCGTCAGGTCGAAGGCGGTCGGCGTCTGGGTGCCGCTGAAGCTCGCCTGCGCCTTGCCCATGGGCGTGTCGCATTCCATCGCCGCATCCAGCTTGCCGCCGACGAAGCGATATTTGGAGAAGCGGCAGCCGGGCGCCATCGCGCCGAGCCTGGAGATGTCGAGCGGCTTGAGCTCATCGGTCTTGCGGCAGCCGCGCTCGGTGCGGGGCGGCTTGCCCACATCTTCCTGCATCTTGGCGGCAATCGCCTCGGGCATCGCGCCCGGCTCCAGCGCGACGAGCTGCATGCTGGTTTCCCACTGGCCCGGCTTGCCGGGCGCCTTGGTCTCCGCCGCGGCGGCCTGCTTGGCGACTTCCTCGACGCTGGCATTTTCCAGGCGGATATCGCCGGTGCGGCGAGCGCTCTCCTCGGTCGAGGGCCCCTGATTGCAGGCGGCGAGCGGGAGCAGGGCTCCGGCGGCGAAAATCGTCAGGCGCATGATGTCCCCCGGGGTTAGCGTATGCGCCAGCCACAGCGGATGTCGGGGGAGATTACAAGCCTGGATCGGTATCCGATCTGCCAAACCCAGATCCAGATGACACAGTCACGGTATGCAGTCTCCGATCCGCTTTCCGGTGACATGGATCAAAGTCACGGCCTCGATCTTGGCATTCGAGGTCTGTGTCAGGGTGATGCTTATGTCGTACGCCTCAGGAAGAGAGACGCCGGTCGCAGTGAGGTGCGCTCCTTTGCAAGTCATCTCGGCATTGATTTGACCGGCAACTGCCAAGAATTTTTGGAAGGAGCAACTTGAAGGGCCTGCTGCCAGCGTTAGTGGATCGAGCGGTGCGGGGGCATCCTTAAGGCACAGGCGCTTTATTCTGGGTTGTGCAGACGATTCGGGCCGAATTCTGCCTGCCGCCGCATGAGAGGTAGCTCCATCGATATATTTGACTCCGACGAAGCTGGTTTCCCAGTCACCCGCATGCAGCACCGAACGCAACCTCACCGCTTCCGTCTGCTGGATGACTTCCTCGACCGTGGCATTCTTCAACCGTATTTCGCCAGTCTGCCTTGCGCTCTCGATGGTCGAGGGCGTGTCCTGAATTCCGCTGAACGGAAGCAGTAAGCCCACCGACAGGCACAAAGAGCGCATCTCATCCCCCGGGGTTGGCGTATGGGCGAGCCACACCCCATATTCCGTCCGATGGCAATCCAGATTCGCACCAGCCTGGCCGAGCCCGAGACCGGGCAGAGCTTCGTGCCCCACCGTCCGCAGCGCCCGGAGAAGTCCGAGGGCGGCAGGTCGTTCAAGCTCGTCAGCGAGTATGAGCCCTCGGGCGACCAGCGTTTCGCGATCCCCGAGCTGGTCGAGCAGGCTCGGGCCGGCGAGCGCGACCAGGTGCTGCTCGGCGTCACCGGTTCCGGCAAGACCTATACCATGGCCAAGGTGATCGAGACGCTGCAGCGCCCGGCGCTGATCCTGGCGCCCAACAAGATCCTGGCCGCCCAGCTCTATGGCGAGATGAAGGGCTTCTTCCCCGAGAACGCCGTCGAATATTTCGTCAGCTACTACGACTATTACCAGCCCGAGGCCTATGTGCCCCGGTCGGACACGTACATCGAGAAGGAAAGCTCGGTGAACGAGGCGATCGACCGGATGCGGCATTCGGCGACGCGTTCGCTGCTTGAGCGCGACGACGTGATCATCGTCGCCTCGGTAAGCTGCCTCTACGGCATCGGCTCGGTCGAGACCTATTCGGCGATGATCTTCGACCTGAAGAAGGGCCAGACGGTCGACCAGCGCGAGATCATCCGCAAGCTCGTCGCACTCCAGTACAAGCGCAACGACGCGGCATTCGCGCGCGGTGCCTTCCGGGTGCGCGGCGACAGCCTGGAGGTCTTCCCCTCGCACTATGAGGACAGCGCCTGGCGCATCTCCTTCTTCGGCGACGATATCGAGGAGATCACCGAGTTCGACCCGTTGACCGGCGCGAAGGTGGCGAGCCTCGACTATGTCCGTGTCTTCGCCAACTCGCACTATGTCACGCCCGGGCCGACGATGAAGCAGGCGATGGAGGGCATCCGCCACGAGCTGACCGAGCGGCTGAAGGAGCTGGAGGGGGAGGGCAAGCTGCTCGAGCATCAGCGGCTGGAGCAGCGCACGAATTTCGACCTGGAGATGATCGCGGCGACGGGCAGCTGTGCCGGCATCGAGAATTACAGCCGCTTCCTCACCGGGCGCCTGCCCGGCGAGCCGCCGCCCACATTGTTCGAATATCTCCCCGAGAACGCGCTGCTCTTCGTCGACGAGAGCCACCAGACGATCGGCCAGATCAACGGCATGTCGCGCGGCGACCATCGCCGCAAGGTGACGCTGGCCGAATATGGCTTCCGCCTGCCGAGCGCGATCGACAACCGGCCGCTGCGCTTCAACGAATGGGAGGCGATGCGCCCCCAGACCGTCTATGTCTCGGCCACTCCGGGCGGCTGGGAAATGGAGCAGGCGGGCGGCGTGTTCGTCGAGCAGGTGATCCGACCGACCGGGCTGATCGACCCCCCGGTGGAGATCAAGCCGGTCGAGGAGCAGGTGCAGGACCTGATCCAGGAGTGCAAGGCGACGACGGCGAAGGGGTATCGCACGCTGGTGACCACGCTCACCAAGCGCATGGCCGAGGACCTGACCGAATATATGCACGAGGCGGGCGTGAAGGTCCGCTACATGCACTCGGATACCGAGACGCTGGAGCGCATCGAGCTGATCCGCGACCTGCGGATGGGGGTCTATGACGTGCTGGTCGGTATCAACCTGCTGCGTGAGGGCCTCGATATCCCGGAGTGCGGGCTGGTCGCGATCCTCGATGCCGACAAGGAAGGTTTTCTGCGCAGCGAGACCTCGCTGATCCAGACGATCGGCCGCGCGGCGCGCAACGTGGAAGGGCGCGTGATCCTCTATGCCGATCGCATGACCGGCAGCATGGAGCGCGCGCTTGCCGAGACCGGGCGCCGCCGCGAGAAGCAGCAGGAGTATAATGCCGAGCATGGCATCACGCCGGAGACGGTGAAGAAGAATATCGGCGACATCATCGCCCATGTCGCCTCGAAGGATCAGGTGACGGTGGAGATCGATGCCGATCGCCCGCACATGGTCGGCCACAATCTGCGCGCCTATATCGAGGAGCTCGAGAAGAAGATGCGCGACGCGGCGGCGAACCTGGAATTCGAGGAGGCCGGGCGTCTGCGCGACGAGATTCGCGCGCTGGAGGCCGAGGAGCTGGGCCTGCCCGAGGACCAGCGCAAGGCGCCGGTGATGGGGCGCAGCAACGAGGGCAAGCCGGGGACGCGCAAGACGCGCTACGGCAAGGTGCAGAAGAAATGGGGCGGCGGCGGCCGGCGCTAGACTCCTGAGCACGCCGCGATAATCCTGCCGTGCGATAGCGCGCGGAAGGGGGAGCGGATGGCCGGATGGAGGAAGCGCATCGCGCGCTGGTGGCTGGACGACCTGTTCGGCCCGCGGCACGAGGTCCGCTTCGCGCTTCGGATCAGCACCCGCCTCGCCTGGCTGCGGCTCCGCCTGTGGCTGCGGCGGCCCCGGGGGATGGGGCTGCGGCGCCATTGGCCCAAGCCGGTCGCGCTTGCGCTGGTCGGCATCCTGGTGCCGCTCGGCATCGCCGCCGTGCTTTCGCTGCTGTTTCCGCAGGAAGCGCGCGGCGTCGCCGCCGCCTTCCACCGCCTCTTCACCGATGCGGAGGCGCCGCGGCTCGAATGGCGCGAGGCGGCGCAGATCCTGCTGCTGCTGATCGGTGTGCCTTCCGCCTTCCTGCTCTGGCTGTTCCGCGAGGTCGAGGACAGTCTGGCCGACGTACGCTGGTTTAGCCAGCAGGGCGCGGCGCTCGACAGTGCATTGGCCGGCGCGAAGCGCGCGCAGCGCACTTCGCGCAGCCGCTATGACGCGGGCGCGGTGGACTACCTCACCGTGATCGATGCGGACCGTACGGTGCTGCAATCGCAACGCGATGCCAATGCGGTGGCCGGGCTGCGGGCGGCGGCAACGGTGTCGCTCGTGCGTAGCCTTGGTGGCGGTTGGGGCCCTCTGCCGGAGAATGTGGCGAAGAACTGAGAGCCGTACGCCGCAGGTAACATTTGGCGGCAATTTCACGCTGGCGTGGCGTTTCCGGAGCACTACACTGGAAACGTCGCGCCAGCTTTCGTTTGGAGGGCCGATATGCGACATCGAACGAGATCACTTACAGGCACGTATCCGCTTGCGATGGCGGTCACTATTGTCACCGTCGCCATTGCCTTTGGCATGACGGTGTCATGGCCCGCCGACGCGCAGCCGGCGAACACTGGCCCGATCATCGTTGGGGGATCGGCGCGGGTCGAAGGGCCGGCCACCATCATGGGGACGCTCCGCGTTGACGGTAACGTCTTCGCCAACGGTCCGCTCACCGCCGACTGGTTTGCCTCGCCTGGCGGGTATTCCCGCCCTTCCTCCCAGGGCCTGCTCAAGGTGTTCCATGGCCCGCTGACCGTGCAGGGGCCAATGGCGGTGCACGGCGACCTCTACGTCAACGGCCCCCTGACCGTGAATGGCGCCCTGGAGGCCGCCGGCAATATCAACGCGAACGGACCAATGGTCGAACGGCAGGGCGGACGCTAGCGCCGCCGCCCGGATGACAGCACAATGGCGGCTTCGCATATTTCATCGATTCCGCCATGGCTCACTCCGGATCGCCACTGGGGCTCAAGGGTATTGCACTGTTCGAAGCCGCCAAGGGGGCGCTCGTCATCCTGGCCGGTGTCGGCCTGATGGCGCTGCTGCACCATGATGCGCAGGAAATCGCCGAGACCATCATCCGGCGGATACACATCAATCCGGCCAGCCACTATCCCACCATTTTCCTGTCCTTGCTGGCGAATCCCGGCGATGGCCGTCTCTGGGCCATCGGCGGGTCCGCGTTCGTCTACGCGCTGATGCGGTTTGCCGAAGCCTACGGCTTGTGGCGGGGGCTGGCGTGGGGCAACTGGATCGGTGTCTGGTCCGGCGGCATCTATATTCCGGTGGAGCTCTACGAGGCGATCCGGCATCCCACATGGCTGCACGGCGGCCTGGCCATTGCGAATGCGCTGGTGGTCGTTTATCTTGCGCAGGGCTTGGCCCGGCACAAGGTCAGTGGCTGAGCCAGCCATGCGAATCTGCTAAGGTAGACGCCATGCGGCGCACGCCGGCGCCGCGCACCGTATCAGACTCCTGTCGACGAAGAACCTGAGAAGAGACCCATCATGATTCACGAAATCGCCCAGATCACCATCAAGCCCGGCATGGAAGCCCAGTTCGAGGCCGGCGTGGCGCAAGCCAAACCGTTGTTCCTGCGCGCCCGCGGCTGCCACGGCCTGAACCTGCAGCGTTCGATCGAGGAGCCGTCGCGTTACACGCTGGTGGTGGCGTGGGAGACCGTGGAAGACCATATGGTCCATTTCCGCGAATCGGACGACTTCCAGACCTGGCGCAAGCTCGTGGGCGACTGTTTCGTCGCGCCGCCGCAGGTGCATCACGTCAATACCGTTATCTGATCACTGCTTCAACCGGACCGATTCCATGTCGACGCCTCAACCGCGCCCCCGGCATTTCTCGATGCTGCGCGATCTGCAACTGGCCGATTTCTTCACGCTGGCCAACGCGGCGTGCGGCATGGGTTCGGTGTTCTTCGCCATGTTCTTCGTGGCGGAGCCTTCGCTCAGGACCTTCTATATCGCCGCGGCGCTGGCGCCCGCCGCGTTCATCTTCGATGTGCTCGACGGACGCATTGCCCGCTGGCGCCACGCGCATTCCGCGCTTGGCCGCGAGCTCGACTCGCTCTCCGACATCATCTCGTTCGGCGTCGGCCCGGCCACGCTGGCGTTTGCGGCCGGCATGCGCGGCGGTTGGGATCTGGCGGCGCTGATCTACTTCGTCTGCTGCGGTGTGAGCCGCCTTGCCCGATTCAATGTCACTGCCGAGTCGATGGCCGAGGGTACCGGCAAAGTCAAATACTTCGAGGGCACACCGATTCCGACCAGCGTTGTGCTGACCGGTGTGCTGGCCTGGTGCGCGTCCCAGGGCCGGATCGGCGATGCGCTGGTCGGCGGCGCGTGGGAGATTGGTCCCGGCACGCTGCATCCGATGGCGTTGCTATTCGTGCTGTCGGGCTCGCTGATGATCTCGAAGACCCTCCGCATTCCCAAGTTCTGAGCGCTTTTCTCCCGCACGTGTCGTCAGGCCGCTGATGGTGGTGGTAATGATGGCGGTAATGGTGGCGGTATCGGCACGCCATCTGGCGGGATAGGCTCTATCTGTCATCCCCCGGTTTGCCTGACCATTGCCGGTGGCTTGCGGCGCGCGAAATTGCCCGCCGCAGCCATGACGACAACAAAGCAAACAGGAGAGAGACAGATGACCCCACGCATTGCGCGCGGCGCGGTCGTGCTTGGCACGGCTACGCTGGCGGCTGCGGCCTTGAGCGGTTGCGCCACTGGCAACGGTAACTGGAGCGAGCAGGGCCTTAGCGCCGAAATCCGCCGCACGTCCTACGGCATTCCCCACATCCGCGCCAACGACTACGCCAGCGTCGCCTTCGGCATGGCGTACGCCTATGCGCAGGACAACGTCTGCCTGATGGCCAGCCAGGTGGTGACGGTCAGCGGCGAGCGTTCGGCGACGTTCGGGCCGGACGGCACCACCGAGGTGTCCTTCAAGCCGATGCGCAATGCGGACGCCGATGCGTTCTTCCGCGCCATTCTCGACGACGATGCCTTGCAGGCCAGCGCGGCAAGGCAATCGCCCGAAGCGCATGAACTGCTGCGTGGCTATATCGCCGGCTACAACCGTTACCTGCGCGATACGCCGCCGTCGAAGCGCCCGGCCGCCTGCCGCGATGCGGCGTGGGTGCGCCCGATCACAGCACTCGACATGGCGCGGCTTGCCGAGGAGAAGAGTATCCAGGCCAGCGCCGGCGCGCTAGCGGCCGGCATCGTCGCGGCTGCGCCGCCACAGGTCACCAAGTCCGCCGCGCTACCCGCACGCATCGATATCGCCGCGATCGATTTCGAGGCGGTGAACCGCGACCTGCAGCTGCTCGATCCGCCGATCGGCAGCAATGGCTGGGCGTTCGGCAAGGCGGCCACGGCAGATGGTTCCGGCCTGCTGCTTGGCAACCCGCACTTCCCCTGGACGACCACCAACCGCTTCTATCAGGCGCACCTGACGGTGCCAGGCAAGCTCGACGTCATGGGCGCGTCGATTGCCTCGTTCCCGATCATCAGCATCGGCTTCAACAAGGACGTGGCCTGGACGCACACCGTTTCCACGGCGCGTCGCTTCACGCTGTTCGAACTGAAGCTGGCCGATGGGGATCCGACCACCTACCTGATCGACGGCAAGCCGCGCAAGATGACCACCAAGACGGTCAGCTATGCGGCAAAGCTGGCCGATGGCCGTACCGTGCAGCGTTCGCATACGTTCTACATGACCGAGTACGGTCCGGTCGTGGCCATGCCGCAGGCAGGGCTGCCGTGGACGGCGCAGAAGGCGTACACGCTGCGGGACGCCAACCAGAACAACACGCGCTCGATCGACACGTGGCTCGATATCGCGCGGGCGCATAACGTGGGCGAGATCCGCACCGCGATCGGCAACCTGGGCATTCCGTGGGTCAACACGATTGCCACCGACCGTTCGGGCCGCGCGATGTTTGCCGACGTCTCGGTCACCCCCAATGTCTCGACCTCGATGCTGGAAAGCTGCGCGCCGGCCGGCGACGGTGCCGTGCTGGCGAAGAAGCTGATGGCCGGCACGGGTATGGTGCTGCTGGACGGCTCGCGCGGTGTCTGCAACTGGACTGCCGATCCGGCGTCGCCGGTGCCTGGTCTGGTCCCGCCATCGGCCATGCCGGTGCTGGAACGCGACGACTTCGTGGCCAACAGCAATGACAGCTCGTGGCTGGCGAATCCCGCGCAGAAGATGGAGGGCTTTTCTCCGGTGCTCGGGCCGCAGGCGGTGCCGCAGCGCTTGCGCACGCGTGTTGGCTTGATGGAGATCGGCAAGCGCCTGAACGGTGTGGACGGCCTGCCGGGCAACCGCTTCGACATCCAGAACCTGCAGACGGTGCTGTTCCGAGATCGCAATCTGGCTGCCGAGCTTGTGCTGGACGACCTGTTGCGGGCCTGCCGCACCAAGGCTGTTCAGGGCGACAGCGATCTGCGTGACGGGTGCACGGCGCTGGGCAAGTGGGATCGCCGCAGCAATCTGGAAAGCCGGGCCGCGCCGCTGTTCCGCGAGTTCTGGATGCGCGCGCACGTCATTCCGAACGTGTATGCCATCGCCTTCAATCCTGCCGATCCGGTTAACACGCCGCGTGGCCTGCGCATGCAGGACGCTACGGTGAACACGGCCGTGCTGAAGGCGCTCAAGGATGCCGTGGGGGCCATGCGCAAGGCTGGCTTCGCGCTGGATGCCCCGCTTGGCGAGGTGCAGGCCGCGAAGTCGCCCAACGGCCTGATTCCGCTGCACGGTGGGGAGGAGTACGAGGGCGTGCTGAACAAGCTCCAGAGCCAGCCGGTGTCGGCCGATGGCCTGAAGGTGTTCTTCGGAACGAGCTATGTGCAGACCGTGGGTTTCGATGCCAATGGGCCGGTGGCGCAGGCGCTGCTGGTCTACGGCCAGTCGATCGACCCGGCTTCGCCCCATGCCTGGGACCAGATGCGGCAGTTCTCGGCCAAGCGCTGGATTTCGCTGCCGTTCTCGGAGCAGGCCATCGCGGCGGATCCGCAACTGAGCGTAACCAAACTGAGCCAGTGACGTAGCCCAGTGACGTAGCAGGATGCCGGCGGCATAAGGTGATATGGGGGCGGCCAGGGCCGTATCCCATGCCGCCGGCAGGGTCAGCAGGGTTTTTCAGCGGCGACTACAATCGCCCGGACCAGAACACCCCGCAAGGATGGCCCTCATGCCTCATCTCTTCGATCCGTACCGGATCGGCAATCTCGAGCTTGCCAACCGCATCGCCATCGCGCCGATGTGCCAGTACTCGGCACAGGAAGGCAATGCCACCGACTGGCACATGATTCACCTGGGCCAGATGGCGCTGTCCGGAGCGGGCCTGCTCATCATCGAAGCCACCGCGGTTTCGCCTGAAGGCCGCATCACGCCGACCGACCTTGGCCTGTACAACGATGCCAACGAAGCTGCGCTGGGCCGTGTGCTTGGCGCCGTGCGCAACCATTCGCCCATCGCGGTGACCATCCAGCTTGCCCATGCTGGCCGCAAGGCATCGAGCGAAGCGCCGTGGGACGGCGGTGGCCAAATTCGGCCCGACCAGCCGCGAGGCTGGCAGACCTGCGCGCCGTCGGCAGTGCCGCATGCGGCGGGAGAAGTCCCGCCGGCCGCGCTCGACAAGGCCGGTATGAAGAAGATTCGCGACGACTTTGTCGCGGCTGCCAAGCGCGCGGCTCGCCTGGGTATCGAAGGCATCGAAGTGCATGGCGCCCACGGCTATCTGCTGCACCAGTTTCTTTCGCCCATCGCCAATCACCGTACGGACGAATACGGTGGCAGCCTCGAGAACCGGATGCGCTTCCCGCTGGAAGTGTTCGACGCCGTGCGAGAGGCGTTTCCTGCGGAACGTCCGGTCTGGATGCGCGTTTCCGCCACCGACTGGGTGCCGAATGGATGGGACATCGAGGGGACGATCGCGCTATCGCACGAACTGAAGGCGCGTGGCAGTGCGGCGGTGCATGTGAGCACGGGCGGCGTGTCGCCGCAGCAGGCCATCAAGATTGGCCCGGGATACCAGGTGCCTTACGCGCAACGCGTCAAGGCGGAGGTAGGGTTGCCGACGATGGCGGTCGGGCTGATCACCGAAGCCGAACAGGCCGAAGCGATCATCGCCAACAATGAGGCGGACATTATCTCGATCGCCCGCGCCATGCTGTACGACCCGCGCTGGCCGTGGCACGCGGCGGCCAAGCTTGGCGCCAGCGTCAACGCGCCGAAGCAGTATTGGCGCTCGCAGCCGCGCGGGCTGGAAAAGCTGTTCAAGGACGCGCACTTCGGCCAGCGTTGATGGGCGGTCCTTGAGCCGACGGCCTTTGAGTGGGCGGCCGTTGAGCGGCTGGCAGGGAACGTAAAAGCGGGAAAGCAGATACTGCCTTCCCGCTTTGTTCTTTATGGTTTTTGGATCCGAGGTGTCAGATCAATATCAAGGGCGCGTCTTGCGCAGAATGGCGTAGAGCTCGTCCTTGATCCGCAGTTTTTCCTTCTTCAGTCTCTCGATCTCCAGCGGAGTGGCGGGGTCGAGACCCGCCTCCATGTTCAAGATCTTCTGGTCCAGATCGTTGTGCATGTCGAACAGCCGGGCGAAATGGGCGTCATGCACCTTGAGCATGGAAATCTGTTCGCGATATTCCGGAAACATTGGCAACTCTCCTGCGATGGATCAATGGATGGGCAAGGCTACGTTTGATTCTAGGCATGTCGCGACGGATGCTGTTTGATATCGGTCACGCCACACCGGGCGAACTGTCGCCGCTGCGCGCCCGCACAATTCCTCCTTGACTTTTCCCGACGCGGAAAGCGGTGATTCCGGCGCCACGAAGTGCCGCGCCGCAACATCGAAAAATGCCAGAAACGAAGGGATTACCATGATTGTCGCCCCAGGGCGACAAGCGCGACCATGGCCTCAATAGATTGCGTTGGGCAGTAGAGACGGGCTCCCCCCACGTGCAGGCCCGCCTTCACAGAAGTAGTCGAAGAACGAACTCTGGGAGACATCCATGCAAGTCTATGACGGCCTCGTCTTCGTTTGCGCCATGCTGCTGATCTGCATGTACGCCTATCTTGGCGTGCAGTCGCAGAGCATCGCGCTGAAGTATGTTTCGCCGGCGGTGGTCGGCGTGCTCACGGTCGTCTACTCGCTGTTGCCAATGCGGATGATTGGCTGACAGCCGCGTATCTGCGACAAAATCCCCGCCCATGTGAATCGGGCGGGGATGCGTCATGCGCACGCGCTACTTGTGCGCCACTGCGGCGTGCGCTGCTGTGTCAGCGCTCGTCTTATCGCAGCGAAAGCCAGATTGCCTTCGGTTCCGTGAAGTTCTCGATGGCGGCGTCACCGTGCTCACGGCCGAGTCCGGAGTCGCCGGCGCCGCCCCAGGGCAGACGCACGTCGGTATAGCCGTACGTGTTGATCCACACCGTTCCCGCCCGTAATTCCCCGGCTACCTTGTGCACGCGCGCGATGTCCGCGCTCCATACCCCTGCGGCCAGGCTGAACGCGGTGCCATTGGCGATGCGCACGGCATCGGCCTCGTCTTCGAACGGAATCACACTGGCCACCGGGCCAAAGATCTCTTCCTGCGAGATCCGCATTTCATGCTCGACGTTCGCGAACACGGTTGGCTCGACGAAGAAGCCGCGCTGGCCGATGCGCGCGCCGCCGGTCACCGCGCTGGCGCCTTCGCGCTTGCCGATTTCCACATAGTCGAGCACGGTCTTCATCTGCGCCGCCGAGACCACGGGACCCATCGTCGTGTCCGGCGAGGCCGGATCGCCGACCCGTATCGCGCGGGCGCGGGTAGTCAGCCTTTCCACCACTTCGTCGTACACCTTGCGCTGCGCGAGGATGCGTGACCCGGCCGAGCAGACCTGCCCCGAGTTGAAAAAGATTCCGGATGCCGCGGCACGCGTGGCCGCATCGATGTCGGCATCGGCAAAGATCACGTTGGCGGACTTTCCGCCTAGTTCCAGTGTGACGCGCTTGAAGTTGGCGGCCGCGCCCTGCATGATCCCGCGTCCGACCCCGGGCGATCCCGTGAACGTCACCTTGTCGATTCCCGGGTGGGCAACCAGCGCATTGCCCACCACGCTGCCCTTGCCGGTGACGACGTTGAAGACCCCCGGCGGCACGCCGGCCTCCAGCGCCAATTCGGCCACGCGCAGGGCCGTCAGTGGCGTAATCTCGGCGGGCTTCACGATCAGCGTGCAACCGCAGGCCAGCGCGGGGGCGATCTTCCACATGCCGATCATCAGCGGGAAATTCCACGGGATGATGGCGGCGACGACGCCGACAGGCTCGCGCACCGTGTAGGTCAGCGCGTCCGGCCGCGTTGGAATCACCGCGCCGTGGATCTTGTCGCACCAGCCCGCGTAATACCGCACAGTGTCGACAACGGCCGGCAGATCCTGTCGACGTACAGCCGCCAGCGGCTTGCCGGCATCCAGGCTCTCCAGCGTGATCAGTTCCTCGGCGTGGGCTTCCAGCAGGTCAGCGAACCGGTTGAGGATGCGGCCGCGATCGGCGGCGCGCATGCCCGCCCAGCTCTTGAGTGCCGCGCGGGCGGCCAGCACGGCGGTGTCGACGTCGGCGGCGCTGCCTTGCGCCACCAGCGCGATGGGTTCTTCGGTGGCGGGGTTGATGTCGGTGGAATACTCACCGCTGCCGGGGGGCAGCCGCTTGCCGTCGATCAGCAGATCGTGCTTCGGCAAGTCGGGGCGTGTGGCGGTCATGGAAGGCTCCTCGCTTGAGTCATGGTTTGAAATGACGTGCGCGTTGGCCGAGGGAATCAGGCCCGCAGTGCCTTGCAGTGTGGTGGGCCGCCAGACCTAAGTCCAATTAATAGGATTGATCTATTCATGCTTTGAATGCATGAATGTGGCTGATGCTTATTGTTGGACCCGATACCATTCGGAGCCCCGGAGCAGGGCGCCAATGGCCGAATGGAGTTCGCCCGGGACCACGGGCTTGTGGAGCAGCGCGGTGCCACCCGCGTGAACGTTGCGAAGCTGATCCGCCGCCGTATCGCCGGTGATGATGATGGCCGGCAGCGCCTGGCTGGTGCGCTCGCGGATCGCCGCAATGGCTTCGTGGCCGTTGCGATGGCCACGCAGCCGGTAGTCGGCCAGGATCAGGTCGGGGGTGAAGGTGCCGAGCAGGCCCAGCGCCTCGTCCTCGGATTCGGCGGGCCGGCAGTCGCAATCCCAGGCCGCCAGCAGTTCGGCCATTGCCTGGCGGATTGCCGGATCGTCGTCGATGACAAGCACGCGCAGGCCATCCAGGCGGATCACGCTGCCTGGGAACGTGACTTCCTCGGGCGCGGCCCAGGCCAGTGGCAGTTGCAGACGGAATACCGAGCCGCGTTCCGGTATCGAATCCAGCGTTACGCGGGTCTGCATCGTGCGTGCCAACCCGTCGACGATAGCCAGACCTAGCCCAAGCCCCTTGCGCTGGTCGCGCTCCGGGTTGCCGAGCTGGTGAAACTCGCGAAAGATCTCGCGGTGCTGCGCGATGGGAATACCGATGCCGGTATCCCAGACCTCGATCGAAGCATGGAAGCGCCGGGGCCGGCAGGCGATCAGCACGCCGCCGGTATGCGTGTAGCGGATCGCGTTGGCGATCAGGTTACGCAGGATCAGTTCGACCAGCGCCGGGTCGCCAAACAGCGTAGCCGTGGTATCGCGGGTGCGATAGACCAGTCCACGCGCATTCGCCTGCGGCGCGAACTCGTTCTCGAGCTTGTGCAGCATCGGCTGCAGCCTGAACGGGCGCGGTCGCGCGGTGATCACACCTGCCTCGAGCTTCGAGAAATCGAGCAGCGTGTTGAGCATCTCCCGCGCCGCGCCGGACGACGCCTCGATGTGGTCCAGCAACTGGCGCTGGTGCGCATCCAGCGGCGTGCGCCCGAGTGACACGAGAAACAGGCCCAGCGCATGGAGGGGCTGGCGCAGGTCATGGCTGGCCGATGCCAGGAACACCGATTTGGCGCGATTTGCGTTCTCGGCCTCGCGCAAAGCCTGTCCGGCGCGCGCGGTCTGGTCGCGTAGCTGCGAGATCAGTTCGACATTCTCGAAGCGCAGCGCAATCGAATGACACGCCACGCGCGAGTAGTTGCGCGCGAAGATCAGCAGCACCACCAGATACAGCGGCGTACCAAAGAACATCGGCAGGTAGGCAATGTCATGCGTGAGCAGGAATACGATCCATACGGGCAGGATCGCGGGAATGAAGAAACCGATGGCCACCGGCAGACAGGCCGAGAAGATCGCCAGCGCCGCCGCGCTCATGCCGGCAATCAGCGACAGCACGCAGATCACCACGGCGGGCGACCGGATATCTAGGTAGAGCCAGGCCACCAGTCCCCACAGGCTGCCGATCAGCACTAGCATGACGGTCATGGCGCGCGCGTAACGTCCCGCGCGCGCCTCGGTCAGACGATCGGGCACGGCCAGCCGGCCGAAATGGGCGATGGCGCAGAGCACGACCATCGCCGCGGCCCATGGCATGGCGCCGGGGTGTCCACCCGTGACCGTCAGGCCGACTGCCAGGATGATCGCCGCAAGCGAGCAGCCAAGCATCGCGATGCCGAAGCTCTGGTCGATCAGCTCCATCTGCGCCGCAAGCAGGCGCGGCTCGTCATAGTGAGGCAGCACGGAGGACCACATGCCGGGCGTGCGTCAGCGTTGTGCCTGCACCAGACCGCGGCGCTGGGCTTCGAGAATGGCTTCCACGCGGCTGACCACGCCGAGGTGGTCGAGAATCGCCGCCACGTGCACGCGTACGGTGTTTTCCGACAGGCCGAGGTGATAGGCGATGACCTTGTTCGAACGCCCCAGATTGAGCTGGTTCAGGACCTCGAGCTGGCGCGGCGTGAGCTGGCTGGGCTTGTAGGCCCGGGTGTGGGGGAGGCGGTCGCCGGGCTGTTCGGTCTGGAAGTACGTGCCGCCCGCCAGGCAGCAGGCAATCGCTTCCTCGATCTCGCGCGGGTCGGCGGATTTCGGCAAGAAACCAGCGACTTCCTTGCGTGCCTCGTCGGGAATCGCGTCGATGCCCGACGTGCCGGAGACGATCACGATCGGGGCGCGGGAGAAATGCCGACGGAGCACCTTGATGCCCTCGATGCCATTCAGCCCAGGCATCTGGATATCCAGCAACAGGATATCGACCGGCTTGTCGCCATGCGCCTCGGTGGCCTCCATGACCGATCCCGCCTCCATGATCGACGCGACGTTCGGGCTGGCGGCCAGCAATAGCTTCAGTCCGGTGCGGAACAGCGTGTGGTCATCGATCAACAGAAGCCGGGCTTGCGACATGAGAAAGTGCGGGGGGCGACAGACAAGGACGATTGGACTCGATTCCAGCGTGCTTGTCCATGATGCTTACCCCCCGGCTGTCTTTCCGGCGTTGCCCCGCATTTGGGGTAGTCCGGAAAGATTATTGGCAACGCGTAAAGTCGCTGCCACGATGCTGACATGGACGAATTCCGCGACTTGTCCATACCACTTTGAGTACCCGCTCCACCCGGCAGCGGGTATTTTTTTGGCCTCGGCGAAATATGCCGATTGGAATCATTCGTCGGCCTTCGCGCCGGAGCGATGCACGATCTCCGCCCACTTCTTGCCCTCGGAGACGTTGTACCGCGCGAAATCCGCCGGCGAGGACCCGACGGGTTCGGCGCCCATGTCGGCGTACTGCTGGCGCACGTCAGGGCGCTTCAGCGCGGCAGCGGCATTCGCCGCCAGCTTTTCGACGATCGGAGCCGGCGTGCCGCGCGGCGCCCACAGGCCATACCACGTGCTGATGTCGAAGCCCGGCAGGCCCGATTCGGCGACGGTGGGCACGTCTGGCAGGGCGCTGGCGCGGTGCGCGGTGGTCACCGCCACGGCACGCAGCTTGCCCGACTTGATAAACGGCATGGCCGACGGCATCGAATCGAACATCAGCTGGATCTGCCCGCCCATCAGGTCGGTCAATGCCGGCGCGCTGCCTTTGTACGGCACATGCTGCATCGGCACCTTGGCCGCCAGCTTGAATGATTCGCCAGCCAGTTGCTGTGCCGATGCATTACCGGCCGAGCCGAAGTTGAGCGCGCCACCCTGGCGCTTGGCGTACGCGATCAGGTCCTGCACGGTCCTGACCGGCGAATCGTTGTTGACCACCAGTACAAGCGGCACCTCGGCCAGTTGCGTGATCGGAACGAAGTCCTTGAACGCGTCGTAGCGCATCTTGGAGTAGATGCTCGGGTTGATCACGTGCAGCGAGGCATTGGCCAGGATCGTGTAGCCATCGGGCGTGGCGCGTGCGACCGCTTCCGCGCCGATCATGCCGCTGGCCCCCGGCTTGTTGTCGACGACGACGCTCTGGCCCATGCTCTCGCCCATCTTGACCGCGACCACCCGCGCGAGCAGGTCGGTCGGTCCGCCGGCGGGGTAGGGCAAGACCATACGCACCGGATGTTGTGGAAACGTCTGCGCGGACCCAACGGCGGGCAGCATGGCGAAGGCCGTTCCCACGACTGCCAGCGCAACATGCAGCCGTGACCATGCCGGCGTCTTTGTAGATGGATGATTCATGTCTCTGTCTCCTTGATTTTTATTGCCACCTTGCCAACAACCTTGCGGGATTCCAGCGCGGCGAGGGCGTCCCCCAGGCCGGTGATCGGATAGACAGCGGACACGGTCGGCTCCAGCTTCCCTTCCGCAGCCCACTGAAACAGGGTGGACATGACCTGCTGCAACGCCGGGGCGTGCTCGGCGCGCTCGTCGGACGGCGTCCAGCCGATGTATCGGCCGAAGAAGAAGCCGTGCAGCGTCAGGTTCTTGACCAGCAGCAGATTTACCGGCGCCTGCGGGATGGACCCGCTGGCAAAGCCAATGCTGAGAATGCGCGCGTTCGGCGCTGCGGCGCGCAGCGCCTGGCCGAACAGGTCGCCGCCGACCGGGTCCACCACCACATCCGCGCCACGGCCACCGGTAAGTGCCTTGACTTGAGCGGCGAGGTCCTGGGGCGCAACCGCGTGCGTGGCCCCGCGGCGCAGCGCGTCGGCGCGTTTTGCCTCGGTGCTGGCGCAGGCAACCACGGTCGCCCCAAGTTGCCGCCCGATCTCCACCGCCGCGAGTCCGACGCCAGCGCCAGCGCCGAGCACCAGCAGGGTGTCCTGCGGCGTCAGCGCGCAACGCCAGACCAGGCCGCAATAGGCGGTGCCGTACGAGAGCGGGATCGGCAGCGCGACCTTCGGCGGCAGCGAGTCGGGGACAGGGTAGACGGTGTACTCAGGTACCGTGAATCGCTCCGCGTAGCAGCCCCAGTTGGCAATGGCTACGACCCGGTCACCTGGGCGCAGCCGTGTGACGGCCTTGCCGCAGGCCACCACGCGTCCCACCGCTTCCGTGCCGGGCACGAATGGCAGCGGCGGGCGGCGCTGATACTGGCCAGCGATCATCAGGCCGGTGGCATGGCTGACGCTGGCGAACTCCACTTCGATCGTGACCGCATGGGGGTCGGCCAGGGCGGGTTCGGACACGGTCGCGAGTTCCACATCCTCGACGCCGCCGAACTGCTTGCATACGAGCGCCTTCATCATGCCATCGCCTTCGCCGACGTGACCGTTGCCTGTCGCACCACGCCTAGCCGCAGCCATTCGTCGATGGCGTGGCTGCCGAAACCGGCTTCCTGCAGCAACTGCACCGTGTGTTCGCCATTCTCAGGGGCTGGCCCGGCGGGCCGCCGCATGGCCCGGGCCGGGATCCCGGCGAAGGGCAGAGCGCCCAGCCCCGGTTGCTCGATAGACTGGAATGTCTGCCGGTGCGCCGCCTGCGGGTGCTGCAGCACATCGGCATAGCCGCGGACCGGGGCGTGAAGCACGTCGTGCCGGCTCAACTGTTCCTGCCACGCACTGGTAGTGCGCGTGACGATGATGTCGCCGACCTGCCGGTTCAGCAGCGCCGCGTGTTCCATGCGACTGGCGTTGTTGACGAAGCGCGGGTCAGCCAGCCAGTCGTCGCGGTCGAGGGCGTGACAGAGCTTGGCGAACTGCGCATCGTTCAGGGCCAGCAGAGTCACACTGCCGTCACGGGTGGCAAAGACCCCGTTGGGCGCGCTGACCGGGCCGGCAACGGCCTGGCCCGCGATGGCGTGCTCGAGGAGATTGTTGGCCTGCAGCGCGCAGCAGGCCTCGAACAGATTCAGTTCGACATGAGCGCCCCGCCCGGTGCGGTACCGCCGGCACAAGGCAGCAGCGCATGCCTGGGCCGCGTAGAGGCCGGTGGCGGCGTCCGCCAGCAACATGCCGATGCGGCGGGGTGTTCCGTCGACGCCACGGTTCGCGAACATCAACCCGCTGTCAGCCTGCATCACCGAGTCGGACGCCGGGTAGTCGGCGTAGGGGCCATCCGGACCGTAGCCGCTGATCGAGACATAGACCAGCTCGGGGCGCAGCGCCGCCAGCGCGGCATGGCCCACGCCAAGCCGATCCACTACCTGCGGGCGAAAGTTCTGCACCACCACGTCGGCCTGCAGCGCCAGCTGGCGCAGGACATCCTTGCCAGCTTCGACCGTGGCGTCCACGCAGATGCTGCGTTTGCCGCCGTTGTACGCAATGCTCAGCGCGCTCGTATCACCGCGCACGACCCCGACTTTGCGCCCCCAGTCTCCGGACGGCGGCTCGACCTTGATGATCTCCGCGCCCTGCTGCCAGAGGATATGCGCGCAGTACGGGCCGGCGATGCCCTGGCTGATGTCCAGCACACGCAGGCCGGCAAAAGGCAGATCGAGCAGGCCGTCATCGGTTGGATGGGTGGGGGCAAGGGCATTCGGCATGGGCGGTTCGGCATGATTTAGCGTGATGCCTATGCTAGGGTTACGCCTCCGCCGTGACAATCCGTCGTTTTGTGCCAGTGGTGTTGACTCATGATTGACAATAGCTTGGATCTCAACCTAGTACGGCTGTTCGTGACGATGGTGGAGTCGCGCACGTTGACGGCGGCTGCCGAGCGCAGTGGCATGACCCGCTCCAATGTGTCCCGCCGTCTGAAGGTGCTCGAACAGCACCTCGGTGCCCAGTTGATGCGCAGGACAACCCGGCACGTCGAGCTGACGGAGGCCGGGCAACTGCTCTATGCCCACGCACTGCGGATGCTCGACGAACTGCAATCGGCCAAGACCGCGATCGACAGCCTCGGCACGGTGGTGCGTGGCGACGTGCGTATCCGTCTGCCGACCGGGCTCGGTCATCTCTACCTGACGCCGCTGCTGCTGGAGTTCGCCCGCATCTACCCACAGATTTCGCTGCGCGTGGTCATCAACGACAACATCGGCGACCTGATTTCCGCCGAGGTCGACATGGCGCTGAAGATCACGTCCCAACCGCCAGATGATCACGTGGCGCGACGCATCTGCGACGTCGGCTGGTGCCTGTGCGCGACGCCGTCTTTCCTGGACAGCCGTGGCCCGATCCTGAGCGTGGCCGACCTGGAGAGCTGCGACATGATCGCGCCCGCATCGCTGGGCCGACGCTTCACGCTCAAGGTGTGGATGGCAGGCACCCCGACGACCTTGCGCGTGTCACCACGTATCCAGTCCGGCGACTATCCGTTTCTGCTGGAATCGATGATTGGAGGTCTTGGCGTGGCACTGCTGCCGCGCTATGCCGTCTGGCGTCAACTCCAGACAGGACAGGTCCGCGAGGTGCTAGCCGAATGCGAGGCGGAGGGCGTGGGGGACAGCGTTTACATGCTGACGGCATCGAATCGCTACCCGACGCTGGCGACCCGCACGCTGATGGATTTCATCCGCGTGCATCTGGAGCGGCAGGCGGAGAGTTGGCGGCGGAGTGGCAATCCGCAGGTGCTGTCGGCTTAGCCGACATGGTGGGAATGGCCGAGCAGATGTGGCGCTCCCAATCCCCCTACCGCCGCTGCGCCAACCAGATCCCCGCCCCGATACAAACAAGGCCCACCCCGTGATACCAATGCGGCGACTCGCCCAGCAGAACGGTGGAAAGCACGGCCGCGAATAGCGGCGTGAGGGTGATGAAGAAAACCGGCAATTGCGCCCCAGCGCGCGAGATGGCGCGATCCCAGACGAAATACGCCAGTAGCGACGGCACGGTGCCCACATACAGCAGGATCCACGCGACCTTGCTGTTCCACTCCAGGGGTTCCGTCAGCCGGCCGAGTTCCCACGCGGCGACGGGAATGCTGGCGATGACGCCTGCCACGATCTGCGCAAGCAGAAGTACCGGCAGAGGCAGGTCGGGGCGGTGCTTGCGCAGTAGCCAGGTGTAGAAACTCCAGGTGATCGTCGCGGCGAGCATGTACAGGTCGCCGGGCACGAATTCGAGATGGGCCAGGCGATCGGGCTCGCCGCGCATCAGCACGAACGACACGCCCAGCAGGCAGAGCAGGGCGCCCGCCACCTGCCACGGCCGGAAGCGCTCGTGGAAAAAGCAGGCGCCGATCAGCAGCAGGAAGAGCGGGGTGGATGCGCCGATCAGGGTGACGTTGATCGGCGTGGAGGTGGTGAGCGCCAGATACTGGAACGCGTTATAGCTGGCGATCGACAACAGGCCCATGGTGGCGAGCATGGCGAGATGCTGTCGCAGCGCGGCGCGATGCGTCATGACGCCCCGCCACGCGTAGGGGGCCAGCAGCAATGCCGCGATGATCCAGCGCACGAGATTCAGCGTGATCGGTGGCACGGTGCCCGCGGCGAGGCGTCCGACGATGGCATTTCCGGCCCAGGCCAGCGGCGGGAATGTCAGCAGGAACAAAGTGGTCGCGTCGATGCGGGTGGTCTTCATCTTGTGAGAGAGCGCGGCTGACGGGCCCCGCGAGTGAACGGGACAGAGACGTTGCGGGAGCCGGCAATATACGTCCGATACGGTGATCCGTGTTGTATCGGACGGTAGCCATCATGGGTACTCCCGTTCGGAGAGCGCTGGCCGGGAGGGAGGTTGGGCGGCGCGGTATACTTCCCGCCTTTGTCACGCCACTCAGGATTCCCCATGAGCGCATTGCCCGCCTGCCCGAACTGTCATTCCGAGTACACCTACGAGGATGGCGGCCTCTTTATCTGCCCGGAATGCGCGCATGAATGGTCGGCGCAGGCGTCCGCACCGGCCGAAGCGGAAGTCCGGGTTCATCGTGATTCGGCGGGCAACGTGCTGCAGGACGGGGATACCGTCACCGTTATCAAGGATCTCAAGCTGAAGGGATCCGCCGGCACGATCAAGATGGGTACCAAGGTGAAGAACATCCGCCTGGTCGACGGCGATCACGATATCGACTGCAAGATCGACGGCTTTGGCGCCATGAGCCTGAAATCGGAGTTCGTCCGGAAGGTGTGACGGTCTGCTGATTCCGTTCCGGGGCAGCGGCTGAGCGCACGCATCAGCCTCCGGAATGATGCTCCACCTGAGGGCAGCAACACGCCCGTTATCGATCACATGCCGCCAACGCGATATGCGAGGGCCACGATGATTGGCCCAAGCACCGGCAGCATCACGTTGGCGATGGCATACGTCACCGTGTAGCCGAGCAGCGGGACCGAACTCTGGCTGGCGGCCAGCACGGCGCTGATCGCCGGCGTGCTGACGTGCTGCCCCGCGATGGCGCCGACCAGCAGTGGCCCCTGGATTTTCAGGAATTTGTGGCCGATCCAGAGTGACATGCATGCCGGCGTCAGCGACACGGCCAGGCCGACGAGCGGCAACACGGCGCCATGCTCGCGAATCAGCGTGACGGCATCAGGTCCGGCAGACAAGCCGACGCAGGCCACGAACATCGCCAGTCCCAGGTCTTTCAGCAACTGGACCGCGGCGCTTGGCATGTCGCCCACGCCGGGCCGTTTGAAATTGATCCAGCCGAAGACAAGACCGCTGAGCAGCGCGCCGCCGCCGCTGCCGAGCGAGATCGGGATGCCGGCTGCCTTCAGGGTGACGCTGCCGATCAAGAGGCCAATCAGGATGCCCGCGCACAGGAAGACGAGTTCGGTGGTATCGGTGGTGCGTAGATCCCTGCCCAGGTTGCGGGCCGCTGAGGTCAGTGTCGGTTCCACGCCCACCAGGCTTACCCGGTCGCCATGCTGCAGGCGTGTGGCGGGCGTGATCGGCAGGCTCATGCCGGATCGAACGATCTGCTGGACCCAGACGTAGCGAAGATGTTGCTGGGCGGCTTCCCGGCCGAGTTCGGCCAGCGAGCGGCCATTGACAGCGGGATTGTTGACGATCACCTGATGCTCTTCGAGCCGCAGCACGTCGGACTGGCTCAGCGGCAACGACACCTCCTGGCCAATCACCTCGCGAGCCGAGACGAGTTTGTCGCGCACGCCGATCAGCGCCACGATGTCGTCCCGTTTTATGGTCAGATCCGGCACCGACTCCATGAGCTTGCCGTCGCGCACCAGCCCCATCACCAGTGTCCGCCCGCCAAGCGCGGCTTCCAGTTGGCGCACGGTCAGGCCGGCCGCATGTTCCACGCGGTGAGCACGTCCCACCAGGCGGGGCAGCACCGGCTGCGTGGCGACGTCATCGTCGGACGCGGCCTGCAGTTCCTTGGCCAGTTCGCTCGATGCCTCGCGCAGGTTGAAGCGAAGCAGGAAGGGAGCCACCTGGCTGGTGAAGAACACGATGCTGATCAGGCCGACGAGGTAAGTCAGCGTATAGGCCGTGGCGATGTTCGATTGCATCCGGGCCAGTTCCGTCGGGACCAGGTTCAGATGCTTGAGCGCCTCCGCAGCCGTGCCGACCACTGCGGATTCCGTCGCCGCGCCGGCTGCGAGACCCGCCGCCGTGCCAGGGTCCAGATCCAGCATTCGCACGGCCACCAGCACGATTGCCAGTACCACGAACGCTTCGATGAGCGGCAGGACCATGAACCGCAGGCTGGAGCGGTTCAAGTTCGCGAAGAACTGCGGGCCGCCCGAATATCCCATCGCGAAGATGAAGAGCGCGAAGGCAACGTCCTTCAACTCGCCGTGCATCTGGCACCCGGTCTGCCCGACAAGCAGCGCCACGATCAGCGTGCCGCAGACACCGCCGAGCACGATCGGGCCGACGCGAAGCTTGCCAATGGCGTAGCCAAGGCCGACGGTGATGAACAGCACCGCCGTGGGCATCTGGTTGAAGAATCCGATTGAGCATTGCATGGGCGGGAGATCCTGTAGACACGAGGGTCGTGCGCAAACGCCTGCGGATACCGGAGGATCCTGACTCGCGGCCAGGGCTGTGGCTGGCACCCCCTGGCAAGGCCGGACTCTCCCAGTCTCGACAGCATATCAACGCGAGTATCGGCAACCCGGAGGTCGGGCGCCATTGGCACAAAGGGTAATCCCGCTGCCCTAAAGGGCAATCATTCGGTCGCCGACCCACGCCGCAGTGCTCAGCGGAGCCCTGCCTCCGCGCTGAAATAGGTCTTCAGCAAGGCGGCTCCGCGCTCGCCCACGCGTGTCTGCCAGACGCCGACCGCGCTCAGCCCGGCGGCTTGCAGGGCCTGTTGCACGGCGGGCGCTGGATTGTCGTCGATGGTCACACCGTTGGCGCGCATTCGGGCGGTGTTCTCGGTCAGGCGGGTATTCAGCCGCGACCATTGTTTGCCTTCGGTCGCTCTGGCGGCGGCGGTCACGGCGTCTCGCTGGGCGGGTGTCAGGGATTGCCAGGCGGCTGCGTTGACGGTCGTAAACGACAACGGCATGGCGTAGCCGATGGCCGTGAAGTAGGGCAGGTAGTCCCAGAGCTTGCGGCCCGCGCCGCCATCGCCCGACGAAAGCACGGCATTGACCGAGCCATCCTTCAGACGCGGCATGGCATCGGCGAACGACAGGTTCTGCGCCTTCGCTCCCGCTGCGCGCATGACGTCGGCGGACGTTTCGTCATAGGCGCGCACGGACAGCGTGCGCAGATCGTCGAGCGTGCCCACGGGTTTGTGTGTCCAGAGGCCCGTTGGCGGCCAGGGTGTGATGTAGAGCAGGTGCTGGCCCTGCTTCTCGAATGCCTGCGCGTAGTCCGCGCGGGCCAGATCGGCCAGGCGATGGGCCTTGTCCACCGACGTCGCTACGAATGGCAGCGACGACAGCAGGAAAATCGGATCGACCTCGCCCAACGCGCCGCCGAAAGCATCGCCGGCCTGCAGTTTGCCGTCGCGGATGGCGGCCGGCATCTGGGCGGACTTGACGCCCGCGCTGGCGTCGAAGGTCGGCTGCGGCGCCAATGTGCCCTGCGTGCGGGTAGCGACTTCCTGGGCAAACGTGGTCAGTCCTTCGCCGGGCATCGACGTGGCCGGGTACTCGGTCGCCATCTGCCAGACGACGGGCGCGGGCTGCGCGTGTGCGTTGGGTGCGAAGGGTGCGATGAGTGCGACTAGGGCGGAGGCTGTGTAGCCGGTGGCAGTGGCAAGCGTCAGCGTGGCCAGGGCAAGACGATGGCGAAGAGGATGCATGGCGGGGCGGAGGGTGGGTGGGCAATGTCGGCATGCCGGGCTCCGCCTCTGCGGGCGATGCCGGGTGCCAATGCATTATAGGCATCGCCATGGGGGGATGTCGCGTCGTCTCCCCGTCCTCCGTCCCGTACCGGGCGCACCGATCGGGCAAGCGCGGCCTATCGCTTCAACGATGCCTGAAGACTGAGCAGGTTCTGCGGCAACACACGGATCAGGCCGCCGCGCGGGCTGTCGATATCCGAGATCAGCGCCAGTGACAGCGACACGGTGAACGGAAGCACCAGCATCAGGATGATCTTGGCGTTTTCAGATCGGGCGCCGTAGCCCTGCATCATGCTGCTGAAAAAGGCGATGACGATCATCAGGCCCCAGGCCGAGACCGGAATCCGGTTGATCCACGCGGCCTCGGCGTAGCCCTGGCTGTTGATAACGTCGTTCATGCCGGACACCACCAGGCCCGTGATCGGTGTGGGTTTCGCGCGTGCCGCCGAGCGCATCAGCTTCCACATCTCGTCCTCGATCAGCGAGGTGGCCGCTTCGATTTCCTGCAGTTGAGCGCTGTCGCGCGTGCGGTAGTAGAGAATGCGCTGGTCCAGGTATCGGACCAGAAGCGCCTTGACCTGTTCGGCTTCCGGCCCCTCGATCAGGTCCGCCCGCAGATATTCGGTGCCGATCGCATTCGCTTCTTCTTCCTCAAGGTTCTTGCGTTGATCGTACCGTCCCACGGCCATCGACAGCGTGAATCCAATCAGCAGGGCCAGCAGGGTCAGCGTGGCGCCCTGGACGATGCCGAAGTCGTCCTTGACTTCGGCAGGGAGTGGCCGGATGCGGCGCAGCACCAGCGCGCCAAGTGCGGTGGCCGACGACATGACCACCAGCATGACAACGAAAAGGATGGCTGGATGATTGATGAGCGGGTTCATGGGAATCTCTGCTCGTCGCATCGACGTCGCGCGGTTGCGGGAGCCCTACTTTGGCACGATCCGGGCGTTCTGGCGCGGCTCTTGATTCTCTTTCATGCGTTTGAATGTGGCGTACCGAACGCGGACGAGCCCGGCCGCCCCATCAATCAATCAGTTTCCCGTTCGCGTCGAAGAACGGATGCAGCGCGCCATAGTCGCCGCTGGCGGCAAGGTGCGTCACCATTCCGTGCGCGGGATGCCACCAATGCAACAGGTACCCCGGCGGCTCCATGCGGAAGCGTGACGCGGCCTGGGGATCGAGGTCGAGGGCAACCTGATGCGCGGGCCCTGGCGCGGTCATGGCGATGGTGCCACCGAAGCGGCGCGTGATATGGCGGTGCAGATGGCCGCAGACCACGCGTTCCACTTGCGGGTGCCGCGCGATGATCGCCTCGAACGCCGGCGCGTTCTCCAGGCCCTGGTCGTCCATATGGCCAATGCCGGTGTGGAACGGCGGGTGGTGCAGCATCACCAGCGTCGGTTGCTTCGGTGCGGCCGCCAGTGTGGCATCGAGCCAGGCCAGCCCGGCATCTTCGGCCCGGCCCCCCGGTTTGCCCGGGACGGTGCAATCGAAACCGACCAGCCGCAGCGGTCCGGCGTCGATGGCGTAGTGAACCGGGGCGTCGCCATCGCCGTTCGCAAACAGGTAGTCGTGATCGGCGAATACGGCACGCAGCGACGGGCGATGATCGTGATTGCCGGGCAGAAGCCTGACCGGCATCGGCAGGGGCTGCAGGAGATCGCGCAGGAAGCGGTACTCCGATTCGCTGCCGAAATCGACCAGATCGCCGGTGACGATGACGATGTCGGGCTGCTGCGGCGCGGCGAGCAGCGTGTCGATGGCGGTGCGCAACGCGCCGGCGGTATCGACCCGGCGGTACGACAGCTTGCCGCCCGCCTTGATATGGAGATCGGTCAGTTGCGCGACCAGATAGGGAGCGGCGTTCATGGTGTCTGTCCGGGTCCTGCGGGTCATGCCGCTTCGTGAAGCGTGATCAGATGATCCGTGTCGATCCGCAGGCCGACACGTTCACCGGCCTGCCATGCATCGCGGCGGGCGGTTTCGACAACCATCGGCTGGCTGGTCCCCACGTCCACCAGCAGGCGGGTGTGGTTGCCAAGAAAGAGCGCGGTGACGACGGTGCCTTCCACATGGGCTTGATCGGCCTGAACCAGCGCCACGTCCTCGGGGCGGAACATCAGGCGTGCCTGCGCTGAGACCGGGGCATCGTTCGGGGCGGCCATCGGCACCGTACCGCCCGGCACGCGCCAGCGTCTGGCTTCGGCCACGGCGGGCAGATGGTTCATCGTGCCGATGAAGTCGGCCACGAAGGCATTCGCGGGCGAGCGGTAGATCTCCTGCGGCGTGCCGGCCTGCGCAATGCGGCCCTTGTCCATCACGATGATGCGGTCGCCCAGCGCCATGGCTTCGGCCTGGTCATGCGTCACATAGACGGCCGTGATGTGCAGGCTGCGTAAAAGCTGGTTGATGTCGGCGCGCAGCGCGTCACGCAGCTTGGCGTCGAGCGCGGTCAGCGGCTCATCCAGCAGCAGCACGCGGGGCTGTACGGCGATGGCGCGTGCCAGCGCCACGCGCTGGCGCTGGCCGCCGGAGAGCTGGTCGACGCGCCGGTCAGCGAATGGCTCCAGGTGCATCATCGCCAGCATGTCATTGACGCGGCGCTTGCGCGTGGCCGAATCAGTACGACGCACCCGCAGGCCGTATGCGATGTTCTCGGCCACGGTCATGTTCGGGAACAGCGCGTAGTTCTGGAACACCATGCCGACGCCGCGCTGTTCGATTGGCTGGTCGGTGACGGCGGTGTGCCCGAACCAGACTTCGCCCCCGGCATCGGGTTGCTCCAGGCCGGCGATGATGCGCAGCGTGGTGGTCTTGCCGCAACCCGACGGGCCGAGCAGCACCACGGTTTCCCCCGCGCCGATATCGAGGTCGAGCGGCTGCAGGGCGGTCGTCCCATCGGCAAAGGTCTTGGCGCAGTGGCGCAGGCGGATTGCGGTGGGCTCATGCATGGCGGGTCTCGGCGGATTGGGGTACGGCAGTTACCGGCAGGTCGGCGGTGGCTTCAGGTGGGGGAGCGTGGCGGCGGGCACGCGCGCCCAACGCGCTCAACGCCTGCATGAACACCAGCAGCGGAATGATCATCACGAAGAAGACGATGGTGTAGGCCGAGCCGATTTCCAGCCGCATGGACGCGTAGCTGTCGGCCAGCCCAACCGGGAGCGTTTGCGTGGTGGGCGTATGGAGCATCCACGTCAGGTTGAATTCGCCCACCGACAACGTCACCACCATCAGCGCGCCGGCCAGGATGCCCTGGCGGCAATTGGGCAGCACCACCGTGAAGAAGCGCTGCAGGCGCGTGGCGCCCAGACTCGCGGCAGCATCCTCGATCGTGCGGATGTCAATGGCGGAGAGAATCGCCAGCACCGATCGGACCATGAACGGCAGCGTGAACAGCACGTGTCCGATCAGGATAAACACCCAGCTCGTCCGCAGTGCCTGCCAGCCGCCGTAAAGCAGGATCAAGCCCAGTGCAGTGGCCAGCCCAGGCACGGCGACGGGCAGCATCAGCAGTTCCTCGATCAGCCGGGTCACGCGGTTGCGCCGCAGCGCCATGTAGTACGCGGCCGGCACGCCGATCACGAGGGTGCAGGCCAGACAGGCCAGCGCGATACCCAGCGAAAGAAAGATCGTGTTGCGGTAGAGCGACCAGACTTCGACCAGCCAGCGGGTAGTCAGGCCGCTCGATAGGCCGACAAAGATGTTGTTGGTCAGGCCGGCGAGCACGGACAGCACCACGGGCACCGTCATGAACGCGCAGACCGCGAGTGTGAGTGTCAGTTGCAGCCAATAGGCGGTGCGGCGGGGTTTTGAAGTCATCGGGCATCCTCGGCAGGCATTGAGGCGCTATCAAAATGCAGCGAAGCGGTGCTGGCTAGACGCGCGGCCGCAGACATTGCAAGTGTTACGGCAAGGCCGCGCAACGACGCCAGAATCATTTTGATAGGGCCTTTTAAGCGGTAGCGGCGACCGCATCGCCGGAGTACCAGCGGGCCAGTGCCAGCAGCATCCAGGTGACAGCACCAAGCAGGATCGACAGGGCGGCGGCCATGCCGAAGTTCGCGTAGTTGGTGAACTCGTTGTAGATCGTCAGCGGCAGCACGTCGAGCTGGGTGGCCAGCGTGAAGGCCGTGCCGAACGCGCCCATGCTGGTGGCAAAGCAGATTGCGCCGCTCGATAGCATGGCCGGCATCAGCGCAGGCAGCATCACGTCGCGCACCACGTGCCAGCGGCTGGCGCCGAGTGAGCGCGCCGCTTCCTCCAGCGAGGTGTCGAGCTTGTCGACGGCGGCCATCACCGTCAGGATCACGCGCGGAATCGAGAAATACAGGTAGCCAACGAACAGGCCAGCGAGGCCGTAGGCGAAGGTCCAGCGTTCGCCGGTCAGCGCATCGCCAATCGAAGCCAGCAGGCCGTTGCGGCCCCCAAGCATGATGACCATGAAGCCGATCACCACACCTGGGAAGGCCAGCGGAAACGTCAGCATTGCCACCAGCACTGGTTTGCCCGGCACCGGATGGCGTTGCAGGAACGTGCCCGATATGCCGGCGATCACCAGCGTCGCCAGCGTGACCAGCGCCGAGAGCAGCACGGTCACCATCAGGCTGTGCAGGTAGCGGCCGCTGGTCAGCACGGTCCAGTAGACCCCCGCGCCGTCCTTGCCGGTCAGGCTGACTTCGATCAGCCGTGCCATCGGCAGGCAGAAGAACGCCAGGAACACGACGAGCGCGGGCAGCGCGAACAGGAAGAGGGCGGGGGATCGTCTGGTCATGATGGAGTCTGGCGGCGCCTGGATCAGCGGACTTCCTTCAGGTACTGCTCGCTGAAGGCTTTCTGCACCTGAGCCATCTTGCCGAAGTCGACCGGCTTGGCGCGAGCGTACTCGGCGGCGGGCAGGAAGCGCGACTGCACGTCCTTCGGCATCGGCACGTTACGCACCGGGCGAAGGTAGGCGTTGGCCCACAGCGCCTGGCCCTGGTCGGACAGCACGAAATCAAGCACCTTGCGGCCTTCGGTGGCATGGGGCGCGTTGTTGACCAGGCTCATCACGTAGGGCACCACCAGCGTGCCTTCCTTCGGAATCACGAACGCCACGTTGGCGTGATCCTTGTACTTGGCGCGATAGGCGTTGAAGTCATAGTCGAGCAGGATGGGAATCTCGCCAGACAGCACGCGCGCATAGGCGGTCTGCTTCGGCACGATCGGCTGGTTCTTCTGCAACTCGCGGAAGTACTTGAAGGCCGGGCCAAAATTGTCCAGCGTGCCACCCATTGCCTGATTCACCGCCACGGCGCCCACATAGCCGACGAAGGCGCTGGCCGGGTCGAGGTAGCCGATCAGGCCCTTGTATTCCGGCTTGAGCAAGTCGGCCCATGACTGCGGCACGGGCTTGCCACGCAGTGCGTCGACGTTAACCATGAAACCGAGCGTGCCGGAGTGGATCGCGAACCAGTTGCCCTGCGGGTCCTTGAGACCGTCGGGAATGTCGTTCCAGTTGGCCGGCTTGTACCCTTGCGTCACGCCATCGGCCTTGGCCTGGATGCCGAACGTCACGCCCAAGTAGGTCACGTCGGCCACCGGGCTGGCGCGCTCGGCAACCAGCTGCGCCAGCGACTGGCCGGAGTTCTTGTTGTCGAGTGGCACGGTGATGCCGGTCTTTTCCTTGATCGCGCGGATCTGCGCGGCCCAGTCGGCCCATTCGGGCGGGCAGTTGTAGCAGATGGCGGTTTGCGCGGCCACGCCCTGGCTGAAGGCCGCGGCGGTTGCGGTGATGGCCAGCCAGCGCAGCGGACGGCGCCAGAAGGATTGCGTCGACATGTGAAGCTCCCTGGTTGAAGGTTGAGACGGCAAGTGGTGCGTATGGCGCTTGTAGGCAGGTTTTATCGCGGCGCGCTGACGGTACCGTCAAGGCGCAGCATGTGTGGCAGCAGGAAAGCGCCTTCTGCTGCGTCATCGTGGTTCAGGTTGCGATGCTGGAGCCGTTGCAAAAGCTGGTGAACGGCTTGCGCGCCGATCTCGGCGTTCGGCTGCATGACGGTGGCCAGCGGCGGCTCCACCAGCGCGCCAAGCGCGATGCCGTCATAACCGAGCACCGATACGTCGCCCGGCACGCGGCGGCCCAGCCGCTTGAGATCGGAAATTACGCCGATCGCCAGCAGGTCGTTGGTGCAGAAGAATGCGGTGGGGGCGTCGGCACGCGTCATCAGTTCGCGAATCTGCGTGGCATTGCTGGCCGTGTGCGACGGCAGGCAGACCGGGGCGAGCGGCGTCAGATCATGCGCGCGCATCGCGTCCTCATAGCCTGCGAAGCGCTGCCGCGCGCGATCGGAGGCCATGAAGGCGCCGGAGATCACGGCGATGCGCTGGTGGCCCGCGGTGATCAGCGCCTTGACGCCCTCGCATGCACTGGCGCGGTTGTCGACGGACACCGAGTGCCGGCCTGGAACCGATACCTGGTTATAGGCCAGCACGTAGGGCACCGACTCCTTGTCGAGCTGGTCGAGAACGAGGCTCTGGGCGGCATCCGAAACGGTCAGCACCATGCCGTCGACACGATGACGGAGCAGATATTCGATCCGCTCGCGCTCGCGTTCGGTGTCGTAACCGCTCGTCACAAGCATCAGCGAGTAGCCCGCGACCATCGCCGATTCCTCGATGCCGCGCCAGCATTCGGCGAATACCGCGTTTTCCAGCGTGGGCAGCATGACGCCGAGAATGCGGGTCTGCTGCGCGCGCAGCTTGGCGCCGAGCAGGTTGGGGCGGAACGACAGCCGCTGCGCGGCCTCGTGAACGCGGTTGGCGGTGGTTTCCCTGACGAGCTGCGGATGGCTGAACACACGCGAGGCGGTGGCCAGCGATACCTTCGCCGCGAGGGCGACGTCGGCCAGTGTCACACCGTGACCGGGCTCGGCGGAGGCAACGCTTTGCGACAACACGGTTCGGCGGGACGGCGCCATGGGCTTCCTCGTCGGGGGGTGGGGGCATGCAGCGATGAAAACGTTTTCATTGAAGCGCCGAAAAATCAGGCGTCAAGGTTTTCCGTTGCTGCGATGCCGCATCGTCGATGCGATTCGCCCGGGCCCTGCGCCTGTCATGAAGCCGAATTCTCGGATGCGAGTGTGACCGGGCGATGACAGGCCCAGGCGGAAAGCTCTCGTAACAGACTCGGTACCTTTGGCCGTCAACCAACCGCATCGTCCAGGCGTCAAACCGGCATTCCCATCTGTATCTGTCATAGAAGAGGGTGTCCTCATGGTTAACCCCAAATCGAGCGCACGGAAGTGGCAGCGCCTGCTGGCGCTGCTGGCCACGGCAACGTTCCTGGCGGCCTGCGCCCAGACGCCGCCATCGGGGGCGACGCAGCTCGGCAGCCTGTCGTCGGCCGACCTGCGCTGGCTGAACACGGTCAGCTTCGGCGCTGACCAGGCCAGCGTGCAGCGCCTCCAGACGATCGGACGCGAGCGTTATCTGGAAGAGCAGTTGCACACGCCGCTGGCAGACCCGCAACCGGTGGCGGCGGCAATCGCGGCGCTGCCCGTCAGCCAGGGCGATGCCGTACAGCGCCAGCAGGCCGTGCGCGCCGAGCGGGAGCGCATCAACACGCTTACCGACGAATCCGAGAAGCAGCAGGCGCGTCAGGCGATCAACCGCCAGACGCGGGAACTCGTGCTCGACACCGAGCGTCGTCATCTGCTGAGGGCGTTGTACTCGCCCGGCCAGTTGCGCGAGCAGATGACCTGGTTCTGGATGAACCACTTCAGCGTCTATGCGGCCAAGGGGCAGGTCGGGTCGATGCTGCCCGAGTATGAGGAGCGCGCGATCCGTCCGCACGCGCTGGGCAAGTTCCGGGACCTGGTGATGGCGACGGTGACGTCGCCGGCCATGCTGGTGTATCTGGACAACGCGCAGAGCGCGGCCAATCGCATCAACGAGAACTACGCGCGCGAGCTGATGGAGTTGCACACGCTGGGCATATCGGGCGGACCCAGCGGCTCGCGCTACACGCAGCAGGACGTGCAGGAACTGGCACGCGTGCTGACCGGGCTGGGTGTGAACCTGCGCGGAGAGCCGCCGAAGCTAGGGCCGGCGCGCGCGGCCATGTATCGCAGCGACGGGCTGTTCGAATTCAATCCGAATCGCCATGATTTCGGTTCCAAGGTGCTGCTGGGCCAGCGCATCGAGCCCACTGGCTACAGCGAGGTGGAGCGGGCCGTGACCATCCTGTCGCGCGATCCGGCCACGGCGCGCTTTATCTCGGCGAAGCTGGCCACGTACTTCGTGTCCGATACCCCGCCGCAGGCATTGGTCGACCGGATGGCCGCCACGTTCACGCGTACCGACGGCGATATCGGCGCGGTGCTGCGGACGATGCTGCTGTCGAAGGAGTTCGACAGTGCCGCGGCCCACGGCGCGCGCAAGTTCAAGGATCCAATGGTTTTTGTGGTCTCGTCGATACGCCTGGCCTATGACGGACGGCCAGTCACCAATCTGCGTCCGATAATCAACTGGCTCAATCAGTTGGGCGAGCCGCTGTATGGCCACGTGACGCCGGACGGCTACCCGGCCGCCGAAAGCGCGTGGGCCAGTTCGGGCCAACTGGTGCGGCGCTTCGAGATCGCGCGGACCATCGGCAACGGCCCGGCGGGCCTGTTCACTGGCGAGGATGGCCAACCCACGCAGCGGCGTGGTTTTCCGATGCCGAATAGCCGCATGTTCTACGACACGATCGAAGCCACGCTGGGCCCCGCCACGCGCGGCGCGCTGGCGCAGGCCGGGTCTCAGCAGGAATGGAATGCGGTATTGCTGAGTTCGCCCGAATGGATGCAACGTTGAGTGCGCAAGGAGCATGTCATGAATCGACGTGATTGGCTCAGGACCCTGGGTGGCGCGGGGCTGGCCCTGACGCTGCCGACGATGTCGTCGCGCGTGTTCGCGCTGCCCGCGCAGGCCGATGCGCGCTTCCTGCTGGTGTTCCTGCGCGGTGGCTACGATGCGGCCAACGTTCTGGTGCCGGCGGGCAGCGATTTCTACTATGCGTCGCGGCCGACGATCGCCATCAAGCGTCCGGTGGCCGACGGTGCGTCGCCCGATCCGGCTGCGTCGCTGCCGCTGTCGGCGGACGGTTGGGCGCTGCACCCGGTACTGGGCACGACGATGTTGCCGCTGTGGCAGCGCCAGCAACTGGCGTTCATCCCGTTCGCGGGGACCAGTGACATGTCGCGCAGCCACTTCGAGACGCAGGACGGCATCGAAGCCGGACTGGCGGGTGATGGGCACGGCGGCGGCATGCCACGCGGAAGCGGTTTCCTGAATCGCCTGGCGCAGTCGATGGGTGGTCAGGCGGCTCCGGTGGCGTTTACCGATGGCTTGCCGATGGTGATGTCGGGCGCGCTCAGCGTGCCAAACGTGTCGCTGAAGGGCACCGGGCGTACGCCATTTGACGCGCGCCAGACCCAGATGCTGGCGCAGATGTACAAGGGAACACGTTTCGAGTCGCTGATTGCCGAGGGCTTCGAGCTGCGCCAGACGGTTGCCGAGCAGGCCGAGGCGATGCGCAAGCACGAGGCCGCGATGCGCAGCGCGGAGGGTGAGTCGATGTCGGGCCGCATGGACGAAATGCAGGCGGCCAACCGGCGCGCGCTGAGCGCCCGTGGCTTCGAGCAGGAAGCCCGCCGCATGGCCGGGCTGATGCGCGATAAATTCAATATCGGTTTCATCGATGTGGGCGGCTGGGACACCCACGTCAATCAAGGGGGCGCGCAGGGCCAACTGGCGAACCTGCTCGATAACCTGGGGCGCGGCATTGCCGGATTTGCCGAAGAGATTGGCCCGACCTGGCGCAATACGACGGTGGTGGCGATCTCGGAGTTCGGCCGAACGTTCCGCGAGAACGGCACGCGCGGCACGGACCACGGTCATGGCACGGTGTACTGGGTGGCAGGCGGCAATGTACGTGGTGGCCGCATCGTCGGCGAGCAGGTCGCGGTGACGCAGGCCTCGCTCAATCAGAACCGGGACTATCCCGTGCTGAACGACTACCGCGCTGTGCTGGGGGGTGTCTTCCGTCGTCTGTATGGCCTGGACGATGCGCGTCTGGCGCAGGTGTTTCCGGGGACGCGCTCGCGGGATATCGGTCTGGTGTAGCGCTGAGGGTGTGGTGGCAAATGCGGTGGCAGCCGGGGGCAGGGGGTGCGAAAGTGGGGGGTGATGCCCCCGTCAAGTAGGGTGCGTTGTGGCTCAAGTGGCGGAGGAGTTATGCCGATAGCTGCGGTGGGAGCGGATTCTTCCGATAGCAAGATCCGCATGAACCAACGCCAGTTTGAGTGCAAGCCTTGTCGCCACCATGACGCCAACCATCGCCGATTGCCTCGAACAAAGGTACCTGCGACCGGTTTTCCAGCCGATCGGGTCGCTCGCCACTGGCGACATCCTCGGGTATGAGGCACTGATACGCGGCCCGGTGGGCACGCCGCTGGAGAACCCTGTCGCCCTGTTCGCGGAAGCGGCCAGGGCGGGGGCGCTGGTGCGCATGGAGCGGCTAGCCGCGCGCACCGCGATTGCCGCATTCATGCAGGCGCGCCTGCCCGGCAAGCTATTCCTGAACTACAGCGCGGACTCCCTGCGTGATATCGAGGACACGCGGGAGGATGTGCGCAACTTCCTGCAGCGCGTGGACATGCCTTCGGACCGCATCGTGCTGGAGCTGACCGAGCAGGCACCACTGGGGCCGCTGGAATCGCTGACCAAGGCCGTCTTCTCGATCCGCGCGCGCGGCGCGCAGTTCGCGCTCGACGACTACGGCACCGGCCATGCCAACCTCGGCCAGTGGATCGCGATGAAGCCCGATTACGTGAAGATCGCCCGCGTCGTCATCGACGGCATTGCCACGTCGACGTTCCAGCTCGAAGCCGTGCGCGCGCTGTGCAAGCTGGCGAAGCTCAGTGGCACGAAGCTGGTGGCTGAGGGCATCGAGCGCGTGGACGATCTGCTCGTGTGCCGCGAACTCGGTATCGACTATGCGCAGGGTTACCTGTTGGCACGTCCCGCCGAGGTACCGGCGTTGACATTGTCGGAGGAGGCGCTGCGCGCGTTGCGCGCGGCGCCCTGAATCACTGCCAGCGTCTGTGTGGCTGTGTCAGTGCGCTGTAGCCGGCGCCGCATCCGACTGAGCCGGCTCGCCGGCCACCGAAGGTGCCACTGGCGGTACGGGCGAGACCACCGGCACGGACGGCGCTGATGCCGGGATGGCAGGCGCGGTTGGAGCGGCCGGGGCTGCCGGGGCGCTTGCGGAAGACGACGGTGGCGTGGCTTCCACCACTTCACCCGGGTCGAGTGCCATGCCGCCGTCGGCGATTGCCGCCGATGCGCTGGCCGGTGGCAATGCGTCGTTATCGGTCTCCGGCAGTGCCGGGCGGCGCGGCGCCGGACGTGGAACGGGCGCGGCGTCTTCCTTCTTGCCGGCGCCGAACAGCTTCTGGTACCAGCCCTTGATCTGATCGGTAATCGCGGAGTACCAGGTCTTCTCGTTGGATTCCGCGAAGCGCACGCGCGGGTCGATGATCCTCGCGCGCAGGGCCCGTTGATAGAAGTCACCGACGATCGGCAGCGCGCTATGTGCGCCCTGGCCCCAGTAGTCGCTACGTAGCGTCACGCGGCTGTCGTTGAAGCCGACCCATGCGCCGGCCACGAGCTGGGGATGCATCAGGATAAACCAGCCGTCGGCGTTGTCCTGGGTGGTGCCGGTCTTGCCCGCCACGTCGGCACGGATGCCGAAGCGGGTGCGGATCGCCGTGCCGGTGCCGCGGTCGATCACGTCGCGCATCACGTCGACGAGCGTCTCGTTGGCCGAGGTCGACAACGCGCGTTGCGGTGACGGATCGCGGAACTGCGCCAGCACATTGCCTTGCTGGTCCTCGATCCGCGTGACCATGGTCGGCGCGAGGTATTGCCCGCCATTGGCGATGGTGCCGTAGGCGCTGACCATTTCCTTGAGCGTCACCGGACTCGTGCCCAGCGCCAGCGATGGCACGGCTTCGAGCTTGCTGTCGCGCACGCCCATCGCACGGGCCAGTTGCGCCACGCGGTCCGCGCCAATCGTCTGCACCAGTTGGGCGGTGATCGTGTTCTTCGAGTAGACCAGACCGTCACGCAGGCTCAGCGCGCGGCCCGTGGGCGGCGATTCATCGGTGGGGCGCCAGATTTCGCCACCGGCCAGCTTGATCTCGACCGGCTGGTCGATAAAGGTCTCGTCGGGACTCTGCCCGCGCGCGAACGCGGCGCCATAGACAAAAGGCTTGAACGTGGAACCGGGCTGGCGACGCGCCTGGGCTACGTGGTCGAACGCGTCGACTGTGAAGTCGCGGCTGCCAACCCAGGCCTTGATTTCGCCGGTTGTCGGGTCCATCGCCATGAAGCCCGCCTGCACGCGCGTCTTCTGCTCGCGCAGCGCCTGCATAAAGGGGCGATCGGCCATCAGGCGCTTCAGCGCGTCTTCCTCGCTCTGGCCGCCAGCCACCGCGGCGCGGAACTCCGGCGTTTCGCGCACGAATGCCTGCACCAGACCCCGGCTCTCGGACCATCCCGCGCGCGGTGCCCAGGCAGCGTTGGCGATCGATTGCAGTTGGTTGCCCTGGCGCGTCAGTGCCTGGGTGGCCATGGTCTGCAGACGCGAATCGATCGTCGTATGGATGACCAGGCCGTCGGTATAGAGGTTGTAGTCGTTGCGGTCAGCCCAGGTAATCAGCCATTTGCGCAGTTGCTGGGCGAAGTGGGGTGCGGGGCCGGGTGCCTCGATCTGGCGCTCGAAGTCGATGCGCAGTGGCCGCTTCTTCAGCGTCTCGAAGCGGGCCGGGTCGAGCTTGCCGCGTTTCACCATCTGGGCCAGCACCGTGTTGCGGCGATCCAGCGCGCGCTCGGGGTTCAGCACCGGGTTGTAGTAGCTGTTGCCCTTGAGCATCCCGATCAGCGTCGCGGCTTCCAGCACGTCGAGCTTGTCGGCGGACTTGTCGAAGTACGTGCGCGCGGCCATCTCGATGCCGAACGCGTTGTACAGGAACGGCACCGTGTTGAGGTAGGTCTCGAGGATCTCGTCCTTCGAGTAAAGCGCTTCGATCTTCAGTGCCGTGATCGCTTCCTTGAGCTTGCGCGTCAAAGTGGGCGCGCGGCCGATCTCGTCCGGGTAGCGGTTGCGCGCCAGCTGCTGCGTGAGCGTGGAACCGCCCTGGCGGTCGCCCGAGAACGTATGCAGCGCGGCCGAGGCGGTGCGCCGCCAGTCGAGCCCGTGGTGCTGGTAGAAGCGGTGGTCCTCGGTGGCGATCAGCGCGTCGACCACATTGGGCGAGATCTCGGAAAGCTTGACCCAGTCGCGGTTGGCCCAGCGGTAGACCGCGATTTCCTTGCCGTCGGCCGACAGTACCTGCGCGGGCTGTTCGGACTTGGCCTTGCGGATGTCGCTGATGCCCGGCGTGAACGGGATCAGCAACAGGATATAGAGCAGCACCAGCGCCGGGATGGCGGCCACCGCCAGCACGACCTCGCGCCGCGTGGGACGGCGCAAATGCTGACGGATCAGCGACAGGCGTGAGGCGATGAAGGTCTTGATGGAATCCAGGCGCATTGACACAGGCACCTCGGTCCCGTTGCGCGCTGTCATCGGGGCGTCAAATGCCGTTCTCGGAAAAGTGTGAATGCTACCAAATTGTGGGCAGGGAAAACCCGAATCACGCATCGTCTGAAAGCACAACCCTCTATGAGGGTGGATTCCTGATACGGCAATAACTCTAGTTACGACACAAGAATTTCATACTGGATTGGAATAATTGCGATGCGCCCCTATCGGTCACCGCTCGCCGGCGTTGTGTCGCAAGCACTTTCCGGACGACTGCGGAGCGGGGAAGCATCTCAATGTCTTAAACAAAACAGAGAAATATACAGTGAAGAAAGCTCTATTTGCCTTGGCGGCTGCGGGTACGTGCGCCCTGTCCGGCGTTGCATCGGCACAAACCGCCTCGAACGTGACCCTGTACGGCATCGCCGACGCAGGTATTGAATTCGCTACCCATTCCCCGGGTGGCAACGGTGGTACCGCGGTGCGCGTGAGCTCGGGCAACATGTCCGGTTCGCGCTGGGGCCTGCGTGGCGTAGAAGACCTGGGCGGTGGCCTGAAGGGTATCTTCACGCTCGAGTCGGGCTTCGACATCGACACCGGTTTGTCCGGCCAGAGCAGCCGACTGTTCGGTCGCCAGGCCTTTGTGGGCCTGCAGGGCGGCTTTGGTGCTGTGACCCTGGGCCGCCAGCAGAACGCGTTGTATGACCTGTTCGGTGCCTACGACCCGATGGGCGTGGGTCCGAAGTACTCGCTGAACTCGGTTGACTCGGGCTTCAATGGCCGCGCCGACAACTCGCTCAAGTACACGGGCAAGTTCGGTGGCCTGACCGGCACCGGGTACTACAGCACGGGTGCCAACAATAACGGCGAAGTGCCGGGCAACTACAAGGCTGGTCGCGCATTCGGCGCCGGCCTGGCCTACACCGCCGGCGCCTTCTCGGTCGGCACCGCCTATGACCAGACTCAGAGCGGCACGCCGGCCATCTCGGACCGCGCCATCAAACGTCTGGCCGTCGGTACGTCCTACGACTTTGGCCCGGCCAAGGTGTTCGCCGGCTATCGCTGGATGCGTGACGATGGCGTGGCCACGGCTGCTACTGCCGCCGCGCGCAACAATGTCTACTGGCTCGGCGGCCTGTACCGCGTGACCCCGGCCCTGTCCCTGACTGGTGCCGCGTACTACACTGATGCGCATGAGAGCAACAACGATTCGTGGATGTTCGTGCTGTCGGCCGATTACGCCTTCTCGAAGCGCACCGATGCCTATCTGAACGTGGGCTACGTGACCAACAAGGGCGCATCGAACCTGGGCCTCAACGGTGCTGGCACGGCTATCGCCGGTGCCAACCAGACCGGCGCCATCGCAGGCATCCGTCACCGCTTCTAAGCATCCACGATCCGGCTAAAGGGAGGCACCGACAGGCGGGGCCTTTCCCCCCGTCCTGCCGGATAAAAAAACGCCCCTGGACCGACTTGGCGGCCCAGGGGCGTTCTTCGTTTTCAGCGGGGGCTTTTACTGGGCGGGGGGCAGCGCGGCGCGCGCATCATGATCGCGCAGGCGCTCCAGCGCGCGTGTCAGGCGGGCACCTTCCTCCACGTCTGTGGTCGTGTGCAGCGTTTGCACCGCGTGCAGCAACTGCTTCTTGTCGGTCGCATTCATCTTGCCACCGGCTTCCATCGCTTCGAGTTCTTTGTCCACGCGCTTGCCAAGCTTGCGTACGAATTCGGGATCGAGCTGCCCCTGACTGGCACTGTGGGCAATGTGATAGATCAGGGCGGCCAGCCCCTCTGGAGTTGTCTCGGTCACGGCAACGGCATCGCGTTTCATACGTACTCTCCGGGAAGCAGGTTGTTTCATTCTAGCGAGTGGATGGCGCCACGATAACGGACGCAACAGAAATAAGCGTGGATCTGATCCACGTGTGCGGTATCAGGCTCGGCAGCGTCTTATTTCCTAAATATTGCAGCGTCAGAATGTCATCCGTTGTTGGCCCGCTGAATAAGTCGGGAATCCAGATGCGACCGGAGGGGTTGCCGCGGGCCGACTTCGCTATCGCCGGTATCGTCCATGGAGGCCCGCAGAGACACCAGGATGGGCAGGTGGCGAATTGACACAAAGTACGCGGGGCATGGAGCCGTCTTCCGAGACGGCTCTATTTGTTTCCGGACCGCCACAGCCGGCTCGGCACTCTCTTTTCACGGCGCTACCAACGCCACTTGCCAGCGTCTTCTTGTTCACCCGCTGTAGGAGATAGGCCGATGGCGGCGCCCAAGGACCGCTATCTAAACTGGCCGCGTATTGTTTTTTTGTTCTTTTGTTCTTTTGCACATCCAGGAGGGACACACCATGTCCAGACTCATCATGATCCTGATGCTGCCGATCTGCGTTGCCGGTTGCGTGTCGTTCAGCAGCAGCGATCCCAGTCCTCCACAGAAGACTACCGTGGTGACGCCGGCCCCGGGTACCACGACAACGATCTGCAGTCCGGCGCCGTGCTAGTGGCCTAGCGCGCGGGCTGCGCGATCTGCCGGACCTGTCGCATGACACCGTCGGCGAACAGCACGGGACCAAGAATCGGGATGCCAGCCGCGCGCAAGGCGTCGGCGGTCCAGGTATTGCACGTATAGAAGCCGTCATAGTCCGCCGTGGCGCCGAAGTAGAGGCCACCTGGATAGGGGCCCTCTCCAAGGCTGATCGGCGCACCGGTATCGTTGGTCTGCACGGCGTTGCCCAGGAATTCCCGTAGCCGTTCCATGCCGGGCTCGCTGACGTCGAGCCGCACCACGTTGTCCGCGCCGAATGCGGCGGCCGGCGTATCGCGCAAGACCGTCAGCAGGATGGCGCCTGCGCCGGGGAGCAGCGCCGAGAGCAGCGTCATCGGGCCGCGCTCCCGACTGAGCAGGTAGTGTCGATCGCCAAAGCCGAAACATAGGTAACGCGAGTCCCCGTACCCGATCACCAGCCGCATCAGGCGCGTATCCGCATCCTCGGTGCGGATGCAGACGTCGGTGTGCCAGTCGCGCTCGACCACGTCGATGGTGGTGGCCGGGTCATTCGCAGCAGGGGTTTCGGTGGAGGCGGCGCAGCCCGACAGCAGTGTGATCAGCGCGGCGATTGCCACGCGGGCGCAAGGGCGAGCCAGCCCCGCGCGCTTCATTGGCTCAGGCCACCCCGCCCACATGCATCCCCCAGCCCGCCAGCGCGCAACCCGTCACCACGGCCCACGGCGGCACGCGCCACACGGTCAGCGCAGCCAGAGCGAGCAGTGCCAACGCGAAATCGGCGGGGGCATGGATCGCGCTGGTCCAGACCGGCTGATAGAGCGCGGACAGCAGCAGGCCCACCACGGCCGCGTTGACACCCGCGAGCGCCGCACGCGTGCCCGCGTGGCGGCGCAATCGCTCCCAGAACGGCAGGGCGCCAAAGACCAGCAGGAAGGAGGGCGCGAAAATCGCCAGCAGACACACGATGCCGCCGATCCAGCCAGTCGGCGCGGGCCCACCGGCTGCGCCGAGGAACGCCGCGAACGTGAACAGGGGACCCGGTACCGCCTGCGCGGCGCCATAGCCGGCCAGGAAGGTGTCATTGTTCACCCAGCCTGTGGGTACCACTGTCGCCTGCAGCAGCGGCAGTACGACGTGTCCGCCGCCGAACACCAACGCGCCGGCACGGTAGAACGCATCGACCAGCGCCAGGGCATGGTTCGGAATCAAGCTGGCAACCACGGGCAGGCCGGCCAGCAGTCCCGCGAACAGCAGCAGGAATCCGATTGCCGCGCCATGCCCAACGGGTATCGACAGTGGTTCGTGTGGCGGGACCTGTGCGGTGCGGAAGCGCTGCGCGCCGACCATCCCGGCGACCACCATCACACCGACCTGGCACCACGGCGAGGGGATCAGTGTCACGGCCACGGCGGCGAGAATCATCAGCGTGATGCGCGGAGCGTCGGGGCACAGCGAGCGCGCCATGCCCCAGACCGCCTGCGCGACCACCGCCACCGCCGCCACCTTGAGCCCGTGCAGCGCGCTCGGTGGCACCAGATTGCCATAGTGCGACAGGCCCAGCGCGAACAGGATCAATGCGATTGCCGATGGCAGTGTGAAGCCGACCCACGCGGCCAGCGCGCCGGGGTAGCCGGCCCGCGACAGACCGACCACCATGCCTACCTGGCTGCTGGCCGGGCCGGGCAGGAACTGGCATAGCGCGACGATATCGGAATAAGCGTGTTCGGTGAGCCAGCGACGGCGCGTGACGAAGGCGTCGCGGAAGTAGCCCAGATGGGCGACCGGCCCGCCAAAGGAGGTGAGACCGAGCCGCAGGAAGACAAGGAAGACCTCCCAGGCGCTTTGGCTGGCGCGATGGGTTTCGGTGGCGCGGAGCGTGCTCATGCTGGATGCTGGTTCTGACGATTTCCCGTCATTGTGGGCCAATGCCGATCAATACATGCCATTGAGGCGGATGGCAGCCACCAGTCCACTGCCGTCGCCGGCCTGACGGTTGGCGAACTCCAGCGCGAGCCCATGCAGCACGGCCACACGGCGCGCGATCGAAATCCCGAGTCCGTTACCTTGCTCCTGCTGGCCTGCGGCGCGGAAGAAGCGGTCGCCGAGCCGCCGCAGCAGTTCCGGTGCTACGCCCGGGCCACGATCGGACACGGTAATCCGGTCAGGTTCGAACGCCAGCGTCACCACCGTGCCAGCCGGACTATAGCGGATGGCGTTGTCCATCAGATTACGAAGCATCGTGCCGAGCAGTGTTGGGTCGCCGTTGACAGGTAGCGGTTGCTGGCCTGCCGGAGGCCACAGCACTTCCATGTCGACGTTGCGCCGTTCGGATAGCAGCAGGCAATCCGACAGCACCTGCCGCGACACCTCCCGCCAGTCCACCGGGCCACGCGTGGGCGGCGCCTCTTCGTCCTCGAGCCTGCTCATCGTCAACAGTTGCGAGACCAGCCGGCTCATACCGTCGATGCCGGCCTCGACGTTGGCGGCGGCGCGGGAGCGCTCGGTCGGATCGTCGGAGCGGCGTGCGACTTCCCACTGGGCCTTCAGGGCCGCCAGCGGCGTGCGCAGTTCGTGCGCGGCATCGGCGGTCAGGCGGCGTTCATGTTCGAGCAGCGCCGTGGCGCGGCTCAGCAGCTTGTTCATTTCCGTCACCAGCGGCACGAGTTCGCGCGGCACCTCATGCAGTGTCAGCGGGGTAGGATCGCCCGGTACGCGCGCGGCAATGGCCTGCGACAGCGTCAGCACGGGATGCAGGGCGCGGCTCACGCCCCAGAGCAGCAGCGTGGTCAGCAGCGGCAGACCAAAGACCCAAGGCAATACCTGCGCCTGCAGATACGCGACGATCAGTTCGCCACGCTCGGCCTTGACCTGACCGACGCATACGCGCCAGCCTTGTGCCGGGTCGTTCAGGTAGTAGAGCCGCCAGGGCACGCCGTCGATCTTGCGCTCGGTGAACCCCTGGACGTCGGGCAACCGGGGCAGGTGATCTCCGTCCGGGTCGATGTGCAGGGGCTCCCCGTCGGGGCGCCATGCGGCGATCGCCAGATCACCAAGCCCGGCCGACCCCTCGTCGACCAGATCGGCATCTCCGGGGATCGGCCCGTTCGCCGCCGGCGGCGCCGGCGAGGTTTGCGTATGCACGCGCGGCAGCAGGGCCTGCATCTGCTGGGCCATGCGGACCATCGCGGTGTCATAGAGCTCGTTGATTTCTTCCTGGGCGCTCAGGTAGATCAATGCGCTGGTCAGTACCCATGCAAACGTCACGGCGGCCAGGACGGCCAGGATCAGCCGCCGCCGCAGCGTCATGCGCGATCCCCGCCCTCGGGTTCCGAGGTGCCGATCTCGATCGCCTCGAGCGTGCCCAGGGTGTAGCCGGCGCCGCGCAGCGTGCGCACGATGCCGGGATGGAGCTTCTTGCGCAGGTGATGGATGTGGACTTCCAGCGTGTTGCTTTCGGAGCCTTTGTCCCAGTCATAGAGCTTGTCGCGCAGGAATTCGCGCGTCAGCACACGGTTGGGGTAGGTCAGCAACAGTTCCAGCAGCATGGATTCCCGGCTGGTCAGGTCCACGGCCTTGCCGTGCCAGAGCGCCAGGCGCGCAGCGGGCTGGTACTCGAGTGGGCCATGACGCCAGACGGGCTCGGGCATCCCGGCCGCGCGGCGGGTGACTGCGCGAAGCCGGGCGGCCAGCTCGTCCAGTTCCACTGGCTTGACCAGGTAGTCATCGGCGCCGGCGTCTAGCCCGGAGATCCGGCTGGCCACGGCATCGCGCGCGGTCAGCACCACGACTGGCATCTGCCGGCCCTGCTGGCGCCAACGGCCAAGCAACGCCACGCCATCGTCGTCTGGCAGACCAAGGTCCAGCACTACGGCGTCGTAGTGCATCATGCCAATGGCACGGTCGGCTTCAGCGGCGGTGCCAAACCAGTCCACGGCATGACCTATCAGTTTCAGGCCGCGCTGGAGCCCGTCGCCGAGCATCGGGTCGTCTTCAACAATCAGGATTCGCATCTTATAGTGACTGAAACGGCTGTTTGAGATAGTGGCACCAATCGCGCCGTAAGGTCCATATCAGCCGCTGGAAAGCGTAGCATCGCAGGCTGTGTGTCGCATTATTAATCTGACGTTAACGTTTCTCTCATAATCTGCGCGCTATTTTTAGCCGGTGTCATCGCGAACGCCGGCTTTTCTGGGCATGGCGTCGCGCCAGAGATTTCCCTGATAGCCCACCTACCCATCCCTCCCTTTCATGCCGCAACCCACCTCTCAGCAACGCGCGTCCGTCGCATCCTCGCAGTCGACCCAAGGGGCGGTCGGCTGGTCGGCCGCCACAGGCTGGGTCGTGCTGTTTGTCGCCGTGGCCCTGGTGGTCTGGTTCGTCTCGCTGGACATGCGCCATCTGGTCGGGCCCGACGAAGGGCGCTATGCGGAGATTTCGCGCGAGATGTTCGCCTCGGGTGACTGGGTGACGATTCGTTATAACGCGCTGAAGTATTTCGAGAAGCCGCCATTCCATATGTGGGTAACGGTGGTGGGCTACGAACTCTTCGGGCTGGGCGAGTGGCAGGCACGGCTGGCCGTGGCGCTGTCCGGGTTGCTCGGCATCGGCGTGTCGATGATGGCCGCGCGTCGCTGGTTTGGCGCGCGTGCCGCGGCCTTCACCGGCCTTGCCCTGCTGGCCGCGCCGATGTGGAGCGTGGCGGCCCATTTCAATACGCTCGACATGACCCTGGCGGGCGTGATGTCCTGCGTGCTGGCCTTCATGCTGATGGGCCAGCATCCGGACGCCTCCGTGGCGGCGCGGCGCGGCTGGATGGTCGCCTGCTGGGCCGCGATGGGCGTGGCCATCCTGACCAAGGGGCTGGTGGGCATCGCGCTCCCGGGGCTGGTGCTGGTGGTCTATACGCTGGTGACGCGGGATTGGGGCCTCTGGCGCCGCCTGCATCTGGCGCTGGGCGTCGTGGTGATGCTCGTGATCACGGTACCGTGGTTCTATCTGGTATCGGTCCGTAACCCCGAATTTCCGAACTTCTTCTTCATTCACGAGCACTGGCAGCGCTACACGTCGAATATCCACTCGCGGTCGGGCTCGGTTTTCTACTTCCTGCCGCTGGTCATCGGCGGGTTCCTGCCGTGGGCGGGCATCTTCCCGAAGCTGTGGACCGCCATGCGCGCGCCGGTCGAAGGCACGCAGGCACGCTTCCGTCCGGCGCTGATGGCCGGCATCTGGGCCATCGCGATCTTCGTGTTCTTCAGCATTTCCCGCTCGAAGCTGCCGGGCTATATCGTGCCGGTAATCCCCGCGCTGGGCATTCTCGCCGGGGTGGCGCTCGATCGCCTGAGCCCGCGTAGCTGGGGCAAGCAACTCATCGGCATGGCCATCGTGGCGGCTTGCGGGCTGCTGGCCAGTCCCGTGGTGGCCACACTCAATGCCAACCACATTCCCAATTCGTTCTACCGCGCCTACGCAGTCTGGGTGGCCGTGGCCTTTGTCGTGATGCTGCTGGGCATCGCGGTGGCCCGCCTGCTGCTGCGCCGTGGCGTGCTGCCCAGCGTGGCGGTCTACGCGATGGGCATGTACCTGGGCTTCACCGTGGCGCTGCTTGGCCACGAGACGGTCGGCCGCCCGGCGTCGGGCGCCGATATCGCGCCGCAGATCGCGCAGAAGCTGACGCCGGAGATGCCGCTCTACGGCGTGCAGATGCTCGACCATACGTTGCCGTTCTACCTGCGTCATCCGCTGATGATGGTGGGGCAAGCCGACGAACTGACGTTTGGCGCGACGGTGGAGCCGCAGCGCGTGGTGCCCGATGTCGACAGTTTCACCAAGCTCTGGAAGAACGGCCAGCCGGCCATGGCCGTGATGTCCCCGGACACCTATCTGGCGCTCGCGCCGACCTTGTCGATGTACGTGGTGGCGCGTGACTGGCGTCGCGTGGTGGTGGCGAACGTGGCATCGCTTGCCGGGCCCCAGTAAAACCTGCTCCGAATAACTCCCCGGCTGGCTTCAGGTCGGTCACTATCAATTTGGTTTCATATATATCCATGCAGCAGAAGCGAGTCCTGATTCTTGGCATCAACGGCTTCATCGGCCACCACCTGACGCGCCGCATCCTGGAAACGACGCAATGGGAGGTCTACGGCATGGATATGT